>Ga0181521_10005104_pt1 | contig 14740 bp, 17 predicted proteins | sample PEATcosm2014_Bin_32_FD_119764 | JGI IMG/M metagenome (GOLD analysis project Ga0181521, IMG submission 119764) | Peatland microbial communities from MTU Mesocosm Facility, Houghton, MI, USA - PEATcosm2014_Bin02_60_metaG | ecosystem: Environmental > Terrestrial > Soil > Wetlands > Peat | place...
CACGGCGACGTTTACCAGCAGCACGCTGGCGGCGGGCGTTCACTCGATCACCGCCGGCTGGGCGGGCAACACGAACTACAACTCCGTGACCTCAGCCGCCGTCACCCAGACGGTGAACCAGGCTGTACTGTACGCGCCGGAGCAAAAATAGACCACGTTGCGCCGCGTTAGCGGCGTGACGTGGCGGGGTAAAAGTGGTTCTTCTTCACATTTGGTGAAGCGGTAGCGGGGATTCGCCTCGAACGCCTGAATCGCCGCGTGCGCTGCAGCAGTGCCTGCCCTGCCTCTTGTCCATCTGCGTTGGGGGAAATTCCATCTTCCGGAGTGCATCGACGCCTTGGCGGGGCTTTCTGGTGCGGTTTGTCCCTGGCAATTTGAGCCGAAAAACTGTGGAGGAAATTGTGGGGACCCTCAGTGATTTTCAGCAGTAAATCAAGGTAATGCACCTAACAGCAGAAATGCTCTGAAAGGCGCATAAATACTGACTCCGGGGCACATCACGGTAACTGACAGGAGACCGCCGAAAAAACAGCGTAACCGCTTGGGGTGCGAGGGGGCCGGTCCTATGGACCGGCAATGCGGCAGTTCAAATCTGCCCGTCCCTACCATTTATTACTTGTTCTTGTTTTCAGCAGAATACAGGTAAGCCTGTCTGTCCTTTTAGACTTTGATTGCGCATGCCGCGCGTATTCCGATGCGGAACCGGGCAATATAGATTCTCTGCCGGACGTCAACGAAGGAACCAGCCTACCGCCAGCGCAACAATCAACAGTTTGATGAGCCAGCCGGTCGCGTAAGAGACCACAAACACCCGGTGCAGCTTGATGAAAGCGGCATTGGTGAGGATCAACGGCAGCGGGCCAATCATCCACATCGCAACAGCCAGTTTGACCGCACCCGATACGGAATGAAGACCCAGCCTGGCGGCGACAAAAGCAAAGACACCGCAGGTCAGAAATGGCAGCGGACTGGTCAAGGCAATCGCTCTGCCTTCGCAGCCCTTACGCCAGATTTCTGGATAAGTAAAGCGCCGATGAATCCAATCACCGGCGAAGAACCAGTCGGTGAGCGACGAGATAATACCCGCGCCAACAATGATCGCAATGAGTCGCATCCAGTTCATGAAGGTCCTCCATTATATGTGCGGCATACTACCCATAGAAGGGCATTGGCACAAGGCTAATCCGCCGGATTGGCCACATCCTGCTAGTTGTTCGTATCCCGTGCTTCTCCCGCGATCAATTTGAGCGTAATCTTCTTTTGGCCGCGATAGAAGGTGACGCTGACGGTGTCGCCGGCCTGGTGTTTTTCCATCACGGCGTTGATCTCCTGGGGATTAGTGACCCGCTGTCCATCGATGGCCACGATGAGGTCGCCGCCCAGCAGGATGGGAGTATTGCCCACGTAGGCCTGCTGGTTGCCTCCATGCAGGCCGGCCTGCTCGGCCGCGCCGCCGGGGATGACTTTCTGGATCAGAATGCCCGAGTCAACGGCCAGGCCCATCTGCTCGGCCAGATCGGGACCTATCGCATACGACTCGATGCCCAGCGAGGGCCGCTTGACCCTCCCGTAGCGAGTCAGGTCGGCCAGCACCGCCTTGGCAGTGTTGATGGGGATGGCGAAGCCGATGCCGGAGCTCTGTTCGGCGCCGTTGGAGGCGATCATGGTGTTGATGCCGATGACCTCGCCGCGAGAGTTGAGCAACGGGCCGCCGGAGTTGCCGGGGTTGATGGCCGCGTCGGTCTGGATGGCGTCCTCGATGGGAGCGCCATCTCTGTTGCGAATCGAGCGGATGGAGCTGATGATGCCCCGCGTCATGGTGCCGTTGAGGCCGAAGGGATTGCCGATGGCGTAAACCTTCTGGCCTACCGAAAGCTCGCTGGAATCGGCCAGCGTGACCGGCTGCAAGTCGGGCGCGGTGATCTGCAGAAGGGCCAGGTCGTGCGTGCGGTCGGTGCCCACCACCTTGGCGTCGTAGCTGCGCTTGTTGCTCAATTGCACTTTGATGCCGCGATTGGCGCCCGCGACAACGTGGAAGTTGGTGAGCACGTGGCCGGCCTTGTCGAGAATGAACCCCGAGCCCTGTCCCTGCTGCGGCACCGTTCCATAGAAGAAGTTGAAGACCAGCGTCGTGGAGGTGATGTTGACCACCGAGGGCAGCACACGCTTGTAGACGGCGATGTTGTTCTGCTCCTCGGCGTCGTAGGCGGGCGCGGCCTCCGCTTCGGTCAGTTGAAGCCCAGAGCCGGAACCTGAACCGCTACCGTGGAACAGAGAGAGATTGCTCGGAGACAGACGGGCAAGACTCGGGGGAAGATGCGTGGTGAGGTACCAGAACCCTCCCACCAGCAGAACAACCAGAAGTACCGGACGCAATTTCATAAGTTTGTGATCCTCAACAGTGGTCACTGTTCACTATTCTAAAGACTCCCCTGCGGCAAACTTGTTGCTTTCCGCCAGAAGACGCTGCCACAATTCCTCTACCTGGGCGCGAAGGGCTTCCTTATCTCCTGAATTATCAATGATATAGTTTGCTCCGGATGCTTTGACCGCGTCGGGAATCTGGCGCTTGAGCCTGAGTCGGGCATCGGCCTCGGCGGCTGCGCGGTCAGCCCCCGCAGGGCAAATGCGGGCAACATAGCGGGCGATCTTCAGTTCGTCGGGCGCGGTAATCACGACGATGCGGTCCAGGCGCCGCCGCCAATTGGCCAGCACAGACTCACTTTCGCCGCGGGCGCGGGCATCGCGTTCCACCTCGAAGATCAGCGCCGACTCGACCACGGCCACGGCAGCCGGTTTGCGGGCAAAGACCTGCTCCATCCAGCGCTGCTCGGCGGCAATCACCGCCGGATGGATGAGGTCGTTCAGTTCGTTCAGCCGCCCGCCCTCGAAGGCCATCCCGGCCAGCCGCGCGCGGTTCAGGCGGCCGTCGGGGCTGACTACTTCCGGGCCAAAGTGCTCCACAATCGAGGAAAAAACCGGCTGGCCCGGCTCCATCAGCGCCCGGCCCAGCTCATCGGCCTTGATGACCTCTGCGCCCAGCGCGCGCAGAGCGACCGCTACGGTGCTCTTGCCGCTCGCTAATCCGCCGGTGAGACCAACTCGAAGCATGATGAATTAACCTGGCGTTAGGCGTGCGCAAACCCGGTCGGGGCTACATTCGACTGCGTCCATCGCTGAACGCAGTATAGGCGATCAAGTCAAATCTGCCGTAGAATGAAATCATGGCAGGAGGCGCCGCGGCTATGTACACCCTGAACCCGCGAATCACGGTCGAAGCCGGCAAGATGGGGGGAAAGCCCTGCATCCGAGGCCTGCGCTTCAGCGTCTACGATCTGGCTTCCTACCTCGCCTCCGGCATGACCGAGGAGCAAATCCTCCGCGATTTCCCCTACCTCGAAAAGGAAGACTTCCAGGCCGTTTACGATTTCTTTGCCAGTATCCCGGAAAGGATCGCGGTCCTTGAAGCTTCTCGTTGATTAGAATCTTCCAGACTTAAGTCGATTGAGTCAACATAATGGAGGGTGCAAGGAATGTCAGAGATTCAACATGCAGGTGCGAAAGAACTACTTGGCATCATCGCGCGAGTTGGAGCGCACAGCGACAAGCTAACGTATAGAAGTGTAGCAAAGTTGTTAGGGATAAGTGATTATGAGAAACATTCCCGTCCTGTAGCGCATATGTGTGACCTTCTCGATGCAGCCGCCTGCCTCGCGGGTGTTCCGCTTCTCGCTCTGGTTGCAGTCCGGGGGATTGACGGAGAAATCAATCCGAATGCATGGGCAAAGCAATATAGTACCGCACGAAATGCCATCATCGAGCGATCTCTTAGCCACAAATTCAGCCGCGCGGATTTCGAGGCAATTGGTCGCGCACTCTCTGACCTAAAGGGACTTGGCAACCGTAACGCCTGGGCCTATGTTCACAAAACCTATGGCGATCTCCTATACCGTCGTCTCATTGGTGACTACTCCGATCCTCTCTACGGTGCCTTGGATGATCTAGGGACGGAAGATCCAGCCAGAGTCTTGTATGCCGCTTACACGTATCTCCGTGATCGGAAGGTCCGCACCGCAGTGTTGCATAGAGCCGCAGGAAGGTGCGAGTACTGCGGAGAAGAGGGTTTTCGTAAGGAAGACGGGAGCCCTTATCTTGAAACCCATCACGTGATTGCTCTAGCAAACGATGGCGCGGACAAGTTAACGAATGTGATTGCTCTCTGTCCTAACGATCACCGCAAGGCGCATTTCAGCGCTGAGCGAGATTCCATCGAGCAAGAGATGCTGCTAAGGCTGAAGGCTCTAAACTCAACTAATAACGTTTTGCGGACCTAATGCGGTGCATTTGCGACTCTAATTGTCTTTCATGCTGCCGGCTTTGGGCTAACGGAGCATAGGCGGCGGGGGGTGGCCAGGTCTCAATTTAGAGACCTGGGAAAGCACAAAAGCTTCAGCGAAAACAAATCGGAATGTCCTAGATTACGGTAGTGACATGATTTGCACGATAGACAGTTGCCGTATTCTTGATTATATTCATGGCGAATGGGGGGCACCTCTCATGATGGCTGATGTTGAAATTCGTGCGGCAATAACGGATCGTGAAATTGTTCTTGATCCATATAGCGCAGACAGGCTGGAACCCGCGAGCTACGATGCCCGTGTAGGCGCATGGGCATTCAGTAGTTCGCTCAAGGAAAAAGTCAGGTTGAGTGAGAAAGGACTGCTCGTAATAGAACCAGGTGAATTTGTCGTGCTGGAGACTCTTGAACGTATTACCCTGAGTAACCGCATTGCCGGGCAACTCGGTCTTCGCTCTGAATATGCCAAGCAGGGACTGCTTATGCTTTCAGGGCCACAAATAGACCCGACCTTTGAGGGCATTCTAAAGGTACGCCTAATTAATCTCGCCCCTAAGAAAATTGCACTGACTTATGAAGCCCCATTCTTGACAATTCAATTCTTTAAGTTGGCTAGTCCTGTAAGCAGGCCATATGCAGGTCCATATCAGAGACAGGAAGGAATCAGCGGAGCAGACATACAGAACCTCGTGGAGATGGAGGGCTTGACCCTTGGCCAGATGATGAAAACTTTGTCGTCCTTAGCTACGAATGTTTCAAAACTAGAAGGCAGCGTTGCTCGGCTTTCTTGGTCGATACCTCTGATTGTAGGCTTCGGCATTACGGTCATCGGAATCATAGAGGCATTCAAACGATAATTTCTCTTTCACTCTGATTGATCGTCATCAGGAAACGGGATTTCAAGAGTAGTGTTGATTTTTGGATAGGCCCGCTGAATCATGCGGCGGGCGTGTTCCCAAGTGGTAGAGCCGCGCATGATCGCCATGATGCCGCTCAGGTGAGCCTGTAGCGCCGGATGTCCAATGTCGAGCGTGAGCCACTGATGATGCTTGAATGCTCGGCGGCCCGCATCAATTGGATTGAGGCGCTCAAGTTCCGCTAGGACACCTGGGGCTAAACGGGCATATACAAAGTCTGTCGTGTAACTGGCAACCGCACTAGGACGATTGACCTTCATTCCGCGCCACGGCCAACCTCGGAGGCGAAAAATTTGCTGGTAGAATTCATCGGGAAATCGCTTTGCCCATTTTGCATGTTCCTTCAAAAGATACTTGTCGAGAATCTGTTCAAGAGCGCGTCGATCACGGATTTCCTGGTAGCCGGTCGCTTCGTCAATAAGAGCAATAATGCCGACTTGAGCAAATCCGCGCAGTAATATTCTGCATTTCTCAGCAATATGTTCTTGATTAGGGAGCAGGACGCCCGCGTTCTTCGCATCAAGAAACACCCCGCAAACCAGCGGCAATAATTCGGCTTTGTAGCCAAGTGCTTGATTACCCGATGATGTCTTAAAGGCGATGGGTGTAGAATTCCCATCTAATTCTTTGGGAATAAACGGTTTAAGGTTACTGGCTGTTAAAAAAACAGGGGTTTTGAATTCTTCATCATACTGACGCCCACCCTTTGCCTTTCCGGTACGCCCGATTGCCTTAATAAAACCAATGCGAGAGAGAACACGGGTGCGGTCTTCTAGAACCGCAGCTGGAATTATAATGTTGCCAATTCGTAGGTCGGCTTCGTGTGTTGCTTTCAGTATTTTTTCGCTCATATTCACACCCCCAAAGCCCTGGCTATTGTCAGATCAAACAGGGCGGGATTATTTCGACCGTTGTAGCGATAGCAGAATTCGGTAACATACTGATGCAGGTGACGGAGGGAAACTTTGTGGTACTGGCCTATCATCCCGCGCTTTAATAGGGACCAAAACCCTTCGATTGCGTTGGTATGGATTTCGCCATCTGCATAGCTGATTTGATGGTTAATCACAGCATGGGGCATGAAGCCTTTGATGCGAACGTAACCGCTATATTCATCCGTGATGAGAATGGCGTCGGATACGTCAACGTGCTCACGCACGAACCGCGCAAGGCTCTTGGAGTTCAACTTGGACTTCTTAACAGGGCGGGCAATGACGTTTCCGCCACGCTCAATCATGCCCACTACCGGGGCTTTGGAAGTGCCACGGCCCCGCTTGTGCGGCCCTGTGCCCTTGCGGGGCTTGCCTCCGATATAGCATTCATCCATTTCCACGATGCCTCTGAGCAGATCACCTTGGTCAAACATCGCATTGCGAATCCGCATCCCCATGTACCAGCCGGTATTCTTGTTGACCTCTAAATCGCGGGCAAGTTGGCGGGCGGAGATGCCCTTTTTTGCATTCAAGATCAGAGAGATTGCCAAAAACCACACCTGGAGATCAAGATGGGTGTGATGAAAGATCGTGTTCACCGTGGCGCTAAATGTGGTATTGCAGGCGTTACAGTGATGCCGCGCTTCCTTGGGCATGGGCGTTACGCGGCCAGACGTGCAGTATGGGCAAACCGGCTTTCCATTCCAGCGGACACGCTCAATGTGCGCGACGCAATCGGCTTCGGTAGGGAATTTCTCGTAGATTGATCGGATGTTCATGGCTACCCTTTGCTAGTACAACAAATACAGGATAGCGCGGAGCCGAATACTTGTCAAGAGAAATCTTCTACCTTAATCTAGGACATTCCGAAACAAATTACTCCCGCTAAATCGCCTTGCAGGAGGCCAAACAAATGTCGCTGCAACGCGGCGGTAATCCGCACGGCTCCGTAGCCAATCAACGGAGAATGTCATAGCCCCCGCCGCATCTTCGCGGCTTGCACCATGTTGGCCTTCAGCATCTTCGGCTTTGAGACCGCATCGGGTCGGAAGCCGATCTGCCGGGCTGGTTTTTCCGGTGGCATCGCGAGCACATGGATCGCCTTGATGATCTCGACAATTTTGTGGTCGTGTGTCTCCAGCCGTTGCTCTAACTCGGCGAGTTTGGCGGCGAGCGCCTTGTTAGTGGCGAGTGTCTCACGCAGGCGCAGGAAGGCGCGAACCACGTAGATGCTCATCTCTACCGCACACGGGGAGTTGAGCACGCCGGCAGCCATAATGGCTCCGTGCTCGGTAAAGGCATAGGGCGCGTAACGGCGGCCTCCACGGCTGCTCTTTGAGGTCACAGTTTGTGATCTCAAAACCCGCACTGCTCCGTTGTCAATCGATGGAAAGCGTTACATCCCTCGCCGCATCTTCGCCGCGCGCACGGTGTTGGCCATCAGCATGGCAATGGTCAGTGGACCCACGCCGCCGGGAACAGGCGTGTAGGCTCCGGCCCGCTCGAATGCCCGGGGGTGCACATCGCCCACCAGCGTCGAACCGTTTTTGGCGAAGGCAGCTTCGCGTTTGGCGTTGCCGGCAAAGAAGCGATCGAAGTCGGCGCGGTCGGTAATGCGGTTGATTCCCACGTCGATGAGCGTCGCGCCCGGGGCGACCATCTCCGCGGTGATGAAGCCCGGCCGGCCAATCGCGGCCACCAGAATGTCTGCCTGGCGGGTAATCGCGCCCAGATCGCGGGTCTTCGAGTGGCAAATCGTCACCGTCGCGTTCTGGTGCAGCAACAGCAGGGCCGCAGGCTTGCCCACAATGTCGCTACGGCCTACGACGACCGCGTGCTGGCCGCTGATGGGAATCCCGCTGCGCTTGAGAATCTCGATAATCCCCGCCGGGGTGCAGGGCGTCAGAGCCGGTCGCCCAGCCATCAAACGGCCCGCGTTCACCGGGTGAAAGCCGTCCACGTCCTTTTCCGGCGAGATGGCATCGAGCAGGGCCGTTGTGTCCACGTGCGCGGGCAGCGGCAACTGAATGAGGATGCCGTCGATCTCGTCGCGGGCGTTCAGGCTGGCTACCAGTTCGAGCAGCTCCGCGGTGGTCACCGTCTCTGGCGGCGTGATGAGTTCGCTGGTTATGCCCAGCTCGGCGCAGGTTTGCACCTTGCTGCGGACATAGATCTCCGACGCGGCCACCTTGCCCACCAGCACCGCCGCGAGGCCGGGCTGGATTCTCCGGCAGGCGAGCGCGCGGACTTCTCCGGCAACCTCCTGCTGGATGGCCGCGGCAATCGCCACTCCGTCGAGAACTCTTGGCATCTTGCGCTCCACAGCTTATCGTATCGCTTTGCGCCACCGCGCGGGGCTGGCGCGTTTCCCGTGCTGAAACTATGCGATGCACGGCCCTGGCGAGAGCCCCGCATCCATTCGGAGTGTGATTTTCCTCACATACAGCCATGAGTGGTGCCCGTGTACGGTCAAGAACACGAGGAGTGTTCCAGGTCACATCGGCATAGATTTACGGAATCCCCTGGCAGTGGCGCAATGGAGAGGGTTTGATGAGTGTTTTCAAGGATGCAGGGCATCTTTTCCGGTTTGCGGGGCTGTTCGTTCTTGCCTTTTTGGTCTTTCTGGTGGCGCGCCACTTCGTTGTGCCCAAAAGCTTTGGGCAGTATGGGCACTATCGCGGGGCCTCCATCGGCGAAATTGCGGCGCGGCCGGTGAAGTTTGCCGGCCATGAGGCCTGCGAGGCCTGCCACTCGGATGTGGCGGACAAGAAGAAGACCGGCAAGCACGCGCACGTGAACTGCGAAGCCTGCCACGGAGCACTGGCCGGCCACGCCGACGACCCGACGGTCAAGCCGGTTCTGCCCGATACGGCCGTGCTCTGCGCTCAATGCCACACGGCCAGCGCCGCCAAGCCCAAAGGCTTTCCGCAGGTGGCTCCGGCCGATCACTCCCAGGGCCTTTCCTGTGAGACCTGCCATCAGCCGCACAATCCGGGCATGAACGCGCCGACGGCGGCCGCGGGAGGTGCGAAATGAAGATCAACAGGCGTCAAATGCTGATTCTGTTGCCGGCAGCGGCGGTTGCCTGGGAGTCAGTGCTGGCCGGAACCCCGGAAGAGTCGCCCAACTACAAGATGACCGATCACTGGTGGAGTATGTTGATCGACATCCCCAAGTGCATCGGCTGCGGCAACTGCGTGCGCGCCTGCCAGACCGAGAATGACGTGCCGGAGGGGTATTTCCGTACCTGGGTGGAACGCTACCACGTCTCGGACTGGCCTATGACCAAATCCGGGGATATCACGCCCAACCCCTTAATCGCCCCCGAGGTCATCTCGCCGAAGGGCGGCAAGGAAGGATTCCCGACGGCCACGGATGAGAGCGGGAAGTACTTCTTCGTTCCCAAGCTGTGCAACCAATGCGCGGATTCCCCATGCACCCAGGTCTGCCCGGTGGGCGCGACCTTCGTGGCCCCGGACGGCGTGGTGCTGGTGGACCAGAAGTACTGCCTGGGATGCGGCTATTGCGTGCAGGCCTGCCCCTATGGCTGCCGCTACATTCATCCCGCCAAGGAAGTTGCCGACAAATGCACGCTCTGCTACCACCGGATTACCAAGGGGCTGACCACCGCGTGCTGCGAGGCCTGCCCCACCGGGGCGCGCCAACTGGTTGATCTGAAGGATCCAAAAGACCCGATTCACGAGTTCCTGAAGACGCACAGCGTGCAGGTGTTGAAGCCGCAGATGGCCACCGGCGCCAAGGTCTTCTACAACGACCTGGATGGTTCGGTGCGATAGGGGCTGACGAGATGACGGAGTGTACTCAGAAGACGGGTGAGAGATTATGAGCGGTGTTGAAGGCTATATGTATCCCAACGAAATCACTCTCTATTGGAGTGTGCTGATCGTTTTGTACCCCTTCATCACGGGGCTGGTGGCGGGCGCATTCATCCTGGCGTCGCTGGAGCGAGTCTTCCGTGTGGAGGCGGTCAAGCCCACCTACCGCCTGGCGCTGCTGACCGCCCTGGCCTTCCTGCTGGTTGCGCCGCTGCCGCTGATTTTGCACCTGGGCCACCCCTTCCGCTCGCCGGAGATGTACTTCACTCCCCACAGCACCTCGGCCATGGCCATGTTCGGCTATGTGTACATGTGGTATCTGATGGCCGTGCTGGTCTTCGAGATATGGCTCGACTACCGGCGCGAGATCGTGCTTTTGTCGCAGTCAAGCAAGGGCCTGCTGCGCATCATCTACAAAGTGATGACGCTCGGCTCGACGAACATCAGCCAGCGCTCCCTGGCTATCGACGAGCGAGTCGGCTGGATTGTCACGCTGGTCGGCATTCCCTCCGCCTTTTTGCTGCACGGATACGTCGGCTTCATCTTCGGCTCCATCAAGGCCAATCCCTGGTGGTCTTCGCCGCTGATGCCGGTCGTCTTCATCTTCTCGGCAATGGTGTCGGGGGTTGCCGGGGTCATGCTGCTCTACATGGCAATTTCCAAACTGCGCAAGCAAACCATCGACATGCGCTGCGTGGACACCATCGCGATGTACATGTTCTATATCTTCATCATCGACTTCAGCCTGGAGATGCTGGACCTGGTGCACCGCATCTACGAGGCCGACGAATCCTTCCGCAGCCTGGATTTCATGGTCCACACCAAGCTATATTTTTCGCAAATCGTGGTCCAGATTTTGCTGGGCACCGTGACGCCGCTGGTGCTGTTGTTCCTCACCCAGGTGGTGAAGCTGCCTGAGATCGCCCGCAAGCGCATCTACGTCATCTCCGGATGCCTGGCCATGATCGGTATCTTCGCCATGCGCTGGAACGTGGTGATCGGCGGACAGTTGTTCTCCAAGAGTTTTCTCGGCTATACGACCTACAAGATGGCCATGGCGACCAAGGAAGGCCTGTTTGTGGCAATCTTTCTGACCGTCCTGCCGCTGGTCTTTCTGTGGGTGCTGGTGAAGCTGCTGCCGCCGTGGCCTGAAACACGCGCGTCTGCCAATTCCGCCACTTCGGCACGGGACACAGATTCAGCGTACTGCTGAAACGGCAGCATCTCTGAGTCTCGCAATGCGGGAGCCAGTGTCAAATCTCGCCCGTCGAATGCGGCGGTCATCCCCGCGTGATCCTGCTCCAGTAACCATCTTTTAATCTAAAGTGCATAATAATAGCGTTGACAGTAACCTAGAAAATGGTTACCTTTGATCTGCTGTCTATCTCACCCCAGGAGGAACGTCGATTATGAAGACGAAAATCATTCTCGCGGCAGCGATCGCGCTGCTGGTTTCCCGTTCAACATTTGCCCAGGAGAACGCTCCCCTCTGCGTAAAGGGAACCCTGGCAAGCTACATTGCGCTCGGTGCTGGCGGCTGCATGTTCAACAGCGCCCTGTATCGCAATTTCACCTACGCTGCTCCGGTCACGAACCCGATTACGCCGGCACAGATCCTCGTGACTCCAGCGGTACTTCCCATGGCTTCGGCTCCGTTCCAGGGCCTCAACTTCTCCGCTCTCCCGAGCTCCGCCGCGCTCTGGTACGCCCCCGCCGGGCAAACCAGGGTGTCCATTATCGGATACAACGTGGTGCCCTTCCCGCCCCAGGGCGAACCCGCCCCTCTGGCAGCCGATCTCACGCTTGATCTAGGAACCGCGCAGATTAATGGAATCATCGGGAGTGTCACCGTGACCCAGCAATCCACCGCGTCCCCCCCGGTCTCCACCGTCGGCACGTTCAACCTCGAGGTTTACGAGATCTGCAACGAAGTATGTTCCATCAAGCAGACCGACTCGGTTGTCGTCTCGCCTCTAACGACGCTGCAAACCACTCTCACCGTGACGCTCAACGGCGGCAGCGGCGGAGTCTCGCTCAACAACTTCGCGGCCAACGAATCCTTCGGCGTCCAGCCGCAATAACCCTCGGAAGATCGGTTACCGATCGTCTCTCGCGTTCGCGCGCAGATCGCCGCGGACTCAAGAACAGCCCTCCGGCTCTCATCGTCCTCCCGATTGGCGGAAGGACGATGAGGGCGGGACGGGCCGATCCACGAGAGCGAATCCAGTTTGGGAATGCCGTTACACCAGCCTGGCGTCGAGCAGAATTTCGGTGTTGTTGGCGAAGAGCTTCGAGATGGGGCAGCCGGCCTTGGCGTCGGCCGCGGCCTTGGTAAAGATCTCCGGAGTTGCGCCGGGAACGCTGGCCGTAGTGGTGAGCGCGATGCGGGTGACGGCGAATCCTTCTCCCACCTTGCCCAGAGTGACCGCCGCGTGGGTTTCGATCTTCGCGGGCGTCAGCCCCGCGCCGCCCAACTGCGCGCCCAGCGCCATGGAGAAGCAACTGGCGTGGGCCGCGGCAATCAGCTCCTCGGGCGTGGTGCCTGAGCTGGCGCCTTCAAAGCGAGTGGCGAATGAGTAGTTCGCGTCCTTCAGCACGCCCGTCGCCGTGGAGATCGTGCCCTTGCCTTCCTTCAGTGAACCTGTCCAAACCGCGCTTGCCTTGCTTGCCATTGTTCCTCCTTGGGGGTTGTGGATGCTGCCGAGTTTATTGTCCGCCCTGCCGTTCCACGGGGAAGTCCCGGACAGCGCGGCAAAATTCCTGTCTTGGATTTGATGCGGCAGACATCTGCAAGGATGCGCTCAACCGGTAAACCGCAAAGGCCGGCTTGCCGTGCGCGACCACGGGCGACACAATCAACGGTTACCGCACGGATTTGCAATCTCCCAGTTGACGTAGATGGGATTGCCCAGCAACCACATCTTGCCGCCGGCTCCCGCCACTTCCGCGCGGAACCAGTGACGGCGGCCATCGCTCACCCAGGCCAAAGGAAAACTTTGATCTGCCGATGAAACAGCCGCGCCGGTTTTGAGAGCGACTTCCTGGCCGTCCTCCAGCCAGCGGACCGTTCCGCCTGCCGCGGCAATTACGCGCAAATCAAAATTCACAGCCTCGCCTTCCGGCGCGGTTAGAAGATCTCCCGCGTGAACAACCTGGTTCCCCGCTCGCGCGGTCACTTCGAGAAGGCGGTCGCGGGTTCCCGCTAGATCGATGAACACGTGTCCTGCGCGGATGCCGGCAAGAATTGCGGGCGTCGAAAGCTCCGTTGCATAGACGACCGTCGTCGGGCTTCCAATCGAGCCAATTTCATTGAGCGGCTGCATGGGCCGATGATTATCGCTCCCGCCAATCCCCGTCAGCCGGCAGCCATTGTTCAGTTGCTGATCCCAAAAAGGAATGTTGGGAATATCGTACTGTTCGCTGCCTCCGTTGACCGCCTCAACAGCGGTCAGCAGGCGCATATCCACCTGGGAAGCCGGAGTCCAGCCGCAACCCATGCACATCTCGCCGCTGGGGTCGCCGGGATGGTTGATCGAGGTCAGCCCGCCCAGGCTTGCGGCGCTGCGCAACAGAGTATTCATGTCGGGAACCTCTTTGCTGCCCAGGCGGAAATCGACAAAATCAGTTGTCCCCAGAAAGTTGATGTGGCCCTCGAAGGTGGTGATCTCGCGGCCCGGAATCAGCAGCAGCTTGTCGAAGTAAGGTTGCAGCTCGCGCATGGGATTGTACTGCGAGCTCGCGTTGTGGTCGGTGATAGCGATGAAGTCGAGCCCGCGGCGGGCGGCGGCGTCCGCGGTAAAGTAGACCGGGCATGGCGCCGGCTTCCCCGTCTGGCTGGGGCATTCGCCGTCGCTCTGCGCGGTGTGCATATGCAGATCGCCGCGGTACCAGGCCGGCCCAGCGCGAAGCGGCGCGTTCAACATCGCGGGCTCGCCGGCCACCGCACCGCCGGTGGAGAAGTACACCTGCACGGTGTAGTGCGATTGCACGTTGGGGCGAATGTTGGGCACGCCGATCAGAACATTCCATGTGCCCGGAGGAATGAGCCCCGGAAGGCACGAGGGAGTCGCATCGGCAATTCCCACGGTGAGCAGGGATTTGTTGCCGCCGCTCCAGCAGCGAAGCTCCGCGGGGTCAAGCAAGCCCAGGTCGAGCGCCGTGTGCTGTTCCTTGCCGGTGTAGTCAAAGGTCAGCGTAACCCGCTCCGTGCCGGCAGGCACGACAAACGGCACTTGAATGTAGCTTTGATTTTGCGAGCCAAGAACCACGCCCTCGAGAATCAAATCCGGAGCAGAAGCCGGAGTGGCAGCGGAAGCTTGCTGCGCACCCGTGGCAGCGGCCGCAATCGAAAACAAAGCGAGCAGAAGCGTGGCGCAGAGGAGGGTTGTTCCGGGCCAGAATAGCCGTTGAGTCATGGTTGGCTCTCCGTGTGCATACTGCGATGTTCTCACGTCTCTGCCCGCACAATCCAAAGCACGGATCATTGCGCCTGAAAAAAAGAACGCGCGGAGGATTCTTCGTGAAGAAGAATCCTCCGCGCATGGTTTGCGCAAATATTACGAAAACTCAAAAATCGCCTAGAACCCATCTCATAAACATTACCGGCACTGTTTTTTGCGAAACTGGAGTTGCTCAAGGCATCTCCGCAAGTCGCTATGGCCGGACGTTGGGAACTGACAGACGAACAGTGGGAGTTGG
>Ga0181521_10005106_pt1 | contig 14738 bp, 6 predicted proteins | sample PEATcosm2014_Bin_32_FD_119764 | JGI IMG/M metagenome (GOLD analysis project Ga0181521, IMG submission 119764) | Peatland microbial communities from MTU Mesocosm Facility, Houghton, MI, USA - PEATcosm2014_Bin02_60_metaG | ecosystem: Environmental > Terrestrial > Soil > Wetlands > Peat | place...
ATTTAACAGCACTTGCGGTACCACTTGGATTCCAACGGAGTCCGCTTGAAACGTGAAGCCGAAGCACACCAACCTCTCGCATTAAACGGATTGAATGTTGGATTTGCGTGCCCCAATATACGAACGGCTTGTTAATTGAAGAATTGTTAGCCTTCTCCCGCGCCTTGACGATCCAAATACCAGATCCGATTACCGTGAAAGATCCGGCGGAAGCGCTCGGACAAAGACCTTTCCAAGTGGTCGGTGACCTGATGGAGCTTGGCCGGATCGGGTTCGAAGATGATCCGGTGGAATCTGAGACCACTTCCAAGGTCGCAAAGAAATATGGCTGTGAAACAAAAAGGCAAGGCTAAGCCGACTGCTTCAGGCAACGGCGGGATTATGGGTGATGGACCGGGGGATTCCGACCGAGGCAGTCCTGGCCGAGATGCGGCAGAGCCAACCGCCGATTTATTACCTGGTGGGCACGCCCAAGGGACGTTTGAGCCAGTATGAGCAGCGGTTGCTGGAGCAGCCGTGGCAGGGGGTGCGGGAAGGCGTGCGGGTCAAGCTGCTGCCGCAAGCGGGCCAACGGTATGTGCTGGCCCAGAGCACCGACCGGGTGAACAAGGAACGGGCGATCCACCGTCGCCAGCTCAAAAGACTGTGGCAGCGGCTCCAGGACCTGCGGTCCAGGAAGCTCAAACCGGATGCGCTGTTGTTAAAGCTGGGCTCGGCCCAACACCAATGGCCGGCGGCCTGGCGGCTGGTGTCGGTGCGGGTGCCCAAGGCGCGACAACCGGTCAACCGGCAGACCTTTAGCTTTGCGTTGCGCAGGGACAAGCTGCGGGAGGTGCGCCGACGGGAAGGGCGGTATTTATTACGGAGCAACCTCCGCCCGGAGGATCCGGCGCGGCTGTGGCAGTTCTATGTGCAACTGACGCAAGTGGAGGCCGCGTTCAAGGATCTCAAAGACGATCTGCGGCTGCGCCCCATTTTCCACCGGTTGGAGCGACGAATCGAGGCGCACATTTTTGTGGCCTTTCTGGCGTATTGCCTGCACGTGAGTTTGCGAGCGCAGTTGCGGACGCATGCGCCGGGGCTGACGCCGCGCTCGGTGCTGGAGAAGTTTGCGGCCATGCAGAGGGTCAACGTGCATTTCCCGACCACCGACGGACGGGAACTGGTGTTCCGGCGATACACCCAGCCGGAGAAGGATCAGCAGATGCTCCTGGCGCAATTGGGTTGGCAATTGCCGCCGCAGTCCCCGCCGCAAATCACCGCCAAAGGTGAGCTGATGGAAGACTGATTTTGGTGCAGACCTCTAAGGGCCGAGGTGCCTTTTATCAACCACTTCTGCACCCTCCAGTTGCGAAAGTTCGGCTAAAATGATCCTCCACGCGGCTGAAGGTCTGTCCAATGACAGAATTGCTCAACGCTTGGATACCCGCCGCGAGGTCGTCAGCCTCTGGCGCAAACGCTTCTTTGAGGAACGCCTGGCGGGCCTGGAAGAACGGGCTCGACCGGGTCGCCCCCGGTCCTTTCCCCCCGGAACGCCGACATCTCCTCCGGCGGCACGCTGGTTTATGAGCTCGGCTCGACCGCGAGCACCCATTGGGGGGCCAAATCTGCCGATGCGCCGCCGTCTGATACGGAAGGGAGGGACCAGACCACTTCATCCCAATAGAAATCAGAAGGTCGAGGCGAACAGTTGGAGCGGAAAGAGAATGGGTCCCCTTCCCCCCGCGCCCCCCTTTCCCCTTTTAGTCTCTTTTAACTTGAGTCAATTCGAATTCGGAGCGAAGACCTGATTTTTCTTGCCAATCTCACCGGAAGGGATACAACAGCATTCAAGAGAAAGAGCAATTAGAACTTTCTCTAACAATTGCAATTATGAGCAATACTGCGTGGCTTCCTGAAAACTCGCAAGGAGAACTATGCACACGCAGCTTTCTCCTTCGTGGCCTCCCGCAAGCCCGGCCACCAAGCAATTCAGAGACATGGATGAAATCCAAAACCATTGACCAATGACGACAAACCAATAAACCAAAAAACCAAAGCAAACTAAACCTATGAAATTACAAAAGAACATTATTCTGGGAGCGCGCGGGACGGTCGCGGCCCTGAGTCTGGCGCTGGGCGTTGCGGCAGCCACGGCACAGCCCTATCCGACCGCGGTGCTGGCGGACAACCCCATCGCCTACTGGCGCCTGCAAGAGACCAGCGGAACCATCGCTCAGGATAGTAGTATCACCGGCACCAATAGTGGCGTGTACACGAACGTGTTGCTCGGCCAGCCGGGCTACATCAACGTCGCCAACCCGGCGGAGTTGGCCGTCGCGTTCGGCAGCCCGGCCGGGTACAGCGCCGACAGTTATGCGGGCGGCATCCCGCTGGACGTTGCCTCGGCCGTCAACACCAGCTTCTCAGTGGAGGCCTGGGTCAACGGTGGCGCGCAGGCGGGTGGCGCGGGCATCGTGGGCAAAGGCTCGGGCGGCGCCGAGGAGTTTTTCCTCGACTGCGGCGCCTCGGGCAATGCGTTTCGGTTTTACATTCGCAATACGGCCGGCACGGCCTATAACGCCAACGGCACGGTCGTGCCGAATGGCAATTGGCACCATCTGGTCGGGGTGTGCGATGAGGTCAATGGCTACATTTACCTTTATGTGGACGGCCAATCCAACGCGGTGGCTTCGGCCTCGGGCGGCATCCGCACCACGACGAACCCCTACCTGACTATCGGTTCCCGCCAGAGCAGCAGTACAACCAACTACAATTACCAGTTCAACGGCAGCATCAGCGAGGTCGCAATGTACAGCTATGCCTTGAGCGCGCCCCAGGTGCTCACCCACTATTTTGCGGCCGGCATTGCGCCCACCATCACGTTGCAGCCGACCAACGTTGTGTATGCCGACGAAGGGTCCACCCTCACCCTCGTTGCCGCCGCCACCGGAACCCCGCCGCTGGCCTATCAATGGACCGCCAACGGCAACCCGTTGGCTGGCCAAACCAACGCCACGCTGCTCCTGACCAACGTCCCCTACAGCCTGAACGGCTACCCCCTCGTCCTCATCGTTACCAACCTCTACGGCTCGGCATATACTGCGGGCACCTACCTCGAGGTGAACTCGGGCGCGCCACAGATTGTCACCGACGTTCAGCCCCTCCAGCTCGCCCTCTACCAGGGCCTGTCGGTCACCTATTCGGTCGGGGTCAGCGGCACCGAGCCCTTCTATTACCAATGGCTCCAGAACGGGACGAATGTCCTCGGGGCGACCGCTTCCAGCTACACGCTCAACACCCTGCTCGGGACGAACACCTACAGCGTTATCGTCAGCAACAATTACGGCGGCGGCAGCATAACCCAAAGCAGCACCGCCACCAACGTGGGTGTGGCGAAGCCCACCCAGTCCTACCCGGCCACGGTGTTGGCGAGCCAACCCATCGCCTACTGGCGTTTGGACGAAGCCACCAACGCGCTCACGGCCAACGATTACGCCGGCGGCCACGACGGCACTTACAACAACGTCGCGCTTGGCCTGCCGGGCTACAGCTCGTTTGATCCCGATACCGCCGCCGGCTTTGGCTCTTTGTCCCCCACCGACAGTTATATGGAGGAGACGGACAATGCGGCCGCCGGCATCCCCCTGATTAACTTTTCCCAACCGGTAGGCTCCAACGCGGCGTTTTCCGTAGAAGCCTGGATAAATGCTCCGGCCGGCGTCGCCCAAAACACCGGCGGTTCCGCTATTGTATGCCAGGGAGCCTCCGGCGCCGAGGTGTTCAACATGGACGCCAGCGGCCCCAATAAGGAGTTCCGCTTTTACGTCCGCAAAGCCGGCAGCGGGGGCACCAGTACCATTTACAGTTCCGCTGCCGTCGTGCCGGACGGCCATTGGCATCATCTGGTGGGGGTGTGCGATGAGCCTGACGGTTACATGTTCTTTTATGTGGACGGCGTCATCATGGGCACCATCGGGTCCATGGGGGGCACAGGGCTCTACGGCTTAAATACTATCCCCGTCACCGTGGGAGCGCAGTACGCGGCGGGTGACTTCACCTACCAGTTCGTCGGGACCATTGACGAGGTGGCCCTCTATAACTATGCCCTCAGTCTCGCCGAGGTTCAGACCCACTTTAACGCCGCCCCCATTGCGCCCTATTTCACGGCGGTGCCTGTTGCCACTACTAACGCCTACGTCGGAGAGACCGTGACGCTGTCCGCGTCCGCCGTCGGTTCGGCGCCGCTGACCAACCAGTGGTATGCCAATTCGAGCAGCATGGCCGGGCAAACCAATTTCACGCTGGTCCTGACCAACGTGCAAGCCGGCACCAATACCTACACGCTCAAGGTGTCGAATGCCTACGGCTCGGTCACCAACTTGCCCGGCACTGTGGTCCAGATCCCGGCCGGGTCAGGCCCGCCCCAACTCGTTGCGGACGTGAAGCCTCTTTCCACTACGCTCTATTCGGGCGTGCCGCTCACCTACTCGGTGGCCGCCTCCGGCAGCGCGACCCTCTATTACCAATGGTACTTCGACTCCGGGGCCATTTCCGGCGCGACCAGTTCCAGCCTCGGCTTTTCCAGCCTGAACGCCACCAACGCCGGCACCTACTACTGCCACATCACCAATTCGCTTGGCAGCACGAACAGCAGCCCCGCCACTTTGGCGGTGGTTGCCGCACCGACCAATCCCTATCCCCTCAAGGTGATCAGCGACCATCCCGTCGCCTACTACCGCCTGGATGAAACGACCGGCCCCGTCGGCTACGACTACGTCGGCGGCAATAATGGCTATTACAGCAACGGCGTCATTTACGGCGTTTCCGGCTGCTTCGGCAACCTCTATGACAGTGACACCGCCGCCTTTTTCGGCAACCAGAGCAATAAAAACGTTTTTCTCGGCGCCAGCATCACCAACGTTGACTTCTCCGTGCCCAACGGCCAGAACGGCGCCTTCTCCGTCGAAGCGTGGGCCAAAGGTGCGCCGGGGCCCACGAACCAGTCTAGCGGTGCCGGCATCGTCGCCAAGGGCGTCGGCAATGGCGACGAACAGTTCGCCCTGGACGCCCACCAGGGGTTCCGTTTCTACGTCCGAAATGCGGCCTCCGCCGCTAGCGTTGCCCCCGCGCAAGCTTCAAGCTTTGTCGGCGGCAGCCTCGTGTCGGGTAATTGGCAAATGGACAACAAATGGCACTATCTCGTGGGCGTATGCGACCAGGTCCACAGCAATATTCTCCTCTACGTTGACGGCAGCCTCATTGGCCCCAACGTTATCGTCAACGGGGTAGTCCCGTCATTGGTTTACGCGCAGGATTTGGGTTATACCACCACTACCGGCACCAACGGCGTCATTTACGGGCAGACTGGCATCCACAAGCCAACTAACGTCTCCTGGAACGCCAACTCCGTCAGCATCGGCGCCCGCAATTCAGGCTCGGGCACCGCCGGTTACACTCTCAATTTTATTGGTGCCGTGGACGAAGTGGCTCTCTATAACTACGCCCTGACTCCGTTGCAAGTCTCCAACCACTACGCGGTCGCCATAAATTCGCCGCTAAGCATGTCCGTCCAGCTTACCAACGGCCATCCGAGCCTGGCTTGGCCTGGAACCTATGCGACGGCCACGCTCCAGTCGGCCACCAATCTCACCGGCCCCTGGGGAACCGTTACCAACGCTGCCTCGCCCTACTCGGTCACCAACCCCGCCACGCAACAGTTCTATCGGATCAAACTCTACTGAGCAGCGGAGCCAGCGCTCTCCGGTTCAAGTTCCCCGGCAGATGCTTGGCGCCGGGGAACCCTTTGATTGTTGAGCCATGGCCCGACCCCTCGTCGGGCCTTTTTTCTCTCCCGCCGGGCACCTCGGCTCCGCCGATCCAGTCCCCGGCCTCGAGTGGCCCGGCCCGGTCGTTTCCTCAGTCGCTTCTTGCGCGGCAGCGGCGCCCCGCCGTAGATTGCCGCCATGCCGCACGCGGAATTTGTTCATCTGCACTTGCACACCGAGTATTCCTTGCTCGATGGGGCTTGCCGGCTGGACCGGTTGATGGACAAAGCCCACGAACTGAAGTTTCCGGCGCTGGCGATCACCGATCACGGCGTGCTTTACGGGGCGATTGATTTTTTCGTGGCGGCGGGCGAGCGAAGCATCAAACCGATCATCGGCTGCGAGGTTTATGTCGCGCCCGGCAGCCGTTTTGAGAAGAAGACCTGCACGGGCGGACGGGACGTTTATCATCACCTCGTCCTGCTGGCCAAAGACGAAGCGGGCTACAAGAACCTGATCAAACTCTCCACCCTGGCGCACCTGGAGGGGTATTACTACAAGCCGCGGATCGACAAAGAACTTCTGGCGGCGCACAAGGACGGGCTGCTCGCGCTCTCCGGCTGCCTGGCCAGCGAAATTCCGGAGTGGATTCAGAAGGACCAATTGCCCAGGGCGCGCGAGGCGATTGACTGGTTCAAACAGACCCTCGGCGCGGAGAACTTCTGCCTGGAACTGCAGAACCATGGCCTGCCGGAACAGGCCAAGGTCAATCGCCATCTCATTGCCTGGGCGAAGGAATTCGGCCTGAAACTCGTCGCGACGAACGACGTGCATTACCTCGAGAAAAGCCACTCGCACGCGCACGACTGCCTGATCTGCATCGGCACGCAGACGCAATTGACGGACACCAAGCGGCTAAAGTATGCCGAGCAGCAGCTCTATCTGCGTTCAGCCGAGGAGATGCTGGCGCGCTTTGCCGAAGTCCCGGAGGCGGTGCGGAACACGCTGGAGGTGGCCGACCAGTGCAATCTGGAAATCGAGTTCGACAAGTTGCATTACCCCGTCTTCCATCCGCCCGAGCACTTCACGCGCGAGGGCTACTTGCGGCATTTGCTGGCCGAGGGTTTGCGCAAACGCTACGGCCTCCACGCGCGGGCCGAAGGCCATGAGTTCATCGTCGAGCGCGTCGAAGATCCGCGGCGGCTGCCGACGTATCAGGAAGTCCAAAGTCCAGACGGTCAGCCCCCCATCACCAGTCACCAGTCACCAGTTACGGACCACGGACCACGCGACACGCAACACGCAACAGGCGCCCTCTCCGATCCCGCGGTCGCCGCCGCCGTCAAAGCGGTCATTGACCGCCTCCAACTCGAACTCACGGTCATTGAGAAGACGGGGTTCCTGAGCTACTTCCTGATCGTCGGGGACTTCATCCGTTACGGCCATGAGCGGGGCATTGCGTGCAGCGCGCGCGGGTCGGCGGCTGGTTCGATTGTCACCTACCTGCTCGAAATCTCCAACGTCTGCCCCATTCGTTACGGACTGCTGTTCGAGCGCTTCCTCAACCCCGAACGAGTCAATCCGCCGGACATTGACATCGACTTCGCCGACGACCGGCGGGCTGACGTCATCGAATACGTGCGGCAGAAGTATGGGCGGGAGGCCGTGGCGCAAATCATCACCTTCGGCACGATGGGCGCCAAATCGGTCGTGCGCGACGTGGGCCGGGTCATGGGTCTGACCTATGGCGAGTGCGACCGGCTGGCGAAGATGATCCCGTTTGATCTGAAGATGACGCTCGAAAAGGCGCTCAAGCAATCGCCAGAACTCAAGCAGGCCTACGAGAACGAAGAGGTCACGCGCGAGTTGATCGACACGGCTTTCATTCTGGAAGACCTCACGCGCAACGCCTCGGTGCACGCGGCTGGCGTGGTGATCGGGGACCAGCCCCTGGCAAACCTGCTGCCGCTCAAGCAGGACGAAGACGGCGCCATTGTTACCCAGTATGCGATGGGGCCGGTCGGCGCCCTGGGCCTGCTGAAGATGGATTTTCTGGGCCTCAAGACGCTGACGGTCATTCGCAACACCTGCGACATGGTCAAGCAGACGCGCGGCCTCGAGGTGCCCATCGACAACCTGCCGCTCGACGACGCCAAGGCCTACGACCTGCTGAACAAGGCGAATACGCTCGGCGTGTTCCAACTGGAATCCGGCGGGATGCGCGATTTGTGCCGCAAGTTCCAGATCAATTCCATCGAGCACATCACGGCGCTGATTGCGCTGTACCGGCCGGGGCCGATGGAGTTGATTCCCGAATTCATCCGGCGCCGCCAGGGGGAAATCCGGATCGAGTATGAGCATCCGTTGCTGGAGCCGATCTGCCGCGAGACCTACGGCATCATGATTTATCAGGAGCAGGTGATGCAGGCGACGCAAGTGCTGGCGGGCTACACCCTCGGCCGGGCGGATTTGCTGCGGCGCGCGATGGGCAAGAAGAAGATCGAGGAAATGGCCAAGCAGCGCGCGGGGTTCATCAAGGGCTGCGCGGAGGTGAACAAAATCCCGGCGGCCAAGGCGAACCGGATATTTGATTTGCTGGAGGATTTCGCCGGCTACGGGTTCAACAAATCGCACGCCGCCGCTTACGCCGTGGTCGCCTATCAGACGGCCTACCTGAAAGCGAATTACCCGGTCGAGTTCTTCTGCGCCATGATGACCAACGACATGGCCGACACCGACAAGCTCAGCCAATACATCGCCGAGGCCCGCGGCATGGGCATCGAGGTGCTGCCGCCCGATGTGAATGAGAGCTACGTTTACTTCGCCCCGACATCGGGAGGGCGAGCGTCCTCGCGAGCCCAAACCACCTCAGAAGTCACGGCTCGCGAGGACGCTCGCCCTCCCGGTGGCGCCAAGGGAGGCATCCGCTTCGGGTTGGCGGCCATCAAGGGGGTCGGGGAGGTTGCCGTGGAAGCCATACTGAAGGCCCGCCGCGAAGGGGGCCAATTCGAATCGCTGGCCAACCTGTGCGAGCGCGTGGATGGCCGCTCGGTAAATCGCAAGGTCCTCGAAGCGCTGATCAAGTCGGGCGCGTGCGATTGCCTGGGCCAGACGCGCGCGACGCTCTTCGCGCAAATTGACCGGACGCTGGCGCGCGCGGCGAGCATCATCGCGGACCGGCAGCGCGGGCAGGCTTCGCTATTCGGCGCCTTGGAAGACCGCTCTTCGCAAATGCCGGAGTCTGTCACCAGCTTGCCGGAATGGCCGGAGCATGAATTGCTCGCGCACGAGAAGGAGTTGCTGGGGTTCTACGTCACGGGGCATCCGCTGACGCCTTACGCGCCGATCCTGGAAAAGTATGCGCTGGCCAACACGGCGACCCTCGCGCAGTTGCCCACCCGCAGCCTCACGCGCATCGGCGGCTTGATTGCGGCGGTGCAGAACGGCGTCTCCAAAAAAAGCGGCAAGCCGTATTTGATCGTGACGCTCGAAGACCTGGAAGGCTCGGTGCAGGTGCTTTGCCTGAACGAGAACTACGACAAGTATCGCGAGCTGCTGACGCCCGGCCAAGCCATTCTGGTGATCGGCGAAGTCAACGCCGGGGACGACAAGCCGAAGATATTCCCGCAGGAAATCATGCCGCTGGAGGACGCGCCGGCGAGGTTCACCAAACAGGTTCACCTGCGCCTGCACACCGCCCACCTCAAGCCCGAACATCTTGCATCGGTGCAGGAATTGGTCGCCGCGCATCCGGGCAAGTGCCCCTTGTTTCTTTGTTTCGTGCAGCCGGGGGGCGAGGTCGTTTTCCTGGAGGCGCACGCGCAGTTCTCTGTGGCGCCCTCGCGAGAGTTGCAACAGGCGGCCGATACCCTCTTCGGCGAAGAGACTTACTACGCGAAGGTGGAAACGAGCTTGCCGGAACGCACCCCCCGTCGCTGGGAACGCCGGGCGGAGGGGAACGGAACCGAAGGCTGAAGAGTGGAAGCAAAAACCCGCCCTGGCCACGGCGGGCTCAAGGCGGGTCGGAGGAATTCAGGCGCGTGCGTTACTTCGTCGCTTCGGCGAGGGAGCCCGAGACGGGCACTACGGGCGAGAGCATCCCCATCTTCGCGCAGAGGAAATACACCACCGCGCCGACCACGAACGCGAGCACGGGCGCGGCCGGGACGTTCACGCCGAGGTTCGGCAGGATGCCCACCACAAAGCCCGCCGCCCAAGCCACCCAGCCAGCCGGGTTGAAGCCGGCACGCGGCCCGCTCCATTTCTTGCCGCTGAGCAGGTAGTCCACCAGCATCGCGCCGCAGATCGGACCGAAGGAGGCGCCGATGATCACGAATACTGAGATGGCCTTGGCCACCAAGCCCGTGATCGCCAGGATGACGCTGACCGCCGTGCCGATGCCGACCGAGATGAACGGATTCACCTTGGGCAGCGTGGTCCTGAAACTGTTGGCGGCGATAAAAGCCGAAAAGCAAGCCGGCGGGAACGCGGCTACTGCCAGCAGGAACATCACCCACTTCGCCGTGTCCGGCCCGAGAATGGTCGGGATGAGTTCAAAGGAGCTGAGGCTGAGCTTGTTTGTAGCAGTGGCGTCGATGCCGGGCCCGCCATAGGTGCCGGCGACGATCAGGAGCGACAAACCAGCGGTGACGATGATCGCTAAGGCGATGCCAATCAAGCCGCCCATGCTCACGTCTTTTCCGTCGCGGCTGTTGAGGCCGAAATCCACGCCGGCGGCGCCCGCCGTGGCGAAGAAGCCCACTACGTATGTTAGCATCATGGCCAGCACGCCCATCATGCTCAAGGCGGCGGGGCCGGTCGGACTGGCCGCTGTTTGCGCGGCAATCAAGGCCTCGGGTTTGAAGCTGCCGACGTTGCCGATGGTCGAGGCAGTCAGCCAGAGCAGCACGACTAGCGGGATGAGCGGCAGGTAAGTGGCGACCCTGGCAACATATTGAATCCCCTTGAGTCCCATGAAGGCGGCGAGGGCGCCCCAAATCACCATGATGATGCGGGCATCAATGGGAATCATCGCGCCGAGCGCCCGTGAGGAGAAATAGACATTCACGCCCACCCAGCCGAACTGCAGGACGCCCATGAGGAAGCCGGGCATGAGAAAGCCTCCCTGCGCGCCAAAGGTCGAAGTGCCGACGATGTAGAGCGGCAGGCCGGTCTTCATGCCGAGCAAGCCCGGCACGAGGTAAAACAGGAAATGGCAGACGAACGCCGCGATCACCAGGCTGAACAACGCCCAGCCAACCCCTTGCGCCAGCGTCCCGCCCGGAGTGCTCGCCTTGGCGGCGTCCTGCCAAAACACGAACCACAGGAAGATGCCCGCGTAAGTCGGGGCGGTGTTTTTGTACCAGGGCGCGCGTTTGTCCCTGGGATTTGGAACGGCGCTCGTGATGTATCCCGGAAGTTGGCTAACCGGTTGTGTTGCTTGATTATTCATAGTTCAGTTACGGATTTGGTTACGCTGCCTGACTCCAAAAAGATGGCAAGCATTGGGGGGAATAGTCCCGTTCGCGAAACAACTGTCAATGAGAAAGTTCCGCGGCGCCGGAATGGCCTTGCAGTGCGGTCTCAAAACCCTTTATGGTGCCTTGTGGAAAACCTGAAACAAATGCGGGTCAGTGGCGAGTGGACCAGTTGCTTGATCAGTAGAGAGAGCAATCTCTCCTCCGTTTGACCCTCATCACTCCATCACTCCATTTTGTTATGATCATCGGCGTCCCTAAAGAAATCAAAGATCAGGAATATCGAGTGGCGTTGTTGCCCTCGGCAGCTTATCAACTCATCAAGCGCGGCCACGAGGTGTTGGTCGAGCGCAACGCCGGCGCCGGCGCAGGCTATCCCGACGAGGATTACGCCCGCGCGGGCGCGACGCTGGTGAGCGACCACGCGGCGGCGTTCGACAAGGCCGACCTGGTCATGAAGGTCAAGGAGCCGCTGCCCTCCGAATACGCGCTGCTGCGGCCCGGGCAAATCCTCTTCACCTATCTCCACCTCGCCGCCAGCCGCTCGCTGACGGAAGCGCTGATGAAATCGCGCATCACCGGCCTGGCTTACGAGACGATCGAAGTCAATCGGCGGCTGCCTTTGCTGGAACCGATGAGCGAGATCGCGGGGCGGATGTCGATCCTGGTCGGCGGCTATTTTCTGGCCAAACACAACGGCGGCAGTGGCGTGTTGCTGGGCGGCGTGCCGGGCGTGTTGCCGGGCAAGGTCGTCGTGCTGGGCGGCGGCGCTTCCGGCATCAACGCCGCGCGCATGGCCCAGGGCATGGGGGCGGATGTGACCATCCTGGAGGTGGACCTCGAACGGATGCGTTTCCTGGACATCACGCTGCACACCGCCCACACGCTTTACTCCAATGAAGCGCATCTGCTCGAGCTATTGCCCGCGGTGGATTTGCTCGTCGGCGCGGTGCTCGTGCCCGGGGCCAAAGCGCCCCGGCTGATTCGCCGCGATATGCTGCGGCGGATGCGCCCGGGCAGCGTGCTGGTGGATATCGCGATTGACCAGGGCGGCTGCGCCGAAACGTCGCGCCCGACCACGCACGACCATCCGGTGTTCGTGGAGGAAGGCGTCACTCACTATTGCGTCGCCAACATGCCGGGCGCTTACGCGCGGACGGCGACCCAGGCGTTGACGAACGTCACTTACCGTTACCTGGAGTTGCTGGCGGATCACGGGCTGGCCGAGGCCTGCCAGCAACAGCCGGCGCTCGTCAGCGGTCTCAACGTGATGGATGGCAAGCTCACGCACAAGGCCGTGGCCGAAGCGCATGGACTGGCTTATTCTTCCCCGGCCCTTTGAGGGGCGATGACGCATTGTTCCAACCTCTCCCGGCAAGTTAACTTGCAAAGCACGCGAACATTCGAATGAAAGCCCCATTACCAGACAACGAGGCCCAGCGGTTGGCCACCTTAAGGGAATACCGCATCCTGGATACCGCGGCGGAACAGGCTTACGACGACATCACCGCGCTGGCGGCGTATCTCTGTAACGTGCCCATCGCCATGATCTCGCTGGTGGACGAATCCAGGCAGTGGTTCAAATCCAAGCTCGGCTTAAATCGGCGCGAGACGCCGCGCGATGTGGCCTTTTGCGCCCATGCGATTCTCCAGTCGGAACCCTTGATCGTGCGGGATGCGCTCAAGGATACCCGCTTTGCGGACAGCGCCCTGGTCACCCGTTCCCCCCATATCCGGTTCTATGCCGGCTTTCCGCTGGCCAGTCCGGAGGGCTTTGCTTTGGGCACCCTCTGCGCCATCGACCGCAAGCCCCGGCGGCTCTCCGCCGAACAAAAGCGGGCGATGCAGGCCCTGTCGCGGCAGGTCATGGCGCTGCTGGAGTTGCGCCGCGTTTCGGCGCGCATGGCGGAGGCGCTGGAGAAGGTCAAGACGCTGCGCGGCCTTTTGCCCATTTGCGCCTGGTGCAAGCGCATCCGCGACGACCGGGGCTATTGGAGCCAGGTCGAGGCTTATGTTCACGAGCACACGGGGGCGGATTTCACGCACGGCATTTGCCCGGAGTGCCTCGAGAAGCTGCGCCCGAAAAAGCCGCCGGCAGAATGAAGTCGGCTGACCCCTGACCGCCGGAAAGATTACGGGCGCAACCCAGCCAACTTTTCCAACCAAAGCGGCTTTCGTAATTTCCCAGCGCCATTCGACTGCCGTCGGCGGCTGCGGTTTGCTTGAATCCGCCCTGGCCTTGCTGCGAATTTCAGTGCTGGACACCCTTGCGGCAACCCGTATAAAATCCCCTCACCATCATGTTCTGGGATCAAGAATCTGAAACACTGGCCCGCCCGGCACTCGAACAACTGCAGCTCAAGCGCCTGCAGGACACCCTCCAGCGCGTGGCGCAGCGCGTGCCTTTTTACCGGCAGAAGTTTATGGGACTGGGCCTAACCCCCGGGGAGATCAAATCGCTGGCCGACGTGCGCCGGCTCCCTTTCACCACCGGCGCCGACCTGCGCGCCATTTATCCCGACGGCATGTTGGCCGTGGATCACGACGAGCCGGTGCGCCTGCACACCTCCAGCGGCACCACCGGCAAACCCAAGGCCATCTTCTTCTCCCGCAAGGATATTGATAACGCCGCCGAACTCATCGCCCGCTCGCTCGTCATGACCGGCATCACCAAAAAGGATGTCCTCCAGAACATGATGAGCTACGGCCTGTTCACCGGCGGGCTGATAATGCACTACGGCGCGGAAAAGGTCGGCTGCCTCGTCATTCCCGCCGGCCCCGGCACTTCCGAACGGCAGTTGATGCTGATGCAGGACTTCCGGACCACCGCCGTTCATATCCTGCCCAGCTACGCCCTCTACTTCGCCAGCTTCCTCGAACAGAAAGGCATCAACCCGCGCAAAGACCTCGCCTTGCGCAAGGCCTTCGTCGGCGCCGAACCCCACACCGAGGAAACCCGCCGCCGAATCGAGCAGGCCTTCGGCTGCGATGTCTATAACTCCTACGGCCTGACCGAGATGAACGGCCCCGGCGTCGCTTTCGAGTGCGAATACAAAGCCGGCCTCCACCTCTGGGAGGACAACTACATCCTCGAAATCATCAACCCCGACACCGGCGAGCCTCTCCCGGAAGGCCAGACCGGCGAACTGGTCCTCACCACCCTCAAGCGCGAAGCCATGCCCCTCCTCCGCTACCGCACCCGCGACATCACCTCCATCATCCCCGAACCGTGCCAGTGCGGGCGCACCCATCGCCGCCTCCACCGCATCACGGGCCGCTCCGACGACATGCTCATTATTCGCGGCGTCAACATCTTCCCGCAGCAGATCGAGCGCGTGCTCATGTCCTTCCCGCAAGTCGGCCGCAACTACGTCATCATCATCGAGGGCCTGGACGACCTGACCATCAAAGTCGAGCTGGCCGCTGCCGGTTTTGACGGCCAGGTCGAACACCTGGCCGCCCTCCAAAACCAGCTCGTCGAGAAACTCAAAGCCGAAACCTGGGTCAAGCCCAA
>Ga0181521_10005108_pt1 | contig 14733 bp, 6 predicted proteins | sample PEATcosm2014_Bin_32_FD_119764 | JGI IMG/M metagenome (GOLD analysis project Ga0181521, IMG submission 119764) | Peatland microbial communities from MTU Mesocosm Facility, Houghton, MI, USA - PEATcosm2014_Bin02_60_metaG | ecosystem: Environmental > Terrestrial > Soil > Wetlands > Peat | place...
AGCCAGCTTTTCGGAGTAGAGCAACATGCGCGGTTCCGGTGCACGGGTCAGCTCGGCGATGTATTCAGTGTGTCCGGAGAAGAAGCGGCCGGAGAGCGCGACTGCTTCCTTATTGAGCGGCGCGGTAACCATGGCGTCGGCTTCGCCGCTCATGCAGAGTTCCACGGCGCGATGGACATAGGCGATGGCCGCGAGGCCGTACTCCGCGCGAAGTTGGCCGAAGGCAACGGTGTGATTGGCCGGCAGCGTGCAGGTTTCAACGAGAGTGCAGGGCAGCGTGGCCGGGTCAATGCCGGAAAGACGGCCCGCGGCCTGGAGTGCGGCTGAGTCGGCGATCAAGATCCACTGCGCAAGCGGGGAAACGGACTTGTCCTCAAGAGCCTTGAGAGCAATTTCTGCGCCGACGCCTGCAGGGTCTCCGATGCTGATGGCGATGCGCGCAAGCTTGCTCATGCCCGACCTCGCAACGCGCTGAGGATTTCATTGAAGATCGTGGGCGTGCCAAAACCGCCGGATTTTGTGATCACGATGCACCCTTCTGCCATGCCGCCCTGCACAATGCCCCAGGGAATTCCGGGCGCAAGCTCTCCATGGAGGATAAAAGAGTGGGCGCCGAGCGTGCTGGCAGCGAGCGAGGCGGTGTCGCCTCCGGTAAGGATCAATGCTTGCGGAGCGAAGGTGCGGAATGCGTCGAGAATATGTGCGCGAACGCGGGGGCTGAAATCGAGACGCAGCACCTGAAGGGCGCGAGGGTCGACGCTTTCGAAGGTTTGAAGCTGAAGTTTCGTCACGGGATGATCGGATCCGGCAATAATCAATGTGCGCGCGGCGGAGGGCCGCGGCACGCGGCGGATGCGCCGAGCGTCGCGGCTGGCGAGAGCTTGCGCCAAGCCGGCGGATCCCGCAAACAGGAGACCGGGAAACTTTTCCGCGGCGCGAACCAGGGATTCCAGATCCGATTGCGTGCTAGCGTCGCAAAAAAGTACGGGCTTGCCGGTGTCGAGCGCCGCGGCGAGCTCTTTGGGGTGTGAGACGAGAGCGATGAGGCTTCTGTGTCTCGGCGGAAAGAGGCTGGCGATGTTAACCAGCGTGCGCTGTCCGGCGGCGTCTTGAATTTCCAGAATGCCGTTGCGTACCGTGCGGCCTGCGGCGGGAAATGCAGGGGCCAGCAGGACGGCGCGCGACCCGAAGGCGCGATGCGCGGCCAGAATTTCGGCGGCAAAAGGGCCGCGGGCCGCGGAATCAATCTTTTTGAACAGAAGTGTTTGAGGATTGAGGGCGAGTGCTGCGGCCGTGCGCGACACGATGCGCGAGACCTTGGCCTGCGAGAGCGAGCGGGAATCAGTATTGAAGGCCTGCACCGGCTCTGTGGCTGGAAACGACGCAGCGGCGCCAAGCCAGACGCGCACCGCGCGACCCGTGCGAAGAAATGCTGCAGCCGCGTCGCAGGCGCCGGTCAGATCGTCGGCCACAATATGGATGCGCGCCGGAAACACAGTCGCGGAGGGTGCCGAGTGGTGAAGCGGATTAGCGGTGACAGTGGGCATGAAGGCTGCAGTGCTTTATTTTCGAGAGTATACGATTATTTTCTAATTCGGGAAACGGCGATTTCACAGAGGGTTGTCCATGTTGGGACAACGTGTGGAGTTTGGCTGGAGAATGCGATCTTTTGAGAACCGGAAGTTCACCGTACTTATGCTCATGAACTTCTTAGAATCAATAAATTCCACGAGAGATCATTCAATTACTGCTGGGCTCAAAGACCCGGACCTGGGAGCCTCTGATTGGCTCCAAGCATCGGCCTGAAAGTTGGAACTCCCGAAGCCGCCACTAAATCCTTCCCGGCCGAGAACCAGGCTCTGCAGCCAATCCGCTACGCGGAACAGACGCCGGCGGGACGACGTGGGGCAGGAGCCAAGTCGAATGGAATGTAAGCGCGCGACAAAAAAGAAGGGGACGGTTGCCAAACGGCGCCCGTCCCTTCGATGGGGTTGTGCAAAGGAGGCTAGAAGGTGATCTTGGTGTAGAACTGCATCTGGCGAGGATCGCCAAATGACGTTGCTGTGGCAAATGTGGTGGAGCCTGGCGCCCAGCTAGCGTTCATTCCCAATACGTTGGGGTGGTTGAAGACATTGAATGCCTGTGCGCCGAGCTTAACGGTCGCCCATTCGCGGATGGCGAAGCCCTTCTCTGTGGCCATGTGGATCGCAACTTCCTTCGGTGCCCGCAAGCAGCCCACCTGGGCGGTACCGAAGTAGCCCCATGAGGGAGCGGTGAAGTTGGTGGCATTGTAGACGGGTTGCTGGTGTTCGCTGACTTTCCCGCTGGTGCCGTGGTTGCGAGACAGAGGCCCGCTAACATTGGGGCGTGTGGCCAGGCCTGAGCTATAGGTCGGAGTTTGAGCGAATCCACTCTCGACAACTCCATAGGACGTAAAATTCCACCCGCCCAGGAGCGCCTTCTCAAGGTAGTTCGATGTTTTGTTGAAGAACGGAACATCGTAGACCAGCGAGTACACGAAGACGTCGGGCCGGTCGTAATCCGGACGACCGTAGTCGCCCAGGGGATTATTGGAGTTCTGGAAGGCGCCGCTGGAGCTATACGCCACCTGGATGCCGCTGGCGTTGATATCTCCCAGCGCCTTGCTGAAGGTGTAGGAGACGTGTGCAGTCAGATCATGCATTTTCTGCACGTAACCCACGAGCAGGCCGTTGTAGTTGGCTACACCAAAGCTGGCGCCGGTGCCCATGCTGCTGTATCCCTGATAGGGACGATAGTAGTAACTGTTCACCTTGCCCTGGTTGATGCAAGGATCGTAGGCGAAGCCCGACGTGAGTTGGTTGGGAGCCGTGGATGCTGCAACGCAGGCCGCGGTTCCGGAAGGGTTGGCATAGGTTCCTGTGACCGGATTTGCATTCAATGGGAAGTTCTGGTCCCAACCGGTGGTGAAGATATGCTGCGTGGTCATGCCGGCATATCCGATAGAAACGACGCCGCCTGGCGCGACTTCCCTTTCCAGCGTCAAGCTGTAGTTGCGGATGGTTGCGGGGCGATAGCTGTTCGCGGTTGCGCTGACTCCCAGCAGGCCGGGGGGATTCGGGACAGCGCCGCCGCCTGAAGGACCTCCGGGGTTGGTGAATTCGGTGTTGAAGTAGACCGGGGTTTGCACAAAGGGGATATTGCTGAGCAGGTTTGAGGTTTGCAGCAGGCCCACCTGTGTGTAGCCGAAGCCCACGCCGCCGTGCAGCGACATTTTGCCGTCGTTGGTCAAGCGATAAGCAAAGCCCAGGCGAGGCGCAAACAGTCCCTTATGCGGCGTGGTGAAACCGATAGGGACGCCGTTGCCGGCGGTAACCATGCCGTTGCTGGTCACATTGGCCGCCGTGGTGCCGTTCGTCTCCAGAGGCGAGTTGGAGGCGTTCAGATACTGCCAGGTTGTGGAGGTGAACCCGTACGACGACACGGCACAGGCGGGCAGGCTGCCCAGCGCGGTACCCTGGGGCTGCGCGCAGATGGCCGGCGCCGATGAAAGAGAGAATGCGCTGGGGACAAAGTTGGCTACGTCATTGTTGTTCTTGGTTGGCGCCGTGTAATAGGACCAGCGCATGCCAAGGTTGACCGTCAGTCTGGGGTTCAATTTCCAGTCATCCTCAAAATAAACTTCCGTCCAGACGTTACGGAAGCGGCCATCGCGCAGCAGGTTTGTCTGTTCGTATCCGTATCCGCTGCAAGCGTGACTACCGCTGGCCAGGAAGCCCAACAGGTAATCACCGGCAGTGTCGTTGGAGTAGCTGCCGTCGAAGCAGAAGTTGCCCATGGTGAATGCACTTGCGGAGTTGGCATGGAGAAGGTCCCACATAACCGTGGTTCCGGCCTGGAGAGAATGGTTGCCTTTGATCCAGGTGAAATCGTCGAGGAACTCCGTGGTTTGGCTATTTGAGTGCGTTGGCAGAGCTCCTTCACCCAACCAGAACCAACTGTTGGTCATTTGCGAGTCATTGTTCATGCTGATATCGGGAATGCGATTGGTGGGATCAGCGCCCGGGAATTTCTGATTGATGGCTACTCCGCTGGGCAGGGTGTATTGTCCGATCAATGCTGCAATGTACTTGGAATAGACCAAGGCGACGCCGACGGCATTGATCATATTGGGCTTGATGGTTGACTGCCAGCGCAGTAAGGCGTCCGTTGATGGCGTGTAGGCTGCGGAGTTGGGATTTGGCGCGTAATCGTTGTAACCTCGCGTGGCATTGATGGAAGCGACTTCTTCATGCAGCACGCGGAAGGTGACGAGATTGTTGGAGTTGATGTTGTAGTCTCCGCGATAAATCTCATCGTTTACGCTGAACTTTGTGGGATTGTCGTTCAAATAGTTTTGACTGGTCGCCGCGAGCGTGGTGTTGTAGTTGGGAAGCGGCCAGTATGCGTTCATCAGGGCCACGGTATTGGCGTCCATGCACTTGGGCAGTATCTCGTTATAGGGTCCGCTGCCCGTTTTCTGGAAGATGCAGGCCGCACCCGAGCCGGAACCGCCGCCTTCGCGGGCGTCGAGGATGGCCTGATGCGGCGCATCGAGCGATGCATAAGGAGTCAGGTTCGCGCTGGCTCCGGCTGGATCCACAACCTCCGTACTGAGGTCGCCGCCACGATTGGCCTGGGAAAATACATCGCGAGCGCCGGAAGTGTAGGACTGATGCACTGCCTTCCAATCGGCGCCAACAAAGAAGAAGAGCTTCTTGTCCAAATTCGTGAAGAGTTTGGGAATCTCCACCGGACCGCCCAGCGTGATACCCCAGTCGGACTGGTGCAGCGAGGTCAATGGGACTGATCCGTTCTGGAGAAAGCCGTGTGCCGTACCGTATTCGTTGGTACGGTCGAAGAAATAACCGCTGCCGTGGAACTGGTCGCCGCCGCTCTTGGTGGTGACTAGGACCTGGCGGCCGGCCAATCCATACTTGGCACTGAAGTTGTCGCTCAGCACGCGCATTTCGGCCACGTGATCGACGACCGGCGTGATAGGCAGAGTAATGTCCGAGGCACTAACATCGTTGTAGACGCCGTCAATGGTGTACATACTCTCCTCGTCAGAGGAGCCATTGATCACGACCGCCGAAGTGATGGCGCCTTGCCCGGCCTGATACGTGCCGTTGGCGCCGTTTACGCTGCTAACGCCTGGAACAACCGTCAACAAAGACTCGAAGTTACGGCCGTTGAGCATGATGTTCTGGACTTCTTTAGCAGTGATTGTGCCACCAGCTTCGGCGCTCTCGGTTTGCACTACCTCGGCGTCAGCTTCCACGCTAACCGAGACAGATTCGCTGCCGACAGCGAGCTTCACATTCAGTCCGCGGCGCTGGCCGGGATCGAGGTGGATGTTCTTGATCTGCTCGCTCTTGAATCCGACCTTTGAGGTGGCTACCGAGTAATCGCCCGGCGCCAGCGATTCTGCGTCATAGAAGCCGGCGCCATTGCTGGATTCGGTCCGCGACAGGCCCGTGGCCTGGTTGGTGATTGCCACCTGGACTGCGGGTACTACTGCCCCGGTGGCGTCAGTAATTGTGCCGGTAATCGAACAACTGGTTGCGCTCTGCGAGTGTAGCCACGCGGCCACGCAGAACAAACTGAACGCCATAACCAGTCGCAATGCATTCCGCACCTGATTCAGTGTCATTAGAGGCCTCCTTCCGATTTTGGTTCGCTCTCATTGCTTGCCGCGAAGAGAGCACAGCATTACTGTTGCGGGGGAACAGTAAGGAACCCTCAAATTCGATGTCAACGTGAAATCCAGTTTTTCGCCGCGCGGAAATGGAGGGGAGATGGCCGGGCGGAACCGCGGTTCGGACCGGCGGCAGTTTTTCAGCGGAGTAATCCGCAATGCGGAACAATTTTCTGGATGAGCGGAGGCGCGATTTTCGACAGCCTGGCAGCGCTCACTCCATGGTGTTCCTAGGCGAAACGAGGCGTGCGAAGGCTTGCGGAGTGGGCTTAAACACTTGACGGAAATCGATTCGCGAAAGAATTGCACGCTTGCTTCCTGCTTTGCCAACCCCCCGGTCTGAGCGCCTCAGTATTTATTAATGGGAGCTAGAGAAGGGGCGATGCGGCGCTTGGGGTAGGCGGTAACTCCAATCTGCAATAGGTAGCTAGTTTCCGCAGTGACGCGTATGAACTTCCGGTTCCATTATCCGGAACGCCCACGCGGACTCATTTGGGCGCTGCGTGGGTAGTTCGATGTGCAATCCGTCTGATTCCTGGCGCCAGGAAAGGGCCTCATCCGATCCCAGCATCTTCACTCCGCAAACTGGTCCCTTGAGATAGGGCAAGCCGCGCGCCAGCGAGCGAATGCGCAGATCTCGGTTGGCGGGCCAGCCCAGCGCGATGGCGTAGAGGGCGCCGTGGTGCGTAGTGAAGCGAATATCTTCGGCGGTGAACTCCTGCTGGTCGGAGTTTTTTGCAGTGCCGGTGACTTTTGTAGGGCCTTCACCATAGACGAGCCACGGGCGCGAGCCGTAGATAGCCTCGCCGTTGGTCTTGAGCCATGCGCCCATCCCGAGCAAGATGGCACGCGCCTGCTCGGGAATGGTGCCGTCGGAGTTTGGTCCCACGTTGAGCAGCAGGTTGCCGTTCTTGCTGACCACGTCGATCAACTCCTCGATGAGCGACTTGGCGCTGCGGTATTCGTCGTTGTTGGCGTAGCCCCAGGAGTGAATGCTGACCGATGTGTCAGTCTGCCACGGCAGCAGGCGGAGCGTATCGAGCTTGCCGCGCTCGATGTCGAGAGTGGCGGCGTTCTCAGGGAAATCGTATCCCTTATAGGTAAGCACTACGCCCTGGTGGCGGCTTGCCGCTTCGTCATAGTAGTAGGCGGCGAAGCGCTGGAGATAGGGCTGAAACGCGGGCTGGCCGATCCACCAGTCGAAGTACAAAAAGTCGGGATGGTACTTGGCGGCGAGTTCCGCGCTGCGCGCCAGCCAGTCATCGAGGAAGGCCTTGTCCGGCGGAAGCCAGCGCTCGAGATGATCGGGATCCGGCTCCTTCGAGTCGTCGTCTCCGGGCAGCGCCATGGGCTGCGCGGGGCCGTAGAGACCTGCGTAGCGCGGGTCGCGCACATCGGAATCGAACTTCATGCCGCCGTCGTACCACCACCAATGCTCGGCGCGATGCGAGGAGACGCCAAAGTGCAGGCCGTGGCTACGCGTGGCAGCTTCCAGTTCGCCGACGACGTCACGCTTCGGCCCCATCTTCGCGGCGTCCCAATCCGTCAGGCTCGAATCGTACATGGGGAAGCCGTCGCAATGCTCGGCCACCGGAACGACATAGCGCGCGCCGGCTTCGGCGAAGAGATCGAGCCATGCATTGGCGTCGAAGTGCTCCGCGCGAAACATGGAGATGAAGTCTTTATAGCCGAATTTGGACTGCGGCCCGTAGGTTGCGACGTGGTGTTTGAACGCGGCATTGCCCTCGACGTACATGTTGCGCGAATACCATTCGTTTCCGAATGCCGGAACGGAGTACACGCCCCAGTGGATGAAGATGCCGAATTTGGCGTCGCGAAACCATTCCGGTACGCGATAGCCGGCAAGCGAATCCCAATTGGCGCGGAATGGGCCCGTGCGCTCAGCCGCATCAACGCGCGCCAGTTGCCGCTGCACGTTCGCGGGCGTTTGCTGCGCGTGTGCCACGCAAGCCAGCGCGGCCAGTACGGTTGCGGCGAAGGCAAATTGGATTCGGCGGCTGCGCACTTTGCGGTTCATGACCTACAAGCTAGCAGATGCGGCGCGGGTTTGAGGATTGCGTTGATGTACCCGGTTGCTGTATCACGGGGCTGATGACCTTCTTCGCAATGTTTCTTAAGCGTGCTCCGGTTCGTGCCGGCGGATTCATTTGTTGCGCGAGCCTTTTGCCGCTCGCGGCTGCGCTGGCGCATGCGGCTTCCGCTCCCGGATCGCATTTGTTGCGGCCGACGGATCTGCGCTGCGATGCCGTAAGCGAATCACTGGCCGTCGCGAACGCACATCCGGAATTTTCCTGGCAATTGACGGCGGCGTCGCCGGCGCTGCATTCGGTAAGCCAGTCTGCGTACCGCATTCAAGTTTCGACGGACGCTCGTGGCGCTCAATCGCCACGAGCCATGGTTTGGGATAGCGGCGTTTTTTCCGGCGCGGCTACTTTTGGGATTGTCTACGCCGGGCCTGCGCTGGAAACGGGACGCGCGTACGCGTGGCGCGTGGAAGTTTGGGACGAGCAGCATCGCGCGAGTGGTTGGAGCGGCGCGGGGCATTGGACGGAAGCGCCAGTGTGGCGCGCCGCGTGGATCGCCGCGCATCCTGCGGACGCCGACGCAAACGAGCCGCTGCCGCTTTTCCGCAAGTCCTTCACGTTGCGGCGATCGGTGGCGCGTGCTCTGCTCTACGCTTCGGGACTGGGGCAGGACGAGTTGCGCCTTAACGGGCGCAAAGTGGGCAACGACGAACTCACGCCGGGTTGGAGCGACTATCGCAAGACGGTGTATTACGACGCCTACGATGTGACGACGCTTTTGCGCGCAGGACAGAATGCGCTGGGCGTGATGCTGGGCAACGGGATGTATCGCGTGCTGAAAACGCCCGACCGCTACACGAAGTTTGTGGGCAGCTTTGGCGAGCTGAAATGCACGGTGCAACTCCACATCGACTTCACTGACGGCAGTGCAGCGGATATTTTGAGCGATGGCTCGTGGAAGACCGCGCCGGGCCCGATCACTTTTTCGTCGACATACGGCGGCGAAGATTTTGATGCGCGACTCGAGCCGCAGGGATGGGACCGCGCGGGTTTTGACGATGGCGCATGGCGCGCCGTTTCCGTGGTCGATGGCCCCGGCGGCGCGCTGACACCGGAAATTGCGCCGCCGATTCGCGTGATGCACACCTACACTCCTGTGAAGGTAACGCATCCCAAGCCGGGACTGACGGTCTACGACTTGGGCCAGAACTTCGCGGGCTGGCCTGAGATCGCCGTGACGGGAAAAGCCGGGACTACGGTGAAACTGATTCCGGGCGAACTACTCGACAAGGATGGCCTGGTGTCGCAGCGCAGCTCAGGCCGTCCGCAGTGGTTTTCTTATACGCTGCGCGGCAAAGAATCCGGCGGGGGCGTTGAGATCTGGCATCCGCGCTTCAGCTACTACGGATTCCGCTATGTTCAAGTGGAGGGCGCGGCGGAAGGCGGCGTACGCATAGTGAGCCTGCGCGGCGAAGCGGTGCACAGCTCGTCGCAGCAAGTGGGCGAATTCACATCGTCCGACGAGATGCTCGATCGCATTCACGCGCTGATTCTGCGCGCCATTGAGAACAACGTGGTGAGCCTTTTTACCGATTGCCCGCATCGCGAAAAACTCGGCTGGCTTGAAGAGACGCATCTGATGGCGCCTTCGCTTCTCTATGACTTCGATTTTGCGGGGCTCAATGCGGCCACCGCGCGCAACATTGCCGATGTGCAGCGCAGCGACGGCCCGGAGATAGGCATGGTGCCGACCATTGCACCGCAGTATGTGGTCTTCGAGCCGAAGTACGGCGTCTTCAACGATTCGCCGGAGTGGGGTAGCGCGGCGGTGTTGGCGCCATGGTACGTCTACGAGCGCACGGGCGATCGCGCGTTTCTGGCAGCGCAGTATGACGTGATGCGCGCGTATGTAAAGTATCTTGGCTCGCGCGCGCGCGATGGCATTGTCGATTACGGCCTTGGCGACTGGTTCGATATCGGTCAGGGCGATGCGGGATTTTCCAAGCTGACGACGGCAGGCGTGACGGGGACTGCTATCTACTACCAGGATTTGGAGGCCCTCGAAAAGACCGCTGCGGTGCTGGGCCAGAATGAGGACAGCCAGGCTTACGCGGAACAAGCGGCGAGGGTCCGTGATGTTTTTAATGAGCGCTTTTTCGACGCTGCGCAGCACCGTTACGACAGAGGCAGCCAGACCGCACAAGCCATGCCGCTCGCATTGGGCATGGTTGCCGAGGATCAGCGAACCGCGGTGCTCGACGCGTTGGTCGCTGACATTCGCGCGCATCAGAATCACACGACATCTGGTGAAGTGGGATTCCACTATGAGGTCGATGCGCTGCTCGAGGGCGGGCGTTCCGACGTTTTGCTCGACATGCTGGAGCGGACGGATGCGCCCAGTTACGGCTACATTTTGGCGCAGGGCGCAACTTCGCTCACCGAGGGCTGGGATGGCGGCCACTCGCAGGATCACTTCATGCTGGGCAGCGCGGAGGAGTGGTTTTATCGCGGGCTGGGCGGGATTAACGTGGATCTTTCGCAAAAAGCCGCGCAGCGGCTGATACTGCATCCTGTGGTGGTGGGAAACATCCAGTGGGCGCGCGTTCATTATCGATCGGCTTTCGGCGAGATCGAGAGTGAATGGCATCGCGGGGCAACGGAGACGGTTTACAAATTCACCGTTCCCGCGAATGCAAGAGCGAAGATTCAGATCGATTCAGCAGCTGCGGGAACGGCAACAGTGAACGGCGTAGCGCCGGCGCAAGCCTCCGGTGTTGAAGAATCGACGATCGACGGCTCTCGCCTTGAGATGACAGCCGGTTCAGGGAATTACGAGGTGCGCGCCGCGAATCCTTTGCGATAGTGCGGGCTCCATGAGTGCCCGGAGTCTTGGGAAAGCGTCCCTCAGGGGCTAAAGCCCTGTTGCTTTGCGGCGGTTTCCGGCACGACTAAAGTCGTGCCCTTTCACGTCACTCATTTGCGCGATCAACTCCGTTGCGGGCGCGATCAATCACCACGGTTTGGAGCGCGCTACGGAAATGCCGCGGACGTCGTGCGGCCATTTGCCGGAGACGGCGCAGTAGAAGTGGTAGAGCGCGCCATCGTGAAAAATGACGCATGGTTTGTGGGCGTAGTCTTCATCCACTGTGCCGGGCGCGCCACGATCGATCATGATCTCATTTACCTTTTCGAAGTGGTAGGGATCGCGACCGAGGGCGAGCAACTCGCGGGCCACACCGTGGCGGTCGAGGCCGAAGTAGTACATGCCCCAGAGACTCTTGTGGCGCACGACGAAGGGATTGCTGGCGAAGCGCGCGTCCCACGAGTCGGGGCCACCGTTGCGCAGGATGGGGTTGCCTTCGTAGCGCGTCCATTGCTTGAGGTCGCGCGAGGTTGCCACGCCGGTCTGCTCGTGCCAGCCTCCGCCCTCGCTCTTCGGCAGCACATCGGTTTTGGCGTTGTAGTAGAGGTAATAGACGCCGTCCTGTTCGATGAGGTTTGGCCTGTAGAGACCGCCGTGCTCCCACGACGCGCCGTCCGCGGGAAACAAGATCGGATCGGTGAGCTCCCAATGCAGCAGATCGCTGCTCCACGCGAGACCGATGACCGCCGCACCTGTTTCATAGCCTGCGCCGGGATAGGCGTTCCATGCTCCCAGATAGCGGCCATGCACTTTCTTCAGCTGCCCTTTTGAAGTCAGGCCGTCATCGCGCACGATACAACTGAGCGCGATGTTGAAGCGCGTGTATTTCGAGTTGGGATCACGGCGCGCCACGCAGACTACTCGCTCCCAGTTCGCCAAGTCTGCGGATTTTGCCAGGCCGGTCTGGTAGCCGGTTCCATCGAAGCCGATGTAGAGCATGTAAAACGCGCCCTGGTGCAGAAAGACGAAAGGGTCGTCGACGGATTTGCAGTCGAAGGCGTTGGGATCGCCGGATGCCGCGAGCACCAGCTTGCCGTATTTGTATGGCGTGCGGAAGGGCGAGATCCCGGAGTCGGTGAAACCTTCGGCGGAGATGCGCGTACTTCGAAGCAGCGGCAAACCGGCGAGTAACAGGGCCAACCTGGAAGAAAACTTGCGGCGACTGAGGGTTCGAGTCATGGGATCACTTCTCGCATTTCTGTTCGCCGTCAGCGCGAATCGGTCGTCAGCACGGCCACGCCCTGCGGCACGAGATCGACGCTCTCCACGCGGCGGTTGGCCTGGAAGACATCGTTCATTGCGGTTGGTAGGGTCACGTGTGCTGCGATGGGGCCATGATTGATAAGCACAAAAACTGTGTGGTCGGCTGCTGCGCGGCGGCAAACCTCGACGCCGGCGAGCACGGCGGGGAACTCGGCTTTGACCTGCGCGTCGCTGGTAGCCCAGGCAACAACCTTGCGCATAAGATCAGGATCGAGCACTGCGCCTAGGTAAGTGATGCGTCCCTTGCCAACGCGACGCGTGATCATCGCCGGCTGATCGTCGAGCCAGCCGTTCGACTTTCCATAGCGAAAAAGTACGTCCACGGCCGGCGCATTTGCCGAGAGCTGTTCGGCCCAAAGCGAAGCAGTCCCGGAGCCTAGCGTTCCGCTAACCGGCACGGCGGCATCGAGCGCGTAATACTGCTCGACACGCCCGCCAAGCGGCGCAACCAGCGGTCCGGGCTGGCGCTGGACGTTCAACGAGTTGTGCTCATCCTTCATGCCGGAGCGCGGCCCGAGCACGAGATGGCCGCCCTGCTGCACATAAGTGAGGAGATGGGCGGCAAGATCTTGCGAAATGACATTCAGGCTCGGCGCGAAAATCAATTTATAGTTGTCGAGCGAGGCGTCGGAGTTGACGATGTCGACGGTAAGCTGTTCGTCGCGCAGCGGGCGGTAATAGCCGAGCAGAACTTCGAGTTGATCGTAGTTCCTGTTGTGCGGCTGGAAATCGACGGCCCAGCGACTGTCGTAGCTCACAAGCAAAGCAACCTGCGCGACGGGTTTGGTTTCTTTGAGCGCGAAAGCTGCGCGCTCGAAGTCGCTGCCGATGTGGCTGATCTCTGCGTAGATGGGTAGCGGCGTGCCGTCGGGACCCACGAGAGCGCCGTGATACTGCTCCTGGCCGTTCAGCGCGTCGCGCCACTGCCAGTAAAGAACGGCGTCTGCGCCGTGGCCGATGGCCTGCCAGGCCATGGCGCGGGTTTCACCGGCATCGAGCGTGGTATTCACTGGCGCCCAGTTCACCGAACCGGGCTGGGTTTCCATCACCCAGAAGTTTTGGCGTTTCCAGCCGCGCGCAAAGTCGTGCATGGCGGCATTGCGTGCAACATTCAAATGCCCTTCGCCCACATAGTCGTCCCATGCGGCGAGATCGAGCGGTTGCGTGATTTCATAATGATCCCAGTTGTCACTCCACCCCAGGCCGCCGACGTTTGTAGTGATGAACTGGCGCGGATCGGCAAATTTGCGAATGATGTCGATCTGCACCTGCTGGAAGTCGCGCCAGGTGTCGCTGACAAATCGGCGATGATCGAGCAGGAGGCCGGGATTGCCGCCGGCGCTGGATAGCGGAATCTCCTCCCAGCGGTCGTAGGTCTGGCTCCAGTAGGCGGTGACCCAGGCGCGATTCAGCGCGTCCAGCGTTCCGTACTTGCGCTGGAGCCACGCCTGGAACTGGAGGCGCGTCGCGGGGTCGAAGGACTCGTCGGTGTATTCGTTGCCGATTTGCCAGCCGATGACGTCGGGATCATGGCCGAAGCGGCGCGCCAGCTGTTCCGCGATGGCCGCGCAGAATTTGCGGTACTCGGGGCTCGCGTAGTTGAACTGGCGGCGGCTGCCGTGTTCCGCAGGTCGGCCCGCGGCGTCGACGCGCAAGGTTGCAGGATGCGCCGCTGTGAGCCATGCCGGGGGCGCGTCCGTGGGCGTGCCGATGACGACCGCGATGTGGTGTTTTTCCGCGAGCCGGACCGCACGCACGAGCCAGTCCAGATCGTAATGGCCTTCTTCCGGCTCGATGGTGCTCCATGCGAACTCACCGACGCGCACCACGTGCAGGTGAGCGCCCTCCATCAGCTGCAGGTCGGCATCCCAGCGCGACTCGGGCCACTGCTCGGGGTACCACGCTGCGCCCAGGAGCAACGGCGGAGGTGCAGTGTTTACGCCTTGAGCAAGGGCCGGACCGTGGGCGAACGAAAGCGTTGCCAGCGACAAAGTCAGCGTCAAGGCTAAACCTCGGCCGCGCGACGAGTACGCTGGAGTTCCTCTGCCCATCACGATGCGTTTTCTCATTCGAGGCTGTTGTATCACACAGGGCAAAGATCGAGGGCCTTGTAAGCATTCGTATCCGTTCCGCGTGCCGGAATCGCGGTCCAGTGGGGTTGTCATGGTTCGCAGGAGGCGATGCAAATGCGGTAACTTGAGTAGCACCTGAAAACCGGCTCGATGTCCAGACCGAGGCTGAGGTATGATTCCCGGCCTGGACGCAATGGCTGGGCGAGCCCGCCGCACGGAAAGGCAAAACGTTGTCGACCCAAACCAAACCGACCCTTGCTCTCATTCATACCAGTCCTACACTTGCGCCAGGTTTCACCAAGCTCTGCCATCTGCACATCCCCGAGGCCAAGGTATTTCACATGGTGGATGAGAGCCTGATTCAGGACACGGTGAAGTCGGGATACCTCCGCAAAGCCACCATCCACCGCCTGATCGAGCAAATTGCGTCGGCAGAAGAGGCCGGAGCAAATGCGGTGTTGGTGACATGCTCGTCGATCGGTCCCGGCGCAACACTGGCGCAACAACTCTTCGAGATTCCCGTGCTACGCATCGATGAAGCGATGGCCGAGAAGGCGGTGCGGCAGGCGCACACCATCGGCGTGCTGGCCACGTTGCGCACCACACTCGATCCCACCACTGCGCTGCTGCACGAAAAGGCGGCCAGGGCAGGCCGCAAGGTGGAACTGATAGAGTGCTTGTGCGAGGATGCTTTTCCCGCCGTGCTCGCCGGCG
>Ga0181521_10005110_pt1 | contig 14730 bp, 14 predicted proteins | sample PEATcosm2014_Bin_32_FD_119764 | JGI IMG/M metagenome (GOLD analysis project Ga0181521, IMG submission 119764) | Peatland microbial communities from MTU Mesocosm Facility, Houghton, MI, USA - PEATcosm2014_Bin02_60_metaG | ecosystem: Environmental > Terrestrial > Soil > Wetlands > Peat | place...
AGGACTATTATCCCTTGCAGCCCGAAGACCAAACCCTGTCATAAAGCCGGAAACGCTTGTTGTGGGTATAGCGAGATTGGAAGCACCGGACATGATTGTTCATGCAGCAGCCATCTCTGACCTTATGCAGGTTGATTTCGGTAAATCTCCACACTGTCTCATTTTTCCAGCTGCTCTACATTTCGTGGAGGCAGAAGCATTGCAGGCCTTCTGTGGCGCGAGCAAAAATTTGGTGATTCAGGAACGTTGACCGCAATCAATGAAGATCCGGCGTCTAGAGCCCGTAGATACATTGCGAATCTCACAACGGAGCTCGAGAAAACGTCCACAATCCCGGAGAGCACCCTAGTCAAAGCATCGAACATTGATAGAGTCGCCGATGTTATTCGCCGTTATTTGGAAGACGCGCGTCACTACTTAGACGAAGGACGCGCAACAACTTCACTGGCATCCGTTGCATACGCTGAGGGTCTGCTCGATGCTCTAATATTTCTAGAATTGGCTCAACCTCGAATCAAGCAGTAACGCATTTAGTGGGGAGATGCGTTGCCGAATGTTGGGTGGGCTAGAATGAATGCAGATCCACTAACCCTCATTAAAGCCGCGTACCTAACACAGCTTAAGCACGGTCCTTTCACGGAAAAGACGTTTCAGGACACGAACACGCATGACGCATTAGCCGACCTGATGAGTTCAAAATACCTGTTGCAGCATCGGAACGGTTCTGAAACCCGTTATACTTTGTCCGAGGAGAGTCGCAGACTGATTAAAGTCGTGTTGGCGGGTGGTGTCTATGACGTTCTCCATGTAGGGCACTTGGCTGCACTCACAGAGGCGAAGTCGCTCGGTGGTGTCCTGGTAGTGGTTGTCGCTACGGACATTACCGTCGAAACACTGAAGGGGAGGAAACCGGTCGTGCCGGAGGAAGATCGGCGCGCCCTTGTCGAGGGCCTGAAACCAGTTGATATGGCCATCTTGGGGTATGAGGACGTCGGCTTCGGCTTTGAACAAGTCTTAGCGGAGGTTAAACCGGATATCGTGGCCTTCGGTTACGACCAGGAGAAGTTAGAAAAAACAGTCGTTGAAATCATTCAGCGCCGCCGATTAGTGATTAGGGCGGTTAGGTTGTCGAGGTTTGACCATGAGAAGTATGCTAGTTCTAGTTTGCTGAGGCAGAAACTTTCTGAGGAACTGAGCTAAACGCTCTCATCTTCACTGTGTCACCGTCCTTTATTCGAAGTGTCTTTCTCAAATAATCACTCGATATGATCTCGACGACATCGCCTTGGTAGTGTGTACGGACTGGGGATATGATGGCGCAGTTGATTTTGTCCGCGGCTTTTCCCTGAAAGCATTTCGCGGGGCCGAAACTTCTTTTCCCGTCAGTAAAGGCCTCGATAAGTATGAAGGGCGACGCTTCTAGCATACGCACTTCCTCTTGATCCTCCTTCCGTACTCTAAGGTTCAAGGTGCCAGGGTAAGGTTCGAAGCCGAGCTTTGCAAGAAACTGCTTCCTATAACCTTCTTGATTCATGTAGTAGGCGCCTTCGCTAAGGCCGGAGAACAGGGTGCCCTCGAAGGTTAGTTCAGTCTTCTTCATCTCAAACGCTCGTTTCAGCGTTAGAAACATGTTATCGAGATGTTTGACGCCGCCCGAAGTGATTTTTATGGATTCACGACGGCCTAACCGTACCCTGTGAATTAGTCCCATTTTCTCCAGTTCAATTAGGTGGCGGGACGCCGTTTGCTGAGATGCCCCTAGAAGTTTCGCGAGTTCTGTTGTGGTGAATATGATTTCGTCTGGGTAAGCGCCTACTTCTATGAGCTTGTAGAGGGTTATGAGAAGGTTGGGTTTGATCTCTTGATTCGCCATTTTTCTTTCGTTACCTCTTCGTGAGCTAGCCTAATTGGGACCGGACTGCGTGTTGTGAGGCAGTGCTTAACAATCCTAACTGCGTCCCTCAAAGATACCTTGTGGCCTACACTGACATAGATGATTTTCCCACTCCCTGGAAGAACCATGCTCTCAGCTATCCGGTCACCATGCTCGTCCAATACATGGGTTCCTTTCACCCAACCGTATAGGAGGCTCTTCGCAACGCCAATGGTAGGACTGTCTAAGGCCAGTCCAATAAAGCAAGCAAGGCCAAACCTCCGGGGGTGAGCCAGGCCGTGGGCATCAACCATGCAAATGTAGGACGTAGCTCTCAAGGCGCGGATGGCTCGCAAAACCGCCGGCGCCTCTCTGAAAGCGAGGAGACCTGGGATATATGGGAACCTAGTATGCTCCTTAACGGTCTTGACTCTCAGTGCCCGCAGATTCTCATATTCCGTTAACACGGCCGCGGCCACTGTCGTCCCACGGAGGTAGGTGGCATCGCAACCAACTAGACTGGTTATCTTCGTCGGCAGTTCACTTGTTTCAGAGATAAGTGGGGCGAGCCTCTGTTGCATCCTTACGGCCTGTTTCGGCGAAATTCCGGTTGGAATACTAATTCGCATGTCGTCCGCTTTTCGATTCCTTAACGTTGGACCCGAGCTTCCGCTCCACGCTTCTTAGAGCTTTCTCCAATGAAACCCGGCGAAGATCAGTAGCGACATCCCCCCGGGTCGCTTCAAGGATTCTACGGGCCGCGTCCAGCTTATGACGGTAGTTTGGGAGAATCGAGGTCCTATCCAGGGACATGAGATCTTCATAAAGACCCTCCATAGTCGAAAGCAGTTTTTGCGCATCCTCCGCTTTTCCACGCCGTAACGAGTCAAGAATCAATCTTCGCATCTCTCCCACGAAATCGAGCATGCCAAGCAAGTAGGCTGTGCTGCCCGTCCCAACCTTCTGCAAGGATACAACCTTTCCGCTCTTTCTCAGTTCAAAGAGTAGTTTGGCTTCAGCGTATTCTTGGAACGCAACAAGCACCTGTCCAAATTGGGGGAGCTCGGAATGTGCTGAGAGCAAGGTTTGAAGCTCGTCGAGCGAATGCTTAGCTTCGTTTAAGGTCTTATTCGCTTGCGATAGGTTACCACGATGAACCTGAATAATCGCCCAGCTGCACAGCCTTGTCGTACTTCTCGTTAGAGTCTGAAGTTGTTCTCTCGCCTTATCGTATGATAGGAGTTCTGCTTGAATTTGATGCATGTCGCTCTTTGAGAGCATAAGCGTTCGCTACACGCTAATGCCCTGGTGCAATTAAACGGAATGGAAGCGAGTTTACTTTAGGACCGCTTCGTGTTCTTCGCGTATTCCGCTGTTAGTTATGATGAGGATGTCGATACCTTCTCCGCTACCGATGTCCCTTGCTGAAGCGGCTTTCACGGCCTTACGAACTAGGCCTTTCGCGTCTTCAACGGCCATGCCGTCCTTGAAGTCGGTTTCGAGGAGACCCATTGCAATCTCCGCCCCAGAGCCGACTGCGGTGAACTTGTCTTCGATCACTGAGCCTAAGGGGTCGAGGACGAATAGTTTCGGTCCGGCTTCATCGATTCCGCCAACGATCGTTTGTGCAAGGTATGGGAAGTAGCGGCGTTCGAATAGCATGCTGCCCATTAGCTTGGCAGCTGTTCTGACGGTGATGCTTTGCTCTCGTTCGTACGAGTATAGGTTTAGGTAGGCTCCTACTTCCCGTGTGAGGATCTGCATGTCGGCTACTATGCCGGCGCAGGCTGCGCCTATTTTTTCCGCGATCTTGAAGACTTTCTTCCCACTCTTACTCATAACAAAATAACCATATGTCACCCGACGTTCGGCGGCAAGAATTACGCCGTCCTTGCAGACCACACCGACAGTTGTCGCGCCGGGTAAATAGTATTCGCTCAATTGAAACACCAGTTAATCAAAACCGTCGCAGGCGCACTAATAAGGGCTTAGTACTCGAAAACCCAGTCACAGACACAGCAGATGAAAAAACCGTGGTTCATCCCCTCAAGAATGTTCTCAACCGACTTCGTTGGGACATCGATGAGAACCCTGAAAATTACCAGATAACCTATCGGCACAGGGGTGCACGCGGCGACGTGAAAATCGTTCGAGCTTCCAGCATTAAGAACCTTGGCAAATCCTACTTTACCCTCCAGGAAGCTGACGGGGCGGATGAAACTGTCATCCCTTTTCATCGAATCCTCGAAATCCGCAATACGACCGATGATACTATCGTCTGGATAAACCGAAGAAAACAACCATAGAGATAGTTACCCGAAGGAACATCCAGACACACTTCAACGCAAGTTCGGATTTACAACTACCTATACCTCCTTTAGGAGCTTGAATCCCACCAAATTGGCTGACCTGAAAGTTGTTAGCTGGCACCTACTGCGGATTCTGCGGCCGCGCGTTAGAAACTCCACTCAAGACTTGTTCCAAATGCGGAAATACCATGTGCGAAGCTTGCTTGGAAGAACATCTGAAGACATGTACGGAGTAGAGTTGAACTAATTTTCTAGAATGAACGGTATTCAGCCATGCGGTTCGCGACGGCTCGCGAGGAGTAAGCTTGAAGCAAGCTGACTGTAGGGTTCAAACTAAACTAGAAATATTGGAATTTGTTGAAGGTGACTACGATTCTCTGTGAACGACAAATTCGATTTTGCGAAGAGTACGATTGATACCACTCAAGGCAGGGCCGAATACTTCAGCCTCAAGAAACTGAAAGAGATAGGCTGCGACCTGGAAAAACTACCCTACTCGATTAGGGTTCTTCTTGAGAACATGCTTCGCTCATCCGGCAAGGTTCCAGGCGCCAAGGAGACCGTGTACAGGCTTTCCAAATGGCCGGAGACCATTGGTGAAGAACTGCCGTTCATGCCTTACCGCGTTCTACTGCAAGATTACACTGGCGTCCCGCTTATTGTGGATCTGGCTGCGATGCGAAGCGCGTTCGCGAGAAGAAGCCTAAACCCAAGGACTGTTAATTCGAAAGTTCCCGTCGACCTAATCATCGATCATTCGGTTCAGGTTGATAGTTGGAGCATCCCGAACGCCCTGTTCCTGAATTTGGAACGTGAGTACGAGAGAAATTCTGAACGCTATTCGCTGTTGAAATGGGCGCAGTCATCATTTAGTGGGATGAGAATTTTCCCCCCGGGCAAAGGAATCTGCCATCAAATGAACTTAGAGTATTTGGCGAAGGTGGTATCCCTGCACGAATCAGGCGGAATCCTAACCGCCTTCCCCGACACACTCGTTGGCACTGATTCGCACACAACGATGGTCAACGGGCTGGGAGTGTTAGGGTGGGGTGTTGGCGGAATAGAGGCCGAAGCAGTCATGCTCGGTGAGCCATACTATATGCCAATACCGAGAGTTATCGGCGTCAAACTTACAGGCCAGCTTCCGGAGGGCGTAACCCCAACCGACCTAGTGCTAACCGTTACCGAGGCTCTGCGTAAGGAGGATCCTATAGGGGCATTCGTTGAGTACTTCGGTGACGCATACCGCGAGTTAAGCGTTCCCGACCGGGCGACGTTGGGAAATATGTCGCCAGAGTACGGTGCAACAGTCGGATTCTCGCCAGTGGACGAACAAACAATTGCCTACCTCACTGGGACGGGAAGAGAGAACAGCCACACGAAGCTTGTGAGCGAATACTGCAAGGTCCAGAGGCTTTTTCTTGAGCAGAACAGCCCCCACCCCAACTATTCAAAGGTCCTTACAATTGATCTAAGCAAGATCGAGCCATCAATCGCAGGCCCTCGAAACCCTGATGAGAGAGTGTCGCTCAAGTCTGCTTCAACCCTCATCGCGAACGTTATTGAACACTACAAGAGCACTGGCCCTGCACCGCCTAGCGCCGGCAAAATTGCTGATGACGGTTATCAGCTTAGTCTGCTCCACAGTATTCCTAAGGGAGACGGAACACCGAACCCGGGTCAACTGAATGACGGCTCAATTGTTATCGCCGCGATTACGAGCTGCACGAACACTTCCAACCCCACAGTCATGGTTGGTGCGGGGCTGCTTGCAAGGAAAGCAGTTGAATTGGGTCTCAGCCCGAAAGATTACGTGAAGCGAAGCCTCGCGCCGGGCTCGAAGGTGGTGAAGGATTACCTGTCGAAAGCCGGGTTGCTCCGGGACCTTGAGGCGCTCGGCTTCAACATTGTGGGCTACGGGTGTACTACGTGCATCGGTAACAGCGGTCCGCTGGCTCCTGAAATCGAGAAACAGATTCGGGACCGGAACTTGTACGCGGTTGCGGTATTGAGTGGGAACAGAAACTTTGACGGGCGCATCCATCCCCTCGCCAAGGCATCTTTCCTGATGTCACCCATGCTAGTTGTCGCCTACTCCCTGGTTGGCCGAATTGACTCCGATTTCTACAAAGACCCCATAGGCACAGGCAAGGATGGAAGGAAGGTATTCCTCAAGGACCTTTGGCCCACAATGAAAGAGATCCGCGAAACAATCACCAACTCACTCTCACCCGAATTCTATAAGGAGACTTACGGGGCGGCGCTCGAAGGCGACGAAAAGTGGAACGCGCTCCAAGCACCCAGTGGCGACGCGTATGCATGGGATGAGAAATCAACCTACATTCGCGAACCACCATGGTTCATGAACCACAACGAGACTAGGGCCGATTTTTCTAACGCCCGCGTGCTCGCAATTTTCGAGGATAAGATCACAACCGACCACATATCACCCGCAGGGACAATCCCAACCGACAGCCCTGCCGGCCTCTACCTACAACAGCATGATGTCCCGAAAAACCTGTTCAGCACCTATGGTAGTAGGCGGGGGAACCATGAAGTTATGGTTCGCGGCGGATTTGCCAACATACGCCTCAAGAACATACTTGCCGGAGGGAAGGAGGGGGGTTGGACCGAGCACCAGCCTTCGGGGGAATTGATGACGATTTACGACGCGGCCACGCGTTACATCGCCGAAAAGACGCCGCTCCTAATTCTGGCGGGGAAACAGTACGGGGCTGGCAGTTCAAGGGATTGGGCTGCGAAAGCCGTGAAACTGTTGGCGGTGAAGGCAGTGATTGCGGAGAGCTTCGAGCGAATCCACCGCAGCAACCTCGTCGCAATGGGCGTCCTACCACTCGAATTCAAACAGGATGACGGCTGGAAAACCCTAGGCCTTGAAGGCAACGAAACCTATGAGGTGAAAGGTATCAGTGCAATCAAAGGACCGAAAAGCCGATTGACGGTGAACGCCAAAGGGAAAAACAAACAAACAAGTTTCGAGGTCACAGCCAGGCTGGATAATCAGGTCGAGGTGCAATATTATCGGGACGGCGGCGTGCTCCCATACGTTTTCGGAAAACTCGCACCGGCATAAATCCATGCGGATCTAGCTGAAGCTTGGGAAAATGTCAGCCGCGAAAGAGTTAGAGTCCCCGTCATCATGGACCTTACGAAACTGAAGATATAGTAATTCACTTGCTTCTTTGTGCGGTGCTCTAGGTCTTCAGCGCGGCGCCGTTCACTGTTATTCTCCCAGGATGATGCAACTCTCCTTCAACCTCGAACTTTACTCCCGCCACGATCTCGGAGACTTTGATGTTGGTTAGAGTGTGCATAGTGATTTCTGAAACCTGAATCGTCGATTTGCCCTCGGCCACGGCTAGGTAGGGAATTAGGATGTCACCCATGTGTTTGTCTAGAGGTGCGCCGGAAGCTAATTCAGCGAGGAGTTTGGTTGCTGCATCCGCTCCCACTGTTTCCGCGGGTTTGCCTCTTTCACCCAAGCTATCCGAGCCAAGTATCGTTCCGCTACTGAACTTCGCCAATAACGTGACGCCACTGCCGGGTGCAAGGTGCGGGTCTTGGTTCGGTGGATATGTTTCGGTGTCGATGTTTACTTGGGTGAACCCATTGGCGTTGAGTTTTTCCTTCGCTGCAGTTGCTTGCCTTTGGGCTACATGGCTTGGAAGTCTCACGCAGTGGCTAACCCCTTCGATTTCTAACAACTGCCCCCTTTCCGATAGGCTGACTGCTTTCAGAGTTCTGGTCGGATCTAGGGAGATGGATACGTGGCCTCCGCCTTTTGGGTAGTGGCCTCGGCGATGCAGTTGGATTATGGCCCGGTAACCCATCAGTTGGAGTAAGGGAAGTTCGATTAAGCGAACGTAATCAATCGTGGGGCTCCACCGCACATCCGTCCCTCCGGTCAACTCAACTTCAACCTTGCCGGGTGCGTAGGCGGCTGCGGGCATGAGGGCTTGCAGAATTAGTGGTATGCTGCCCGCCGTGCCTACATCGAAACTCCGCCGCCCGGCGGCGTGGCCGTGGGGGGTGAATGTTAGTTCCTGTGAACCTTGAAGGAGGTTGGTGGTTTCGGCGTTGCATATGGCGGCGACTGCTCTCACCGCAACGACGTGCTGTGGTTGGAGGCCTGGGTTGGGGCGCTTGTCACGAATTTTGGTGATCTTTACGGGGTTTCCGGTGAGCGCGGCTAGGGCGATTGTGGTTCGGACTATTTGGCCTCCGCCCTCTAGTAGGTTGCCGGGTACTTCGAGCATGGTTCAGCGCCGGGTGAGGGATGGTTCCGGGGGGTTTGTATTGTTTGCGCGTGCGCGCCGGGGGGGTGGGGTGGGGGGGCGTAGTTTCCTATGGCGCGACCGACGCGACCGACGCGGTGCTGTGCTGCGGGGGATTTGGGTTCCCGTGTTAGGTTCTTGGCGGTTAGCGCATGTTCATGTAGTTACTAAGTAACTTAGTTACCTATGGCAACGATCAGGGTGAGGAGGGAGATGTATGAGATTGAACGAGATCGCGGCGGAACTCAGATACGTTTTCATCGGCCTGTCTCGATGGATGAGGTGTTGGATTCGGCAATGAAGGAGAGAAGCTTGAGGCCTTCTGATTTCGCGGGCACGGTAGTAATGACCGACCGTGAAGCGGATGAAATTTCGCTAGAGTTGAACAGGTTCTGGTCGAGATGGCGGATCCCGAAGCGGCTCGCCTTAGACAGGGGTTGCGCAGAGAATCTTTTTCAAGGACACGAAACATGAGTCTCATGTAGCACCTTGGTTACAGAAACGATTCCAGTGGAAATTCCAGCCGAAATCTTTCAGCTTGCGGAGCGAAATGGTATTTCTCGGGAGAAGATGAGTAGAATTCTAAGGGATTTCGCCGTCTTGGAGGTTTTGGCCTCATCGTCCAAGCTGGCCAAGAAAGACGCGGACAAGCTCTCGCATGAGATCAAAACCTTGGCGTGGAAGAGGCTAAGGCCATACGCACCTTAATTCTCGACACAAACGTTCTGATCTCATCTCTAGTAAGGTCGGAAGGGGTTACGAGAATCGGCCTTACGATTCTACTTCATGACGGGAATTACGAAGTCTTGGCTCCAGCCGCTGTAGTTGAAGAGGTGAGAGCTCACGCGCAAGAGATATGCCGCAAAGCAAACATCACGCAACCGCTTCTGGATGAGGCATTTGATCGAGTCTTAGAGAATGTTAAGCTTGTGACAGTCGCGTCCTATCGGGGAGAGTTTCAGGATGCGTTACAGTTCATCAGCGATGAAAGTGATGCCCCGTTCGCCGCGTTAGCACTTGCGAGATCACCTTCGACGATTATCACCTATAACAAGAGACATTTCAACTGCAGAGGACTCTTGCGCCGAGGGGTGCGAGTCTTAACACCGGCAGAAGCTCTCCGTGAACTGCGCTAGGCGACGTTAGCCAAGCCTCAATTCACGAAAGACTCGCGTTTGATGGGGGAGAACATCAAACGATTCCATCCCCCTCACCGGCGAGGGCTTAGTTCCTGGCTCTGTGAATCTTGCCGGAATCGATCATGCGTTTAATGGCTTCTATGGTTGTGCGAAAATCTAGACCGAGTGCTTCAGTTATCTCCGAAGCAAAGTGTGAACCTGGGTTCTTGGTCAAGTAACCGTCGATAAGCTTCTCGACGTGGGAACGGGACGTGTCGCGAACAGCCATCGGTTCAGCTTCTCTCAGCCTATACCCTACCGCACCCCTGACCAATTCTCTGACCATTGCGAAACCATCTGCCCCACGAAATTACTGAATTTTCTCTTTTAGCAGGATTGCGTGGTCAGCAGGTTAAAGCTTCAAAGATCCGCCCGACCATTCAAGTTTCTCTTTCTTGTCGTTGTTGATTATTGTAATGATAGCATGATGCGCGTCAGGGGCTTTTGTTCTTAGGTCCAGAGCTGCAGAACGGGGCGTATCATAAATTCCTAAGAGTTTCCCCTTAGCGATCAGGACAGCCCTACCAGCGTACTTGTCGAGTTCCTCCCGAAGCGCACTGTAGGTGGCGTTGTTTGCTTCCATTTCCGATACGGCGGGCGTAGCTGGATTGTAGGTTTGCCAGAGTTGGAAGGCTTCCTTCACCGCGTTCGAGAGCTTGAGACCCCGTTTGACGGCTTCTGCGCGTATCCAGCGTTTGGTCTTCTCATCAAGCCCCCTGATCACTAATGTCATCAACATCACCTTGGCGACATTAAGGGTTCGAACGGAAATTAAACCCTGATCTAAAGTGCCTGAAGGTCTCTGATGAATTCGTTCTTGGGTATGCACGACTCCGCGATGATAGCGTTCAGGAGCCCTGGTTTGATCTCACGATGAAGAGGGATAGTCAACCAAATGGTCTTATCGCCAGTTCGCTTCCATGCGCCCATATGCGACCCGCGCCCTTGACGAATAGTAAAACCATGTTTCTGCAAAATCTTGAGGATGTCTTGACCAGAGACGTTTCTCGGCAGCCTACTCAAGAGGGGGACCGCTAACCGGTATTTGAATCAGTGAGCTTAAAGAAGGCTATCACGATATACTTACCAAGTCGTCTAGCGTATGAAGTTCCATGTAACCCTTCAGAAGGAGCCTCATGGAGGCTACGTTGCGCGTTGCCTGGAACTTCCCGGCGCGCTGAGTCAAGGCGAAACCGAAGATGAAACTTTAGCGAATATCAAAAACGCTATCTTGACCATTATCGACATGATGCAAGAACAGGGCGAACCAGTTCCAACCCAACCAGCAGAGATTCGCGAACTCATCGTAGCCTGAATCATGCGCGGCCTGCGAATCTAACGCATAAATTCTGATATACGCCCCGAACTGAAGGGACCGAATAATCCAAGTTGGACAAAAGAAAACCGTTGATGAACTCTTGGACAAGATCGTTTCAAGATAATCGGCGCCAGATTACCTGATTTACTGGCGACGGACGCTAAGGAAGAAATGAAGAATAGAGACTAGCCGACTTGCTGACCGGGCTTCTTTCTCGCGTCTACGCTGATACGTAGGAGGTGGCCGCTGTGGTGCGGCCGTTGGGGTTAGACGGGGTTTTAGGGGAATGTCTTCGCGAACCGTCGTAGGAGTAGGGCCATGTTGGCTGGGTTGACGTTCGGCAGTTGAACGTACATGAGCAGACGAGTGCTGGTCAAGGTTGCGGTGCTGAGGGTTGAGAGGATTAGGCTTGTGGTGGCGAATGCGAGTAGGTTGAGGGAGCCTGTAGCATAGGCGGCGAGAGCCATTATGGTGCTGGCGGCGAACCATGCGGCTGAGGGACCGAGAGACCATCGGGTGATGGTGATGTGGTTGCGGCGGCGGATTATTCGTGAGGTGACGTAGGCGATTGGTGCTAGATAGACGAGGCCAATCAGGGAGGCCGCGACGAGGCCAGCGGTTATGGCGGCCGCTTCAGTACTTAGTGGAGCTACGAACCCGTACGAGTAGTATGAGGCGTACAGGATACCGAGAAGTGGGATCACGGTGGCTTGTACGGCTGTGTATGCGTAGGGGTTGGTTGCGGCGGAGTCGGCGACTGATGGGGCCCAGCTGTAGTACCAGGCGTTGAAGGTGGTTAGGAAGGTGCGACCGGCGGTTGTGTTCTCGATCTGGTTGTTGCGGAAGGTGCGGAGGAAGTCTGCGTAGGGTTGGAGGCGATTGCCGTTGGTTACCAAGCTAACGGGACAACTGGTGCCGGCAACTCCCTTCACCGTAACGAGATTCGTGAAAGTGGCCGTACTGGTTGAGGTAGATGAGACGGTTGAGCTCAGGATGTTGCTGGTACTTTGAGTGGACGTGTAAACCGTTGATAAACTGGTCGTTGTTACGGTTGTGGAGATGGTACTCGTGTAGCTGAAGGAGGTGGTGGTGGTTGTGGCGGTTGTTGATGTGGTTGAACTGGAGATCGAGGTGGAGATTGTTGAACTTGTGGTGGCTATAGTCGAGGTGCTGGTGCCACTGTAACTTATGCTAGTCGTTGAACTCAATGGAGGAGTAGAAACACACCCATTGATACCGCAACTCTGCGTCGCCACCGCTACGTTCGAGGGGGAGTTGCTGGCCATGAAGGCGGCTAGGACTCCCACGACGAGCAGCAGGGCAATTGCGAGATTTCGAGTGCTAGGTTTCAAGTGAACAACCTCCTGAGTAACATCGGGATTAGTAACAATAGCGATGCTAGCAGGCCTGCGCTGTCGATGCCTGGGGCAGGGTTGAATGGTAAGGGTTGAGTGCTGAAGCCGCAGGGCAGAGGTCCACAGGGTACGGTTGTGAACTGGGTTGTTGTGGAGTAGGTGACGGTGGTTTGTGTTTGGGTGATGAGGCTCGTTTGACTGTAGGCCGTGGTGGTCAGGCCGGAGACCGTGGAGACCGTGAAGTGGCTGTAGGTGGTGTAGAGGATGCCGGTCGTCTGGATGGTGGTGCTCGAGTAGGAGAATGAAGTTGCCACTGACGTGGTAGTGGTCGAGAGCGAAGTTGTAGTTGACGATGTGCTTGTTGTTGTGCTGTAGGTTGTTACTGTTGTGGCGAGGACGACGCCCAGGAAGTTAGACGCAAAGTCAAGACCGTCCCCTGAGGGGCAAACGTTGCCCGATGGGGCCATGCTGCAGCCTTGGATTGTGATCAAGTAGTAACCGCCCGGCGCAGTATTGGATACCGTGAACGCGCCCGAAGCATAACCGCTTGAGATTAGGCATGTGGGTGTAGTCGCGAAAAGCGTGGTTCCACTGGGTGAGCTTATGGTGCAGTACGCGTCTTGCGGGTTGAAGCCAGTTCCTGCAACTCCCACAGATTGTCCCTGCTCGACGGTAGAGGGGTTCAGCACTACCAACGCTGACGGTGTGCCTACTGTAAATATGCCTGTTGCGTTTGACCCAGTGTTGTCGCCGACCACAATACCATACGTACCCGCTATCGCGGTTGTGGGAACAAGGAATGAGCCGGACACTTGGCCTGTATTGGCGCTCAGGGCGCACGAAGGCTCCTTGCCCGCCGCGATGAACGGAACTATTGTCGCGGTACAACTTGTTGCTGTGGATTCGAATCCGGATCCGGTGTACGTGAATACGCTGTTTATTGTTCCCGAAGTTGGAACTACAACTATGCTGGCGGTCACGTTGGCCACGGCGAACCCACCGTAATCATTCACGGGTGATCCCCTCACAGTAACGTTCCAAGGAACATTCTCCGTAGCGTATGGGCCCACAACGAAAGTGCCTGCCGCTATTGTCGGGGTTATGATGGAGCAGGTTGGAGAGGTTATCAGGTTATTGTCGATCAAACTGCTCGGGGGAATTCCGTTCGTAAGTACCACCGTGGGGTCGAATGTCTTCTGGTAATTGTATGCTACAACAATGCAGCTCGTATCGGAAGGAGACAACCCGTCAGCAGTGAAAGTTACCGTAGCACCATTCGTGGCGTTAGCTGGGAAGAGAACTAAAGGCGAGGAAATGGGGTTAACCCTCAATACTTGCTGCGCAAAGTCGCCGACGCTGGGCGCACAGCCACTGTTGCCCAAGCAACCCGTAATCTCAATCACGTATTGACCGGGCGAGACGTCTCCGATAACGAAACTGGCATTCACTACGCCAGTTCCAACGGCAATTGCGCAGGCCGCCGACCCGGTAAGAACCGGATTGAAGACATTACCGTTCCCAATCCCGCTTATCGAACATGACTGGTCGGTTGGCAGAAAACCAGTACCATTAACCAAGATCTCATTCCCAATAATACCCGTTGCTGGCGTCAACGTAAGCCTAGGGCCATTAATCACGTTCAATAATTCTGATGCTGAGTCTCCTCCATTGCCCGTCGCCGTAATCAGATACTGTCCTGGAAGTACGTTTCCGATCGTGAAACTAGCATTAAGCAACCCAGTACCTGCATCAATCGCACACGCGGCGGTACCAGGGTCGATTGGACTATGCCCATTAGCGTCTAGAGTGTAGGTGGAAAGCAGACAGGAAGTGTCCGTGGGCAGGAACCCAGTACCATTAACCGCTACATGAATCCCCGGCGCGCCCGTTGCCGGAGTCAAACCGATCTTAGGTCCACTGACCACGTTGAGTACGGCGTTCGCGAAATCACCGACACTCGGAGTGCAACCCAGGTTACCACCACAACCCGTAACCTCAATCACATACTGACCAGGAAGCACGTTACCGATCGTGAAACTAGCATTAACTATACCAGACCCAACGCTAATCGCACAACCAGACGTACCAGGATCGATTGGACTGTGACCGTTACTATCCAACGTGAAACTGGAAACCTCGCATGCAGTGTCCGTGGGCAAGAACCCCGTACCATTAACCGAAACATGCGCCCCGGGTTGAGCTGTAGCAGGAGTCAAACCAATCTTAGGCCCCCCAACCACTTTGAGTATCGCGTTCGCGAAATCACCAGCACTTGGGGTACAACCCAGGTTACCACCACAACCCGTAACCTCAATCACATACTGACCGGGGAGAACGTTACCGATCGTGAAACTAGCATTCACTATACCAGACCCAACGCTGATAACACAACCAGACGTACC
>Ga0181521_10005113_pt1 | contig 14725 bp, 14 predicted proteins | sample PEATcosm2014_Bin_32_FD_119764 | JGI IMG/M metagenome (GOLD analysis project Ga0181521, IMG submission 119764) | Peatland microbial communities from MTU Mesocosm Facility, Houghton, MI, USA - PEATcosm2014_Bin02_60_metaG | ecosystem: Environmental > Terrestrial > Soil > Wetlands > Peat | place...
CCGCTCCGCCGCGGTCCTCGGATAAGTCTCCATGCTCCCTCGCATGGATCTATCCTTGCCGCTCGCTATGCGGACACTTCACTTGCTAAAAACACCGGACATATTATGTGCTAACGACAGTCGTCCACTCGTCAATTACTCCTGAGTCAACAGAATCGCGGCTGAAGGATTTCCTCAGTGGGCTATCCCACCCATGCCGCGATGGGACTGCGCCGAGGATGGGGCAACCAAGTTCGTGCTGGATTGACGGCGCAAAATGCAGGTCCTTCGACTCGTCCCGGCATGCCGGGACTTGCTCAGGATGACATCCGATATTCGTTGCTCAGGATGACAAATGCAGGGAATAGGGAGCAGGGAATAGGGAGTAGAGAAGCAAGGAACAGTGATCAGTGATCAGTGGTCAGCTCCCACCCAAGCGAAGCTTGGGTGGGGCATCCATGTTCGTACTCTGTTGACGGCTTACCTCGTCCCGCCTGTGTGTCCGCGTCCATCGCGCGATTCGTTGCCTTTGAACTGCGCGGGATCCCTGCGTTGGGCCGCGGGCTTGTCGCCAACCTTCGGCGCCGGACCGTTATAGCCGTGTTGGGGGTCGTATGAATTGTCAACCTGGCCATGGAAGTTGGCAGGACCATGAAACCAGGGACCGGCGCCGACGAAGACGCCGCCAGTGAACCACTCCGGCCCATAGTACCCGTCGGGAACACAGGCATAAGGAGCGTAGTCATAGTAGCCATACGGGCAATCCGGGGCCACTCCCACTTCCACCGTAAGCTGGGCATTTGCTTTGAGTGGGGCTGCCGCAAACATAGCTCCAGCAACCGCCGTTAACACAAGAATCTTAAGTCCGCTCATCAATTCTCCTCACTGGGTCGGGCCGCAATATGTCTACCCCGCCACGATTCACGGTAGCGAGTTGAATCATCTGAGTCTGAGCAATCGAGCACTATCCATTTGCGTGAAGGAAAGTCGCCTCTCTTTACGCTGATTCCGTGGGGCTTAATGAAAAACCCCACCGCATCCGGAAAAACCGCAACCGGCGACGGTGGGGTATTCGAATTTCAGTTCACAATTCGCAGTCTGCGAACCGTTCGTGTCTCAAGCTTCAACAAGCGCGTCGGCGATCGCGAGCTGTTCGTCGAGCGCCGCTATGCCCAGGTCGAGTTCTTCTTTCGTCACGATGAGCGGTGGGGCGATGACGAAATGGCTGACCCACGCCTGTATCGCCACGCCCTGCGCCATCATCTTGCCGACGATCTGATCAACAACCAGCGGCTTGCCTTCCACCTTGTCGCGCATGGTGTTGAAGAGCTGCCTGGTCTTGCGGTTCTTCACAATCTCGACGGCGAAGAAGAGGCCGAGGCCGCGCACATCGCCCACCGATGGATGTTTGTCCTTCAGCTTGAGAAGCTTCTCGCGAACGTAGGGCTCGAGCTCAGCAGCACGCTCCACAAGCTTGAGGCGCTGCATCTCCTCAATGGTGGCAACGGCGGGGCCGAGCGTGAGCGGGTGCGCTTCATACGTGTGGCCATGCGAGAAGTAGTGGTCCTCAAAGTAGTTGGCGATGGCGGAGGTGGTGGCGCAGAGGCCGAGAGGCACGTAGGCCGAGGTGATGCCCTTGGCGGTGACAAGAATGTCGGGCTTCAGGTTCCAGTGATTGACGGAGAACCACTTGCCGGTGCGGCCCCACCCGGCCATCACTTCGTCGGCGATCATGAGCACGCCATAACGGTCGCAGATTTCGCGCAGGCGCGGAAAATATTCGGGCGGCGGAACGAGGACACCGTTGGTGCCGACCACGGGCTCGAAGATGATGGCGGCGACGTCGCTCTCGTTGCGGATCATGTGCTCGATGTAGTCAGCGCAGGCGATGTTGCACGTGGGATAGGTGTGCTTGATGGGGCAGTCGTAGCAATTGGTTTCAGGCGCGAAGACGACGTTGGCGATTTTGCCGGCCGGTTCCATGGCCCAGCGGCGCGGATCGCCGGTGGCCGCGATGGAGCCCGCGGTCGATCCATGATAGGAGCGATAGCGGGAGATGATTTTGTTTTTGCCGGTGACCATGCGGGCAATTTTGAAGGCTGCTTCGTTGGCTTCGGTGCCGCTGGTGGTGAAGAAGAATTTTTCCAGGCCCTTGGGAAGAACTTCAAGCAGCTTGGCGCTTAGGCGCGCGCGGGCGTCGGTAGCGTAGCCGGGCGCTACATAGCAAAGCTCGCGCGCCTGTTCGGCAATGGACTCGACGACGCGCGGGTTTTTGTGGCCGAGGTTGACGCACATCAACTGTGAACTGAAATCGAGATAGCGCTTGCCCGCACCATCCGTAAACCAGCAGCCCTCGGCATCGGCGATGGTGAGCGGCTTCCAGCTTTTCTGGAAGCGCCAGGTGCCGTAGTTGGTCTGGCGCGTGATCGCGGAAACCTGTTCGGCTGAGAGCTCCGGGGTTGCGATGGTGTCACTCATGGGTGCGACTCCTCCAAGGATGCATCAAATCGTAACACTTGCAGGGACCAAGGGACCAAGGGACCGAGAGAGGTAGAGCGGGGATTCAGATGCGGCTGGCGCGTGGCGCGTGCCGCTCGCCGATGAGGCGATCGATGAGGACGCGAAGAGTCTCCCCGGTGCGGGGCAGAATGAACTCCTCGAGCTTGGAATCCCAGTCGAGTTTGAAGCTGGTGGCGAGCGCGGAGATCCAAATCTGGCGTACCGGCGCGTTGGGCGTGATGACGAAGCGGGCAGCGGGATCTTCAAAGAGGACATTCAGCACGCCGCCCTGTTCCTCGACTTCGAAAGCTGCCTGCTCGCCTTCCTCGCGTGCGATGAGGTGCCGCTTGAGGTTGCCGAGCGCTGCTTCAGCCGTGTGCCGAAAGTCCTGATGGTTGGGCATGGACACAGTGTAGCAAGGGGAGTCCGAGCGGCGTGGCGGGGCATGTAGGGGGTGGGGCAGATCCCGGTATTTGGGGTGATTTTTCGGGTTCTCCTGGGGTTTTTATCCACATTTTTACGATGGCCTTGCAAGGCGTTTATGGCCGCACCGTCATACTTCCTGCGGCTGGAGATTGCGCGGCCGAGAGGTTGCAGGTATGCGTACAGCGTATGGGGCGTTAGGACTGCTGGCGATGTTGCAGTGCGCTGCGAGCGCGCTCGCGCAGCCGCAGATGCCGGCGGGGCAGCTGGTTCACGAGGTGATCTACAACGAACAGAACGACCACCAGCGTCACGGTTTCTGGCGCTATTGGGTGGAGCGGCGCTCGCCCAGCGGAACCAGTTTGACGGAGCAGGTGGAAACCTCGGACGGGCCGATTGCGCGGCTGGCTTTGAGCGACGGCCGCGCGCTGAGCCCGGAGACGCAACAGCAGGAACAGGAGCGCTTGCAACGGCTGCTGAACTCGCCCAGCGAACGGGCGCGCCACCTGAGACAGTACGACGAGGACGAGGATCGCATCGGGCGAATTCTCGCGCTGCTGCCGGACGCCTTTGTGTACGAATATGACGGCGAGGAGGACGGCTGCTACCGTCTGCGCTTTCAGCCCAATCCCAGCTATACGGCGCACACCATTGAAGCGCACATCTTCCACGCCATGAGCGGCACGTTGTGGGTGGATGCTCGCTACAAGCGGCTGGCGCGCCTGGACGGCCGCGTGGAGGAGAATGTGGACTTCGGGTTCGGCATCCTGGGCCGGCTTTATCAAGGTGGATGGTTCCGGCTCGAACGCGTGCAGGTGAGCCCGACCGACTGGAAGACGAAGTCACTCGAAGTGCACATGAACATCCGCGCCCTGCTGGTGAAGACCTTTGCGCGGGAGACCAGCGAGACGCGCGGGGGTTTCAAGCCGGTTCCGGCGGGAATGAGCCTGGCGCAGGGGCTGGAGCTGCTCGACAAAGAGCAGGTGCAACTGCAGGCTCTGAGCGTGCGGCCGTAGTGCAAGATAGCACTCAGAACTCAGTTCACAGACTATTCGCAGTCCACAGATGAGAGATTGGTGAGGGCCAGCGAATGGATTTGGCCCAGAGACGATTCTGTATGCAAAGTGGGCAAGAATTGCGGGGAAAAATTAAAGATTCGTGCCTCTTTGCCGATATACCCCATGAGAAATCGAGAAACAAACATGGGAATCGCCCCCATCCCCGGAATTCACCCGCTGCCAACCGTGAAAGCGCCGGAGGGAGATTTTGCCGCGCCTGAAGTCTTCGGCGTCGACAGCTCGGCAAGGCCGGGCGATGGCGAAAGGCAGAACGGCGGCAGAAAAGGCTCCGGAGCGGAAGAGAACGACGCGGACGATCCGATGCTGGAAGCGGAGACGGAGTCTGGCGCAGAAGCCGAGCGCGGGACACGGCAGGTGGATTATTTTGCTTGAGTAGAGTAGCGGCTCGGCGAGCCTGCAAGTTAGCAAGCCAGCAAGCCAGCAAGTCAGCAAGTCAGCGAGTCAGAGAAATGCCCTGATCCAGGCACAGCTTGGACGGGGCATTCGTGTTTGTGTTGGAGCGAAAATATTGCGGTGTCAGGCGGTGACGGAGTGGTGCAGGGGCGCCTCGGCGTAGACGGCCTCGGCGTCGGTTTCGGCAAGGCGCAGCAAGCGATGCAGATAAGCACGTGAGATGGAGAGGCTGCGGGCCGCCACGGTCTTGTTACCGTTGGCTTCGCGCACCGCGGCAACGGCCAGGCGGATTTTGTAGTCGCGCAGCTGCCGCTCGAAGGAGCCTGCCGGCTGGTAGTCGGCGATATCAACGACTTCGTCGAATGCGCCGGGGTCTTCTTCCTGCTCGTGGCCGTTCAGGTTCAGGTCCTCCGCACGGATGACGCGGCCCGGAGCAAGAATGATGGCGCGCTGTATGACGTTTTCGAGCTCGCGCACGTTGCCGGGCCAGGCATAGCCCTGGAGTTTGTCGAGTGCATCGGGCTCGATCGAGTCCATGGGCTTTTGGAAGACGCCCGCGTAGTGGTGCAGGAAATGGCGCGCGATGAGCGGAATGTCCTCGGCGCGATCCTGGAGCGGCGGCGAGTCGATTCTCATTACATTGATGCGGTAGAAGAGATCCTGGCGAAACTTGCCTTCGGCCACCAGTTTGGCAAGGTCCTGATGGGTGGCGAAGATGAGACGCGCGCGCAAGGGGACGAGCTTGCTTGAACCCAGACGGTTGAATTCCATCTGCTGCAGGACGCGCAGCAGTTTGACCTGGGTGAAGATGCTGAGGTCGCCGATTTCATCGAGGAAGAGGGTACCGTCGCCGGCCTGCTCGAAATAGCCTTCGCGAGCGCCGACGGTTCCGGTGAAGGCGCCCTTCTCGTGGCCAAAAAGCTCGGCTTCGATGAGAGTTTCAGGAATGGCGCCGCAGGAGACAGCGACGAATGGCTTATTGGCGCGGGAGCCGAGGTTGTGAATGGCGCGGGCGATGAGTTCTTTGCCGGTGCCGCTATCGCCGGTGACAAGAACCGCCGCGTTGAGATTGGTTACGCTGCGCACCAACTGATAGACGCGCTGCATGCTGGAGCTGGATCCAATGATGCGATCGCACTTGCCCGGCTCCTCGATGCGATGTTGAACACTGTACAACTGCTGCTTCAGCGCGGAGGTCTCGCAGGCGCGGCTGAGCATGGTCTTGAGGTCGCGAACCGAAGGCGGCCGGCGTGTGTAGCCGAAGGCTCCGGAACGGACCAGCTCGAATGCGGTGGACCGCAGGCTGTCGTCGGCCATAAGGATGGCCGGGACGTTGGAGGCGATGAGGCGGCGCGCGCAGTCGACCCGGGTTTGCACGGAGCCCTCATGCGAACACAGATCGAGGATCAGAACATCGCAGTTCCCGGCAGCAATCAGCGCATCCATCCCCTCGCCGTCGGACTCGAGCAGAACCTCGAAGTCTTTGCCAAGGGCAGGAGAGAGAAGCGGTTGGAGCGTGCGATCTTCGGAGTAAAGCCCAATTCTTGTCATGCGTGGCCGGTGATCCAACTCGCAGAACTCATGGTGCCGCTCTGGGAGATTGGCGATGTAACAGTATGATCGTCATTCGGTACCACACCCGATATGCCTCTTTCGTGCTAGGAAGGTGCCTGAGTCACATATCGGCATCGGGAACAGCGGGGATAGTCCCCATGGCTGATGATGGCGCGGGAAGGTGCCCTGGAAGCTAGCCCGAAACGCAAAAACGGCCGTCCGAGCCCGTGCGTCGCGTTCGCCGGCTTCGGCCAGGAAATCATTTCCTTGGTGTAGGTTACGGCCACTCTCAGTCCCCAGCTTCGTAGCGCCAGGCGGCGACGATGTGAAGGGTGTATACGGACCACTCCAAAAGGCGGTCCGGCCGTAAACAACCGTGTACACCCGCGCGGGTGATTCTGAGTCATCTATTTGAATCCAAATGGCATATTGGCTTAAGGAGTTTGGTTGAGCAATTGCTATGTAGCAGGGTGATCCCGGAACACCGCAGGGATGAAGGAGCAGCGGGAATGCATTCGTTTGCCTGGTGGCCCACCATGATCGTTTTGGGGGTGGCAACCTACACGGATCTTCGCAGCCGGCGGATTCCGAATTGGCTGGTTCTGCCCTTTTTTGCGGTTGGAGTTGTGGTATCAGGATGGCTTCACGGCTGGCACGGTCTGGGCCACAGCCTGAGCGGAGCGGGATTGGGATTGTTGCTATACGGAGTTCTTTTCTTCATGGGCGGTATGGGCGCAGGCGATGTGAAGCTCTGTGCGGCGATCGGGGCCTGGATCGGCCCGATGCAATTGATTTATGCCATGGTATTCACGGGTTTAGTGGGTGGACTGATGGCATTGGCCTGGGCGGTGTGGGGAGGGTTTCTGGGTGAGCTCTTCCAGCACGCGGGCGACTTGGCATTCGGTTCAAATAAAGATCGCGGAGAGGCAGTGTTGAGCAACCCGCGGCGGCGCAAGATGCCGTACGCACCAGCCATCGCGATCGGAACCCTGATTTCGTTTTTTGCGCATTGAAGGACGCAGAAAGTCAATGTCCAGCTTGCAGCGAACCAGATTCGAAATTCGAGGGCGCACGACCGATGGGCCACAGAACAGCGGCACGTCAAGGAGCGAACGTAAAGTGGCTACAGATTCCCCACACCTGGTCAATTCGTATGCCGAGACGATCAGCGCCACGCCGCTCTCAATCGCACTGATCAGCCCCGATAGACGTCACCGCGATGCGGCGGCCCAGGCGCTGGCCGGCTGCACAGGATATGAGGTCACCGAGTTCTCGAGCTATCCGACGAGACTCGAAGATGCTTCGCAGTTGATTGCCCAGCGGTTTGGCGTTGTGATCATCGATCTCGACGGCGATCCGGAGTTCGCGCTCAAGCTGGTGGAGAGCGTCAGCGCCGACGGGTTTGCGACGGTGATGGTGTATTCGGAAAGCGCCGATGCAGACCTTCTGGTGCGGTGCATGCGAGCCGGGGCACGCGAGTTTCTGACGCATCCGCTGGAACAAGGGGTGGTGGAAGAAGCGCTGATGCGAGCCGCGGGCCGCCAGCCGGTAGTGCGGACCGCGAAGAAGCAGGCAGGAAAGTTGTTTGCGTTCGTGGGTTCCAAGGGCGGCGCCGGGGCGACCACGGTGGCCTGCAATTTCGCGGTGGCGCTGGCCAAAGAGTCGCAAGAGAAGACGCTGCTGATCGATCTGGATTTGCCGCTGGGCGATGCGGCGTTGAATCTGGGCATTACGGCGGAGTTTTCGGCGGTGGATGCGCTGGAAGCCGCCGACCGCCTGGATGCGCAATTCCTTTCCCAGATCCTGGTAAAGCACAATTCCGGCCTGTGGATGCTGGCGGCTCCGGGGAGGTTCATACCGTACCAACCCGCCTACGAGGCGATCGACCAACTGCTGAACATCGCGCGATCTGCGTTCGAAAACGTGGTCGTGGATCTGGGCTCGCAGCTGGAGATGATGGGAACCGCAGCGTACCGGGACGCGACCACGGTGTACCTGGTCACGCAGTCGGGCATTCCCGAGTTGCGCAACTCAAACCGCATGATCCAGGAGTTTTTCGCGGGCGCGGTGCCCAAGCTCGAGATCGTGCTGAACCGGTTTGAATCCCGCGGACAGAGCGTGCCGGAGGAACACATTACGAAGGCGCTGACCAGGCCGGCCCAGTGGAAGATTCCCAACGACTATGCAGCCGTGCGGAACATGCAGATCAGCGCTACGCCGCTGGTGCTGTCGGATTCGCCCATCTCACGGCAGATCCGGAAGATGGTGAATGCGGTGACCGGGAAGGACGAAACCGCGGGCAAGAAGAAGAGTTTTAGCCTGAATTTTTTCGGATGATGGCGAGAAGAAGTGAAATTCCCCAACTGGATGGAAGGTAAACCGTGGAACTGCTGAACCTGGATGACTACAAAGCGGAGATTCACCGCACGCTGATCTCAAAGCTGGATCTGGAGAAGCTGTCGCGCGTGAATTCAAGTCAGGCGCGCCAGGCGGTATCGGGGCTGGTGAAAGAGATCATGTCGGACCAGCGGGTGCCGCTGAACTTCGACGAGCAGGAGAAGATTCACGCCGATCTTCTGGACGAAGTCTTCGGATTGGGGCCGCTGGAGCCGCTGCTGCGCGATCCCAAGATCTCCGACATCCTGGTCAATGACAAAGACCATGTGTTTGTGGAAAAGGGCGGCCTGCTGCAGAAGGTGAACACTCAGTTCCGGGACGACCGGCACCTCATGCAGATCATCGACCGCATTGTTTCGCGGGTGGGCCGCAGAGTAGATGAGTCATCTCCCATGGTGGACGCCCGCCTGCCCGACGGATCGCGCGTTAACGCGATTATTCCGCCCCTGGCGCTGGACGGGCCGTCGATGTCGATCCGGCGTTTCGGAACCGGTCCGCTGGCGGCGAATCAGCTGGTGCAGTTAAAAAGCATTTCGGCGGAGATGATGGAAGTGCTGTCGTCGGCGGTGCGGGCGCGCATCAGCATCCTGGTTTCGGGTGGTACGGGCGCCGGCAAAACCACGTTCCTGAACATTCTGTCGCAGTACATTCCCAACAACGAGCGGCTGGTGACCATCGAGGACGCGGCCGAACTGCGGCTGGCGCAGGAGAACATTGTGCGCCTGGAGACGCGGCCGCCGAACATCGAAGGCCAGGGCGCCATCAAACAAAGGCAACTGCTCATCAACAGCCTGCGTATGCGCCCCGACCGCATCATCATCGGCGAGGTGCGCGGCGAGGAAGCCTTTGACATGTTGCAGGCCATGAACACGGGCCACGAGGGCTCGATGACAACCATTCACGCCAACACCACGCGCGATGCTATTTCGCGTCTGGAGTCCATGGTGGCGATGACGAACATGAACCTGCCGGAGAAGTCAGTGCGGCAGCAGATCGCCTCGGCCATCACGATCGTGGTGCAGGCTTCGCGCATGAGCGACGGAACCCGCAAGATCACAAGCATTTCCGAGATCACGGGCATGGAAGAGAACGTGATCAGCATGCAGGAGATCTTCACGTTCCAAAAGAAGGGGATTGGACCGGACGGCCGGGTGATCGGCGTATTCATGCCGAGTCGCATCCGTCCGCGTTTCCTGGAGAGGCTGCGGGTGTCGGGCATCGTGCTGCCGCCAACCCTGTTCGATAAGGAAACGCAAGTTAACTAAGAAGAGAGGAGGGGTACTGGAATGGGACTCATTGCAATATTGGTATTCGTCGGTGTGTTTGCAGCCATTGCGCTGCCAATGGTCGCTGCAGGATCCTCCGATAACTCCAAGAAGGCGCTGGCTACTCTGGACGCGGCGCTGAAAAACGAGTCCACGCAGGTGGTGCGGCAGCAGAACTTGAGCCTGCGCAAGGATGAGCACCTAAGCAGCATCCCGTGGCTGAACAAGAAACTGACGAGCATCGAGCTGGCGCCTTATCTGCGCAAAATGCTGAGCCAGGCTGATTTGGATTGGAGCCCGGGCCGTCTGCTGATCATGACCTTGGCGGGTTGTGCGCTGCCGCCGTACTTTTTGTTCCTGTCATTCCAGTCTTACCCGCTGGCGCTGGCGGCCGGCGTGGTGTGCGGAGGGCTTCCTATCGGATGGGTGTTTTTCAAGCGCGCCCGGCGTTTTGGCGCATTCGAGAAAAACCTGCCGGAGGCGCTGGACCTGATGGTGAGCGGTCTGCGCGCGGGGCACAGCCTGCTGGCCGCCATGGCCCTCGTATCCCGGGAATGCCCGGAGCCGGTGAAGAGCGAGTTCAAGATCTGCTTTGAAGAACAGAACTACGGCCTGGAGATGAAGTTGGCGCTGGAAAACATGCTCGTCCGGGTTCCGCTGCAGGATTTGAAGATCACGGCGACCGCGATCCTGATTCAGAAGGAGAGCGGCGGCAACCTGGCGGAGGTGCTGGACAAGACCTCGCATGTGATCCGGGAGCGGTTCCGGCTGAAGCGGCAGATCATGGTGCACACGGCGCAGGGGCGGCTTACGGGGTTGGTCCTTACGTGCCTGCCCATCGTACTGGGCATCGGCATCTATTTCGTGGATCCGGGAATGATCAGCATTCTGTGGCATCGTCAAATCGGTATCGAGATGATGTGGGGCGCGGCCGGACTGATTATGCTCGGCGGGTTTGTGATCTACCAGATCGTCAACATCGACGTGTAGGGGAGAGGTATGGAATTCGTAATCTTCGCATTCTTGGCTGTGTTTCTACTGATTGCCAGCGGCGGACTTCTGCTTTTTTACCGCGAAGTCATGCTGAAGCGCATCAGCGAAGTGATCCATCCGCGCCCCAAAGAGAAAAGCGTGGGGTCGGTGGTGCAGCAGGCCAAGTCCTCGATCGGGAACCTGATGGAATCCGTCGAGAACTTGATGCCGAGGAGCAAGCAGGAAGTTTCCATTGTGGTGCAGCGGCTGGCGCGCGCGGGGTACCGCAACGAGTCGGCGGTGAAGGTTTTCTACGGCTGCAAATTGGTGACGCCGCTTCTGATGGCAGCCCTCGCGCTGGTGACGGGGTTGGCGAACCTTGGCCCCTTTTTCGTGTACCTGTTGGCATTAGGCGGAGGTTTTCTGGCGCCCGACTTCTGGCTGGGAAAGAAGATCTCGAAGCGGCAAAAGAAAATCACCCGCGGATTGCCCGATGTACTGGATCTGCTGGTGATTTGCATGGAGGCTGGCCTGAGCCTGGACCAGGCGACGGCGCGGACGGCACAGGAGCTACACCAGTCGCAGCCGGAGTTGTGCGATGAGCTCAACATTGTGGTGCTGGAACAACATGCCGGCCGAGGCCGTGCCGAAGCATGGAAAAACATGTCGGAACGCACGGCCGTAGACAGTGTGCGCAACCTGGTTTCGATGCTGGTGCAGACAGAGCAATTCGGAACCAGCATTGCCAAGGTGCTCCGCGTTCACTCTGACACACTGCGCACGCAACGGGTGCAGATGATCGAGGAGATGGCAAGCAAGACTTCAGTGAAGCTGGTGTTTCCGCTGGTACTCTTCATCTTCCCGGCGCTATTTCTGGTTACACTGGGACCAGCCGCAATTGTTATGGTTGAGTCTTTCAATGCGTTAACCAAAAAATAAAGGGAGGAAGGGAGAGCAACATGGATAGTACCACTCTTGTGAGAATTATTGCGGGGGCGTTAGCAGTCGTCATTCTGGTGATTCTGATTCAACGCCGCCGCACTCGGGTTAAGTAAACGGCGAGCTGGAGTCCGTGGGGTCTTCAAGGAGAACAGGCACCGCGGCGGGATAAAGACAATTCGCAGATCCGGGGAACCTGCCCAGTGCGGCGAGCACCTGAGCAGGAAGCCCGGAGTGTGGACTAGGGGAAGTGTTCTCTTTTGCGCCCGGACGTGCGCGAACGAAGAGGGCCTGGTTGTATGGAGCTTCTGGAAAGATTCGATGAAGCGGCTGAGGCAGGGCGAGGAAGAGGCGCTGCCGCGCAGCTGTCGCGGGACAAAAGGACCATGGAATCGCGAACACATTGCGCCTACAACCAAACCCGGGAATGCTTTCTTGGCCTGGAGGTCAAGGCTGCGGACCTGCCGTCGACACGCGTGGGCGAGTTGATGGCGGCGCGGCCGCTGAAGTCGGGCGAGGGCGTATGGATGACGCCCTTCCGGGGGATTCCCCCGGCGGCGATACCCGCGCCACTGGACCTGATCTACCTGGACCAGGATTGCCGGGTGCTCGACACGGTGGAATCGTTCCCTACCTTTCAGGTGAGTTCGTCGAGTCCGCGGCCGGAGAGCGTGCTGGCCCTGCCGGCGCACTCCATCTACTCGTCGCAGACCCAGCCCGGCGATCAACTGGTGCTGTGCGTGGCTGAAGAGATGGGACAGCAACTTCAGCGGCTGAGCAATCCACGGAGCGAAGCGGTAGCCCCGGCGACGACCATTGCGGGGGCCGTGCTGTTGCGCGAGAAGCCACTGTGGAGCGGCGGGCCGGGATTGCTGGAACTGGAGAACCGCAACGGACACGGCAACAAGGCCGCACAAGATGCCTACGAGATGGAGTTGGCGCAGGGGGGCGCGAAAGGGTTTAAGCAGCCACGCAACTGGTTGCAGCGCTGGTGGTCGCCGGATCCCCGCAAAGCTCCGCGGGTACGAGCGACGGGGTTGGCCGCGTATTACTGGAACGGCGAGGCGCCCGTGGCCCACGGCATTCGCGACATCAGCTCGTCGGGGCTGTACGTGGTGACGGAAGAGCGCTGGTATCCGGGGACGCTGGTATTGATGACGCTGCAGAGAAGCGACCTGGGCGAGGAGATGGCGGAGCGCTCGATTGCCGTGCAATCGCGGGCCGTGCGCTGGGGACCGGACGGCGTGGGCCTGCAGTTTATTCTGCACGAAGAGCAGGACCGGCGCCGGGGCAATGCGCCCATCCTGGATGCGGCGGACAGGAAAGAATTCGAACGTTTTCTGGTGCAGTTGGAACGGGCCAAGTGAAGATGCCCGCAACGCGAGAGCTGCGCGGCCAAGGTGAAAGTTACCTGAAGATTTTCGTTTCTGTCACTGCCCATCCTGTCCTTGTTGGCTTTGTGGGTGACGAGCCGAGCAGACCTCCCGGCCGCGGATACAGGTCTAAAGCTGACAATTCGTAGCACTAAAGTGGGATTCTCACGCGATCGAGAGATCGACGATCATAAAGATAAGGCTCACTTTCCCCGAGAGGTCAGGGTGACGCCGGCGAGGCTCCCGGATGGTATCGGACTGCGGCGAACGCGCCCATTTCCCCAGCGTGCAGCGCATAACTCGATGTGCGCCGGGATTTGCCGGCCAGCCGTTGCGCACCTGGGATCCCACGGCAAAGCAAGAGAACAACGCCAACCGCAGCAGGCGGGCGGGGTTTCAAAGTTCCCTGAATAGGTTGAAACCGGCGAAGCAAAGCGCGCCGCGGGCGCAAGAGAGTTCTGAGCAAGTACGGCGCGGCTGACTGCAAATTCCCTATGGCAGCCGGGTCCGGAGGTCGATTCATGAAACTTCGTGGAAGCAAGGCTTGGCGTGCCCTTTTGTCCGTCCGGCGTCTGCGGCACAGTGATGACCCCGAGAGCGAGGAGGGGACCGCGCTGGTTGAGCTTGCCATTTCTCTGCCGATTATATTGACGCTGCTGACCGGGGCCGCCTCGTTCTCGCTGGCTTTCTACTTCCTGCAGCAACTCGGCAACGCGACCAGCACCGGGGTACAACTTGTTGCCGCAAACCAGGGGCTGGTTTCCGATCCGTGCGAGACTGCCGCGGCAGCTGTTGAGGCCGCACTACCCAACTGGACGACAACAAAACTGACCTTCACCATGTCCTGGACAGACTCTACCGGCGGTTCCCATTCGGAAGGTCCAGTCGCGGAAGCGTCGTCAACCACATTTTCTTGCGCGTCGGCGGGCGATGGCTCCACCGACACTTCGACCGCGATGGGTCCGAACACGCCGGTCGTTCTTACCGTCAGTTACAACTACTCCTGGTTGCCCATTTTTAAGTTCACCCCGAGTAGCGCACTCACGTCGACAGAAGCGGCGCTTGCTTATTAAGGAGCCGGCTCATGAAAAGGAGAGATTTTCCTATGAAAAATCACGGAGTTTCGTTCCTGCTCAGGTTCTTACGGGATCAGCGTGGACAAACAGCAGTTGTCCTGGCGCTTAGCGTATTGGTAACGGCGACTCTGGGGGGAACGGCGATCGAGGCGGGCCATGTCTATTACGCCTACGAAAGGCTGGTGGCGTCGACGAATGCGGCAGCGGTGGCGGCAGGACAAGCCATGCCGAATATTGGCACCTCAAGCAGCCCGGCTGCGGGCACGGCGTATTACAACCTCTACAAATATAGCGCCGACAGTTCGAGCTCCCCATCCGGATTAAACGCCAACAGCTTGCTTTCGGGCGCCTCGATCTCTGCGGCGTTCGCTTGCTCCAGTTCCGTAACCAGTTCGCTGAACGTGGGCTGCCAGAGCCCCACGTCCGGCTCCTGCGGCGGCTCCCTTTCAACTTGCAACGTGCTTAAGGTAACGCAGACGGCGTCGGTGAATTTGTGGTTTGGAGGACTGTTGGGAGTTCCTACGATGACCCTCAAGGCAATCTCGTACGCGGCCATGAGGGGCGGGTCAGATACTCCGTATAACATTGCCGTCATCATCGACACCACGAACTCGATGACCGGCTCAGCACCGTCGGGCGATGGTTGCGGCACTGGGGCCACGCAGATCAAATGCGCGGTGTCGGGGCTCAAGACGATGCTGCAACTGATGGACCCATGTCCGCTGAACCAAATCTGCCCCGGGAACGCGGCTTACGTTGACGGCGTGGCGTTGTTC
>Ga0181521_10005118_pt1 | contig 14721 bp, 17 predicted proteins | sample PEATcosm2014_Bin_32_FD_119764 | JGI IMG/M metagenome (GOLD analysis project Ga0181521, IMG submission 119764) | Peatland microbial communities from MTU Mesocosm Facility, Houghton, MI, USA - PEATcosm2014_Bin02_60_metaG | ecosystem: Environmental > Terrestrial > Soil > Wetlands > Peat | place...
ATTCGGGATCCTCGAATACATGATGCGGAACAAAGGACGTCCGCTCAGCCGCACCATGATCGTCGAGCACGTCTGGGACATGGACTATGACGGACTGACCAACATCGTCGATGTCTACATCCGCCATCTGCGCAGCAAGATCGACGACAAGTTTGCTCAGAAGCTGATCCACACCGTGCGCGGCATCGGCTACATGATCGAGGCGCCGGAAAAAAGCACGCTCGCCAGGACGGGCTCCGAAGGTCAACTCGAAACGCAGGTGTAAAGTAGTCTGCGGAGGGCCTTCTGGCCGAACGCAAGCACATTACTCGCGGCCTTCGCTTCACGCTGACGGCCGTTTACGCGCTCGTCTTCACCATCCTTCTGATCGGCGTGAGCCTTCTCTTCCGCCAGACGCTCGCGTCCAGTCTGACCGAGCAGTCGCACGACGACCTCGAGCAAAACTGGGCCGTGGTGAAGGCCTACCTGCGCATCGTCGGTGACAACGGGCGCAATTACCATCCGGTCTGGCAGTACGACCGCAACGATCCCGATGAAAACAGCGCCGGAGCGAAGGTGGAAAGCGTGACTCTGATCACCGACTCGGCTGGCCATGTGCTGTGGCCTTCCTCCGCCCTGGAATCGCTCGGACTCAATAAAATCGCTGAAATTCAGGCGGTTTTGAAATCGTCGCAGGCCGTGTGGAGTGAAAAGACAGACGACGACGGCGTTCCATGGCTGATTCGCTCCAGTAACGTTTCCGACGAGGATTCCCACGGCAGATACTACGTCGCGATCGGAACGTCGCTCGCCGAATCGAGAAAACCGCTGAAGGATTTCACGCTGCTGATCATTGGCCTCGTTCCGCTGGTGATTCTCACCGGCTGCGTCATGGGCTGGATCTTCGCCGGCCGCGCGCTGACGCCGGTTCTCGAAGTGGCCAGCACCGCGCAGCGCATCAGCGGTTCCAACCTGAGTCTCCGCATTCCCGCGCGCGGCGCCGGCGACGAACTCGACCGGCTGATCGAAACGTTCAACCAGATGATCGAACGCATCGAGGTCAACTTTAATCAGGTGCGCCAATTCTCGACCGACGTCTCGCACGAATTGCGGACGCCGATTACCGTCGTGCGCGGCCAGCTCGAAGTCGCGCTGTTTACCGCGCAAACGGTGGATCAGTATCGCGATGCGATCGTCAATTCGCTGGCCGACATCGAACGGCTCTCGCAGATCGTGCGCGCCCTTCTGCTCCTGTCCCAGGCCGAGACCGGGCAATTGCTTCTGCAAAAACAGCGTCTCGATCTGGTCGAAGTGGCGGAAGAGATCGTGGATCAGTTTCAGATCCCGGCCGAAGGCGGCGAGGTTAAGCTGGAGTTCATCTCGCGGACAGCGCGCTGCCTCGGCGACTTCGACCGCGTGCAGATCGATCGCATGCTCTCGAACCTGCTCTCCAACGCCATCAAGTTCACCCCGCCGGGCGGCGTGGTGCGCGTCGTTCTAGACCGTCACGAAGACCGGGCTGAGATTCGTATCGAGGATACCGGTCAGGGTATTTCGCCCGAACACCTGCCGCACATCTTCGATCGCTTCTATCGTGTCCGGGGACCGGACGAATCGGGATCTCCGGAGAAGGGACTCGGGCTCGGATTGAGTTTCGTCGCCTGGATCGTCCGGGCGCACGGCGGTACGATCGACGTGCAAAGCGAACTGGGCAAGGGCACTTCTTTCTGCGTCAGGCTTCCCCTGGAAACCGGAGTATTGCCCGTCGCTGAGGCATCGCCCGCGCACGCGGAGTTCACAGGCTGAAGCCTGTGCCACGGTGGCACAGGCTTCAGCCTGTGTCGGTCAATCCCCTGGTACCCGTCGCTCCACCGGTGGCTCCAGCAGCCAGGCCCGCACAGCCGCCCAATTCGTGCGCAACAGCGAGAGACCCAGCATCAGCAGGATGGTCAGTATCGTCGCCAGCACCGCTTGACCAACCGTCAAAACTCCCTTGAGCGCCCCCAGCCAGCGTCCATAAACGACCTCGACGTGTACCCAGTAAACCAACAGGCTGGTGAGCCCGAACTGCCGCACCCAGCTCCAGCTCTGGGCCGAGGTTTGCAGATTCCAAAGCCAGGCAAAAGCGATCAGGATCAGCACCGCGCCCAGCTTGATGAAGATCAGCGACGGACTGTTGAGCCAGAAATCCGCGTTCGAATAGATCGAAATACCCAGGTTCGAGAACGCGTACGCGCCGAATGCCACTGCCAGCCCGCCCCAGGCGAACCACTGCATGGTGACCGGGACATCTTCTGGTTTCAGAATGCGCAGAATGCTGCCCGCGCTCATACCGAATGCCACAAAGGCGGCCCATGGAAAGAATCCGAAGAAATTATGATCCGGAACCAGGTAGCTCCGCGCCAGTGCCGGAACGCCGGTTAAATCCAGATTCGAGATCAGCGGCGACGCGAAGGCGATGGCAACGCCCAGAATGGCGCACAGCCGAATCCGCTCTCTGGTGCGGAACACCGCCATCACGGAGAAAACCAGCAGCGCCAGTCCCATGCAATTCAGAATGTCCACGCGCAGCAGATCGGTCCAGGGGCTCTTGTCGATCGAGAAGAGCCACAGTTGCAGGCGAAACGCGAAGGCGGCCGCGAAAAGGTATCCGGAACGCCTGAAAGCCGCGCGCCATCGCCCCGCCGCGTCAATGCCCTTCCGTTCCTGGCTGTCCATTAAAAAGGCGAACGTGACGCCCAGCAGAAACAGGAACACGGCGGGCGGCATGCCACCGGCAAACTGCGAAACCTGATAGGGGCCACCCTCACGCAGATCGTTGCGCAGAAAAGACTGGAACACGTGGCCCTGCAGCATGACGAGAGCCGACAGGCCCCGCACCCAGTCCAGATAAGGAAGTCGCTGAGAACTCGGCTTCATAAGCAGTTTCGGTTGCAACCCTGGTTCCGCATGAATGGAACCTACAGTTGCGGATGTTGTATTTGAACCCCTTTCGGCAGGTTGAGTTTCAACGAATTGTCGGACAAAGGTGGATTAAATTTCACATTCGTGTAGTTGAAGAGCATGAAATCTCCGGTTGAGGACGTCGTGAAACGTTCCCGAACGGGCAGGCCGGTAGCATCCGACATCCATAGCTCCGCCTTTTTTATGCGCTGCAGGACATCCTTCGATTTGGGAATCAACTGGATGTGGCTGGTCTGCTGCCCATCGATCTTCTCGGCTCCCACCCACGACACGTCGTATGCGCTCTTCAGTTCGGCGCTTGTTGAGCCAAAGCCCAGCAGCAGGAACTGGTCGACCGAAGCGCGCCTCCCACCAACGTCGTACACCTGGACAGTTTTAATCCTCGGATAGTAGACCCTGGCCGTCGCGCCATCGTACACCACCGTCTTCGGATCCGGTTTCGTGAGATCCATCAAATACCGTGTCTCGCGCGATTTTTCCCGCTTCACTTTGATGGTTCCAGTATCGAGCGCGTCGTCGTTAATCACCGCGGTGTGGACCGTGCGATTGAGGTCGGCCGTAACCGATTTGAACTGTTGTGCCGTTTTGTCCATCCGCGCGAATACGTCATCGAGAGACTGCGCGGCGATGGGAGCTGTAAGTAAGCACACTAATATTGCAAGCTGGTGCATGTTGCGGGATCTTGTCACGGCCGCGAGTAGGCCATATAGCCTTTTACTTCCTGCTCCGAATCGTAGATCGGCTCGATGCGCGTCAGCACTTGCTTCTTGCCTGTTCGCGCCGTCAGTTCTTTGCCTAACCGATCGAGCCTCTGAGGCTCCGGAATTGTCGATACAAGCTCCGGTTCGATCCAGAAAACGGCTTCGCCATAACCCGGCAGCGACGTGATCTGGCTGGCCTGCGGAATTCTCGGCTGATCGCGGAACCATTGGCGCGGCGCCAGAAAGATGAAGAGCGTAATGGCTCCGCACATCACGTCGTATTGCCACCCGCCGCGCGGATAATCCCACAAAATGAACCTTTTGAGGCCCGTCAGCACAGACTTAGTGTATCAGCGAACACGCGCATCGAGAACGCCGACGCCATCGATTCGCGCCCGCACGTGGTCGCCCGCCTGGATGCGCGCGCCCTTCGGACATCCCGTCGAAAGCACATCGCCGGCCTCCCACGTGAAATAGTCGCTGTGGAACGCAATGAGATCGAGCGGCCCCATTTTCATGTTGCGCACAAAGTCTCGCGAACAGACCGCTCCGTTGTGCTCGGTCACCACTTCAAGGCCGCCGATGTCCGCGATTTCATCCGACGTCACAATCACCGGCCCGAAGCTGAAGAACGTATCGATGCTCTTCGCACGTGCGAGATAGCGTGGATTCCGGCGCAGCACATCGAGCGCTGTCAGATCGAGCGTCGTCGTGAATCCATAGACTGCATCCAGCGCCTTTTCGCGCGCCACAAAACGGCAGTTTCGTCCGAGGATCACGCCCAGTTCGCCTTCTGCGTCGACGTCGTTCGAAACCTCCGGCGGAGGCAGCACGATTTCCCCGCCCGGCTGGAACATGCACGACGCCGGCTTCATGAAACTGGCTGGCTCCTCCGGCTGGACCGCCTGAATGTCTTCCGCGTGGGACAGATAGTTCAGGCCGATACACCAGATTTTCGGTGGCCGGCTGTAGGGCAGCCGCGGTTCCACTTCGCGCAGCGGAATCGGCTCGACACCTGCGAATGGCATCTCGCGAATGTCGTTCCGCACGATCTCGAGCAGGCTGTCCGGAATGTGAAGACCGTACTTCGCGTTGATCTCGGGCACTGGCGCGACTCCGCCGGGAATCAGCACGCCGGCATGCTCCTCGCCCGCATAACGGAACGTCATGATCCGCATTACGTGCCAGCTTAGCGAATCAGTGAATAAACCGCTCCTTTACAGTCGCGGCTCAGTACGGATTTCGCGCCGTAGTCCTTCCGAGCCGCGCCCGTGAGGAACCGGTAACGCAGCATCGGGGAGCGGGACGATTTCAGGCAGGGCCTTCGTGGCAGAATATAGGCATGAGCGCACCCATCGCCAGCGGACCCGTCGAACTGTTTTCACGCATCGACAACGAAAGCGTCGAGCAAGCCGCCCTGCAGGCCGGTGTGTTCACCACCACGCTCGACAGCGTGATCAACTGGGGACGCAAGAACTCGATCTGGCCCATGGCATTTGGCCTTGCCTGCTGCGCCATCGAGATGATGTCGATGAGCGCGTCCCGCTTCGATATCTCCCGTTTCGGCGCGGAGGTTTTCCGCGGTTCGCCGCGGCAGAGCGACCTCATGATCATCGCCGGCCGCGTCTCCAACAAAATGGCGCCGGTCATTCGTCATCTCTACCAGCAAATGCCGGAACCGAAGTGGGTGATCTCCATGGGCGCCTGCGCCACCTCCACCGGCGTTTTCAATAACTACGCGCTGGTTCCCGTCAACCAGGTGATTCCGGTGGATGTCTTCGTGCCCGGCTGCCCTCCGCGGCCCGAGCAGCTGATTCACGCTATCATGATGCTCCAGCAGAAGATAGGCGATTCCGCCGGCGCCTTCCGGCAAGCCCTGAATCTGTCCTGACCGGCCAGGCGGGTTAGAACCCGGTTATCTTCGGTTAGCTTTACTGTCCACCAGAACATTTTGCAAGCTGAATGTGTGGACATGCGCAAAGCAATCGCCGGCCTGCGGCGCGAATTGAACGACCTTGAGATGCTGATCGCCTCTATCGAGGAACGCATGGCCGCAAGCCTCGACAACCGGAGCAACCCGGCGCCGCCGAAAAGAACTCGCGATCTGATCGCCAGTCTTCGCCCGCCATTTCAGGAGCCCGAATTTGGCCTGTGGCTGCAGGAAGACAATTAATTTAACCCTCCCCGCCGTTTGCCTTCGGTAGTAATCTAGACAGAGGCCAGGATGCGCGTATCGCGCGGATTCGCTCCGCCACCAGCTTTCCTGAGCACAAGGAGATCATATGAGAAGCATGTTCGGGCTTGGGATCATTGCGCTCGCGTCCGTGGTTACCGCGAGCGTGTCTTTCGCCGCCGATGGCCCGCCGCCGTGGGCGTACGGCTTTCCGGGACCGGCGCCGGCAACTCCCCCGGCTGCGCCCGCCGGTGGTGGTGGAAGAGGGGCGGGCGGCGGGCAGGCTCCGGCGCCGGATACCAGTCTGAAAAGCCTGCCGGGCACCACGCTGCAATTCACCAGAGCCCAGATCGCCAATGGCTTCGGCCCGGCGGACTGGTTTCCGGGCGACCACCCCACCATGCCCGATATCGTGGCCCATGGCCGCCAGCCCGACGTGCGTGCCTGCTCTCTCTGCCACTATCCGAATGGCAAGGGCCGTGCCGAAAACGCGGGTGTGGCTGGTTTCTCCGTCTCATACTCCATCGAGCAGATGCACGAATTCCGCGACGGCAACCGCAAGAGCGCCGATACGCGCAAGGCCAACACCAACGCCATGATCGCCATCGCCAAGGCGATGACCGAGGACGAAATCAAAGCCGCGGCGGAATACTTCGGCGCCATGAAATGGACGCCGTGGATCACGGTTCAGGAGACGGCGATGGTGCCCAGGACCCGCATCAACGGCGGTCTGTTCCTCAAGCTCGACGGGAACGAGACCGAGCCCATCGGCGACCGCATCGTCGAGGTGCCGGTGGATGCCGAAGCTACCGAGGTACTTCGCAATCCCCACTCGCCCTTCGTCGCTTACGCGCCCCTGGGAAGCCTCAAAAAGGGTGAGGCTCTGGTGACAACAGGCGCCGGCAAAACGATCCGCTGCGGGGCCTGTCACGGCGCCGATCTGCGCGGTATGGGCCCGGTACCAGGCCTCGCGGGACGCTCTCCCAGTTACCTCGTACGCCAGATGTACGATATGCAGGCCGGCACCCGCAAGGGAGAGTGGACCGAACTGATGAAGCCCGTGGTGGAAAAACTGAGCGCCGACGATATGCTCGTGATCGCGGCGTACTCCGCTTCGCTTCAACCCTGACTTGAAGGGCGGCCAATCTCGCAGCCAGGCTTGGCCGCCCCGCAATCCGCACTGTAGTACAACAGAAGCACCATGCAACTACGAAACATCCTGCTTCTCGCCGCCCTGACCGCGGCCGCTGCCCCCGCCCAGATGCAGCAGGCGACGCTCGGGGAAACAACCACGAAGATCTCCGATCACGTTTGGGCCATCATGGGTTTTCCCAATATCGGCATCGTCGTCGGGAACCGCGCCACCCTGGTCGTGGACACCGGCATGGGCCCGCGCAACGGACAGACCATCGCGCGTGTCGTGGCAAAACTTTCCAATAACCAAAAGCTTTTTCTCACGACGACGCACTTCCATCCGGAGCACGCTGCCGGAGAAGCCGGCTTCCCTCCGGGCACCATTCTGCTTCGCAATACAACCCAGCAACGGGAGATGGAACTGCACGGCCAGGAGATGGTCGATCAGTTCAGCAAAATGAATGCGGCGAACAAGGAATTGCTCGCCGGCGCCACGCTCCGTACGCCCGACGTTTTGTTCGACAGCGAGCTGAAGGTCGACCTGGGCGGCGTCACCGCGCGTCTGCTGTGGTTCGGCGGTGCGCACACGAAGGGCGATCTGCTGACCTTCGTCGAGCCGGACGGCACCCTGATTTCGGGAGACGTAGTACAGAACAAGACCACTCCCAACATCTTCGGGGACGGCGGAACACCCTCGAGCTGGCTGGCGGTTCTCGATAAGATCGCGGCCCTCGATGTGAAGCATGTCCTGCCGGATCACAGCGCGCCCGGCGACGGCTCTCTGGTGGCGGCAGAACGCAACTTCATCGCGGACCTGAGGACCCGGGCTCTCACCCTCAAGCGTCAGGGTGTCACCGCCGACGACGCCGGCAAACAACTGACAGCCGAGTTCAAGACCAAATATGCCGACTGGCCGAACATGAACGTGACCGGTTTTGTCCGCAGCATCTACGCCGAGAACTAAACCGGTTTTTTCAGGTGCCAGCGGCCATGCCGCTGTTTTATGACTTCTTCATGTATTTATGATTAGCCTGTTATTGCAGGCGTCAAAAACCTATGGGAACCGCACTCGCGCCACTGGCACCAGAAAGGAAGATGACCATGCCGGGGACGTGGCGGCGCGGCCCAGGTCCAAGGACCGTGCTTACGGTCGCCATCGAGTTCATCCTCGGGGTCGTGATTTTTGCATTTGTCACCTTCGCGGCGTGGGCGCTTCATCTCATGTTGCCTGCCGTCGCGCCCGTCTACTTCCTGATCATTGTGCTGGCTTCGATCCGGTGGGGCTTCTGGGAAGCCACTGTCGCGACCCTGGTGGCCGTCGCGTGTCTGGACTATCTTTTCACGGAGCCACTCTACAGCTTCCGCACCAGTACGGCTAACTGGGTCGCAATGGGCGCTTTCGAGTTCACGAGCCTCGTGGTCAGCCGCCTCGCCGCCCATGCTCAGGAACAGGCACGCATTGCCTTGCAGGAACGGAACAATATGGCCCGCCTTTATGAGCTGGGCCGAAGCATTCTGCTGATGGATCGCCATGCGCCGGCCGGACCCCAGATCGCGGCCTCCATCCAGCGGACGCTCGATGTGGAATCGGTTGTGCTCTTCGATGCGGAAACCGATTTCGCCGGCGAATCGGGTCTGTCTGCACCAGCCCTTCGTGAGATGGCGCGCGATTGCTGGGTCCGCGACGCGGATCGCGACGATGCCGGGTCGCACGCATGGTGCCGCGTATTGCGTCTGGGAACTAAAGGCATCGGAGCCCTGGGCCTTAGCGGACCGGGATTAAATCCTCTGGTGGTGGACTCGGCGTCGTCCATAGCGGCGGTTGCGCTGGAGCGTTCCCGTGCTCTCGATCGGGAAACGCAGGCCGAAGCAGCGCGCCAGAGCGATCAGCTGAGGACGACCGTGCTGGACGCCCTGGCGCACGCCTTCAAGACTCCGCTTACGGCCATTCGCGCCGCCAGTTCCGGACTGCTTGAGGCTAGCACGCTCGATCCGCGGGAATCCGAGCTCATCACCCTGATCGACGAGCAGTCGGACCATCTGAACGACCTTGCAACCCGGCTGCTCCGGACGGCGCGGCTCGACGGGGCCGCTATGCAGGTTCGCGGCGAAAAGCGCCGCGCCGCCGAAATAATTGACGAAGTCCTGGCCCGTTTCCCCGCGGACCTCGATGGCCACCCCCTGGTTCAGAGTATTCCCGGTTTCGATTCCCCCGGTCCCGATCCAATGGTCTACGGCAATTGCGAGCTCATCGTTACCGCCCTGACCCAACTCGTTGACAATGCGATCAAGTACTCCGATCCGGGGTCGCCGATCGGCTTTGCAGCAGCGACCCGGCCCGGAGAGACCGTCTTCGCGGTTCACAACGTGGGTCCGGCGATCCAACCCGGGGAGCGAGAACATATCTTCGAGCGCTTTTACCGAAGCCCGGGAACCGAACACCGCGCGGCCGGAACAGGGCTTGGCCTTTCCATTACGCAAAAGGTCGCCGCGGCCCACCACGGGCGAGTCTGGGTGACGAGCGACGAACGTGAAGGCACCACTTTTTCCTTTGCGCCCCCCTCCAGCCCTCCGAGGAAGCAATGACAGCCGCGCGCACCCACATCCTGATCGTCGACGACGAATCGGCCATCCGCCAAGCTCTTCGCGTGCTCCTCTGTTCTTTTGGATTCGACGTTGCGGAAGCGGCCACCGGCGAACAGGCGCTGGAACTGCTCGGAAACTCCTCTTATGACGCCGTGCTGCTCGACATGAACATGCCCGGCATGGGCGGCGTGACGGCCTGCCGGGAAATGCGCCAGCGGTCTCCCGGGCTCCCCATCCTGATGCTGACCGTCCGCGACGGGCAGGAGGAAAAGCTGGAGGCATTTGAAGCGGGCGCGGACGATTACGTCACAAAGCCTTTTCACATTCGCGAACTCACCGCCAGGGTGCGCGCCGCCGTGCGACGCTCCCAAATCCCGGGCGACGTGCGCGACGAATCGATCCGCATTGGTGAGATCGCGCTCAACCCCACGCTTCGCACCGTGTATAAAGCGGGACACCGCATCCATCTGACCCCGAAAGAATTCGATCTCCTGCATTACCTCATGACGAATGCCGGAAGGCCCCTGGCGCACGACCGTTTGCTGTCCGCCGTCTGGGGCGCCGACTACGGGAAGGAACTCGAATACCTGCGGACGTTTATTCACCAGTTGCGCAGAAAACTGGAAGACGCTCCTTCCCGCCCTTCGTATGTGCTGACCGAGGCGTGGTACGGATACCGCTTCCGGGATCAATAATGATATAACAATAATAACATGATGTTTTTATCATTACTATTGGTTGCGATGCTCCGTGCGTTGATCTTCGCGCTTCCGTAAATGCTCTGGGAGCATGATCCATCTTGAAAACATTCGGAAATCCCACAACTGACGCCCGTATACAGGCCAGGATCGAATCTTTTTATAGCCTTAATAATTATTTTAATATCAGTATTTACTCATGACTTCCTGATGTATAAAATCTTATGCTTTCTTTGGGGACGCGCTTCCAGAGGGCAGCATATGGATATCGCACTTATGGGAAATACACTCCTCCGGTTAGCCTTCCGCGAGAATCTGGTTAGTTTCCCGTCGCAGGTTCCCACGCTGATCCGCTGCCGGAACGCGGATACGCTGGACCGGGTCGTGCAGCTTTACTTTCTTCGTGGCTGGTCCGTGAGGAATATCTGCACTCGCTACAGGCTGAGTAAACCCATGGTTCAGAAGTTACTTTCGGAATGGCGCATGCGGGCCGTTGCGGCCGGGTACATCCAGGGCATCGATCCGGAAACTCTTGAATTGCTGGCGCGGGCGCATGAGGAACGCATGCAGCACGCACACGCGGATGACGAGCGCGCGTTCGACGAGATCGCCGAGGAATTCACTCTTGACGCAGGTACGCCCCTCCGGACACCGGCGCCGCCCTCTCAGGGAGATCACGCGTTAGCCGCGGCTGGAGGCATGTAGACAGCCATGTCAGCCGGATCCTCAATGTACACCCCACCGCAAAACCATCTTCTGGACCAGCCCTCGCGGCCGGAAGGCAAAGTGCTGATTGTCGACGACGAATCTTCCCTGCGCAGGGCCCTGCACACCACTCTTTATGGCCTGGGCTTCGACATCGGAGAAGCCGCCAGCGGAGAGGAGGCGATCGCGCTTTGCCGCATCGTCCGCTATGACGCGGTGCTGCTCGATGTGAACATGCCGGGAAAATCCGGCATCGAAACCTGTGCGGAACTGCGCCGTCTTCTGCCGCGCGTCGCCATCCTTATGCTGAGCGTGAATGACGACCAGGACCGGAAGGTAGAAGCACTGGAAGCCGGCGCGGACGACTACGTCACCAAGCCCTTCCACATGAGGGAACTGACGGCGCGCATTCGAGCGGCTCTGCGCCGGGCGCGAATTACCTCGACGCACAGCGAGGAAACCATCGTCATCGGTGAGATTTCGCTGCACCCCGCGCGCCGCCTCGTGCAGAAGGCCGGCCAGCCCATTCATCTCACGCCCAAAGAATTCGATCTGCTGCATTATCTGATGGGTCATTCCGGCCTGCCCATTACGCATGCTCGCCTTCTGCACGTCGTCTGGGGCGCGGAGTATGCCAGCCAGGTCGAGTATCTTCGAACGTTTATGCGTCAGCTGCGCAGGAAACTCGAAGATGACGCGGGAAATCCGCGCTATCTCCTGACCGACAGCCACGTGGGCTACCGCTTTGCCGATCCGGCTCAGTTTGCCCGCACGGCGGCCAATCCCGCGGCGATCATTGTCGATCCGGAAGAACCCGTCTGAAGATTCTTCGTTCCGTCACTTACTTCTCGTAAAACCCCGCGCGCGTACGCTGTCATTGACCCTGTCCGGCATAGATCGTTTCGATCACGGAGCCGTTCTCGCCCAGACGGCGACTAATATTAAAAACGTGATATCATAATGGTTTTTTTACGACTTTCTTGATGCCTTTTGCTACGCTTTAATCATGCAGTGCTCACTCCCCTGTCTGCTTGTGCTAAGCAGTGTGGTTTCAGCGTTTGCACAGACCAGTACGCCGGAGATTCGCGCAACGGAACCGCTGGCGAATGTGGGTTCAGGTGAACCGAGTCGACTGGATCAGCAGTATGTTACTGAAAGACTGGCATTTTGGCAGCAGCGTCTGAAACTGGAGGATTGGAAAATCTCCGTCTCGTTCGCCCGCCGCACCGAGCTGAAGCCGAATACGCTGGGCGCGATTCGCTGGGATAAGACGAAGAAGAATGCGGCGATCTGGGTGCTGGACAGCGCCGACTACCAACTACCACTTCGCAAGATGCTGGACGATATGGAAATGACGATCGTTCACGAGCTGGTTCACCTGGAGCTGACCTCGCTGCCGCGCAGCGAAGCCAGCCGCAGTAATGAAGAACATGCTGTGAATGGAATCGCGGAAGCCCTGCTGGGACTCGAGCGCGGGAAACCTTAAGTCTTATTTACGAAAAGCGGAATCTCCCAGGTTGGAATGTGCCGCCGGCGGATCGGCCTTCATCGAAGCGCTCTCTGCAGGAGTTTGCTCACGATAGGCGTTCGCGCGGATAACCGTCTGACTAAGGGACATGCCCGCGCCTTTTCCCTGCTGTACCGCCCGCGTGATCCCGGTACGATCCTGCATTTCTGCCTTGGTGAGCGTGCGCACTTTGGCGGGTTGGCCGCCGGCGAAGGTGAGCACGGGGCTCGTCAAAACAACAGCCGTTAACAACGTCAGTCTGATAGATGGTGACTTCATAAAACAACCTCTCCGCTAAAGTTAAGTCCGAGGAGTTTAAAAAGTCATAAAAAGAGTATCAGATTTGTCCGGCAAGTCACCGCTTCGGGTGAAGGCCTTCCGATGGCATCAGAAGCTGGAGTTCGCCCTGAATCTGCATATCCTGGGTGAAGAAATTCTGGTCCACGAAAAGCCGGTCGATCTGCGCCGCGAATTCGACCCTTCCGTCTTTCCTGGTGATCTCAACGTGACGCGGAAACAGATAAACAATCGTGGCCTTCGTGTCATCCTCGTCCTGGCGCAGGATTCGAACTTTCGACGGCTTCAGATCCTTTTTATTGTCGCGCCTGAGAAACGCGATGCCCTTCAGCTCATTGGCCAGATTCCAGCGCTTCGGAGCCGGAATGCCGTAGACGACGATGGCATAATCGTCGCCGTCGAGCGTGGGAACACCCGTCTCGCCTGCTTTTTGCTCAGCGGTACGGACTGGAAGAGCGCTCTCCCATCGGACCGCAACCATTTCGGCCGGAGGCTTCGCATGAGCGCGTACTATTGCTTCTCTTTCTCTGCGCGGACCCAGTATCCCGGTCCCGGCGAGTCCGATCCCCGGGCCGATGCCCGCATTCATATTTCCGCCATCCCGGCGCTCTGCGGGACTCAGATCGCGCACATGCTGCGGCTCGACGTACTTGACCCATGGGGAATCGGTGAGCACCTGTCTCGCGTCCTGCTCATTCCACTGCGGAAGAGGCTTCGATCTCCAGGACGAGTCCGCGGCTGTCAGCAATGAGACGGCAAGAGAAAGCACGCACAAACTCAGTGTCCGCAACATACGCTTCTCGTCGACTATCATCTCACCGTTCCGGAACAGTCGACAGCGGCGCACGCGTCATTTGCCGAGATCGGAACCTGCTCGCGCGCTATCGGTTGTTGCCCGTCTGCAGATGTCCGTCAAATTTCTCCGGGATCCGGGTATCGACGCAGGGTTTCGCCGCCGGCGGATCCTTCGGGACGTCGAACATCATGGTATTCGTCCGCGTCCTGCCGCTCCACGCTGCGCCGAAGTTTGCCCAGCGGTCGGACAACTGCGCCTCGAGCGCCGGCGCGATCTCCTGATAATCGAACTGCAGCCGTACATAAATCCGCTGCCCGCGCAAGTCGGGATCGTGCCGCAGCAGCGTCTTGTGATTGACCGGCAGCACAACGTCTTCTTCGATGCCAGGCGTCATCAGACCCCCGGCCGGAATGATCCGGAACACATCGTTGGCGGGATTGACGGGGTTATCCGGATTCACGTCGGCCGGAAGCGCTTTCATCACCGTGATAATGTTGTCATCCGGAAAGTTATTGGGTTGCGCCGTGATCTTCATGATGCCCGGCTTCAGGGCGGTATACACGGTTTTGTCCCGTCCGGTGGGCAGGATCAGCGGACGCGCTCCCGGGTTCTTATAAGCTACCTTGATGTGCAGATGGAGCACTAAGTACGAAGGCGGCTGCCGCTCGTATTCCAGCGCGCGCGTGTGGGCGAAGCAGTAGTCCGCGCCGGTGATCGCGGCAGCGGCCTCGGGACCGGTGATCGGCGCTCGCCCGATGCTCGCAGCCTGTGCGGCAAGACAGAGGCAAAACGAAAGCGAAGGTATCGACAGGATCTGAATTTTCATCTGTTAGAGCTCCAGCTTTCCCTGAAACAGCATCTCAGGCGGATAGAAATATTGCGCCACGGCGATTCTGCCGATCTGGGCATCGAACTCCACGCGCTTGTCCTCCGGCGTGAGATGCGCAGCGCGCGGAAAAAAATACACCACCGTGGCTGCATCGATTCCCAGCTCGATGACTGAGACTCGGGTGGGCTTGACTTCTTTTGTTCCTTCCGGTCTGCCCTCGATCTTGAGCACCGCAATCTTCTTCAGCTCTTTGGCGAGATCTTTTTTCTGGTCCCTGTCGATGCTGGCAAGCTTGAAGGAGATGTTGTAAACCGCGATCGCGTAATCCTCGCCGTCGACTTCCGGCGTTCCC
>Ga0181521_10005119_pt1 | contig 14720 bp, 16 predicted proteins | sample PEATcosm2014_Bin_32_FD_119764 | JGI IMG/M metagenome (GOLD analysis project Ga0181521, IMG submission 119764) | Peatland microbial communities from MTU Mesocosm Facility, Houghton, MI, USA - PEATcosm2014_Bin02_60_metaG | ecosystem: Environmental > Terrestrial > Soil > Wetlands > Peat | place...
ACCACCAGCGCGCATTCGATCGGCGATTCCTTCAAGATCATTCAGCGCGACGATGCGGACGCCATGATCTGCGGCGGTGCCGAAGCCTGCATCACTCCAATGGGTGTCGGTGGGTTCGCCGCCATGCGGGCGCTCTCGCAGCGCAACGACGATCCCGCGCATGCCTCGCGCCCCTTCGATCGGGACCGCGACGGCTTCGTGGTTGGCGAGGGCGCGGGCGTTGTCATTCTCGAAGAACTCGAATTCGCCAAACGGCGCGGCGCGCCCATTCTCGCTGAAATCGTGGGCTACGGGATGAGCGGCGACGCCTACCATTTCACGGCGCCTCCGGAAGACGGAGAAGGCGCTTTCCGCGTCATGCGCAATGCGCTCCGGGACGCCAAGCTTGCCCCTGAGCAGATCGATTACATCAACGCCCATGGCACCTCCACTCCAATTGGGGATCAGGCCGAAACCATCGCGATGAAGCGCGCCTTCGGCGATCACGCTTATAAGCTCGCGGTGAGTTCCACCAAGTCGATGACCGGACACGTGCTGGGCGGCGCGGGCGGCATCGAAGCCGGCATCGTGGTCTGCGCGCTGCAACACCAGATCGCCCCGCCCACCATCAACTACGAGAATCCCGATCCCGGCTGCGATCTCGATTATGTGCCGAATCACGCCCGACCGATGAAGATCGACTATGCGCTCAGTAACTCCTTCGGGTTCGGCGGCACCAATGGTGCGCTCATCTTCAAACGTTTCACGGAGTAGCCAGAGTGAAAATCGTCGTCGCCATCAAGCAGGTGCCTTCGCGGGACAGCCAGCTTAGGATCGGAGGCGCGGCCGCCACCTGGATCGAAGAAGGGGACCTGGCGTACGAAATCAACGAGCCCGATGCCTACGCGCTCGAATCGGGACTCCAGTTGAAAGAAAAACTCACGGGCGAAGTGGTCGTCCTTTGCGCCGGACCGGAGCGCGCTTCGCAGACCATCCGTGAAGCGCTCGCCAAAGGCGCCGATCGCGCCATCCATATCGAGACCGATCAGCCCGGTTCCTCCGATCCGCTGGCTCTGGCCCGCATGATGGCGAAAGCGCTTGCGTCCGAAAAGCCCGACCTCATCCTCACGGGTCTCCAGTCGGACGATCTTGGCTATGGCCAGACCGGCGTCATTCTCGCCGAAGTGATGGGGCTGCCCCACGCCAGTATCGTGATGAACGTCGAGGCCGCGGGCAGCGGGATAAAGGTTAAGCGCGAACTGGAGGACGGCTGGTTCCAGCATGTCAAGATGCCTCTGCCCGCGCTGTTGACCATCCAGTCGGGCGCGACGAAGCTGCGTTATGCCACGCTCATGGGCATCAAAAAAGCGAAAACGAAAGAGGTCAGGCGGGTTCCCGCGGCCGAGCTTGCGGCGCCTGCGCAGCCTTCGATCACACTCGATCGCATCTACATGCCGGAGAAAACGAAGCAGTCGCAGATCTTCGACGGAACCGCGAAGGAAGCCGCTGCGAAACTGGTCGACAAGCTGCGTTTCGAAGCGAGGGTCCTGTGAGCGGAATTCTCGCGGTACTCGAACAGCGCGATGGTGCTTTGCATCGGATGTCGCTCGAAGCTCTCGCCGCCGCACAGCAATTCGGCGCCGAGTTGCATCTGCCTGTGTTTGCGGCCGTGCTGGGCCATGGCGTCGAGCCGGTGGCGCAGGCACTTGCCAACTACGACATTCAGAAAATCCACGCCATCGATCATGAGCTGCTCGCGGCCTACACTCCGGATGGTTACACCATTGCCCTGAAGCAACTGATTGAATCGCACCGGGCCGGGTACGTCGTTTTCCCGCATACGTACCAGGTCCGCGACTTCGCCCCGAAGCTCGCAACCGCGCTCGACCGCGTTCTGATCGGCGATGTCATCGGGCATCGCGTCGATGATGGCGCGCTGGTTCTTGTGCGCCAGCTTTTTCAGGGCAAGATCAACGCGGATCTTCGCTTTGAGGGCGAACCGCCTTACTTCGCTTCGATTCAGGCCGGGGCTTTTCGCGCGGATTCTCTGCGTTCCGGTACGGCAAAGGTCGAAACGATAACGCCCGATCTGAAAGCGGAACAGATTCGCACGAAGCCTCTCGAACTGTTTCGCGAATCGCAGCGCGCCGTCAACCTTGGCGCCGCGGAGATCATCGTCTCGGTTGGCCGCGGCATTAAAGAGGCCGCGAATATCCCGATCGTGCAGAAACTGGCCGACGCGCTCGGCGCGGAACTGGCGGGGTCGCGTCCCGTCTGCGACACCGGCTGGTTGCCGATGGAGCGCCAGGTAGGAAGCTCGGGACAGACCGTCGCACCCAAGCTCTATCTTGCGGTCGGCATATCCGGCGCGATCCAGCATCTCGTCGGCATGAAGGGATCGAAAACCATCGTCGCCATCAACAAAGATCCCGAAGCGCCGATTTTTGAAGTGGCAGACTATGGCATCGTCGGCGATCTGTTCGAGGTCGTGCCGGCCCTCATCGAAGCCCTGAACGAGGGATAGTCGATGAGAAGCATTATCGTCGGCACAGCCGGACACATCGATCACGGCAAAACGGCACTGGTGAAGGCGCTGACCGGCATCGACGCCGACCGCCTCGCGGAAGAGAAGCGGCGCGGCATCACCATCGACCTCGGCTTCGCGCATCTGAATGTCGCCGACAATCTCTGCCTCGGCTTCGTCGACGTGCCCGGACATGAACGCTTCGTGCGCAACATGCTCGCCGGCGCCGCCGGAATCGATGTCGTGCTGTTCGTTGTCTCCGCGGCTGAATCTATCAAGCCACAGACGCGCGAACACTTCGAAATCTGCCGGATGCTTGGTGTTCAGTCGGGAGTCGTCGCACTTACAAAAGCCGACCTCGTCGATCCGGAACTGCTCGAGCTCGTGCGCCTGGAAGTCGACGAATTCGTTGCCGGGTCGTTCCTCGAAGGCGCCCCGAAGATCGCCGTCAGCTCGACTACTGGCGCAGGCATCGCGGAACTGCGCAAGGAACTTGAAACGGCCGCGCGCGGCGTGCGCGAAAAAAACGCTTCGGGATGGTTCCGTCTGCCGATCGACCGCGCTTTCACGATGAAAGGATTCGGCACCGTTGTCACAGGCACATTGATTTCCGGCACCCTGGACGCCGACCAGGAAGTGGAACTCTACCCGCAAGGACGCCGTCTGCGCGTCCGCGGCATTCAGGTTTACGGCCAGCCCGCCAAACGCGCCCGCGCCGGAGAACGCACCGCCGTCAACCTCGCCGATATCGAGCCCGGAGAGATTCACCGCGGCATGGTGCTGAGCGAACCCGGCGTCTTCGCGCCGGTCACACGCCTCGATTGCCGCTTCGACCTGCTTCCATCCGCGAAGCCGCTGAAGAACGGCGCGCCTGTACACTTTCACGCCGGGACTGCGGAGATGGAAGCGGACGTCCGCTGGCTCGACAAGCGGACCGCTCTCAAGCCTGGTGAATCCGCCTGGGCGCGCATCACGCTCGCTGAACCGGCGCTCGCGCTGCCCGGCGATCGCTTCATTGTTCGCATGTTTTCCCCGGTGTCAACCATCGGGGGCGGAATCGTCGCCGATATTACCGCGCATCGTTACCGCAAAGGTGAGGGCGCAGCGGCGCGTCTGAGTGCGCTTACGCCGGAAGTCCTTGTGGCGGAGAGGCCGTTCGGCCTTTCGAAAAAACAACTGATCGCATGGACCGGCCTGCGCGAGATTCCCGCATCTCCCCGTGTCGAAACGGCTGGCGAATGGCTGATCGCCAGCGCCCGCGTTGCGGAACTGCGGGAGCAGCTTATTGCCGCCTGTCGCGCTTTCCACCACCAGCATTCGATCCTGCCGGGCATTCAGAAGCAGGATCTGAAAACGGCGGTCATGCGCGCCGCTTCGGCCGAGGTTTTCGAACACGTCCTCGACAGCGCTGCGGACCTCGTGCGCGAAGGCGAAGTCGTTCGCCTGAAGACCCATCGCGTGGTGCTCAAAGAGGATGAGGAGAAGGCGCGCGCGACCATCGAGGGCGCTTTCGAACGCGCGGGCCTCACCGTTCCCGCCGTGCCCGAGGTATTGAAAGCGTCCGGCGTCGATCCCGCGCGCGCGCGTTCCATTCTGCAAATTCTGCAGCGCGAAGGCAAGCTCGTCCGCATCTCCGAGGAACTCGTGCTGCACGCATCAGCTCTGGCACAGCTACGCGGCCTGCTCGCCGCGAAGCGCGGTCAGCGCTTCACCGTCCCGGCATTCAAGGACTGGACGGGAGTCTCGCGCAAGTATGCCATCCCGCTGCTCGAATTCCTGGATCGCGAGCACGTAACGCGGCGCGAAGGCGACGAGCGGATCGTGATATGAGATTTCATCCTTAAATCAAATCCCGCGCGAGGAGCAACGGGAGGTCCGGCCGGATTTTGCTAGACTCATTGCAGCGATGGACTCCATGCTCAGCGGCGTTCTTCAGACCCTGCGCGCGCATAAGGGCGAACTGTGTGCGATGGGCGTAAGCCATGCCTCGGTATTCGGGTCGGTGGCACGCGGGGAAGCGCGCGCAAACAGCGACATCGATGTGCTGGTGGATCTCGATCGCGAGCGGCCGATCGGAATTTTCGAGTATGCACGGTTGAAGCTTTATATCGGCGAACTCTTTGGCAGTTCCGCCGACGTTGTCAACCGCAGAACGCTGAAACCGCTTCTGCGGGACAGTATCCTTCGCGACGCGATCGATGCCTTCTAAGAATTCCGCTCAGAGATTGCGGGATATCCTCGACAATATCGATCTGGTGGAAGCCTTCACTTCGGGACTTGCATATGCGGACTTCGAATCGGACAGAAAAACGGTGTACGCGGTGGTCCGGGCGCTGGAGATTATTTCCGAATCGACGCGACGGCTCCCGGATGAACTGAAGGAGCGCTACCCGGACATCGACTGGGTTGCTGTCGCAGCCGCCGGCAATGTTTACCGGCATGAGTACGAGGGCGTCGACGAGGCTTTGATTTGGCACACAGCGCGTAACGGTACTCAGGCGCTACGCCTTATGGCCGTCGCGGAACTGGCACGGCTGACGTCCGGGAAAAGAGATTGAGAATCGCCGGAAAGAAATTCCGCGGAGCGGAATGAAGCGGTCTGCTGGGAGCTAATGGAGCGATGAGCAAAAAGAATCTGGGATCGAGCATCGATGATTTCCTCAAAGAGGAAGGAATTTTAGACGAGGCGCAGGCACAGGTTGTCAAGGAAGTGGTCGCCTGGCAACTTGCCGAGGCGATGCGGGAAAAGAGAATCTTGTCACACGGCACGGAGATTTAACGGCAATGCTATTTAAGATAAATCCAATCTCTCGGTCGCTCGAACAGTTTCGATCAGACTGGGCTCCTGGCGAACTGGAGTTGGAGAGTTATTTGATTTCGCAAGCCGAGGCCAATGTTAAGGTTATGTCCGAGTCCGTTTTTGGCGAGCCCTTACTATTCGTGCGGAATCAGGTGAGCACCAGCGCCAAGAAGCGCGCAGACATACTCGCTCTGGATCGGGCTGGAAACGGCGTAATCATCGAGCTAACGAGAGAAGGACGGCTTGGAGTGGAGACTCAGGCGCTCCAATATCTCGCTGACTTTTCCAAGTATCGAGGCAAGAATTTCTTCCGCAAATTCTCCGGCAGCTCCGGCGTATCTGAAGAAACGGTTCTCGGTTTTGTGGGGGACAAGGCCAACATCGATGAAATCAACAACCGCAGCCGCGTGATTCTCGTTGCGCGGTCCTTCGATGAGACGATTTTTTCCCTTGGAGAATGGCTCAGTTCAAAGGGAGTCCCCGTGAGGTGCATCTCATACTTTCCAGCTAAAATCGGAGACGCCCGGTTTCTGTCCTTCTCAATCGCATTTGATCGCTCCCCAGAAGCTCTCTTTCCATTGACCTTCAGTTCCGGATTGCGCGAGCCGGGCATATACTGGCACAACATCGCGCAAGCGAAGCAGTCATGGTGGGATTTCTTAGTGTCTCAAGGCCAAATCCCAGCTTGTTTTGACAACTCGCCTGGGGACCAGGGTGAAAAGATTCTTACCAGATACGTGCCGGGCGACCGCGTGGTGGCGTACGCGAAGGGACACGGCGCAATTGGATGGGGAGTCATTGAGGACCCGAATTCATATCGCCTTATTCCTTTGGGCGACAAGGGCGACTTCTTGCACGGAGACTGTCGTCACCGACTTGACGTCAAGTGGAAAGCAACTGCCCGGAAGTTGAGTAAGGGCCTCCCGGCGAATGAGATTCTCCGGGACTTCAAGATTTACCACCCGATAAGTACCTCAGTTTCCATGAGCACATCGGAAGGCGAGAAGCTACTCGCGCGACTATCAAAGCGCTTCACCGGCGCCTAACAATTGCTGTCGGTCGAAGTCCTGGCCTCCATTAAGCTTCGGAAAGGCAGCACGAAGCTGGGCTTTGGCCGAACCCCCTTTTCGGGGGCCAGATCGAACTATTACAATACAGGTGCCGATGTGTTGAGACTTGCGGAATTCGGACTTCTGACGCTCCGGCTCCTGCTGGCCGCAGTGTTCCTTCTCGCGGGCGCAACCAAACTCATCGACCCCAGGGGAACGCGCCGCGCCTTGCGCGATTTCGGCCTGCCGAGCATGATCGCGACACCCATGGTACTGCTCCTCCCTCTGCTCGAAATCGCGGTGGCCGTCGCGCTGGTTCCCGCCAGTCTGGCGTGGTACGGCGCTTGGGGTGCGCTCGCCTTACTCGCCATCTTTATGCTTGCGGTCGGCATCGCGATGCTGCGCGGGCGCAAGCCGGATTGCCACTGCTTCGGACAGATCCATTCCGCGCCCGTGGGTTGGCAAACCTTGGTTCGCAATGTCGTCCTTGCGGCCGGCGCGGGCGCGCTGATTTACAGAGGACCGGGACAGTCCGGGCCGGACGTCTGGACCTGGATTGCCACCCTCAACGAGACCGAGCAGAAACTGGCCTTCGTCGCGGCACTCGCGGTCGCCTTCGTTTTTTTTCGCCTTCTGAACAGCGCGCGCCCCGAGAGCCAGTCCATCGCATCGCAGCTTGCCTGGCCCGTTGACGAGGAAGACGAGGAAGAGGTGGCCGAGGAGGAAGCCGAGCAAGCGCCGGTGGTGCAGCGTCCTGTGCAGCGGCCGGTCAGGCGTCCCGCGCCGCCGCCGCGCCCGGCTATGCCGGTATCGCGCGCCAATGGCATCGGTCTCCCGATCGGAACACCCGCGCCGGATTTCGAACTGTCAGGACTAAACGGCGAGAAGCGCTCCCTGCAATCGCTGCGAGGACAGGGAAAAGACGTCCTGCTGATCTTCTCCAGCCCGCACTGTACGCCCTGTCAGGCGCTGACGCCGAACCTGGCCCGCTGGACGCGCGAGATCGAGGAACCACCCAACATCGTTCTCATCACCCGCGGCACCGCACAGGAAAATCTCGCCAAAATGAAGGACTTCGAACCGTCGCGGGTTCTGCTGCAGCGCAGCTTCGAAGTCGCCGAGGCTTACGACTGCACAGCCACTCCGAGCGCGGTTCTGGTGGGCGCGGACGGCCTGATTCGCAGCCTTCTCGCCACCGGAGGACCAGCCATCAAACAACTGATCTCCTCAGCCGCCAAGCCCGTTTCCGCGTCGCCCTGACAGGTGTCGAGAAGAGTCTCGACACGGCACGCAGGAGTGCGTGCGCCACACTTACTCCAGTTCCAGCCCCGACTCCTTCAGCGCGCGCCAACCGCCATCCAGCGAAATCGCGTTCTTATACCCCATCTTTCCCAGATTGTCCGCCGCCAGCGCCGACCGGAATCCGCCGCCGCAATACAGCACGAGCGTCGTGTCCTTGTCGGGAATCTGCGTCTCAATGTCGCGCTCAATGATTCCCTTACTCAGGTGCACTGCGCCCTTCACATGGCCGGCGATAAACTCGCGATCCTCGCGCGTGTCCACCAGCACATGCTTCTCCCCTCGCGCGCGCATCGCTTTGTATCCTTCGATGTCGGTCTCGCGCACGCGCGTCTTCGCGTCGTTGACCAGCTTCAGAAATCCCGCCGTATGCTCCATCTTTCTGCTCCGCCTGTTTATTCCAGCCGCCTGATTTTCGCGCCCACGCCCGACAGCTTGGCCTCGATCCTCTCGTAGCCGCGGTCGATGTGATAGACGCGGTCAATGACCGTCTCGCCTTTCGCCACCAGCGCCGCCAGCACCAGTGACGCACTCGCCCTCAGATCCGATGCGATCACGCCTGCGCCCGTCAACCGGCTGCGCCCCGCCACAATCGCCTGGCGCCCGTCAAGCCGGATGTTCGCGCCCATTCGCATCAGCTCCTGCGCGTGCATGAAGCGGTTCTCGAAAATCGTTTCCGTGATGATCGATATCCCCTCAGCCTGCGTCATCAGCGCCATATACTGCGCCTGTAAGTCGGTGGCGAACCCGGGATACTCTTCGGTACTCATGTCGACGGGCCGCAGGTTGCCGTCCCCTTCGACGTGAACGGTCGTGGAGTCTGTAACGGACACGCGCACCCCGGCTTCGCCCAGCTTCGCGAAGAGTGCGTCGAGGTGCTCCGGAACGCACCCTGTCACGTTCAGATCTCCGCCCGCGATCGCGCCCGCGATGACGAACGTCCCGGCTTCGATGCGGTCCGCAATAATCTCGTGCGTCGCGCCATGCAGCTTCGGCACTCCATGCACACGGATGATGCTCGTTCCGGCGCCCTCGATCTTCGCCCCCATCTTCGTGAGCAGCGCCGCCAGGTCGACGACTTCCGGTTCGCGCGCGGCGTTCTCGATCAGCGTCTCGCCTTCCGCCAGTACCGCCGCCATGAGAATGTCTTCCGTGCCCGTCACCGTGATCCGGTCGAAAACCACCTGCGCGCCTTTCAGTCCATCCGGCGCGACGGCTTCGACATAACCATGCGCCTGCGAAATCCGCGCTCCGAGATGCTCCAGCCCCGCCAGATGAAAATTAATCGGACGTGCCCCGATCGCGCAACCGCCTGGCAACGAGACCCGCGCCCGTCCCGCCCGCGCCACCAGCGGCCCCAGCACAAGGCTCGACGCCCGCATCGTCTTCACCAGTTCATACGGCGCCTCGGGCGAAACGATCTTCTTCGTATCGAGTCTTACGCGTTCTCCCTCGACTTCGATCTCCGATCCGATATCGACCAGCAGCCGCTCCATCGTGCGGATATCGCGCACCCGCGGGATGCGCTCGAGTATCACCGGTTCGTCCGTCAGAAGCGCCGCGGCCAGCGCCGGCAGTGCGGAGTTCTTCGATCCGCTGGTCGCAATCGTGCCGTGGAGCGGCGCGCCGCCTTCGATAACAAACTTATCCATTCCGTTTCAGGCCCTCGATCGCCGCGCGCACATCGCCGTCGGCTTCCAACAATTTTCGTCCCGCTTCTTCATACGAAATGCCGGTGACCTCGGCGATAATTCGCTTCGCGCGCTCCAGCAGTTTGGCATTTTTCGGCTGTACGTTCACCATCAGATTCCCCCGCACATAACCCATGCGGATAAAGCTCCCCGTCGTCAGCATATTCAGCACCAGCTTAGTCGCCGTCCCCGCTTTCAATCGCGTCGAACCCGCGATGACCTCCGGCCCCGGCGTCGGCGCGATCGCGATCTTCACACGCTGCGACAACTCCGATTCCGGCGTGCAACTGATCCCGATGGTCAGCGCACCCATGCCGTTCGCTTCGTTAATCGCGCCCAGCACATAAGGCGTACTCCCGCTGGCCGCGATGCCGCACAACACGTCTTTGTCCCGGAAGCCGCGCGCCCGCAGGTCCCGCGCGCCCATCGCCGGATCGTCCTCGGTCGCTTCCGTTGCCCGCACCAGAGCCCCTTCCCCGCCCGCGATGATCCCCTGCACCAGATCGGCGGCCACGTTGAATGTCGGCGGACACTCCGACGCATCCAGCACGCCCAACCTTCCGCTGGTGCCTGCGCCGATATAAAACAGACGTCCGCCCTTCCCCAATGCGTGGACGATCGCATCCACTGCGCGCGCGATTTGCGGAATCTCCGGCGTCACCGACTCGGCAACTTTACGATCCTCGGCGTTGATCACGCGCAGCATCTCGATCGTGGAAAGTTCGTCGATATGCGCCGAGGCCGGATTCGTTTGTTCCGTCAGAGGTTGGCGGGTCTCCTCCAGGTGAGCCATGCAGTTATTGTAGGGAATCGGGAAATTTTTCCAGGGCCGCCCCATCCGCGTTGCCTATCGCGCCCAACTCCGCGATACGGCCGGTCAGCCCGCGCACGCCGCCACTTTCATCCGGCAGCGCCTCGTGCTGCTTGACCGCGATCTGCTGCGCGATCCTGCTGAGCGCCGCCGAATCAGGCTCCACGAGTTTTTTCACTTCGTCTGGGTGCGCCTGGGCAATCCGCGCCGCCTGGCATGGGAAGCGTTCCTCGCGGCCGAATGGAAGTCGCGCGCCCGGGGCGAAGCGGGATGGTCGGCCGAATGGCGCAAGCGTCTCCTCTCCGCTTCCGACGTGGCTCGCAGGTCACGCACCTGGCGGGAATACTGCTGCGAGAGCTTTTGCGATACCGCCGCCTGGGTTTATGGAGATAACGAGCGCGGAGGCGCCGATTCCGAAGTCACGCTTTCCCCCACGCGCCTCCGCGCCCGCGCCGCCTGGTTCCGCGCTCACCTCCCGGCCCCCCCGTTCCCGATATAATCAAAACGAATGACTCGTGTGCGCGTTTATCTCCGCCTGGCGCTGATCGCCACAGTTGCCGCGCTTCTCGGGATCGTCGCCTGTTCGCAGCAGCCGCCGCCCGCGAAACCCGTTGTGAAAGATAACAGCAAGCGCCAGAAAGCCCCCGACTTCGCGCTGAAAGACAGCAGCGGCAAGCTGGTCCATCTCGCCGACTACAAGGGCAAAGTGGTGCTGCTCGATTTCTGGGCCACCTGGTGTGGCCCCTGCAAGATTGAAATTCCCTGGTTCATGCAGTTCGAGCAGGAGTACAGGAGCCGCGGCTTCGAAGTGCTCGGCGTTTCCATGGACGACGACGGCTGGAAGGCGATCACTCCCTACGTCACCGCAAGGAAGCTGAACTATCGCGTCGTGCTCGGCGACGACAAAACGGCCGACCAGTATGGCGGCCTCGAAGCTCTGCCCACTACATTCGTGATCGACCGCGACGGCCGGATCGCCGCCACGCACGTCGGTCTCGTCAACAAGAAAGATTTCTCAGATGCCATTGAAAAACTTTTGGAAGCTCCTGCCGGCGATGCTGACGTTAACGCTCGCCGCTCAGACTAGCCCGACTCTCACCGTCGCGCCCGTTCCCACAGTCAAGGCGAAGAAAGGTACGGTCGCGACCGTCACCGTCCGCGCCGCATTGCCGCCGGGGTTCCACGCCAACAGCAATACGCCGACCGACGCCTATCTCATCCCGCTGACGATGAAATGGACGGGCGGCCCGCTGCAGGCGGATGGAGTCACGTATCCGAAGGCCGATTTAGAAAAGTATTCGTTCTCCGACAAGCCGCTGTCGGTTGTGACCGGCGAATTCAGCATCACGACGAAGTTCAAAGTGCCGGTCGACGCGCCGCCCGGCCCTTCGGCTGAAAACGGGACGATCCGTTTTCAGGCCTGCAATGACCGCATGTGTTTCGCGGCCAAGACGGTGCCCGTCACGATCTCCCTCAATATCGAGTAATGTGGGGCAGGCGGTTCCGCCTGCCGCGTTTGCTCAGTCTCTCCGCAAAAACTGCCCAATCGACCGCGTGGCCTGTCTGGTCCGGTGCTCGTTTTCGATCAGCGCGAAGCGCACGAAGCCTTCGCCCATGGGTCCGAAGCCGACGCCCGGCGAAACGGACACCAGCGCCTTCTCCATCAGGAGTTTTGAGAACTCGAGCGATCCAGCCTCCTTGTAGCGCTCCGGCAGCGCCGCCCACATGAACATCGTGCCGCGCGGCGACTGCACCGGCCACCCGGCGCGGCAAAGTCCCTCGACGAGGACATCGCGCCGCTTCTGGTACACCTCGCGGATCTTCACGATGTCCTCCTCGCATTCGCGCAGCGCCACAATCGAGGCGATCTGGATCGGCTGAAACACACCGTAATCGAGGTAGCTCTTGATGCGCGCCAGCGCCGCGATCATCTTCGCGTTCCCGAGGCAGTAGCCCACGCGCCAGCCCGCCATGTTGTAGCTCTTCGACATGGAGAAGATCTCGACGGCGATCTCCTTCGCGCCCGGCACTTCGAGAATGCTCGGCGGCACGTAGCCATCGAAGCCCAGATCGGCATACGCGAAATCGTGCACGATCAGCGTGTTGTGATGCCGCGCCAGATTCACGATTTCGGTCAGATAAGCGAGGTCCACGCACGTTGTCGTCGGATTGTGCGGGAACGAGATCAGCAGCATCTTCGGCGGCTTCGGCGATTCCTTGTATAGCTCCTGCAGCCGGCAAAGGAACGTCTCGGCATTCGGCATGGGCAGCATCTGCGCGTGCCCTTCCGACATGATGACACCGTACTGGTGAATCGGATACGCGGGATTCGGCGACACCACGATATCGCCGGGACCGATAGTGGCGAACAGCAGATGCGCCAGCGCGTCCTTGGCGCCCATGGTCACGATGGCTTCCTTATCGGGATCGAGATCGACGCCGTGGCGCAGCTTGTAGCGCTTCACGATCTCCTCGCGAAGCTTTTGAATGCCGCGCGAAACCGAATAGCGGTGATTGCGCGGATTGCGCGCGGCCTCGACCAGCTTCTCGACGACGATGGAGGGGGTGGCGCCGTCGGGATTTCCCATCCCGAGATCGACCACATCCAGGTTGGCTGCGCGGGCTTTTGCCTTCATCTCATTGAGGACGGCGAAGACGTAGGGAGGCAGCTTCTGGATGCGGTAAAAGTTATCGGTTGGTCCGGACATAGAAATTCCAGTGTAATTCAGGTAAGCTGGTGTTTTGCCTTCCTCGCACGTCCCCATCGTCTAGAGGCCCAGGACATCGCCCTTTCACGGCGGTAACGGGGGTTCGAATCCCCCTGGGGACGCCATCTTTTCAGCTGTCCGGACCGGACACATAGGTAACAGATTGTTCCTAAGACACAGGTAACACTTTAGGCCCGAAGGGGTTTTCGAGGGGCTGCAGAGTTCTTTCCTCCAGATCGATATAACCCAGATCGTAATCCATGAAGCTGACGAGCCATATGCCGCTGTCGACTTCCTTCACGCCCACAGCCTGGCCCGCCAGAGACTTGCTCAGATTGATCTTTTTGCGATAAAGGCAGAGCCGTCCACAGCTGGTGACCATCACGGTCCGGTCATGAAACGGGTAATGCGGCTCCGGAATGCCCTGATAGGGGCGGCAGGAAGAAGTATAGACTTCCGCCGGGCACTTCATGGCGAGCGCCTCGTGCGGGCGTTCGGCGTTAAATTCCTCGATGAAGGCGTCAAACTTTCCCTGCTGCTGCAGAATATTGGCGCCGGCGGGACGTGTGGTCTCCTGCTTCAGAGTCAGGTGCATCCGTTCGTGCCGGCCATTCTGCTGCGGATGACCGGGCTGTATGCGCTCGATGGTAATCCCCAGCCGCAGCCACCAGACCGAAAGCTTCGACAGCTGAAACAGTCCATGAGGAGAAGCGAACGGAACACCATTGTCCGAGCGGATCGCGCGGGGTAAACCACGCTCTCGGAAAAGGCGCTCAAAGGCCCGGAAAGCAAGCTCGGTCCGGTTGGATTCCATGGCTTCGCACAGCAGCAGATAGCGGGAGGCATGATCGGTGACGGTCAGCGGACAGCAGTAGCGTTTGTCGCCGAGCTGGAACTCGCCCTTGTAGTCGGTGCACCAGAGATCGTTGGGAGACAGGCCGTCGGATAAGGGCGTGCCCTCCGCACGGGTGCGCGGCCGCGCCGCTCTGGTGACCAGTCCATGACGATCCAGCACCGCGTGAACGGTGCTGGAGGCGGGAACTTTGATCGCGTGCGGGAGACGCCGCAGAAGACGTTCGCGAATCCTGCGCGCTCCCCAGTGAGGCTTCTCGCGTTTGGCGGAAACAATCGCCGCCTCCACCTGTTCGGGCAGCTGATTGGCATAGCGGAACGGCCGGCGGGCGCGATCGCTGAGGCCCTCCAGCCCGCACTGCTCATAGCGCTCAAAGATCTTGTAGCCGGTCTTTCGGGAGATCCCGAACTCCCGGCACAGGGAAGCCATGTTTTCCCCATCCTTAGAGCCGGATCACAAACCGCATTCGTTCGTCCATAACAGAGCTTTCCTTCCATGGCATCCCTCTTTCGCCCCCTTTCAGGCGAAAAAGTGTAACCCATGTCTCCGGAACGTTCTGTTACCTATGTCTCGGGTCGCTCAATCGTTTAGCTTAGCTTAGTTGTCTGATCTCCCACCTTGTGATGTCGTCGAATTGACAGAATTGGCCTCCCAACGTCGAATTTGGGACGTCCAAGCGTGAATTTGACGTACCAACGGCTCCAAGAGCTGATTTCGGTATACTTTTGGCGGCTGTGGGGCCAAAATGGATGGATCACGCGGTCGCAACCCTGTGATCCTTCTGATACGTCGGAGCAATAACCGAATTCTGGGAGAGTCCCGAGTATGGCAGATCAGCAATTCGGCCTTTTGCGCGGAGAGGAAATTAGGACCTCGGGTTTGATTCTCGACGGCCTCGAACAGTCTTATCGTGCAAGCACTCCCCCGGCCCGGAATTTCGGTGGACAGCTCTCTGGGAACATTTGAGATAGAAAATGTTCTTTAAGGAGAGAGAATGTCAGAGACG
>Ga0181521_10005120_pt1 | contig 14717 bp, 17 predicted proteins | sample PEATcosm2014_Bin_32_FD_119764 | JGI IMG/M metagenome (GOLD analysis project Ga0181521, IMG submission 119764) | Peatland microbial communities from MTU Mesocosm Facility, Houghton, MI, USA - PEATcosm2014_Bin02_60_metaG | ecosystem: Environmental > Terrestrial > Soil > Wetlands > Peat | place...
AGAACCTAACCCCTAACCCCTTCCCGACGCGGGAAGGGGAACCGGATTCATCACCAACTGATCGCCCCTCTCCGTTTCGGAGAGGGGGTCGGGGGAGAGGTTCACCTCACCAGCCTCGCGTCTGGAGCAGCTCCTCGGGCTTGAGCCGCGAGATCTCCAGGCCCGGCATTGCCTCGCCGAGTCCGTCCGACACTTTGGCGAGAATCGCGGCGTCTTTGTAGTGCGTGGTCGCCATCACGATCGCGCGGGCGCGCGCGGCCGGGTCGGCCGACTTGAAGATTCCCGAGCCGACGAACACGCTCTCGGCTCCGAGCTGCATCATCAGCGCGGCGTCGGCGGGCGTGGCGACTCCGCCGGCGGCGAAGTTCGGCACCGGCAGCCGGCCGCTCTGCGAGACCATCCGCACCAGCTCGTAGGGCGCGCCCAGCTCCTTCGCCGCGGTCATCATCTCATCGGGCCCCAGGGTGGTCAGGCGGCGAATCGCGGACGTGACCGCGCGCACATGGCGCACGGCCTCGACGATATTGCCGCTGCCGGCCTCGCCCTTGGTGCGGATCAGCGCCGCGCCTTCGCCGATTCTGCGCAGCGCTTCGCCGAGATCGCGCGCGCCGCAAACGAACGGGACTTTGAAGGCGTGCTTGTCGATATGAAACGACTCGTCGGCCGGCGTCAGCACTTCGCTCTCGTCGATAAAGTCGACGCCGAGCGATTGAAGAATCTGCGCCTCGACGAAGTGGCCGATTCGCACCTTGGCCATCACCGGGATAGTCACGGCCTCCTGGATTTCGCGGATCTTGGCGACGGCGGCCATTCGAGCGACGCCGCCCTGCGCGCGGATATCGGCGGGCACGCGCTCCAACGCCATCACGGCGACCGCGCCTGCGTCCTCGGCGATTTTGGCCTGGTCGGCCGTGACCACGTCCATGATCACGCCGCCCTTGAGCATCTCGGCCAGTCCGGTTTTGAGCCTGAGTGTTCCTGTTTCAGCCATTTTGTATACTCCTTACAGGTTTATTCCGAGCCCGCTGCTGTCGTCGGCGCCGCGGGCGGCAAGCTTCCCGACGATTTCCGCCAGCCGCGCGATCGCGACGCGAATCTCGCCGGGCGTGGCATGGCCGTAACCGAGGCGGAAGCAGTTCAGGTAACGGCCGTCGATATCGGAGACCGGCCCGGGATTGATCGAGACGCCATGCTCGACCGCGTCCAGGAAGAGCTGGACCGACGAGACCTGGCGCGGGAGCGTGACCCAGAGCTGGAAGCCGCCCTGCGGGCGGGTCCAGGTCACCCCGGTGGGCATCTGCTCCTTCAGCGCGGCCAGCGCAACGTCGCGGCGCTCGCGATAGATCGCGCGGATGGTTTCGAGATGCTGATCGTAGCCGTCGCGCAGGAATTCCGCGGCGATCGCCTGGGTCAGCGACGGTCCGCCGACGTCCATGTAGCGCTTGTAGGGGACCAGCTCGCCGGCCAGCGGGCGATCGGCGACCAGGAAGCCCACCCGCAGACCCGGCATGAAGGTCTTCGAGATCGAGCCCACCATCACGCGGCGGCCCGGCGGCAGCAGCGAATATAGGCTCGGCGGCTCTTCACCCTCAAAGCGCATCTCGCGGAAGATCTCGTCGTCGATAACCAGCGCGTCGGTCTGGCGCGCCCATCCGGCAAGCTCCTGGCGCGCGGCGGTGCTGAGGCTCTGGCCGGTCGGATTGTGAAAATCGGGGCAGAGGTAGAATACCACCCGGCGGCCGGCCGAGAGGCCGCGCAACGTGTCCAGATTCGGCGCGCCATTTTCCCACGGCACGCTCTGGACGGCATGACCGAACAGCATCATGCATCCGGGCACGCCGGTGTAGGTGGGCGTTTCGCAAAGCGCGGCGCGGGACTCGTCGCGCGCCCAGGCCGCCGCCAGCGAGATCGCCTGCTGGGAGCCGTTGGTGATGATGATCTCGTCGGAAGTTACGCTCACACCGCGCCGCGCCAGCCGTTCGCGCAGCGCCTCGCGCAGCTCCAGCATCCCGGCGGGTCCGCAGTACTCGTAGATGCGCGCGGGATTTTTTCTGAACACGTCGCGCGTGAGCCGCTCGACCAGTCCGGCCGGGATATTCTCCTGGCTGGGCACGCCGCCCGACAGATTGATCGTGCCCGGACGCCGCTCGATCGCCAGCAGTTGCCGGAGCCCGCCCGCATAGCCTTCACGCAGGCGGCGCACGGAGCGCGCCACTTCGGGCTTGACCGGCTCGCCGTTGAAGCCGCCACCGGCGCCGACACTCGCCGATTGGGGCGGCCCATCGCCATTGGCGGCGACGAACGTTCCGCGCCCGACTTCCGAGCGGAGCAGTCCGGCCTTTTCGAGCCGCTGGAAGACCTTGTGGACGGTGATCCGGTTGATTTTGAGCTCGGCCGCGAGGTCGGCGACCGAGGGGATGCGCTCGCCGCTCTTGAGCCGGCCGCTGCCGATCGCATCGCGGATCGAGCTTTCGATCTGCTTGTAGAGCGGCGTGCCGCCGTTGGGTTTCAGTCTGAGTTTCCAAGCCATCATGTTGTATATGCTATAGCATATGACGTATGTCAATGCCTGCGAGTTGCGAGCCTCCCAGGAGGAAGAAACCGAAATGGATGACTTGCTGATCGATACGGCCCGGCGTGCATCGCAATACCTGACCGGACTGAGGGAGCGCCGCGTCTTTCCTTCGCCGGAGGCACTCGCCGCGATGTCTGCGCTGGGCGGCGAGTTGGCCGACGGTCCGATCGACCCTGCCCGGCTCCTGGACTTGCTGTGCCGGGCAGGCTCTCCCGCAACCGTGGCAACCGCTGGCGGCAGGTACTTCGGCTACGTCATCGGAGGCTCACTTCCTGCCGCGCTGGCGGCTCACTGGCTGGCGGCCGCATGGGATCAGAATGCCTTCGCGGTCGCGACCTCGCCGGTGGCGGCGGCAATCGAGGAAATTAGCCTTCGCTGGCTGGTCGAGTTGCTGAGACTGCCGGCCGGATGTGCCGGCGGTTTCGTGACCGGCGCGACGATGGCGAGTTTCACCTGCATCGCCGCCGCCCGGCACGCGCTGCTCGGCCGAGCCGGCTGGAACGTCGAAGAAGACGGGCTATTCGGCGCGCCAACGATCCAGGTAGTCGTCGGGGAAGAAGTTCACGTCTCGGTCTTGAAGGCATTGAGTATGTTGGGGCTCGGCCGGCGGCGCATCGTGCGGGTGCCGGCCGACGGTCAGGGCAGAGTGCGCGTCGATTCGTTGCCTCGCCTGACTCCCGCAACGATCGTTTGCGTGCAAGCCGGCAACGTGAATACGGGCGCGTTCGATCCCGTGCGCGAAGTTTGCGCGCGTGCCCATGATGCTGGCGCCTGGGTGCATGTCGATGGCGCGTTCGGCCTGTGGGCGGCTGCCGCACCCAGCCTCGCGCACCTGGCGGCGGGAATCGCCGAGGGAGACTCGTGGGCAACCGACGCGCACAAATGGTTGAACGTCCCGTACGACAGCGGGCTGGCCTTCGTACGCGAGCCTGATTACCTTCGCGCCGCGATGGCGACCAGCGCCGCGTACTTCGCGCCCGCCACGGGCCGCGATCCCGGACAATTCACGCCCGAGTGCTCGCGGCGGGTGCGGGGCGTCGAGGTATGGGCCGCGATGCGTTCGCTCGGACGCCGTGGCCTGGCCGACATGATCGAGCGAACCTGCCGCCACGCGAAGCGATTCGCCCAAGGCCTGGCGCACGAGGGCTTCTCGATTCTGAACGAGGTGGTTCTGAACCAGGTCCTGGTCTCATTCGGGACCGCTGACCGGACCCGGCGCGTCATCAAGGCCCTTCAGGAGGACGGAACCTGTTGGTGCGGCGGCACTGAATGGCAGGGCCACACCGCGATGCGGATCAGCGTCTCGTCGTGGGCGACGACCGACGACGACGTGGAACGGAGCCTGGAAGCGATGATCAGGGTCGCCAGACGAACCCTCTGACGCCTGGCGTAGGACAAGTTTACCGGCGCCCATATCAAGCCGATTTGAATTGATGCGGGAGCGGCGTAAATATAGAAACGCCATGGCAGACAAACATCTTTACAGAGTTCGCGCTCAATGGGACGGCGAGGCAAAGGTATGGGTGGCGGAGAGCGACGACGTTCCCGGCCTCATCACGGAAGCCGAAAATCCCGAAAAGCTCGCCGAGAAGCTGATGGTATTAATTCCCGAGCTGCTTGAAGCGAATGGGCTGCGCCTGGAAAAGTCCAGCGAGGTCACCATCAAGTACGAGCGCGAGGAGCGCCTGAGTCTGCCCGCCGCCGCATAAATGGCCGACTATGCGCCCCGCGTAATTCAGATTCTGACGGCCAACGGCTGCAAGAGAGATCGTCCCGGAAAGGGCGATCACTACATCTGGTACAGTCCGATTTCCAATCGCAAATTCCCGGTCGACAGCAAGATCAAGTCGCGGCATACGGCTAACGGTGTCCTGAAACAGGCGGGGCTGCCGAAGGCCTTCTAACCGGGTGCGCGCGAGGCATGCTCACAGCGGCTGGCGATCGTTGACCGTTGCGCTACTTCTTGATAAAACATCAAGTGCGGCGCTGAGGGGTATCCTGAAGGAGGAGGGGGGGAGTGCAGGGTTGGAAGCTATGGGCAAGCTAATCCCTTTCGACGCCACGCGACCGTTTAGCCATGAAACCGCGATGGACCGAATCCGCCAAATGTGGGCGGAGGGCAATTATGTCCCCTGTCCATACGCGGAGAATCGCATGTTGGAGCGAGGTTTCAGCGATGGAGACGTTGAACATTTGATCATGATTACTGGACACGTTGCCAGCCATCGGAAAGTCGATGGCCTATGGAGGTATAAAGTTTCTGGGAAGTCGGTTGATGATAAACGCATGGCCGCAATCTTTGAGTTCCAGGGCCATTTCATGACGTTAGTGACGGTCCACGACCGCTAACCGCGCGGATATTCGCCCTTGGAGACGGTTCCCCATGATGAAGAAAATGAAGTGCAGTTATTGCAAAGTTGAGATGCAGAGGCGCCATGCAACGCCTGACTGTCCCTATTCCTACAAGCTGAGCGGCCTGAAAAGCGAGATGCTGACAGGGATCGACGTGTACACTTGCCCGAAGTGTCACGTTGAAATGCCCATCATCCCAAGGGCGGCGGAACTTCAGGCTTGTATCGCGGATAGACTGGTCCGGAAGTCCGGGCTTTTGAAAGGCGACGAGATTCGTTTCTTGCGGAAGTATGCCGGTTTGCCAGCGCAGAACTTTGCGCGTCTGATCAGGATTTCGCCGGAGCATCTGTCGCGGATTGAAAATGGGCATACCGACAATTTGGGCAAACCAACGGACATGCTCATTCGGGCTCTGACGTTGACCGCGAAACAGGGTGGCCCAGAGGCGCGCAACAGACTCTTGAGCATTGCGAACGATCTTGCGCTTCCGAAATCGCCCAAAGCGCGTGCCAGGCACGAAAACGTTTATGTGCTGCGCCCGAGAGGTTGGGAACAACAGCGACAGTCCCGCCAAGCGACCGGCTGAGTTCCGGTCAAGCAATCATGGCTGCGGGCGCAGGTCTTAGTCTTTCGCCCGCTTCGGTCACAGCGGCTGGCGATCGAGCGAGCGGTACTGCACCGCCTCTCCTACGTGATGCGCGCGGATCGGGCCGCCTTCGTCCAGGTCGGCGATCGTGCGCGCGACCTTTAGGATTCGCGTGTAGGCGCGGGCGCTCAGACCCAGCCGATTGATCGCCAGCTCGAGCAGTTTCTCGCCCGGCCCATCGACCTGGCAGTACTCCTGCAAGTCGCGCGGCGTCATCTGGGCGTTGGCGAAAAACGGCTTGCCCGCGAAGCGCTTGAGCTGGATATCGCGCGCGCGGTTCACCCGCTCCCGGATCGAATCAGAACCCTCGCCGGGCCGCTTCTCGGTCAGCTCGGCGTACTTTACGCCCGGCACCTCGATATGGATGTCGATCCGATCGAGCAGCGGTCCCGAGATTCGCGACCGATAGCGCTGGATCATCATCGGCGTGCAGGTGCATTCGTGCTGCGTGTCGGTGAAGAAGCCGCACGGACAGGGATTCATCGCCGCCACCAGCATCACGCTGGCCGGAAACGTGATGGTGCCCATCACGCGCGAGATCGTGATCCGCGCGTCTTCGAGCGGCTGGCGCAGAACTTCGAGCACGTTCTTGCGGAACTCGGGCAGTTCGTCGAGGAACAGGACGCCGTGATGCGCCAGGCTGACTTCGCCCGGCCTCGGCAGCGTGCCGCCGCCGATCAGGCCGGCGTCGGAGATCGTATGATGGGGCGAGCGGAAGGGCCGCGTGGCGATCAGCGCCCGCCCGTCCATCAGGCCGACCACGCTGTGCACCTTGGTGGTCTCGATCGCCTCCTCGAAAGTCATCGCGGGCAGGATGGTCGGCAGCCGCTTGGCGAGCATCGTCTTGCCCGAGCCGGGCGGCCCGATCATCAGCACGTTATGGCCGCCCGAGGCGGCGACCTCCAGCGCGCGCTTGGCCTGCTCCTGTCCTCTCACCTCGGCGAAGTCCACGTCGTAGCGGCTGGCCGAGCCGAACACATCGCCGAGGTTCGCCGCGGTCGGTTCGATCTCACGCAAGCCCTCGAAGAACTCGAACGCCTCGCGCAGACTGTCGACCGGCAGAATCGAGACGCCCTCGCCGACCACCGCAGCCTCGGCGGCGTTTTCGCGCGGCAGTATCACGCCCGGGAGTTTGCGATGGCGCGCGAGGATCGCGGTCGCCAGCGCACCCTTGATCCCCTTGATCCGGCCGTCGAGCGCCAGCTCGCCGAGCACCAGATATTGGCGGAGCAGGTCGGGCTTGAGCGCGCCTCCGGCGGCCAGCAGCGCGAGCGCGATCGGAAGGTCGAACGCCGAGCCCTCCTTGCGAGTGTCGGCGGGAGCGAGATTGATCGTGATCTTGTGACGCGGAAATTCGTAGCCCGAGTTCTTGATCGCCGAGCGCACCCGGTCGAGCGCCTCGCGCACGGCGCCTTCGGCGAGTCCGACGATCGTGGGCTTCGGCACGCCGTGGCTGATGTCAACTTCGATCTCAACCAGGTACGCGTCAACTCCGAAGAGCGCGCTCGAGAGTGCGCTGGCCAGCAAACGATTTTTTCCCCCGAAATCGGGACTTCGCGGCGACTCTAGCGCGAAAGCCCGCCAACGCGAAACTTGGCGATCGCCATATCGTCGGGCTGCGATAACGGTAGCACGCGGGCACCCTCATCCGCGCCGGCCAGCCGGCGCGACTTCTCCCGCAACTGAGCGGGAGAAGGGGCTCGGAGGAATCGGCTTCAACCCGACGGCTTCGAGAATTCCGGATTGGGGCGGCAGAATAGGCACGAGCTTCCCGACGCGATCAGGCGTCCCGAGGGCGACCAGACCTGACCGCTGCATCCGACCAGACCGTCGCTCGCGACCGGCGCCCAGCAATCGCAGAGCAGCCACTCGTCGCCGGTGGAGCGGCCGACGAAAATCGCGGTGACATCTAGGTTGGGCGCCAGATGGGAAATCGGACCCTTGGTCCAATGCGGCGGCGTCGCGCCGTTCCACATCATCAGGTCCATCCACATCAGCGCGCGCGCCGCATCGAGGAACGGATCGTCGAACGAGACCGGCTCGAGCAGGCGCATCCAGGTGCGCCAGATCGGCGGGCCGGGAGTGACCTCGTCGTCCCAGCTTTGCCATTGGGTGGGCTTCGCGTCGATCGCCTTGCTCCAGACCGGGTACCAATCTTTATAGTTGTCGGCGAGCTGCGCGTAGCTCTTGAGCGCCTCGGGCTGCGGCACGTCGGGCATCACGGCGTGATCGTGAACGAGGCCGCTCATGCCTTCGTCGACCACCCATCCGGTGGCGGCGAGAATCGGATTTCCTTTCTGGCTGATGCGGACGTGCAGCGCGTGCGACTTCTTGCCGCGCCGCAGCGTGGTAACTTCGACGTCGGCTTCCTCGAACGCCGCCATCGCGAGGAACTGGCAACTGATACTCGCGGGCTTCCGCAGCGGAGTCTCGAGCCCGATCGCGCGCAACGCGATCGCAGCGACATAGCCGCCCAGCGGACCCCATACCTGCCAGTCCGGCGATATCATGACGCGATAGCGGCCGTTTCCGCCGGTCAGCGCAGTGTCTGTGAGAAAATTCCCCATCCGTCGGCGCTCCCTTGCGACGAAGCTTATGATTCAGCCTGAATTTCAGGTACGGGTCCAGAGGGACGGGGCTGGCGCTCGAGCACCCGACACTTCTGGATCCCGGTCAATGGGGGGCCGGCCCGGCCGGAGGTTTACGGTCGCTTGCGATCGCCTCCGTCAGGCGATCGGCTTCGCTGTAGAGCCTCTGATCGACTTTGTCTCGCACCGCGGCGACGGCGGCCTGCTCCAATTCGCCGGCGGTTGACGCGGAGTAAAGGTTGTAGGGCTGCGACATGTGCACCGTCTCTGTGTAGTCACCTAGTAAACGGTCGCCGTCGGTAATCGACAACGATGCAACCACGGTGACGCCGTAATCGCCGAGCGGCGCCCCGACGTATGTGAGCGGATCGATCGCCGAGAGAGTCCGCGAGACATGGTACTCGTCGTGGGTCAATTCCTCGCGATAGTGAAAGGTCACTGACGAAGTGCTCGACAGCGACATCTGCAGGGCGGGTGGGAGCTTGGCGGGATCGCCGTCAGCCAGCCGGCCCTTGAACGGCAGCGGCCGCGGCGGCGTTTCCGGAGCCGGGATGGTCTGTTGCACCATCACGCATCCCGAAGCCGCCGCGAGAAACGCACTCAGAAGGAATACACCCTCAACGCGCCGCAGAAGATGAATCTTCGTGCGCAATCTGAAAGCCTCGGCAGACATTACGTGGGAGTTTACGCCCATACGGCGCCTTGCGCGATCAATAAGGCGCGTTCGGCACGGCCGAGCCCCAACCCGTTCTTGTCGAGATCGCGGCTGACGCCGGCTCTACTTGACCGGTACGATAAAATTGCCGGGATCCGCGACCATCGCCTGCCTAATATCCGGATGCTCGGTCAGAAACACGTTCAGTTCCGGATGCTTCCTCAGATATCCGGAGTCGGTGATCCGGGACGGGCGGCTTTCCACCCCGCGGATGAGTTCGGGATGCTCCAGCGCGAATTCCTGCCAAGTTCTGAGGCGCATCACGTCCGCATCGTCCAGCTTCGCGTCCGCATAGACAATCGTGATGTGCTTTTGGCTTGCGACGGCCGGCGCCGCAGCCAACGGAGCCGGCACCGCCGGAGGCGGCACAGCCGAGGGCGGCGGAGCCTGGGGCGGCGCAGCCGATGCGCTCGCGACCGGTGCGACCTGCGGCCGAGCATCCGGTGCGGTGAACTCCACGATGTCGGCGCTCAGGATCAGCCTGTTCTCGCACGCCAGAAGGAAAAAGAGCGAGCTTCGATCTTCGGTAAAGTTGGCAAGGCCCGTCGCTTTACCCTCAACGGCGACGCCATCGTACAGGTTTGCTTTCGCGACCGCATATTCCGCCGAGGTGATTGGGATCACGCATAGCAGCGACCATCCGTCGTCTTCGCCGACTGCACCAGCTTCAAGTACCCGGTAGTTTTTCTGGCTCAGGTTGACTTGTGTTCCGCCGGATTGCGGCACCATTCCTGTCGATGTGCCGCAGCTCGCGAGTGTCAACATGGCCCCGAAGAGGGCCGCTGCCAATATTCCCGATTTCATTTCTGCTTGCCTCCTTCGATCGCGCACCCGATGGGGCCTTTCTACTCCAAAATCAACGCAGCGAGAATGTTTTTTGTTTCATACCCCCCCGCTCGAAAGATCAGCCGGAATTGCAGGGTAGGGCTCAAATAGCAGGAGACAAGTCAGCCGTCAAAACGTGGCGCCAACACGCGTACCGCAGCGAGAGAGTCCTTTTGAAGCGCACATCTGGATGCGGACACGGAGCTCGATATCAAGCCGCCCAGACGGCGCCTTCGGCGATCAGCGCGGCGCGCTGGTCACGGCTGAGTCCCAGCAGATCGCCGAGCACGTAGTCGTTGTCGTCGCCGATTTCGGGCGCGGCGGTCCGCACAGAGCCGGGCGTGCGCGAGAGCTTGAACGGCACGCCCGTGACCTGGGTCGCCGTGCCGTCGGGTAATCGCACGCTCGGCCAGAAGCCGCGCGATTGCAGTTGCGGATCGCGCGCGCATAGATCGGCGCCATTGGAGACCACCGCCGCGGCCACGCGATTGTGCTGCAAGGCCGCCATCGCGTCTTCGGCGTCCTGATCGACAGCCCATCGCGCGACGTGCTCGTCGAGCTCGCGGCTGTTGCGCGTTCGCAGGAAAATCGTGCGGAACTTCGGATCGGCGGCCCACGGCGGCGATCCGATCGCGGCGACGAATCGCTCCCACTCGGCGTGCGAGCGGATCGAAATCGCGAGCCATCGATCGTCGTCGCGCCGGTCACCCTCGATTCGCGGGCGGCATCGATAGATTCCGTGCGGCGCCGACGGCTCTTCCTGCGAGCGCCAGAGCGGAGCCTCCTGCGCGCGCCGGTTGACCGCGATATCGAGCAGCGCCGGACCGATCACGCTGGTCAGCGCCTCGAACTGCGAAAGGTCCACGAACTGGCCCTTGCCCGTGCGCCGGCGGCTCCAAATCGCGATCAACGCCGCGAGCGCGCCCGTATAGCCGCCGGCCATGTCGGCGTAGGAGTAGCCGTATCCGGCGGGCGCGCCGTCTTCGTCGCGCATCATCGCCGTGAACCCGCCGAGCGCCTGCAGCGTGGGTCCGTAACTCACGTAGCTCGCGCGCGGACCGGTATGGCCGAGGCCGGACATGCTGATGCAGATGATATCGGGCTTGATTTCGGCGAGGCTTGCGTAGTCCATCCCCCATCCACGCATTACGCGGGCCGAGAAATTGTCGATCACGATATCGCTCCGGGCCGCGAGCGCGCGCGCCAGCTCGATCCCGCGCGCAGTTCCCATGTTGATCGCGACCGAGCGCTTGTTGCGGTTGAGATCGCCCTGGAGTCCCACCCGGCGCGGGCCGAGCGTGCCCGGCACCTTGCGTTCGAGCTTGATTACCTCGGCGCCGTGATCGGCGAGGATTCGGCACGCGACCGGCCCGGCCACCACCCAGGTAAAGTCGAGCACCCTGATTCCGTCGAGCGGCATCGCGGCAGTCATCAGATCACCCGTTCGCTCGCGAGCGCCGCGATCTCGGCAGGATCGATTCCCAAATCGTCGCGCAGGATCTCTTTGGTATGCTCGCCGAGCATCGGCGGCCTGCGATACACGCGCCACGGCGTGCCGCCGAAAATGTACGGCGCGCCGGGGTAGCGAAACTTGCGTCCCAATTCGGGATGCTCTACTTCGGCGAAATAGCCCCGCGCGAGCAGTTGCTCGTCGTCGAACAAGGTCTCGGGCGGCCGCACGCTCGCGTACGGGAGCCGCAGCGTTTGCGCGCGTTCGAGCAAGTCGTCGCGCGAATAGCCGGCGGCCCATTGGTCGAGCACGTCGAACAGATGCTCGGCGTGCTGCTTGCGGTAGAGCACGTCCTCCCACTCCGGCGCGCCCAAGTCCTGCGCCTTGCCGTCGGCTTTGATCCATTCGACCAGCGAGGTCCAGTCGCCGAGGCTGCAATGCATCACGTAGCCGTCGCGGCATTTGCCGACCCGGAAGTAGCGGCTCCAATGGAGCGTGCCGCGCCGCGGCTCGATCTCTTTCGCCATAAAGTAGGAACCTGCTACATGCTCGACCGCGGCCGCGGCGGCCTCCTGGATGCTGAGATCGATCCACTGGCCGCACGCGTCGCGATCGCGCGCCAGGAGCGCGCACATGATCGCGATCGCGCCGTAGTTGGCCGCCGAATGATAGGCCTGCAAGCCCAGCGGCCGCACCGGCTTGCGGCCGGGGTAGCCGTTGACGTAGAGCATCCCGGAGGCCGCCGTCACGATCGTGTCGTCGGCCTCGAAGTCGCGATACGGCCCGCTCTGCCCGAACGGCGCGATCGAGCAGAGGATCAACGCGGGATTCTCGCGATGCAGCTCGTCCCATCCCAGGCCGAGCTTCGCGAGCCTGCCCGGCGCGAAGCTCTCGACGATCACGTCGGCCGATCGCGCCAGCGCGCGGATAATTTCCGCGCCCCGCCGCCGAGTCAAATCGAGCGTCAGCGAGCGCTTGTTGAGATTGTAGAACCAGAAAAACAGGCTGCGATCGCGATCGGGAAGGTCGTCTACGAACGGGCCGATTCGGCGGCCCGACTCGCCCTCGGGTGGCTCGACCTTGATTACGTCGGCGCCCATGTCGGCGAGGAGGCGCGTGCAGAGCGCTCCCCGATGGGTCGTCAGATCGAGAACGCGCAGCCCGGCGAGCGCCCCGTCCGAAGCCCCGCTCAAGGCCGGCGAGTGGGCGCCTTGCCCAGCCCCTCGATCGCGAACGGGCTGAGATCGCGCGACGGAGCGATTTCCTGGATAACTTCGCCCTTGGGTCCGGTGCGATCGCCGCCGCGAAGGCGGATGGTCTCCAAAGTGTCGGGATTCAGCCAGCGCACGCCCAGCACGGCCGGCTTGGCCTGGCCTTCCTCATCGACCGGCTCGAGCGCCGGCCCGACGTGATCGAACACCGTGACTTTTCTAAGCCCCATAGCGACAAACCCGCGAGTCAACAACTGATGGTATTAGCCAGCGCGCTGGAGGTCAAAGCGCGACGTTATCGCGGCGAAGCCTACCTCACCCGGCCCGCGGACGGTCCGGCCTCTCCCCGGTCGGGAGAGGCGCAGAAAAGCTGCCGTTTGTTATGCCTCTCGCCCGCGCCGGTGGCGATGACCATGGAAGAGGCGGCGAGCGTAGCGAGCGGTGAGGGTGGAGTGCGACGAACGTGGTAGTAGATTCTTCGCTGCGCAGACTCCGCTCAGAATGACGTCAATCGGAGTCGTTCGATAAATCCCAGAGCGCCCGCCTTCAGCGTCATTCTGAGCGTAGCGAGGGCCTTGGCCCGAGCGAAGCCGAAGCCTGTCCTGAGGCTCGGCGAAGGAAATCTCATGCCACTCACGCCGGAGAACCCGTTTCGACCGCTCCAGGCTTCGGACTTTCAGATCGGAACGACAGCGTCAAATTTGACCACTACCCGCTACCGCGGCCAATCGCGAGACTGTACGCACCGCGGTGATCGAAGCCCCTCTACAAAAGGATTAAACCCGTGATTATATGAACCGCTAGCGCGACTGAGGTGAGCGCGCCGACTGTATAGGCGATCGTCCGCCAAGGTTGCATCGCGTTGAGGAAAAAGATCGTGTGCGCGATCCGCGCCGCGGCGAAAACCGTGAAATAGATTTCCTCCGAACGGACCGAGAACGGCGACATTACGAAGATGAAGCCGAGAAACAGAAAGATCGGGATGTTCTCGAGATCGTTGCGCCAGGCGCGGGCTCCGCGCTGCACGATCGGCAACTCCTCGGCCACCAGTTTCGCGCCGAAGAGCGTCGCGTCCTCCGGCAGCGTGAAGGCGCCTCCGCGTGTGCGGGCAATTCCCTGCACGATCGAGATCGCCGACATCTTGAAGAACAGAATCACGGTCAGTGCGGCGTAAAGCTTGAGCCGAATCATGGCTTGCACCTCCCTCGCGCGTTGCCGGTCGATTTTGATCTGACGGGAAAGAGCTATAGCACGACGGCGGTCTGACAAAAGCGGCAGGTCGCTGGCCGCTATTTCAGCCTGCGCCACTCGGCGAGGGCTTCGCGCACTCCGGCCGCATGCGGAGATTCGATTTCTTCGAAGATCTTGAGCGCGGCTTCGGCGCGCGCGATCGCCTCGACGGGTTCGCTCAGCGCGGCCAGTGCATGCGCGCTGTTGAACAGCGCGTTGGCCTTGCCTTCGCGATCTCCGATCTCGCGCGCAATTGCCAGTTGCTGTTCGTGGAACTCGACGGCGCGGCGGTACTCCCCAAGCGAGTGGTAGGCGTTGCCGAGGTTGCCCAGACAGGCGCCTTCGCCGCGTCGGTCTCCGATCTCCTGCGCAATCGTCAGTCGCTGCTCGTAGAACTCGATGGCGCGGCGGTGCTCCCCGAGCGAGTAGTAGGCGGTGCCGAGGTTGCCCAAGGCGCGGCCTTCGCCGCGCCGGTCTTCGATCTCGCGCACGATCGCCAGCTGCTTTTCGTAGAACTCGATCGCGCGGCGATAGTTTCCGAGCGAGCTGTAGACGACGCCAAGGTTGCCCAAAGCGGCACCTTCGCCGCGCCGGTCTCCGATCTCGCGCGAAATGGCGCGCGCCTGTTCGTGGAACTCGAAGGGCGCGGCGGTATTCCCCGAGCGAGCGGTAGGCAATGCCGAGGTTGCCCAAGGCCCTGCCTTCAGCGCCACGGTCGCCGAGGCGACGAGCAGCACCCAAGGCCGCGTCGAGCCAGTCGATCTCCTCGCGCGGATGGAGCCTCAAGGAAAGGACATAAGGGCCGGCACTCGGGTAATCGACGCATAGTCTTGCGCCGACATCGCCGCCGTCGGCATGCGCCGCGGACCAAGCCTGACCCGCCCGGATGTTCCCCCGCTCGAGGTCGAAGAGAGCCAGCCCCTGTAGGACGGCCGCGCCGCCCTGCTGGAAGAGTTGATCCGCAAAAGCGAGCACGTCCTTGTAATACGCGGCGTGGCTGCTCCCAGCGTGGGCTCGTGCGGCCTCACCCAAGTGTGCACCGGCAAAGTCGCGCACGAGGTCGTGCAACCGATAGCGGAGCGACGCGGCGTTCCACTCCAGCAGGCTGTACCTCAACAGCTCGCT
>Ga0181521_10005123_pt1 | contig 14706 bp, 18 predicted proteins | sample PEATcosm2014_Bin_32_FD_119764 | JGI IMG/M metagenome (GOLD analysis project Ga0181521, IMG submission 119764) | Peatland microbial communities from MTU Mesocosm Facility, Houghton, MI, USA - PEATcosm2014_Bin02_60_metaG | ecosystem: Environmental > Terrestrial > Soil > Wetlands > Peat | place...
CACAATCAGCATCCCAACCTCGGCTTCCATAATCATGGAAGCCAGTGTGGACCCTCAGCCCCGGGGTCCCGATTGGATGCCGATCACCCCGAAAACGGGGTCCTTATTCCACGCCTGTTCACATCCAACGTTGCCAAACGAGCTTGGACCATCATGAACAGATATTTGGAGTTTAGAAAGCGAGGCGGACAGGCACCATTGCCGGTAGCCGATTTTCCAATCCTGACTTGAGAGCACATCGCAGCCAATCGTCGCGCAGGGCCGACGGCGCTTCACGTCTGTGCATTGCGCGGATTGGCTACTTTCACGCAGGGACTATCTAAAATGTGGTGACGCTTCGCGCCGTCGCGTATGCGCCCCAGCGCAAGAACGCGCTTACGCGCTCTGTTCGATGTGATTACGCAGTTCGTCTATTGAGGCAAACCGGAGCGTCCCTTGCTGTAGCTTCGCTTCGATGGAACCATCCGAATACAGTGTGTAGTGCATACCATCGACCACGCCGGATTGGAGGATCGAGACTGATGGCGGACACGCTGGCAGCATTTGGCTGTCCGGTGGATTAGCGTCGCGCACGTACGGAGTATCCCAAACAGGAAGACGTTGGCCTAGTGCGACTAGATCATCAAGATACTTGCTTCCGTAATGATGGTTCAGCGATGCAACAACGGGTGCGTCAGCCTGCTGCATGTGCGGTGGTGACTGATGCTCGGACTGTGCAATAAAATTTGCCATATCGGCCGCTGTGCGCAGTCGGACAGTTCCGCCACCGGCTGTTTGCATGTCAATAGAACCATCGGAATAGCGAGTGTATGGCGTACCGTCCGCCTCTCCGGTATCGACCACCGTCGCGGCCTTATCCTGCCCTGCGTGATTAGCAGGCGCATCCCTGCTACGCTGATTAACTCGTCCCGGCGCGACAACTTTTCCCGTGACCTGGCTGTCCTTCACGGGCGCGCTCGCTTTGCGTATGGCTTCGGCTGCTTTCTTGCGTACATTCCTTTCTAGTCTCCGCTTGTTCCAGATAGCGGCGCAGATCAGCGCGACAATTCCCACCAGCACCGAAAATGTTGTTGGATCGAGGTTGTTGTACGCGTAGACAGCGCCGGCTATCGCCAGCCCGGCGCCTATCACAGTCGCGATTACGTCAAAGTACTCATTTAGTAGAGCGACAAAGCCAATGAGCCCCAAGATGACGACGAAATTCTCAAGCACTAGCATCTTTGGCCCCCTAGGGCTCCGCGTGCGTGCGAGCTATGGTAAGCAAGAGGGCGCGAAGCGTCCATATTTACAAGGGGACAACAAGCCTACCTTTGCTTGAAGGTGGTGTGCTGCGGTGGTATGAACCACAGAGGTTGGGTGTGGCACTTATTCATATTTGACGGCCTTTTCTTGGTGGCCCCTCCGTGTCCCTTCGGGCGCGCCATCCAATAGAATCAATAGCTTAGATGATGATTTAGCGGCATTAGCGGCAGTCATTAGCGGCAGTTTGCCGGATCAAAAATCGGCGAACAGAAACCATAGCGCACGGTTACGCTCACTGGAATTGGTGCGTAGTTAGGTTGCGCAGCGGCCGGGACTGCAATCCCGGCCGCCACTTGAACCTGCGTGTTCATGGGTGCCGTGAGGCGACCAATCGCGCACGGAAAGACCTGCCGCAGTTGCGACTCGCTAGCGTTGCCCGACGAGGAACTTTGCGAACATCACGCGTGGGATCAGGTCCGCGCCGACCACTATAGGAGCGCGACCAGATGAAAGGTCCGACACGCGGATTTTGATTCCGCCATTCCCAGGTTCGAATCCTGGCGCCCCAGCCAAATTTTATCTCATCAAGTCAAAGATATAGAGGCTACGTAGCGTCTCACCGGAGCCATTTTCATGTTGCGTCGTGTTGCAAAAATTTCCATGTATTTTCAAGGGTCACCAATTTGTGTCGGCGGCTCCACGCAACATGAACGCAACATGAGATTCGATACGTGGCTCGCGCCAAGACGCGAGTCCACGAACCAATTGCCGAGTGGTTGCTATGGCGAATTCTGATCTTGCCGCGCTCGTCACCGCAAAGAGCGAAGCGCTCGAAGTTGAGTACAAGTCGTGGAGCGATACGTCAGTCGCTGAAACGAGCGCGAAGCTTGCGCGGCATCTTGCGGCTCTGTCCAATCACGGCGGTGGATACCTGATATTCGGCGTTGACGACAAAACCAAGGCACCCGAAGGCGCAACCGCATTACACGCTAAGCTGTTCGGCGAGGACGCGATCTCGGCAATCGTCAAACGGTATCTCGATCCAAGATTCCAGTGTCGCATTGAGTGGGCGGAATCCGGTGGGGTTTCTTATCCCGTCGTCATTGTGCCCGGGCACGGATCGAGACCCGTAATTGCCATTGCCGATGGGCCGCCGGATCAGAAAGGCCGACCTATCGGCATTCGCGAAGGCGCGCTCTATATCCGCTCTGCGGGACCTGAGAGCATCGCCATCCGTCGACCGGATGATTGGACTGCTCTGCTGGAGCGATGTTTGCGACATCGTGCCGACATTCTTTCCAGCATTATGCGGCAGGCGATTGGATCATCTTCCAAGCCGTCGCTCGCGGCAGTCGACTTGCTTAAGGCTGCATGCCGGGCCACGGCCGAGTCGTTCGCTGCGCAAATTCACGATGTCGTGCCGCAGGTGCCGGATGCAGATCAGCCTCGTGTACGGGAGATGGCCGATAATTTCGCCGTCTTCGGCTACGCTCTTGTCGGAGAAAGTGGCGATCTTCTACGGCTCGAAAAGATTCGTACCCTGAATACTCGCGCTGATGTCGGAATGCATCAGTACGCGTACATGGGCTGGAATTCCTTCCTGCCATTGCATGTACCGGAACGAGCTCCGCAGCTACGAACCGAACCGCTTTTGGGTGAGGACCGAATCTATCTTGAGGGAATGCGGATCGCTAACAGCGCGTTCCTCGGCGCAACATTCGATTACTGGCGGATGTATGAGGAAGGCGCATGCTGCTTCGCCGAGGGCTACCGGGAAGATTTTAAAGGCAAGAGCGATCGCCTCAGCGGCGACCTATGTCTTATCAAGCTTCATTCGATCCTCGCACACGCACGGCTTGTGGGACAGGAAATGCCTGCGATTGCGAAAGTGGTCATTTACATGGAGTGGAAGGGCCTCGCCGGGCGTTGTCTGACTTGGGGCAGAGATGCCGTCCTAAGCGCGACACGTCTCGCTGATGACCGTTTCAGCAGAACAATCACACTCGATTGGGCCGAAATCCGCGATGACTATTTCGGCGCTTTGCGAAAAATAAGCCTGCCCTTTTTCGATCTCTTCCCTTTGGCGGGTTGGTCGGAGCCTGACGCCTGGTTTACGCGGAAAACTATTGAGGACCGGTTCGCAATGTTTCATTCCCAACTGCGATTGTTCTGAAGTTTCAATTATAGCGGTTTGAAGTTTGGCTGTTTAGTCCATTCCTATTTGACTTTGTTATGTTTTTTCAAACCAGCTTTTGGTTTGGTAGTCGGCAGCGCTCGGGCCGCCGAATCGCGGCCGGTTCGTTGGGCATCTCTTGCGTCTGGCACGGCGCTACACCCTCTTCGGTCCTCACAAACGGCAAGGCTACGTAGTATGTGACGGCCATTGCTGCCTCCTATGCGGCCTCGTCTTTCCGTTTCACCCCGTGGCACGATTTTTAGTGCGCCGAAAGCGGCAGCCGTTTCCACTCCCATCTAATTATCTCGGCGCAGAACGACAGCCGGCTATCTACGTTTTGCTGCAGCGACTTTGCGGGTGGTTCGAACAGCATCACAATCTGCCACGAATCGCGTTGTGGGCAGCCGGACATCGCTCCGCTTCTCTCGCTCATCGAGCTCTGGCATCAGGCGCGTCTTGCCGGTCCGCTAGCCGAACCTCGCCGCGACCTTATCTGCCGACGGCTTTTGGATCGTCTCTACGTCGCATTATGCGGCTCACGCTGGAGTCATGCAGAGGAAGCGTTCTTTCGTGATCCACAGCGCGCAGATTTTCAGCAGTTGGAACGCGCGGTCGAGGGGCGAGCCAGTTTCGCCGTGGTGCTCCGTCAAAGCTGCGTAAAAATGAAAGAAGGCACGCCCTCCGGTGTGCGCTGGTTCGGCGAGGTCGCAGGCCGCTACGAAGTCTGTCATGACACCGCCCTCTGCGCTTTTGCCCTCCGGGTCGCGGGTCGGCCATTCGGGCTTGGCGCTGCATCTGGCCCTCTTATGGACGGCGTCCAGCAAAACGCCACCCTCATGCGTGGCGCTAGACTTGTCGCACTACATTGCATCGCCGCGGACCGCGAACATCCTGGCGCAAGCCTGCCGAGGTGGGCATGGTAGTTCAGCAAATCAACGATGAAGGGGTCGTCAGCCTGAGCCGGCGGGCATTGGCGTTGCCCGGTGACGCCGGCCTTCACGACGAGGCTTAGCACATCAACGGTTCTGCGGATGAGCGGTGTAGCTAACAGAACAAAGGGTATCATTGTTGCCCATGCAATAATCCATGACTTGAGCCAGTGGCTTATGAAAATTCCATGGTACATAAATGGCGCACTGGCAATTGCTGCGGCAATCGCACAGGTGAAACCAGACTGAATTAATCCAAATAGAAAATGGCTGTAACGCTTCGGGATGCTCAGCATTCGTAACCTCAGAATATTTCGACGGCTGTCCATGCGCGTCAGCATAATGCTGTAGTAGCTTTCACTACCGCCTTGAAGGGTGCTTCCGCTCACGCCTAGCGGCTGTTGCTCGTCCACTGGGTCATGTGTTAACGGCGCCCAGAATCGTTTGGCTTTCAGCTTGCGGTGGGGGGGCAAGTCATGTGTCCGATGTTTGGCTGCTACCGCAATAACGACAATTTAGTTGCGAGCTGCTTCCCTCACCGCGTATTCATGACACCGGAAGAGGGGTCATCCGTGAGAGACAATCCACCGGGCAATCGGCGGCCAATCCTCTTTGAGGGTCCGCACTCCCATAAATAGCCCGATATGGCCGCCCGGCACCGTCTTCTGAACGATGCGATCCTTCGGCGTCCCGAGATATTTGGCGGCATCAAGGACCTGCTCGGGCGTCGTAATGTCATCGTCTGCGCCCGCCAGCAAATAGGCGGGGCAAGTGACATTGTGGAGATTAAGCTTCCGGCCCAGCCCGACGAACGTGCCCTTGGCAAGCCGATTTTCCTTGAACAATTGGCTCATCACCTGCAGGTACCAACGCCCCGGCAGGTCGATCGGGTTTTCATACCAGCTCTCGAACGTCTCCTCCTTTTTGAGATACGCCGAGTCGCCGATGTGCTCATACAAATCGATCTGGTCCTGAACATAGTGCTGCTCAGGGTGCATGTTTTTCCAGCCTTGCAGCATGAACTTACCCTTCATCAGGCCGCCGCCGAGAGCCACTAGTTCCTCGTAGAATGACATTTGGGATTCATGGGCCATGCGCTTGATCGGACCATCGCCGGCATCGGTGTCGATGGGTGCACCCGCGAGCACCAGTGAATTTACTTTGTCGGGGAATCGCGCCGCCACCATGGCTGCAACCCAGCCACCTTGACAAAGTCCGACAAGATTTACGCGGCCGCCGAGGTCGTCGATCGCAATGATCATCTCGGCGAGATAGTTGTCGATCTCCAGATCCTTCATATCCTCGGTGGCCGACTTCCAGTCGGTCAAGGCAGCGTGAGCAATTCCATTGGCCAGCAGAGTCTCCACCAGGCTCTGGCCTTTTTGGTAGTCGGCAATCATGGCCGTATGACCGGCATGGGGCGCATCGACGAGCGTCGGAATGCCGCCTGGCTTTCCGTAATCGCGCAGCACCATGGTCCGCAGATCGAGGCGAACTTGGTTCGGCGTCGCAAGAGTGGGTCTCAGCTCGTCATGAATTTTGATCTCTTCCTCGACGAATTTGAGGTTCTTGGCGTAGAGTTCGGTGCCTTCCTCAAGCATCGCCGTCGCCATCGCCATTGGCCAGAACGCCGGGACGCTCAGTAGCGACATATCGGTGGATTTAACGGGCAGTTCTTTAGGCATGACTGATCCTTATGCTCCCGGGGGATTGAAAGGAAAGCGACGTCGCGAATGGTGAAAGCCTAATTTTCTTCCGGACATTGACCCGAATGACAATGAAACCGGTCGGGCTGGCAAGGCCGGAAAGCGATGACATGGTCGTCGCGGCTCCCAAGACCACGGGCAGCATCCACTCAAGACCTCATTTCGCGAGCTGCTTGCGGATCAACTGCAATTCGCGCCGGCGCTTTTCGTTCGTTTTTGGAAAACTCATTTTGAGTCCTTCGAACGTATCGAGGACAATTTGGGAAACGACCAGCCGAGCGTTCTCTTTGTCGTCGGCGGGAACGATATACCAAGGGGCGTCGCTTGTGCTTGTCGCACTAAGACATTCCTCATATGCCTTCATGTACTGCTTCCAGAAATTTCTCTCGGCAATGTCCGATGTACTGAATTTCCAGTTCTTTTCCTGTTCGTTGATGCGTTCGAGGAAGCGCTTTCGCTGTTCCTCCTTCGAGAGGTGGAGGTAGAACTTGATGATCCGGGTTCCATTGACGTGGAGGTGTCTCTCCAAATCCACGATCGAACGATATCGGTCGTGCCAGACCTTCTTGTCGTGATGCGGGGTGTCAGGGACTGCTTCGCTGCGGAGAATCACGGGGTGTACGCGGGCGATCAGCACCTCCTCGTAGTAGGATCGGTTGAAAATGCCGATCCTCCCGCGTTCCGGCAGATCGCGGGTGGTGCGCCAGAGAAAGTCGTGTTCCAGTTCTGCGGCGCTGGGATGTTTGAAGCTGAATACCTGGCAGCCTTGGGGGTTGACCCCGGACATGACGTGTTTGATAGCGCCGTCTTTTCCCGCCGCATCCATCGCCTGAAAGATCAGCAGGACGGCATAGCGATTGGACGCGTAGAGAAGTTCCTGTTGTGAACTCAATTGCGCAACGCGTTCTTCCAGAATCTTTTTGTATTGCTCCTTAGACTTGTACACGGAATCGACCTTCGTTGGCCACTTTTTGAGGTCGACCTCATGTCCTTCCTGCACGCGAAAGTTCTTTGAATTTATTTTCATGTCTATCCTTTCGACGTGGTTCCTACCGCGAACCAACCAGCGCCTCGAAGCCAGAGATCACGTCGAAAAGTTCTTCGTCGATGCCACTCTGGCGCAACTGGTGGAAGGAGCCGTGGAGCTGCTCCAGCAGGTCGTTGATGTTTTTATCTGCGCGCTCCATTGCCGCCAGGCGGCTCGCGTTCTCGCTGGCCAGGGATTCGGCGCAGGCCCGGAAGAGTGAGATGAAAAGATATTCTCGGATAAGCGCGCGCAAGGTCGTGGTGCCTCCGCCCATAACCTCGGGCAGGTTCGCGGTCGGCCAGTGGATTTTGGCCAGACCTTGTTGCCACTGCGCATCGAGCGGCAGCAGCCGCTGACTAACTGGCTCGTAGAGCGAGCCAGACAGCGGTCGGTTATGGAATACCCAAAGGTCGGCATTCTCACCTTTGTCCCGATGCGTTTCGCTTTCAATTTGAATCTTCCCGACGAGCGGGGTGATAGCCTGGACGGAGTTCGGCACGGTGAAGAGTCCGACCAGTGGCAAACCCGCGTCCGCCAGACGCGCATGAACACGTTCGCCGACCGCCCAAACTTGAGCTTTGCCGGGCACAGCCGCGAGGGTCTTGATCGCATAATCGGCCACTACGTCGTTAAACTGCCCCACCAGTCCCTGATCGGACCCGAACACGATCGCGCTTATCGCACCCGCATGGGTTGGAACGCTGGGCTCCACCATCGCGGCCACCGGCTCGTTTTCCCGAAGGCACGCGCCCAACCCCAGCTCCACGGTCCGATAATAGTCGGCCAATGCGCGCACCGATTTCTCGTATTGTCCGATGCTCGATGCGGCCAGGGCTTTCATCGTGCGGACAACGGATTGGAGGTCTCCCGCACTGCTGATTTTCCGGCGAAGGCTCTCCGTGGTGTCGCTCATGACTTCTTCTTCTTGGCTTTCGTCGCGGGCTCCATTGGTGCGTCCGGCTTGGGCCCGCGATCAGGCTCAGCCTTGGCTTTGGGTTTCAATTCCGGCTTGGACTCAGATTTGGCCTTGGACGCGGGTTCAGACTTTTGCTCGGCTTCGGCTTCCGGCTTCCGTATAGCTTCGGCTTTGGGTTCTGGTTTGGGTTGGAAAGGAGCGATTGCCTGGCGAGCGATTTCGATGATCATGTTACGATCCTCATCGCTCAACTTGTCGGCGCTTTCGAATCGCCCACAGACTTCCGCCGGGATGTTCGCCGCCGCCTTCTGGACGGCGCGCTCCGCATCCGGCATGTGGTCGAGCGCCACGCCGTCGAAAAGTTCCGCGGTTAATGCCAGCAAGACGGCGATTTGTGCAGGCACGGACACCGGTGCGCATTCCGCCTGTTTGAGGCAGGCGCGGATGCGCCGTCCGTGCTCGATGATCTTGCGGGTGTTCTCATCTAGCCGGGCGCCGAACCGGGCAAAGGTCTCAAGCTCCTCGAACTGCGCGTAGGCGAGCTTGAGGTCACCCGCCACGGCGCGGTAGGCCGCGCGTTGCGCTTTGCCGCCCACGCGCGAAACGGACTTGCCAACATCGATGGCAGGCAGCACGCCCAATTCGAACAATGACGGCGAGAGATAGATCTGCCCGTCCGTGATGGATATCAGGTTGGTCGGAATGTAGGCGGAAATGTTCTGCGCTTCGGTTTCGATGATGGGCAGAGCGGTGAGCGAGCCGCCGCCAAGTTCCTTGCGCAAGTGCGTCGCGCGTTCTAGCAGCCGCGCGTGAATGTAAAAGATGTCGCCGGGAAAAGCTTCGCGGCCGGGCGGCCGCCGCAGCAGCAGAGACAGCTCGCGATAGGCGCGCGCATGATGTGTGAGGTCGTCATACACAACCAGTACGTCGCGGCCTTGCTCCATGAAATGCTCCGCGATGCTGGTCGCGGCGTAAGGTGCGATGAAGGCGAGACCCGGTGGATCGTTGCCCTCGGTTACGACGAGGACCGTGTGATCCATCGCGCCCTTTTCCCGCAGGGTTGCCACGGCCTTCGCGACAGCGGACGCGCGCTGTCCGATGGCACAGTAAACGCACAGCACGTTTTGGTCGCGCTGGTTAAGGATGGTATCGACCGCGATGGCGGTCTTGCCCGTCTGACGGTCGCCGAGAATCAACTCGCGCTGGCCGCGCCCGACCGGAATGAGCGCATCGATAACTTTCAGCCCGGTCTGGAGAGGCACCGTCACCGGCGCGCGATCCATGATATGCGGTGCCGCCCGTTCGATGGGCAGGCGCTCGCTGGCGGCCACCGGTCCATTGCCATCGAGTGGCCGACCAAGCGGGTCGATGACGCGCCCCAGCAATCCGTCGCCCACAACCACATCCATGACCCGGCCCGTGCGCTCGACTTCATCGCCGGCGTTCAGATGCCAGTATTCGCCGAGCAGCACGACGCCGATTTCAGCCTCGTCCACGTTGAAAGCCATGCCGAGCAAATCGCCGGAAAATTTTACCAACTCCTCGAAGCCAACAGCGGGGAGCCCAGACACTTTGGCGATGCCGGTGGCGATGCTGGTGATCGTGCCCACCTCCCGCGGTGTCAGTTGCGGCGCGAATGCTTCCCGCACCTGGCTGATCCCAGAAAACGTGCGGTCGAAGATACTCTGCAAGCTTTCAGGCTCAGTGCTCATGGGCGCTGCGTCTCGGGCTTGGGTTCTTCCGGTTTGGATGCAGTTTTGGCCTCGGTCCTCGGCGTGACTTTGGGTTCAGGTTTTGGCTCGGCTTTCGCTTCAGGTTTGTCCTTTTCTTCCAAAAGCTCATCCACACCCTTTTCCAGAGAGGCGAGATAATCCGCGATGCTCCAGGCAATTTTCTGTCCATTCGTCGTGAGCTCGATTCCGCTGATCAGGTCCGGAGCGATCTCGAACCGGACGGGAACTTCAGCCAAGAAGGTCTCATTGAGAGCTTTTTGTATTGCCGCGCGTTGCGCCTCAGGCAGGTCGAACGCGCTGCGTACGACGGCAGGCTCGGACGCTGTCTTGAGGGCCGCAGCGATTCCTTCTTTTGCCTTGCCGTCTATCGTGCGCAGGCGACGGATGAACGCCTCGCTCACGCGCTCTTCCAGGCTTGCCGTGGCAAGATCCGTCAGTGCCTTTCGCGCTATGGCGAACACTTCCTGCTGGGTACGGCGCCGGATGGCTTGATTGAGGTTTTGGGCGTCGCTTCGCAGCGCCTCCTGTCGCTTAGTACTCAGAGCATCGGCCGCCTTTCGCGCATCAGCGAGGAGTCGTTGACGTTCGGCTTTCGCTTCGTCCGTTGCCTTGCTCAGGAGGGCGGCGCGCTGCTGGTCGAACTCTTCGTTCTTGTGCTGGTAATCGTCGCGTTCCTTTTGCGCCTCGGCCTTTTTTGCGTCAGCGTCCGCGAGTTCTGCAGCGATGCGCTTCTCCCGCGCGTCCACAGCGTGGAGGATCGGCTTGTAAAGAAAACGCTTCAGCAACCACACCAGGATGATGAAGTTGAGCGCCTGCGCACCGACAGTAAACCAATCGATGAGCATGAATTATTTTCCTGGGGCTTGGGCGATGACGTGATTCCAAAACGGATTGGCGAAAATGAGAATCATCGAGACCACGAAGCAATAGATCGCAATGGACTCGATCATGGCCAGCCCCACAAACAGCGTGCGTGTGATCGTCGTTGCGGCATCGGGCTGCTGCGCCAGAGAACTCAATGCCGTGGCGACCGCACGGCCTTCGCCAAGCGCAGGTCCGATACTGCCCAGAGCGATCGTCAGGCCGGCGGTGATGATTGAAGCGATGGCAATGAGCGTCATGTTATCCATAGTGTCGCCTCTTGTTGTGTTTGTTCATGCTTTAATGTCCTGCATCGGTTCAGGCCTCGCCTTACGACCGCGCGTGGCGGCCGCAATGTAAACCGCAGCCAGGATGCTAAAGATGTAGGCCTGCACCATGCCGGTGAGCAGACCGAGCGCACTCATGGCGATCGGGAAGATGAAGGGCGTGATGGTCAGCAAAATGGCGAGAATCATCGTCCCGCTCATCATGTTGCCGAACAGACGGACCGCCAGTGCCAGCGTGCGCGACAATTCGCTGATGATGTTAAACGGCAGCATAATGATTGTCGGTTCCGCATAGGATTTGAGGTAGCCGCCCAGCCCCTGCTCCTCGATGCCGAAAAACGGCACGGCCACCAACACGCACAGCGCGAGCGCCGCAGTCGTAGAGAGCGACCCCGTCGGCGGCTCATAGCCGGGAATGACGGTGCATAGGCTGGCTAACGCGACAAACAGAAAAAGCGTGCCCAGAAAACCAATATACTTTTTTGGGTGGCGGAGGCCGACATCTTCGATTTGCTTCTCGATGCCGGTGACAACGATCTCCAGCAGGTTCTGCCAGCGGGAACGTTTCAGTTCCGTGGAGAGATTGCGGGTAATGAGCTTTGACCCGGCTGCCAGCACGAACATCAGCCCCCACGTGAACACAATCGTGCCGTTGAGTTTCATGAACCCGTGCTGCCAGAAGATCATCTCATCGGGACTAAGGCGCATAGCTGGTCTCCGGCGCCGGGGCTTTGTGATGTTCGACCGGCGGGCGGGTCAGCCACTTCACGACGGTGCGTGCCAGGACAAAGCCAAGGAGACATAGCAGCCACCGCTCCCAATTCTCGCCGCCGACAAAATAAAATCCCGCCAGCGTAATGCTCATCCGCAGCAGCACGCTGCCGAAGAACCAAAGCGCCGGCCGTTGGGACGAAACGGCCCTGATAACCGTCCACCAAAGGCCGCCGAAGAAAAACGCGCCGAGCAATAGACCCGCAGCCAGTGGCGGTGCCAGAAACAAAAATTCATTCATTGTTATCCTCCTGTTCGTCCCGAATCTCCTTGTCTTCCTTGGCCACCCAATGCCACGCATTAAAGCAGCCGATGGCGAGCCCGGCCATCATCAGCGCCAGTGTCCAGGCATGCTTGCCCGGATAATATTGGTCCAGCCAGATACCGAGCGCCGCCCCGAGCAGCGTTGGAATCACCACCGACCAGCCGATCAGCCCCATCATCCCCAGGCCGAACCAGACGCCCTGCGCGGAGTTGCGCCGTGCCTTGAGCTTGCGCGCCGCTTTCGCGCCGACCTCCTGACTGAGCGAGGGATTTGGTTTCGCGATCTTGTCTTGGGATTCATCAGCCATTGTGAAGGCTCGCCATGCGCCGTACGAGATCGCCTTCCATTTTCGCCAACACCGAGCGCACGCTTTGCTCGTGCTCGTCCAGGGTCAGAAACTCTCGCTCAACCGCTTCGCGCAACTGGCCGAGGTCCGTTCCGCCCATCGCTCGGCGCACGGATACGAGTACGTCCGGACCGGTCTTGACGAGCACCCCTTCATCTACGGCCACGAAAACTTCGCCATCTGTTTTTGTCTCGTATGTCAGAATCCCGGGCGCTAGCGCCGCCACACAATCGAGTCGGTGAGGCAGGAGCCCAAACGAACCCTCGCGCGTTTCGGCGACGATGCGCGACACACCGGTTTTTTCGGCAAAAACCTGGAACGGCAGGAGCACCTTAAGATTCATGGGTGCCACCGGCATGTTCGAGCTTGGGTGGAGGTTTCGCCCCGGCACTCGGGTGCGGCTCGGACGTAACTTTAGCTCGCAACCCGGCGGCATTCTTCAATCCGGACTTCGCAGCGGTTGACTCCGGTTTGGCCGGGGCTGCGGGCGGAACGGGTTTTGCTTTTGCCTTCGCTTCGTCAATTGCCCCGATCATGTAAAGCGCGCTTTCCGGATAGTCTTTGAATTCATCGCGCAGGATACGCTCACAACCATCCAGCGCATCCTTGAGGCTGACAAGCTTTCCTTTGAGGCCGGTGAACTGTTCGGTCGTGAAAAAGGGTTGGGTGAGAAAGCGCTCCAACCGGCGGGCGCGGACGACCACATTGCGGTCCTCCGGCGAGAGCTGCTCCAGGCCCAGCATGGCAATGATGTCCTTGAGTTCGGAGTATTGCGCGAGCGTCCGCCGGATTTCCTGGGCCAGGCCGTAATGCCGCTCGCCGACGATGCCCGGTGTGGCCATCTTGGAACTGGATTGTAGAGGATCGATGGCCGGGAAAAGCCCTTCGCTTGCCCGCTTGCGCGAGAGCACGATCGACGCGGAGAGATGCGAGAACGTATGCACCGCCGCCGGATCGGTGAAATCGTCCGCCGGCACATACACCGCCTGAATGGAGGTGATGGCACCGGTATCCGTGTTGGCGATGCGCTCTTCCAGCCCTGACAGCTCAGTGCCCATGGTCGGTTGATATCCCAACCGCGACGGCATCTGGCCCATCAAGCCGGATACCTCCATACCGGCCTGGATGAAGCGGAAAATGTTATCGACAAGTAGCAGCACGTCGCGGTGCTCGTCGTCGCGAAAGTACTCGGCCATCGTCAGCGCCGCATGCCCTACGCGGAACCGCGCGCCCGGCGGCTCATTCATCTGGCCGAAGACCATCACCATGTTCGGCAACACGCCAGCTTCCTTCATCGCATCATAAAGCTCTTCGCCTTCACGACATCGTTCGCCAATGCCGCAGAAGATGCTGATGCCCTCGTGATGACCGATCATGTTGTGGATCATTTCGGTCAGCAGCACCGTCTTGCCGACGCCTGCCCCGCCGAAAAGTCCCGCCTTGCCGCCGCGCTCCAGCGGTACAAGGACATCTATGACCTTGATGCCCGTCTCAAAAACTTCCGACTTGGTGGAACGTCGCGCCAGCGACGGCGGAGCCCGATGTACCGAACGCCATTCGACATCGGACAATGCCGCTTCGCGATCTATTGTATTGCCAAATACGTCGAACATCCGCGAGAGTACTGCTTTGCCCACCGGCGCCCTCAACGGGCCGCCCGTATCCTCCGCCGCCATGCCGCGAGCGAGACCTTGCGTCGGCGTCAACGCAATCCCGCGCACGTGATGCGCATCTTGTTGCGCCAGCACTTCGATGACGATCTGCTTTTCCGGCCCCGTGAGCAGCACCGAGTAGATCGGCGGCAAATGCTCATCGAATCGAATGTCCACGACACTGCCGCGCACCGAGACGACCACGCCGAGATTCGATGAACTGGTTTTGTTTTCCATATTTACACACGCTCATACAACGTTAGTCCATTTCCGGACTCGGTCTGATGATTTGTCTTGTATTTAAACGCTTCCACTTCAGTGAGTCCTGTCGTGTCGAACGGCGCCGGTACGGCGACAGGCGCTTTTGTCGTGACTTGATTTTGTATCATACTGGCCTCCCCGCTCGTGGGGGTGCAGTTTGTCTGTCAATCATTGAGTACTTTGCCTTCGCCGACGAGGCGCCAAGTATGGCGCGCGATCATCAGATCTTCGTCCGTCCGGATCATCCAGGCGGATGTTTTGCTGTCGCCTTTTGTAATCCGCGGGCCGCCTGCGGCATTTGCCGCCTCGTCGATTTCCAGCCCGAGCCAGCCCGCTTTCTCGCAGACCCGACGGCGAATTTCAGGAGCGTGCTCGCCGATGCCCGCGGTGAAAACGAGGGCATCAAACCCACCCAAAGCGGCGGCCAACGATCCCAGCTCGCGACAGATGCGGTACACGAACAGGTCGACAGCCTCGGCTGCATACGCCTTATCGCTCGCCAACAATGTCTTCATGTCGTCGCTGAAGCCGGAA
>Ga0181521_10005124_pt1 | contig 14700 bp, 15 predicted proteins | sample PEATcosm2014_Bin_32_FD_119764 | JGI IMG/M metagenome (GOLD analysis project Ga0181521, IMG submission 119764) | Peatland microbial communities from MTU Mesocosm Facility, Houghton, MI, USA - PEATcosm2014_Bin02_60_metaG | ecosystem: Environmental > Terrestrial > Soil > Wetlands > Peat | place...
CGCACGGCGCGGTGGCGTCCGTTTATTACTACTCCAGCGTGCTGAAGACCACGCGGCGCATGCATGTTTACACGCCTCCCGGATATGAAAGCGGTTCGCAAAAGTATCCGGTCTTCTACCTGCTGCACGGTGCCGGAGACACCGACGACGCATGGACTTCGGTGGGCCGGGCCGGTTTCATTTTCGACAACCTGATCGCCACGAAGAAAGTCAGGCCGATGATCGTGGTGATGCCGGCCGGCCACCAACCGGGCGTCCCGGGCTTTGGCGCCCCACCGGCCGCAGGGCGCGGCGTCACCAATCAACCGACCGCCGTGAATCCCTTCACCGACGAGTTTGTCACCGACATCATGCCGTACGCCGAAAAGAATTACCGCATCATCTCCGACCGGCGGCACCGCGCCATCGCGGGCCTCTCGATGGGCGGCAGCCAGACGCTCGACATCGCATTTACCCATCTGGACAAGTTCGCCTACATCGGCGTCTTCAGCTCCGGTACAACGTTGGGTGGCGGGGGCCGGCGCGGCGCAACGCCCGCAACCCCGGCGGCAACCGCGCCTCCGCAGCGGACGCGTCCGGATTGGGAGGCCACCCACAAAGCCGATCTCGACAATGCCACATTGAAAAAGGGCACGCGGCTGGTATGGTTGAGCACCGGCGTCGACGATGGCTTGATGCCGAACACCAAGTCCACCGTTGAGCTGTTGAAGAAACACGGCTTCGAGCCGGTCTTCAAAGAGAGCCCGGGTGCGCACACCTGGATCAACTGGCGCAATTACTTGAACGAATTTGCCCCGCAATTGTTCCAATAGAGGGCGGGCCCGTGGGCGGCGGTGGCGCTGGAAGCCGAAATCCTGAAGAAGGCGAAGCGGCCCGGCAAGGGGATCAAGACACCGGCGACGATCGTTTCCTAGCGGGGTTCGGGCTTATTCGTGCCAGGACCTCTTTCCCAAACTCCGCCGGTCCCGTATGCGAACGGATAGCGTCCTACTCGCTGTTTTGGGGTGGAACGATAAGTTCTTTGGAATGTGGTACGCCCGAGTGGATTCGAACCACCGACCTTTTGCTCCGGAGGCAAACGCTCTATCCAACTGAGCTACGGGCGCACATGAAAACAAAGGACTTACTGGATCCGGCCTTCTGATTCTCGCGCAAATTCGTCCAAAACTTTCAGAGGTTCGGTATCCAGCGCTTCGACAGACCGCTTGACACTCTCCGGTATGGGCTGCGTGTAGACGTTCAAGGTGGTCAAGATGTCCTTGTGCCGAAGCTGGGTTTGGGCATCCTTCGGAGTACCCTTACCTTGCATCAGTGTAGCAAAAGTCCGACGGAGCGATTGGAACGTCAGATTCGGAACGCCGAGACCCGCTGCAAGGGGTTTCAGATGCCCGGATCGATTGGGGGTGCAAGTCCCCTACAGAGTCTGATGGAGGCAACTGTGAGCCATAGGCAACTGCGTGGCACCGCGAGGGCGCGTGGGGAAGAAGCAGGAGGCGAACTGCAGCACCGAACACAAGTGAAGCCCCGTGAGGCCGGCCTCGTCCGTCCCCGGTTTCCCATGCCTTCCGATGGACAGGTTTCATGCCGCCCATGGAGAACATGCCGCCGATGCCGGAATCGGCTTCACGGGAGTGGGTCGAGGCTGCTTGTCAAGCATCTCAACGGCGTTGACAAATCGCCTGTCCGAGGTATACTGTACCCCGAAATGAGGGTCCCTCGTGGACCCCCTGCGAAATCGCTCGGGCTTCCCTGATCCGGGCGCTCGAATGAGACAGAGTGGGCTGGCCAGTTGAACCAGGCTGAACCGATCACACCGTGGAAGTCGCGCCACGCAGATTCCAGGAAGCCGGGGGTCACCGATGCTGAAATCGACCCGGAGCGGGGGTTTGAACGGATGAAGATGTTTCATTTCCAATCGGGCGAGGCCCGCTGTGAAGAGCAGCGGCCGGTTGCAACGCGCGTTTGGGCGTTCGATGGGAGCGCGGCCGGGAGCCGTTGCCGGTGGATCCTCGCCTTGCTTGGCATCGCTCTCGGGGTGACGTCACAACTCGCGCTCGGACAGACCAGCGACAGGTTTAACCAATGCTTGAACAACTGCTTTAGCGTATGCGATACGGGACCCGCGAACCTCGCCTGGGGATGCCGGGAAGATTGCGGGCGCCAGTGCGGAAATCTGAATCAGAACTCGCCCGCGCCCTACGGCGCCATCGCCTTTGGCACTCGCGGAGCCGAGGGGATCTCCTGGAACAAGGGGAGTGGGGCGGCGGCCGACCAAGGCGCCATCGCCACGTGCAGCAGGTACGGCAGTAACTGCAGGGTCGTGTACCGCTTCCAGAATACTTGCGCCGCCCTGGCGCTGGCCAAAGGTGCGCAGCACTTTGAGGCGGCAACGGGCAACACAAAGGAAAAGGCGGAAGCCAATGCGACGGCGGCCTGCCAGCAACGTTGGGGCACCTGCCTGAGCGACCTCTCGGCGTGTTCGCTGGCCAGCACGAGCGGGTTGAACAAGCCGAATCCCCCCGCGCAGCCTCACGCGACATCCTGGGGCGCCATCGCCTACAGCGCCCCGGATATGCAGGCGGGATGGTCGTATAGCAAGAACGACCGGTCGCTCGCCGAGAAAGAGGCCATGACTGCCTGTTCCCAGCGCGGCAGGGCGTGTGTTTTGCGGACCGTCTTTAACAAACAGTGCGCAGCGCTCGCGTCGGATCGCGGCTTCGCCGGTTGGGCGACCTCCACGGACCCGAGAGAGGCCCAACAAAAAGCCGTCGAGGCGTGCACGAAGAACGGTGGCACGCGGTGCACGCTCCACGTTTTCTTTTGCTCCTTCTGACGGTCGTGCGGGAAGCTCCCTGGCGCCGCTCGGTAGGGGAACTGGTTTCAACGGCGGATCTGAGGGCTTTCCGTCCGATGGGGCCGCAGCGTTTTGCCATTGGGACGGTGGTTGCGGGACTCCAGCCCATAAGCGCGGCCAGCACCGGGAGTCCGCCGCTTCCACCGGAGGTGCGAGGGTTTTTCAAGCCTGCGGCGTCGCCTTACCACCCGCACTACGCCCATGCCGAACCGATCTCCAGATCGGCGCAGGTGGAGAAAAAGCGTGTCACTAGGTAGGCCGTTTTCAAAACTGCAACCGATTGGAAATGGAAAACTTGCGCCATCATGGTGTAGAAGATGAGTCAAGGGGCGGTTCGCTCGACGCGATTGCGCGGGTTCCGGTGGAACCACAAGTTCAAACGCCCAGTTTCTTGTAGATCTCCGGCAGCCGGCGGGCCGCCTCTTCCCGGACCTCGTCGTACAAATGACGGCCGTGGCAATCCATGGCAACCGTGAGCGGCCCGAAATTCCGGACGCGAAACTGGTACAACGCCTCCGGATGGAGGTGCTCCCAATACACCGCTTCGACTTCCTCGATCTGCAGTGTTTCCAGCGCCGCCGAGCCGCCCACAATGGCCAGATACACCGCGCCGTACTGCTGCATGGCATCCAGGCTCTTCTGGTACAATCCCGCCTTGCCTATAATGGCCCGGACTCCATACCTGGCGATGAGCTCCGGCGTGAACCGGTCCATCCGGGTGCTGGTGGTCGTTCCCACGCAGATCTTCTCCCACTTGTCCCCGTTTCTGCGCAGGCTGGGCGCCGTGTGGATGCAGGGGTAACCCGCCAGGCTCACGGGAGGCTCGTGGTTCTGATCGAACATATAAATCTGCGTCAGATCGCGAATGCCGAAAAGCACGCCGTCGAAGCGCACGATATCGCCGGCATGCAATTGCCGCACATCCTCTTCCGAAAACGGAGATTGCAAATGAAATTCCGCCATGTTCGTGGTCCTCCAGAATCAATAGCCGTATTCGACGCCGCCGCCGGGATGAATGATGGCGCGCGCGCGCCTGGCCGGCCAGCACTGCGTATTCACCGCCACGGGGTTCTGCGTAATGTGAGTGTATGCCGTTTCGATGTGGACGCCCAGGGTGGTGACGTCGCCGCCCAGCCCCATGGCGCCCACCCCGCTGGCATTGATGGCGTCTTCCAGTTCCACCTCGATAGCGGCGATCTCAGGGTCCGGATTGCGCTGGCCCACCGGCCGCAAAATGGCGTCTTTGGCGAGCCTGGCGACCAGGTCCGCCGTTCCCCCGAAACCCACTCCGATGATGCCCGGAGGGCACGGGTTTCCGCCGCCGCCGACCACCGTATCCAATACGATTTTTTTCAGCGCCTTCACGCCATCCCCCGGGGTGAACATCTGCATCTTGCTCACATTCTCCGACCCCGAGCCCTTGGGGGCCATGAGAATGTCCAGATCCTCGCCCTCGCTGAAGTCCCAATAAAACACGGGCAGCCCCGGTCCTACCGAAGTTTGCGGATTGACCCTGAGGAGCGGGTGCGTGGAACTGCCGCGGAAGGGAAACTCCTGCGTGGCGCGCCTGGTCCCCTCCACCAGGCGGTTTTTAATCTGGTAGCCGTTCCACGCATACCCGCAGCCGATTTTCACCTTGAAGATCGGCAGGCCGGTGTCCTGGCAAATGAGGGTATGATCGCGGTCGGCAATCTCAATGGTCTTGAAGATGGCTTCATACACCGATCGCGCCGTGGGCTTGGTTTCCCGCGCGTAGGCATTTTTCAGGGCATCGCGAACATCCGGCGGCAAATCGCAAAGGGAACGGATGTACAGTTGTTTGGCGGCTTCTTCCACAATCGTGTAGTCGAAATCATTCATTTTTGAGCACCTCTTCGCGTTTGACAATCCTCTCCGGGTACTTGCGGAAGTCCAGGGCCAGTACAAAGTCGGCCAGGGCGTGCAGGTCCGCATCCGGCAGATTGTACTTGGGCATTATCGAGTGCGGGCTGACAAGCTGAGGGTTCTTGATGTACCTGGCGAGGTAATCCCCGGTTCTGCCCTTGGCCACAATATTCGATAGGTCGGGCCCGGTCCGGTGGCCGCCCTGGCCGCGGATTTGGTGGCAGTAAGCACACTCGTGATCGGCATAAAGATAAAGGCCGCGCGCCTCCGATGCCGTAAGCGGCCTCTCGGGCACGGGAATGATCCGCCCGTAGGGGCGGGCGCCTTCGAACCCCATCAGCGTCAAATAAACAACCCCCGCCAGGCAGCTCACCCCGGCGGCCATCGCCAGGGGACGCTGCCGCTTTTTGGAAAGAAATGGCACCGCGAAGAGCAGGGCCACTCCGGCGGCTGGAATGGCGAGATTGCCCACCGCTTCCCAGCGCCCCGAGAACAGCGTCAGCAGTTGAAACAGCCACATGTAATACCACTCGGGGCGGGGCAGGTAGGTTGGAGCCAGCGTACCGGCTATCGCTTCCCGTGCCGGCTCGCGCAGAAACGCCAGCGCCACGACGGCAATGAAAACCGCCGTGAACACCCATGCACTGCGGAACATGTGTTCGGGGAAGAAGCGGTAGGGTTTGCACTTCCCGGCCGGCCCCGGCTCGCACTCGGTGAGATTGTGGATCCGCACCAGGTAGAGATGAATCAGAGTGAACCCGGCCAGCAGCGCGGGAAGCAACAACATGTGAATGGCGTAGAAGCGCGTCAGCGTCAGGCCGGAAACGGTATCCCCGCCGCGAATGAGGCGGCTGATAAAACCGCCAATCAGCGGGATGTCCTTGGGGATATTCGAGCTGACTACGGTAGCCCAGTAAGCTTTCATGTCCCACGGCAGCAGATAGCCGGTGAAACCGAGTCCCAGGGTGACCAGTAAGAGGCAGACGCCCGCGATCCACGTCCATTCCCGCGGCGCGCGATACGTGCCCGAGAAGTAGTTCGCCAGCATGTGGACGAACACCGCGAGCACCATGGCGCCCGCGCCCCAATGATGGATGCCGCGCAGCACCGCGCCCATGGGCACGCTCTGGACGATGTAATCGATGGACTGATAGGCTTTGTCCGGCGATGGATTGTAGTACATCGCCAGGATCAGACCCGATACCGCCATCACTCCGAACAGGAGAGCGCACAAAGTTCCCAGGGTCGCGGACCAGCCGGTTCCCGGCGGCAGATCCTTATAGAGAAACGGACTCAGGTGTTTTTTCCAGCCCAGCCGCTCGCTCAACACCTTACCCTACCTCCACCAACAGTTGGCCCGAATCGACTTTATAAACATATCGATCCAGGGGCCGGGGCGGCGGACCCGCCAGGACCTCTCCATCGCGATCGAAATTCCCTCCATGGCACGCGCAGCGAAAGCGCGAGGAGTGGCCGTCCCACCTCACCGTGCATCCCAGGTGCGGGCAGGTTGCGTTAAAGCAGATCAGTTCGCTGGCCGTGCGGGAAACCAGAACCGGCACGGAGACCCGCTGGGTGTAGATCCCGCGCTGGATGTCGTAGTGTATCGGCGCCGTGGTGACGTCCCCCGCGCGGAGATTGTCGAGCGGCGCCACGGGAACCCACTGTTTCGGTGTTTTGGAAAGAGCCGGTCCCGCTACCGCGCCGATCCCCAGCGCGCCCAGCACGGCCGCCGCGCCGGCTCCCAGCGCACCGGCAACCCATGCCCGGCGGTCCAGCGGCTGCCGGATTTGCTCCATGACCTCTTCCACGGGGCTTACCGGCAGGCTCTCCTCCGCGGGATGTGTGAGCGCCAACCGCTGGATGTATTTAATGGCGCGCGTGGGACTGATGCCCTTCGGGCACACCTCCGTGCAGTTGAACTCCGTCCGGCAGTCATAGCAGGACAGCAATGCGCGATCCAGCCTCTCGGCGAAAAGTCCGTCCCGGCTATCGGCCAGCAAGGTGAAAGCGCGGTTCAGGGCCGCCGGTCCGGCGTATCCTTCGTGATAGTAGGCCATCGTGCAGCTCGAAACGCAACAGCCGCAGGCGATGCATTCGGTCGCGCCGGCGATTGCCAGCCGTTCCCGGGAATCCGGCCTGATTTGCGCGGGCTCCGTGCCCTCCCGTTTGGGTTCAAAGAAGGGCAGGACGGATTCGTATTTTTCGAAGAACGGCGCCATATCCACCACCAGGTCCTTGATCACGGGAAAGTGATTCAAAGGCCGGATCGTGATTTCCCCTCCCGCCGGAATCTCCGAGACGTTCGTCTTGCAGGCCAGGGCCTCCTTTCCGTTGATCACCATGCCGCAGGAACCGCACATGTTCACGCGGCAGGCGAAGCGGAAAGCCAGGGTCGGGTCCTGCTCCTGTTGCAGGCGCAACAACACGTCCAGGATCGTGGTGGTGGTTTCCGCGCCAACTTCCAGACTGTAGCGGTCGAAATGGCCGCTGCCGGCCTGGCGCGGATCGTAACGAAAAACTCGGATATTCCTGCGCATATTAGTAAATCTTGAACCAGACGATCAGTGTGACCACTGCTCCGAGCGCCACCAGGCCCCAGATCAACGCCCGATGATATTTTACCGAGACCAGGTTGAAATCCAGCAGAACCACCCGCAGCCCGAGGGCGGCGTGAAAGGTGACCGTCAGGAGCAGTAGAAACTGGATCAGCAGGTTATAGGTCAGGGTAAGATGCAGCGCGACCAGAACGACCAGGGCCAGCGCCGAGGTCCGCTGCCAGATCCATGCCCACATACCGATCCTGGTATTTTCCGTGCGGTGCGGGTCCAGTTCTCCCCGTTTTAACGGCTTGCGGTATTCGATTGGGTTGTCGTTCCCGTTCATTCGTCTTCCTTCGGGGCCGCGGGCCGGTTAGTCTCTTTCCTGTAGTTCTGGCATTCCTCGAGCGTTTTGTAGGGGAACAGGACCGGCTTCTTCTCCAGTTCCGGCTTGCCGTCCGCGCCGCGCCGCAGATAAATATTAAACAGCCCGTAATCGTCGCGCTGTTCGGGGAAGTCCTGGCGAAAGTGCGCGCCCCTGGTCTCTTCGCGCAGTTGAGCCGAAGCGGCCACCATGCGGGACACGTCCAGCATGTTCCGCAGATCCAGCGCGGCTGTGTACATCATGTTGTAGACCACCCCGCCCACCACTTTCATGCCGGCAGCCGCGCCCGCCAGCGATTCGATTTCCTCCAACGCCTGGCTGAGTTCCGGTTCCTGGCGCGCTACCCCCACTTTGTTCCAGTTCAGCTCCTTGATCCTCTTGCGCAGTTCGAAGGGGCTATCTCCCTGGGGGCGCGCCATCGGCTCCCGCAGGAGTGCCACGGTTTCTTCCACCTGGCCCTTGCGGGTCTCTGGAATCATGCGATTCCCGTTCGCCAGGTATTGGGCAATCGCCTTGCCGGCCACGCGCCCGTAAACGCACGAATCGCAAATGCCATTGCCGCCCAGGCGATTGGCGCCATGCACGCCGCCGGCGTCTTCACCGGCCACAAACAGCTTTTCCAGGGGCGTCCCGCAGTGAACGTCGATCACGGCTCCCCCCATAAAAAAGTGCGCGGATGGCGCGACGGGAACACGGCCTCGCGCCAGATCGTAATGGAATTGGCGGCAGCGCTCCGCCATCCCCGGAAAGTTCTTGAGAACGAAATCCGCTCCCAGGTGAGATGCGTCGATGCGTACGCCGCCCTCCGGGCAGGCTCGGCCGTTCACCATTTCCAGAAAGGAGGAGCGGCTCACCACGTCGCGGGTAGCGCGTTCGGCCACTCCGGGCGCATAGCGCAGCATGTACCGTTCGCCGAGACCGTTATACAGGTGAGCGCCCGCGCCGCGTAATCCTTCTTCCAGGAGAGCCCCGGCCACCACGCTGCCCCGCACAATCAGGCCGGTGGGGTGAAACTGGACCATCTCCATGTCCTTCAGCGGCGCGCCGGCGCGGTACAGCATCCCCAGGCCGTCCGCGGACTTCTCCGGGCCGGGAGCGTGAAACGTGTACTGCGTGGGCCCGCCGCCGGTCGCCACCAGCGTCGCGGCCGCCTCCACCACCAGGAATTCCCCGCGCTGCATGTGGAACAGAAGGGCGCCCGTCACGATTTGCCCGGATTCGTCCAGCAGCAGGTCCACCGCGGGGCACTCTTCCAGGACGGGTATGCGCCGTTTGGCAACCTGCTCGGTCAGCCGGCTGATGATTTCAATCCCAGTGAGATCGCCCTTATGTACGGTGCGATCGAAAGATTGGCCCGCGAACGCTTTCTGATGAATCGTCCCGTCCGGATTGCGATCGAAGAAGCAGCCAAAGCGCGTTTCCATCTCCTTGATGGTAGAGGTGGCTTGCTCGACCAGGACCCTGGCCAGTTCCTGGTCGTTAATGTATTGTCCGCCCTTGAGCGTGTCCAGGAAATGCTTCTCGTGAGAATCCGCGGGATTGAGGACCACATTGAAGCCGCCCTGGACCATGCGGCTGCACCCGCCCTTCCCGCGCAGCGCCTTGGTAGCGATCAGAATCTTGAGGTTCGGATTGGCATCGTGCGCGTACAGCGCGCAGAGCTGCGCCGCGGCTCCCATTCCAAGGATCAGCAGGTCGGCATGGACCTTTGTTATTGAAGGCTGAGTGATGTTCATTTAGCCGAAGGGCAGTCTGCAATCCATACAACAGAATACGCTTTTTCGATTGATCCGCGTGCTGAGCCTTCAGGGCTTGCGCCTCCACAAATAGTAGGCCGGGATGCCGGCGGCCATGATGGCCAGGCCGATCAGGGACGGGCCGGGGCGCTGAATGAGAGTGTTCAGCATAAACGCGCCCCCGGCGGCGATGAAGGCCAGGGTGGTGAACGGATAACCCCACATGCGGTAGGGACGCTCCAAATCCGGACGGTTCCGCCGCAGAACGATGACGCCGGCTACCGTGGCCACGTTCAGCATCCAGATGCCGAAAATACGGTAATCGATCAGCACCTCGAACGACCCGGCGAGGATCAGCAGCGCGCTCCAGGCGCCTTGCATGACGATGGAAAACGACGGCGTCCGGTAGCGCGGATGAATCGTGGCGAAGCGCCGGAAGAACAAGCCGTCGCAGGCCTGCGCGAAGTAGACGCGCGGCTGCGTGAGCACGCGCCCGTTGAGCGCGCCGAGTATGGAAAGGAGGATCGTGATGGAAACGAGCGTCGCTCCAGACCGGCCGAGCGTCCGTTCCGCGGCGAGTGTCCCGACCCGATCGGCGTGCGCAATCTCCGGAATCGTCAGCACCTTCAAATAGGCGATGTTGATCAGCACGTAGACGGCGATGGCGATCAGCAGTCCGATGGAAAGGGCGCGCAGAAGCGTGCGCTCCGGATTCTTCACCTCGCCGGCCACAAAACTGACAGCGGACCAGCCGTCGTAGGCCTGCAAACACGCGATCATCGCGATGCCGAAGGCGCTCGCCGAGATGCCTTGGAAGGCCGCACTCGGCGCGGCGCGCGGGACGAAGAATGCGCTGACGATGATGACCGACAGCCCGGCCATCTTGGCGACAGTGCAGAAATTCTGAACCGTGGCGCTGGGGCGAACGCCGCGGTAGTTGACCAGCGTCAATAGGGCCATGACGGCCAAGGCCACAACTTTCGCCTGCGACGAACCGAGCCGGACAAAGTACGACAGGTAAATTGCGAAGCTGACGGACAAGTAGGCGATTGCGGCGGACTGGCTGATAAAAAAGTGCGTCCAGCCGCAGAGAAACGCGGGGAGCGGCCCCCAAGCTTCGCGGAGGTAAACATACTGGCCCCCGGTAGCGGGGAGCATCGCGCCCAGTTCGGCGAACGCCAGCGCGCCAAAAAACGAAAGCACGCCTGTGACGATCCACACCGTGAGAATCCAAGCCGGGGAACCGATGGCGCGGGCGATCAGGTTCGGCACCAGAAAAATGCCGGAGCCGATCACGATGCCGAGGACGATCGAAATGGAATCGAACAAGCCAAGCTCGCGCTGAAGCTCCGTATTGTCCATGGTTGGCGGCGCAATGCACCGGACCTGCTACGCAGCGCGGGCCCGAGAGCGCCGGAGGCTCCTCCTCGCGAACCTTACTCTCAAGATTCTCGCATGGGCGCCGGAGGACATGCAGACATTATTGGTCGATTCATGCGCCTGATTGACGACCCTGTTACGACGGCGGCGCACACGCCCGGGGCCGCGCGAAAACACATCGCAGCGGGCAGAGTATGCTTACAATAGGCTGCGCGATATAGGATGCCAGGCTATTCGACCTGCGGGAAGCCAAAGGATGACTATTGTGAACACAACCAGATGCGCGGACATCTTGATACGGGAGATGGTCGCGCTTGGGATGCGCAAGTGTTTCTCGGTATCCGGCAATCAGATTATGGCTGTATACGACGCTGCCATCGACAGCGGCCTCCAGATCATACACACCCGCCACGAAGCGGCGGCTGTGCACATGGCGGACGCCTGGGGGAGACTGACGGGAGAACCAGGTGTAGCTCTCGTCACAGCGGCGCCAGGATTTACGAATTGCTTGACGGCCCTCTATGTGGCCAAACTGGCGGAATCCCCGGTGGTGCTCTTGAGCGGAGATGCGGCGATTCGTACGGACGGAAGAGGGGGCTTCCAAGAACTGGACCAGGTGACGATGGCCGGTCCAGTCACGAAGCGCAGTTGGCGTGTCAACGATCCGACACGCATCCGGGAAGACTTTAGGCGGGCAGTGGCGTTGGCAAAGGCGGGGAGACCAGGCCCGGTGCACCTGAGTCTGCCGGTGGACGTCCTTGAGGCGGAGCTTGCTCTTGAGGAGTTTTTGGCGCCGGTGGGTGTTGAGCCTACGTTGACCAGCGCGTCTGTAGAGGCAAAGAAAGAGGTAATCGCGATCCTTCGCTCCGCCCGGCGCCCTCTCTTGATAGGGGGAGCAGGGGTGATGCGCACTGCTGCGTTTCGCGAACTGCGGGCCGTTGGCGATGAAGTTGGCCTGCCGGTTGTGGGCGCCGAAAGCCCCAGAGGACTGAACGATCCAAGTTTAGGTGCTTTGGCGGATGCAACCGTCAAAGCGGACGTAGTGGTGCTGGTCGGCAAGGCACTGGATAACGCTCTGAATTTTGGATCTACACCAGGGTTTCATCCCAAGTGTCGATTTCTACAGATAGATGCGGACTCCGGGGTTTTGGCACAGGCGCGTCGTAATGTACCCGAGGCAGATCGGTTGTACCAGGTGAGAGAAGACGACGTCGTGGCGACAATCTCTCCATGCATCCGGAAGGCAGCCAACGGTACGCATTGGGATGCAGCCTGGTCCGAGGAGGTGCGGACGGCGGTCGATTACAGACCGGAGTCTTGGCGGCTGACGTCAGGAAGCCGGAAGCACACCGTAGAAGTGCTCGACGCGGTACAGGAGTTTCTAGGAAGTGGAAGCGAGAGCATATTCGTTTCCGACGGAGGCGAGTTCGGTCAGTGGGCACAAGCGTGTATTAAAGCGGAGAAGCGAGTGATAAACGGGCCGTCAGGGGCGATCGGTGGAGGCATACCATTTGCGATTGGCGCGCGCGCAGCGTTTCCCGCGGCGCGGATCGTGACTGTTATCGGAGATGGCACTTTTGGATTCCACGCGTTGGAATTTGACACAGCGCTTCGATATGACCTACCTTTCATAGCTGTTGTTGGAAACGATGCCGGCTGGAATGCCGAGATCCAGATTCAGATTCGACGATTTGGTAAAGACCGCGTGATGGGTTGTGAACTGTTGCCAACCAGGTATGACGAGTTGGCGGAAGCGTTGGGATGTTATGGACGTCAGGCAGAAAATGGTAGCGAGGTGCGGAATAGCCTTGATTCAGCATGGAATAGCAAGAAACCAAGCTGTATCAATGTAAAGGTTGGTCGTGTGGCAGCTCCCATAGTCAGGAAGTATAGTGGTCGCCAGAATTCAGACCAGGCAGTAAGCTAAGATTTCGGCGGGAGTCGCTGACAGCGGAGAGGCCGACGACGACGACGAGAAAGCAGTACAGTCCGAAGTTCAAGGCGCGGGTCGAGAAGACGCTCAGCCGGTTGGGATCGCAGTTCAAGGTGCATCCCATCCTGGCGGTCGAGGCGATCCGCTTGCTGGACGAGCAGTACACACGAACGCCGTTCTACGTCATCTTCCGGCTCCCATGGGAAGGACACCGGATCTACACCGTACTTGTTGAGAGGCGCCACGGTGCAACGCGTCAACCAGGTGGAGCACGGACATCACGTATATCCGGATGGCACAGGGTTGCCACATCGGCCCGTAGTGGAAGGGATCGAGCCACAACGCAGATCACCAAGAGATGCGGATTCACGTTTCGCTCCGGATGGAGTGCGGGCGGAGGGTCAATCTGAAGTTCGCGGTTGGCGCGCGCGACTCGCTGCAACCGCTGCGCGAGGGGCGGGCTGGCACCGACGAACTGCGAACTGGTCGAAGCCGCGCGCGCGGCACGCGTCCGCTGCGCCTGAGCGTCTCAAAAACACACGCCTCCGCCATGCTATACTTTTGAAGTCTACCTGTAACGATTCCAGGGAATTTTTATGCCTAAGCTGAAGACACACAAAGGTGCGTCCAAGCGGTTCAAGAAGACGGGCACGGGGAAAGTGGTTCGCAATCACGCCTTTGGCCGTCATATCCTGACCTCGAAGCCGCACAAACGCAAGAAGAAGTTGCATCAGAGCGTGGTGGCCGATAAAGCCGATCAGCCCGCTCTGAAGCGCATGCTCCCCTACTAAAAATGGGCGCGGGCATTTTTGCGCGGACGGTGCGCGTGGCACGTGCCCGATCCGCCAATTTTAATTAAAGGAGATGAAACGTGCCTAGAGTCAAACGAGGTACCCACCGCCGGGCGTCGCGGAAAAAGACGCTGGAACTCGCTTCCGGTTATTTTCTCACCAAGAGCAAACTGTATCGCGCGGCGCAGGAGGCCGTGGAGCGCGGCCTGAAGTTCGCCTACGTCGGCCGCAAGAACAAGAAGCGCGAATATCGTTCCCTGTGGATCGTGCGCATCAATGCGTCCTGCCGCGCGGCGGGCATTTCTTACAGCCAGTTCCTGCATGGCCTGAAAGCGGCCGGCATGGACCTGAACCGCAAAGTGCTGGCGGACGTGGCGCTGCACGACGATGCGGCGTTCCAACAACTGGTGAATGCGGCGAAAGCCGGCTTGGAGAGCGCCAAGGCATGACTCCTGTGGAACAGGAAGATTCCCTGAGCAGCCTGGAAGACCGCATCCAGCGGGCCGTCCAGTTAGTGATGAAGCTGCGCCAGGAAAAACAAAGCGCTCTCGAGGAAGCCGCCCAAGCCAAGGCCGAAGCGGCGCGCCTGGCCGACGAAGTGAAGACCTTGCAGGCGGAGCGCAAGCAGGTGCGCACGCGCATCGAAAAGCTGTTGGGCCAGATCGACCAGTTGAGCGCCACCTAAACGCCCTGCCGGAGAGACCGGATGGACCCCGTCGCCGACAAACAGCCCGTTCGCGTCACCATCCTCAGCCGTTCTTACATTCTGCGCACGGCGGGCGACCCGCGCGAAGTGGAAGCCGTGGCGGCCAGCGTGAACGAGCTGATGCTGAACATCGCCGGCAAGGCTCCCAATGCCGATTCCACGCACATCGCGGTGCTGGCCTGCATGCACCTGGCGGACCGGCTGCACGATCTGGAACGCGAGCTGGCCGAATGGAAGGGCCGGGTCAACCAAAAATCGGGAGAACTGGCCGGTTTGCTCGAGGAGGTACTGCGGCCATGAAGATTCGCTGGTTCGCCGCGTTGCTTGGTATGTCGCTCTCCGCCGCTTCCACTTACCAATCCGAAATCGCCGCGTGGCGCCAGAAGCGCGAAGCCGAGTTGAAGGCCGATGGCGGCTGGCTGTCGCTGGCCGGTCTGTTCTGGCTGCATGAAGGCGCCAACAGCTTCGGCCGCGACGCCGCGTGCGCGATC
>Ga0181521_10005126_pt1 | contig 14695 bp, 10 predicted proteins | sample PEATcosm2014_Bin_32_FD_119764 | JGI IMG/M metagenome (GOLD analysis project Ga0181521, IMG submission 119764) | Peatland microbial communities from MTU Mesocosm Facility, Houghton, MI, USA - PEATcosm2014_Bin02_60_metaG | ecosystem: Environmental > Terrestrial > Soil > Wetlands > Peat | place...
ACGGAGTATTACGAAAAATTGAAATCGTGTTTCAGTTATCTCAAGACCTTCCAGAAATACGGCGGCACGCCGGAGGAAATCGCAAACGCAGAAGCGAACGTCGTCTATGTCATGGGGGTGATGGGGCATTTTGTGGGCGACGGTTCGCAGCCGTTGCACACGACGGTGAATTTCAACGGCTGGGTCGGTGACAATCCGCACGGTTACACGACCAGAATGAATTTTCACGCGTGGATTGACGGCGGCTACTTTCGCCAGACCGGCGGAATACAAGTCGGAGCGCTGGTCGGCAAAATTCAACCCGCCGGGCGCATCGCGAACGCGGACGCGCCGGACGGAATGTTTCGCGCCGTGGTGGCTTATCTGGTCGAGCAAAACAAATTCGTCGAGCCGCTTTATGAATTGGAAAAGGAAGGCAAGCTGACCGGCGAAGGTGACAAGGGCCTGGAAGGCCGGGCGTTTCTGGAAGGCCAGCTCGTGAAAGCCGGCCAGATGCTCGGCAACATCTGGTACACGGCGTGGCTGGAAGCGCCGGAGGACCAATATCTTGAAGCGCAACTGGAGCAACGCAACGCGGCGAATCCGCCATCGAAGTGAAGCGGCGGGTTGAACTGGTTTGCGAATTAACTTGTCGCGCGCACGGGCCGGCACAAAATGATTTCACTTCGGGCCTGTAGCTCAATTGGTTAGAGCAGAGCACTCATAATGCTTTGGTTCTCGGTTCGAGTCCGAGCAGGCCCACCAGCCCCGAACCCTTTCGGGGCTGCCGCGTCGAAGTAGAGCGAAGACGGGCTACGACGCACAACTTTTCACAAACGCTCCAAACTCCGGCTCGGCAAGCCAGCTCGTCACGAAGAAAAGTGAAGGCTGCCGCGCCGAAGCGGAAAGCGCAGGCGGGCTGGTGTAATGTCGCGAAGGCGGGCTACGGCGCGGCAAACCATCAGAATGAGGACAAAGAGTCGTTTGGCACACTGACCGGAAATTTTCCCAAGTGTGACCTTCAAAACGGGTCCCGGTCGGGGTAGCGGAGCGCCGCGGAGCCGCGCCCGCCCCCCACCGACGGGGTCGCTTGAAACGGTACTCTGCCCTGATGAAATCCATGGTGACGAATGGCATTGGCGGATTATGCAATTCCCGATTTACCGGCCAGCTTGCGCCCGCCGGCAGTTTTTTTGCAAGAAACAGGTCGTCTTCTTCGAGTATTGGTTGTATGAATCCAGTAATGACCTTGTTGGGCAACAACCTGATTCCAACGAGATACAGCCTGTTGAGCCGGTTGCAAAACCGGGATGATCAGGACAGTTGGAAGGATTTTTTTGACACCTACTGGCGGTTGATTTACTCGGTCGCACTGAAATCCGGCCTGACGGAGACCGAGGCGCAGGATGTCGTTCAGGAAACCATCATCTCAGTGGCCAAGGATATTCACAAATTCAAACGCGACCGGAAGCTGGGTTCGTTCAAAGGCTGGCTGCGGAACGTCACCCGCTGGCGGATTGCGGACCAACTGAGAAAGCGCACGCACCCCGGGCGGGCGGAAGCTTCTACAAACGGCGAGGAGTGCCGGCCATTGGATGTGGCTGAAATTCCCGACCCTGCCGGCGGAGATTTGGAGTCCGTCTGGGAGGATGAATGGCAATCGAATTTGCTGAAGGCGGCCACGGAGCGCGTCAAGCGCCGGGTCAAAGAGGAACATTATCAAATGTTTGATTTTTACGTCGTCCGGCAATGGCCGGTGGGCAAGGTGGCGCAGACGCTGGGAGTCAGCGCCGCCCAAGTTTATCTTGCCAAACATCGCGTTGCCGGGTTGATAAAAAAAGAAGTGCGCGCTCTGGAAAAAAAGTGGAATTCAACTTGAACCGGATGGTGAATTTGTCCGCGAACCAGGACTTTTCATGACTGAACCTATTGACTCGGCGCCGGCCGACAAAGCCGCATCTGATGCCGCCGCGCCTCCGCTCGTTCCGGATCATCAACTCATCCGGCTCATTGGCACTGGCGCGAGTGGGCAGGTGTGGCTGGCCAGGAATGCCTTGGGAGCTTATCGCGCCGTCAAAATCGTGTTTGAAAAAACTTCCCGGCATAAACACCCCTTTGGCGGGGAACTTGACGGCGTCATGAAATTCGAGCCCATCTCGCGCCAGCACGACGGATTCGTGGACATCCTCCACGTCGGCGGCGGGGAGGCGGCGGGTTGTTTTTATTGTGTGATGGAACTGGCGGATGACATCGGCACCGGCCAAAACATCAATCCCGAACATTACCGGCCACGGACCCTCGCGCACGATTTGGCCGAGCGCAAGCACCTGCCCATTGGCGAATGCATCCGGCTGGGGGCGACCATTGCGTCGGCCCTGGGTTTCCTCCACCGGCACGGTTTGATTCATCGCGACATCAAGCCTTCCAACATCATTTTCGTGAACGGATTTCCCAAGCTGGCGGACTCCGGTTTGGTCGCCGAAATGTACGAACCCAGTTCGTTTGTCGGCACGGAAGGCTTTATCGCGCCGGAAGGCCCCGGCACAATCCAGGCAGACATTTATTCCCTGGGAAAAGTCCTGTACGAAATCAGCACCGGCAGGGACCGGAACGACTACCCGGAACTGCCGGCGCACCTGGAGGACAACCGGGAAGGCCGGGATTTGATCCAATTCAACAAAATTGTCGTCAAAGCCTGCCGGGCAAAGCCGTGGCAACGGTATAAATCCGCCGACGAACTGATGACCGCCCTGCTCACGTTCCAATTCTGCCGGCATGACCCGCGCAAGGCAAAAACCCGCAGCCTGCTGATGAAGTCGATTGAGTTCGGCGGGTATGGCGTTGCGATTTGCGTCCTCACCATTCTTCTCTGCCGGATTATCTGGCTTTTGCTGCACGGCCAATGATCGCTTTCTGCCGGCACGACCCGCGCAACGAAAAGACGCGTGACCTGCCGATAAAGTTGATTGAATCGGCGGTATTTGTATTGCGATTTGCGTCTTCACTTTTTGATTTGGCTTATCCAGCACTCACGGAGAACTGTTTCCGGGATTCCCAATGTAAGTCCTTTCAATTGAGCAAGTTAAAAGCCAGTAAAATCTTGGAAGATTTTTGAAAGAACCGTCCTTGTTCCTACGAGTTATATGTGGATGTGTTAATTTTTTGGAAAGAAATATGTGCTTAAGCATGAAATGATGCAAACCTATGAAAACCGAACGAAACCTGATTAAATTTTGGCTGCTGGGTGCGGTGTCTGGTGCAGCTCAAATTCCGCATTCGCCTAAACATCATACTCGTCATCCTATGAAAACGAACCCATCATCGAAAAATCCCGAGGCGGCGTTCAACCTGACTGAATTGTGCGTCGTGATTGCGTGCATTGCCGTTCTGGCGATGCTGGTATTGCCGGCGCTGGCGGCCACCAAAATGCAAAGCGCCAGCGCCGGTTGCCTCTACAATTTGCGGCACCTTATGATCGGCTGGGAAATGTATCGAACGGAAAACAACGATTATCTCATGCCCAACGCCCCCGCTGGCTACGCCGCAGGGTGGGTTAGCCCTCAAGTAGCAGAAAATTGGGCTACTGCGCCTGCGAATACCAATTCGGTTTATTACACCAACTCCAAAGCGCTAATGTGGCCGTATGTGAACAATAATTTGAGCGTCTATCGGTGCCCGGGCGACGTCGTGCCATCGGCAAACGGAACCCGCATCAGGAGCTATTCCATGAACAGCGCCATGATTGGCGGCTTGCAGGGCAATATAGCGCCCCTGATAGCTTATAATCCCGGCAATCGCGTTTATTTCAAAGGCAGCGACCTGGTCAGTCCATCCCCGGCCAATGTCTTTGTTTTTGCGGATGAAAGTCCAGCCAGCATAAATGATGGCTACTTGCAAATTAGCTCGAATGTACCGGACTTTCCAGACATTCCTGCGTGTTATTTGGAAGGCGGCTGCGGCTTCTCGTTCGCCGATGGGCACGGAGAAATTCATCGCTGGAAGAGTTCGGCGCTGCTCATTCCAGTTCAACAAAACCTCACGCAGTTTAACGTCGTTCCTGCTGATGGTAATCAAAATGCCGATTGGATTTGGCTCACACAACATGCAACCAGCCACCAATAAAGACAGGTCACAAATTTGAAACCCGGATGATTATGAAAACCAACCATCAACCCTGGCCAGTTTGGAGAAACGGCTACCACTGCGTCGCGCTTCTGGTCTTTCTGATTTCTGCGGCGCTGCCGGTCAGGGGCGGCCTCGTCCAGCCTGTTTCCATCGTCAACACTCCGGCAGTTGCGCCGTCCGGTGGCAGCGGCGATTCTTTGGCGCCCATCATTAGCTCCAACGGCCGCTACGTTTTGTTCGCCAGTTCGGCCAACAATCTGACATTGAACAGTTCCGCGAATCTGGTTCCGCCGACGATGCCGCCGGTGATGAACATTTATTTGCGCGACCGGCAGCAGCAGACCACCACGCTGGTCAGTGTCAGCCTTGATGGCAACGGTGCGGGCAACGGTGATTCCATTCCCGCCGGAATTTCCACCAACGGCCAGTTCGCGCTCTTTGAAAGCGCGGCAAACAACCTGGTTGCCGGCGACACCAACGGCGTCAATGACGTTTTCATCCGCGACCTCCTGGCAAGCGTAACCACGCTGGTCAGTGTCAGCACAAATGGCGGCGCGGCCAACGGAACTTCGCGGTCATCGGTCATGACGCCGGACGGGCGCTACGTCGCCTTCGTCAGCGCGGCCAGCAACCTGACGCCCGGCGACACCAACGGCATCCCGGACGTGTTCGTGCGCGATTTGCAAGCCGGCACCACGACGCTGGCCAGCGCGGGCGCGATGCCATTTCTGGCTACGAGCAGTTCGGAACTGCCGCTCATCACGCCGGATGGCCGTTATGCGGCCTTTTACAGCACGGCCACCAATCTCGTGGCGGGAATTACAAGTTCAGGTGAAATCTACGTTACAGATTTGCAGCAAGGAACCACGATTTGGGCCAGCACGAATTCGCACTCGATTCTGCAAACGTTGAGAAATAATCCAAATGGCCTGTCCTGCAACCAAGCCATCAGTGACGATGGGCAATTCGTCGCCTACGAAGCGTGTCCACCCAGCACGATGTCTCCCTTCCCGAGCGGAGTCGCCCTGCGATACAGTCTGGCTACCGGCCTGACCGACATCGTGAACACCAATGTCGCCGGCATCCTGTCCGGCCTTGAGTTGAATGAGCGGAATTTAAGCATGACGCCGGACGGAAGATTCATCGCGTTCGTGGCAAACATGAACGGCATCAACACCGGCGTGGCGGTCTGGGATGCGCAGAGCAATGCCACCACCGTGGCGAGCTTGGACCTGACACAAACGGCGGTAACGAATTCGATTTGTGACTGGCCGGCCATCACGCCTGACGGACGATTTGTCGCTTTCGTGAGCAACGCGACGAACTTGACGGCGAACCCGCTGGCCGCAGGTTTTCATCTTTATGTCCGGGATTTGCAAGCGGGGACGAGTGTGCTGGTTGACGCCGACACCAACGGTGTTGGTTCCACGCCGAACCTGATGACATTTCCCAGCATGAGCGATGACGGCAGCGTCGTGGCTTTTGACTGTCTGGATGGCAGCCTGGTGGCCAACGATAACAACCGCGCTTACGACGTATTTGCGCGCAATCTCGCCACGAGTTCCACAGAATTGATTTCCGCCGGACTGCCCGGTTTGCCGTCGCTGACGCCCAATGCCTCCTGTATCATTTCCAGTTCCTGCATAAGCACGAATGGACGATACGTCGCCTTTTGGAGCGAAGCCGACAATCTTGCGGCAGGCGACACCAATGGTCTCCGCGATGTGTTTGTTCACGACCTCGTGAGCGGCACGAATTTTTTGGTGAGCGTGAACACAAATGGAATGTCTGGCAACGGCCTTTCGACGGACCCGGCCATCAGCGGTGATGGACGTTTTGTGGCCTTCAGCAGCAGTTCCAGCGACCTCGTGACGAACGACACTAACAATGCTACGGATGTTTTCCTGCGTGATTTACAAACCGGCACGACGACGCTCGTCAGCGTGAATAACAATGGCAGCGCTCCAGGTAATGCCGCTTCGTATTCGCCCTCTATCAGCACGGACGGACGCTACGTGCTTTTTTTCAGCATGGCGGGCAATCTCGTCTCCGGCCCGGTCGGCAATTCGGGTGGAAATCTGTTCTGGCGGGATACGCAGTCAGGAACGAATATCGCCATCACGACTTACTCCTCGTCCACCACGGTCAACGCCATCAACGCCGCGATGACGCCGGATGGCCAGCGGGTCGCATACAGCGTGCAAGTCAACAATGCCTCGACCGCCACGTTTTATGTTTGGGACGCGCCGTCGGGCCAAAACATTTACACTAATGCGGCGTCAACGACCATTTACAAGACCACCATCAGTCCGGACGGAAACCGGATTGTTTTCTACCAGACCAACCAAGTGGTGCTGGTGGATTTTAATTCCCAGACTCAATTGTATTTCAGCAATGCAATAAGCCGGGCAGGATGTCAATTCAGCGCGGACAGCCAATTTCTGGCGTATGTGGCGGGGACGAACCAGATTTATCTCTACAACTTTCCGTCCGCGAGCAACGTGCTGGTCAGCGCGAGTGCCAATGGAAACTGCGACATGCCCACCATCAGCGCTGACGGGCGCTTCGTCGCCTATCGAAGCTTCGCCAGCAATCTCGTGGCGAACGACACCAACGGTGTGCCGGATATTTTCCTGTATGATTCGCTGTCGGGAACGACGACGCTGGCCACGGCCAGTCCGTTGGGAACCTGGCCTGCCAACGGTCGCTCCCTGAATCCCGTTTTCAGCGGCGACGGGCAAACGCTCGTCTGGCAAAGTTGGGCCAATAACCTCGCCGGACAGGATTTTAACCAGTGGTGCAACCTTTATGCGCTGCAATCGTTCGCCACCAATTCAGCGGGCGCGGGACAGCTTTTCAGCATATCCGCGTTTGGTCTTTCTTCCCTGGCCGGCTTGGGTTCATCTGCCAGCGCCTCAACCCTCACTTGGCCGGCCAGCCCCAATGTGACATACCAGGTGCAATTCACGGATAATTTGGACAATCCCCAATGGCAGATCCTGACCAATGCCATTCGAATCATAGGCACCCAAGGCTACATTATGGATACCGACATAAACAACAGTCAGAGGTTCTATCGCGTTGTGTCGTTTTGATTCTGCCGCAGATGACCAATTACGCCGGCGTCAATGGATTGCCGATTTTCACCAACCTGGCCAACCCGACTACGGACAATTTCTGGCGCATCCGCTCGGTGCCGCAGCGTCAGCCAACCAACAGCCGCATGTAAACGAAATTCAAATCCTCTATTCGGGCCGCGTGTCGGTCGCCTGCTCCGACCGCTGGGCTACTGGCCCGAAGTGAAATCATTCTGCGACGGCCCGCCCGCGCGACAAGTTTATTCCACGGGGTTCAGCTTCTCGATTTCCAGAAAGCCGTGCAACTGGCGGATGCGCGTGGGGTGGCGCATTTTGCGGAGCGCCTTGGCCTCAATCTGCCGGATGCGTTCGCGGGTGACCCTGAAATTCTGACCGACCTCCTCCAGCGTGCGCGAGCTGCCATCCAGCAAGCCAAAGCGCTGCTCCAAAACCTTGCGTTCCCGTTCGGTCAGACTGCACAGCACGTTACCCAGTTTGTCTTTGAGCAAGCTGAAACTGGTCATGTCGAGCGGACTTTCGACGCCCTTGTCCTCGATGAAATCGCCGAAGTCCGCGTCTTCACCGTCGCCGACGGGTGATTGGAGCGAGATGGGCTGCTGCGCCATTTTCAGGACGGCGCGCACGCGGTCCACCGGCATCTGCAGGTCGTCGGCAATTTCGTCCGGCGTGGGTTCGCGCCCGAAATCCTGCAGCAGGCGCTTCTGCGAGCGCATCAGTTTGTTGATGATTTCGATCATGTGCACCGGAATGCGGATGGTGCGCGCCTGGTCGGCGATGCTGCGGGTGATGGCCTGCCGGATCCACCAGGTGGCGTAGGTGGAGAATTTGTAGCCGCGGCGATACTCGAATTTTTCCACGGCCTTCATCAGGCCCATGTTGCCTTCCTGAATCAGGTCGAGGAACGACAGGCCGCGGCTGGTGTATTTTTTGGCGATGGAAATGACGAGGCGGAGGTTGGCCTCGACCATTTCGGTTTTGGCCTGGAGGGCCTGGGTGGAAAATTCGCGCAGGCGGCTGAAGAGCTTGAGGAAATTTTCATGCGGCATCCGGACGAATTCCTCCAGCGCCTTGATTTTTTGCCGCTCGGCTTCCACCAGATGTTGCTGCGGGCTGGATTCGCGCTGATTTTCCGCATCGGCGAGCGCGCGCAGGCTGTATTGCATTTTGTCGTGAATGTTTTCGGCCACGAGCGCCATTTCCTCGATGACCTTCAGCTTGAAGCAAAATTTCGGGAACAACGGCCGGAGTTTTTGATCGGCCCGCTTGAACGCCGCCAGGGTGCGGCGGCGTCTGGCCCGGGAATGCGCCTCGCGCCAGGCATTGTATTTGGCATCCACCTCCTGATCCATTTCATGGACGCGCGCAATGAGCCGCCGCAGGGCGCGCAGGTGGGTGTCCCAACCGTCCACTTTTTTGTCGAGCACCACGCGGTCGAACCGCTCGCGCGGCGGATCGGCCAGCAGTTTCTCCGCCAGCGCGATGTGTTCCTTGCCGGCGAAGCCGAGGCTGTAAACGATTTTGCGGACTTCGTTCTCGGCGGCTTCGATGCGCTTGGAAATTTCCACCTCCTGCTCGCGCGTCAGCAGGGCCACCTGCCCCATTTGTTTGAGATACATCCGCACCGGGTCGTCGAGAATATCGAGCCGGTCGGTGTCCTCCTCGTCGGCTTCGGGGGTTTTGACGCGGTCCACCTCGGCCTGGTCCACGATTTCAATTTCCAGCGCGCGGAGTTTCGCAAAAAGGTCGTCCAGTCTCTCCGGCGTGGCGCAGTTTTCCGGCAGGGCATCGTTGATGTCGTTATAGGTCAGATGTCCCTGTTCCCGCGCGAGGCGGACCAGTTCCTTGATTATTCCGGCCAGCTCCGTGTCCGGACTGTTTTGCGGCGAACCGTTGAGCAGGCGGGCGGTTTTCGCATGAAACTTTGCGGTTGTGGCGACGCGCCATCTTCCTTCTTTCAAGGACAAATCCCCCTTGGGTTTACGCACCTTCACTTTTGACATACAACACTCGATACTCCCCGCCTGCCGACCGAAAGCGGTAGGCTAATATCAATTGAGAATCCAATTTCGTCAAGTGGGGAAGCGCCGTTTTCGGATATCGCGTTCGCAAAACCGTTTAGATGTCATACACGATGTAAATCTGGCGTTTCTTGAGATGTTCCAGAATCATTTCCGTGGTGCGGTTAATCGCGCCGAGGTTTTCGCGAACGACCTTAAGCGCGTTGCGACCCAATTCTGCGCGGCGCTTTTCGTCGGCGAGCAATTCGGCGATGGCGGTTTCCAGTGTTTCCGGGTCCTGCACCTGAATCGCGGCGTTTTGGGCCACAAAATTCCGCGCGATGTCGGCGAAATTCTGCATGTTCGGCCCGAAAATCATCGCCTTGCCCCGCGCGCCCGGCTCAATCGGGTTTTGTCCGCCCGTGGCCGTCAGGCTTTTGCCGACGAACACCACCGTGGCCGGCCGGTAAAATAATCGCAGTTCGCCGGTCGTGTTGACGAGCAGGCAATCCAGCTCGCCTTCGCGAAATTGCGTGGTCGCGGCAATCTCATTGCGATAAACAAACTTCACGCCGCGCTCGCGCAATTGCCGCGCGACGTCACGGCAACGCTCGAAATGCCGCGGCACCAGAATCAGAAACAGTTTCGGGAACCGCGCGCGCAGCCGCCCGGCGATTTCTTCCAAAATCATTTCCTCCCCGTCGTGCGTGCTGCCGCCGATCAAAACCGGGGCGTCCGGCGCGACGCCGAGCTGCCGGAGCAGCGCGGGCGCGTCCAGCCTGCGGGGCTCATCCAGTTTCGCCGCGTCAAATTTCAGGTTGCCCACGACGCGCATCGCCTCCGGGCGGCAGCCGACCTCGCGCAACCGCGCGGCGTCCTCTTCGTTTTGCGCGCCGACGCCGGCCAACGAGGCAAAGAGCCGCCGGAACAAGAAGCCAAAGCGTTTGTAGCCGCGGAACGAGCGGTCGGACAAGCGCGCGTTGGCCAGAAACAGAGGGATGCCGAGCTGCTGGGCGCGCCAGATGAAGTTCGGCCAGATTTCGGCCTCCACGAGGATGATGGCTTCCGGCTTGATGGTCGCCAGGGCGCGGACAACGCACTTGCGCCGATCAATGGGATAGTAAATTTTGCTGATGTGCGTGGGCAAATGGCGGCGCAACTCGGCCATGCCGGTGGTCGTGGTGGTGGACACCACGATTTTAACGTTGGGCAGTCGCGGCTCCAGCGCGCGGATAAGTTGCGTGCAGAGATTGACTTCACCGACGCTGACGGCGTGAATCCAGATGACGTGGCGGTTCGTCAGTGCCTGCATGAGGTTCGGGTCGAAGCGGCCGAAGCGTTGGAAAAAGCCGGGAATCCAGCCGCCGCGCCGCCACATCTTCATGAAGTAATACGGCGAAGATAACACGAAAAATGTCGTGAACAGAATGTTGTAAAGAGTGCGCACTCCGATGTCCCCTACGGGTAACGGCCTATCTTCCCACAAACAGACGTTTCACGCAAACTCGCAAAACATGTTTCAAGATTGCAATTTCTTCAGCCGCGAAAGAAAAGCAGCCAGACCACCAGCAATACCGGCAGCAGAAACGGCAGCGTGAATTTGAAGACGAATTCCAGAAACGTCGGGACGCGGATTTTCCGTTGATCGGCGATGGACTTGATCATGAAATTCGGCCCGTTGCCGATGTAAGTGGCCGCGCCAAAGAACACCGCGCTGACGCTGATGGCGAGCAGGCTCGCCGGGTTTTGATGCAGCAATTCCGGGATTCCCTTGGCGCCGGTCACGCCGAAAAGCGCATTCAAAGAACCGAGATACGTCGGCGCGTTGTCGAGCGCGCTGGACAAAATGCCCGTGCCCCAGAAGAAAATCCCGGGTGAGGGTTGGTCGCCGAGCAACGAACGGGCGTTGAGATTGAGCCAGTCGAGCGCGGGCATCATCGTGGCAAAAATGCCGGCGAACAGGACCGCGACCTCCCGGGCCGGGTGAAAATTAAAATCGTTCGCTGCGTGAACGGCTTTAGGAGTCGTGAAATATGAGCCGAACGCGGCGGCGAGCATCATCGCCTCCCGAAGAAAAATCGGGCGGTTCACAAAACCCGCGCCGAGAATGACCGCGAGAAAGAACAGGTTCGGCAGGCCGTCGAAGTGCCACGTTTCCCGTGCGGTTTCGCGTTCGCGCACGACGCGCGGCGCACGGAGGAAATTGAGGCGATCCACGGCATAAAAAATCGCCAGCAGGATGCCCACGCCCGCCGCCCACATCGGCCAGCAATTTTTTGCGATCCACCAGAACGGCACACCCTCCAAATAGCCGAGAAACAGCGGCGGGTCGCCGATGGGCGTCAGGCAGCCGCCGGCGTTGGCCACGATGAAAATGAAAAAGACGATGTGATGCGCCGTGACGCGATATTGATTCATGCGAATCCACGGGCGGATCAGCAGCATGGCCGCGCCGGTTGTGCTCAGCACATTGGCGACGATGGCGCCAACGAACAAAAAAATGACGTTGGCCAGCGGCGTGGCCTCGCCTTTGACGCCGATGCGGATGCCGCCGGAAACGACGTAGAGCGAGCCGATGAGCGCGATGAAGCTGGCGTAATCGTGCCCCGTGTGCAGCACGCGCGGGGTGTCCCGCAAAACGAACAGGTAATAACCGAGCGTGACCGCGCCGAGGCCAAGGGCGACCTGGGCGTAGTGGCGCGGCCACCATCGGGGCGCGCGCAACGGCGCGAACGCCATCGCGCCGAGCAGGAGCGCGAACGGCAGAATCATCCAGGGATTGGGCGCAGCCATTTGCGGGCAAGGTTGCGCGGGTGGAGGAAACCGGGTCAAACAGAAACGCCCGAAATTTGAGTTGAAGTGGCGTGGGTGCTTCATAAGAATGCGCGCCGCCGGCGGAGCTTTGCGTAAATCACAAAATGATCGCCCATTGAAGTTGCGTTTATGAAAAAGACCGTTTTGAAGTTCGCCGGTCTGGCGGCGTTGCTGGCTTTGGCGCAAAATCTGGTGGCGAGCGAGGACGAACCGCGCCGGCCATTCGCGCAATGGGCCGATCTGCCGCAGCCAGGGCAATTGATTTTCGGCACGCTCTACGAACAATCCGAAGCCTATCATGTCTGGGAGCAAGGCAACGTGCGGATGAACGCCAATTACCGGACCGACGACCAAAATTATGGCATTGACGTGCGCCAGGGGTATTTCACGTTTGATTACGGCCTCGCCGAAAAATGGGCGGCAGACTTGAACCTTGGCGCCACCACGGTGGGCTGGCGTGCGTTTGACAACGGCAACATCCAGCAAACCACCGGCCTCATGGACCCGACCTTCGGTGTCCGTTATCAAATTTTCAACGAAACCAACAATGACCCCGGCTGGCCCTGGCTGCCCACATTGACTTTCCGCGCAGGCGCAGTTGTGCCAGGTTCTTACAACCGATCCTTGGGGTTTGCTCCTGGGAATCATAGCGCGGCGATTGAGCCGTCCATCCTTTTCCGCAAACACATCGGCTGGCCGGGTTTCGGCCTGTGGGGCGATTTGCTCTATCGCTGGGAACACACCAGCGGTGCCGACCAATACATCGCGGCGGTGGGCTTCTTCCAGCAAATCCAACGTTGGGAACTGGATGTAGGTTACCGTCATTTCCAGACGCTATCCGGCGAAGACATTATTCTTGGGCCGGGACCGAACAGCCAGGGAGCTTATAACAGCCCAGCCGGCCCGGCCGGGTCCAACTGGTATCCCACCGACGTGCGGGAAATCAGCGACTCAATTGATGCCGGCTTCAGCTACACCACTTCCAAGAAGCACTGGCGGTATGGATTTATCGCGCGCAAAACCGTCGATGGCAGCAACACAGACTCGGCGTTCTGGCTGGGTGCCACCCTTGATATTCCGTTTGATTTGTTCAAATCGAAGTGACCCGAAGCACTTTCGTTTTCGCTCTTTCATTGGCTTGCCGCCTTGGTTAGTCTGGCGACGTGCCCGTCGAATCCATAGCCTTGTCAATCGTCATCCCCGTCAATGACGAAGCGGCGGTCTTGAGCGGATTATTTGGCGAGCTGGACCGCGTCTGCACCGGCGCCTTGCGCGGCGAGGGGCCGCTGGAGATCATCCTCGTGGACGATGGCAGCAAGGACGCGAGCTGGAGTCTCATCACGGCGAAATGCCAGCGGGATCCGGTTTACGTGGGCGTGAAGTTGTCCCGCAATTTCGGCCACCAACTCGCGCTGGCGGCCGGGCTGGAAACCGCCCGCGGCAGAGTCGTTGTTTCGATGGACGCGGATCTGCAGGATCCGCCCGGAGTCATTCCCGAATTGCTCGCGGCGCATCGCCAGGGCTACGACGTGGTTTACGCGACCCGCGTGGACCGCGGCAAGGAGTCCTGGGGCAAGCGGATGACGGCGAGACTGTTCTATTTTGCGATTGAGAAGGTCAGCGGTGTGCCCATCCCCCGCAACACCGGTGACTTCCGCCTGATGAGCCGTCGCGCGCTGACCGAACTGGCGAAGTTGCGCGAGACGCACCGGTTTCTGCGCGGGCTGTTGCCCTGGATCGGCTTTCCCCAAACGCAGGTCTTTTACGATCGTGGCGACCGCGCGGCAGGCGAAACACATTATCCGTGGCATAAGATGCTGCGGCTGGCAGTCGACGGAATTGCTTCGATGTCACAGGCACCGTTGCGGCTCGCCTACGCCCTTTCGCTGTCGCTCTTCGCGGTGTTCGTCGGTTACATCCTCTACGTCATCGCGCAGCACTTCCTGTACGGCGAAGAGCTCGTGCATGGATGGACCTCGATCATGTCGGCCATCACCATTTTCGGGACGATTCAGCTCTTGCTGTTTGGCGTCTTCGGCGAATACCTCGGCCGCGTTTATGAGCAAGTCAAGCAGCGCCCGCTTTACATCGTCCAGGAAATTCAGCGATCGGCCCCTGACGCCGCTTCTGCTGCCGCCGCCGGCATGAAGAAACCGGCGCGGGCAACACGGCTCGCAGGTTCATGAATGCGGCTCCGGCACAGTCACCACCAGCCGCCGCGCCGCGTTTCAATGCCACGTTGGTTGCCCTGTCGCTGTTGGCGATCGTAACGATGTTTCGTCTGTGGTACGCGACCCGGTGCCTGGGCCTGGTTGGAGACGAGGCGTTCTATTGGCTCTGGTCGAAGCATCTCGCCGCTTCCTACACGGACAAGGGACCCGCCATCGCGTGGATAATCCGCGCCGGCACCTGGTTGTTCGGCGATACCACGCTCGGGATTCGTTTCTTCGGGGTCTTCCTGGGCGCGGGCACCGGCTGGCAAATCTTCCGGCTCGCGCGCCGTTTTTATGACGATCGCATCGCATTGTGGTGCCTCCTCTGCGCCTGCGTCATACCGATCTTTGCGCTCGGCTCCGTCATCATGACGGTTGATGCGCCGAGCGTCTTCTGCTGGGCGTGGGCGGCGAACGTGTTCTGGACTGCCTTGGAGACCGGCAAGGTGCGCCACTGGTTCGGACTGGG
>Ga0181521_10005127_pt1 | contig 14695 bp, 8 predicted proteins | sample PEATcosm2014_Bin_32_FD_119764 | JGI IMG/M metagenome (GOLD analysis project Ga0181521, IMG submission 119764) | Peatland microbial communities from MTU Mesocosm Facility, Houghton, MI, USA - PEATcosm2014_Bin02_60_metaG | ecosystem: Environmental > Terrestrial > Soil > Wetlands > Peat | place...
CAGGCCGCCATTCGAATTGCCTCGTAAAAAAGCGCTCTCATGCTCTGAATTTCGGGTTAATGCGTCGGTGTGCCAACATCAGGATTAAACCCAGGATGCCTAAGGCAACTTGAGAGGGTTCCGGGACCGGGGCCACTGCAATATTGTCGAGATACTCCAGAGGTGTTTCACCAAAGCCCCCGGTAAGCCACGAGCGGGTGATTTCAACCATGATTTGATGTGTACCCGGACCCATCTCGGTCGTCGCAGAAAGGACAGCGCGCGGGACCTGTCCGGGGCTGATTTGTCCGTAATTCGTGCTTGCGAGTAAACTTCCATCGACAAACAGATTGAACGTGCCCGCTTGAGCATTGATGAAACTGTTGATGTTCTGCGCCGCGACGTCCAGCGAGACAACATATTGACCAGGAAAACAGGTGAAATTCTGGAAGATGCCTCCCCCTTGAGCAGTGTGGCTCCCAAGGAAGGCCAGTTCACCAACCTCGAACTGGGCAGCGTCCGACGCAGTTCCGCTTCCGGTCACATCGAACGGGACCACATTCGGCAGTCCGTATGCAGCTCCAATGTCACCGTTGGGTGTGACAAACGTGGACCAACCAGTCAAATCGCCTGTCTCAAAGTCCCCATTGACAAGGATGGTCGCACCGCAAAGGAGGCACGAGGATTGTATCAGCGACGCTGCCAGAATGACTGTTTTCAGGCTCATTAGGAGGAGCGGTTTCCGTTTGTTAATCGGGTCAGTGCCGATTATGCATGTAACATTCGCCAGGGTCAAGAAAAAAAGCGACTTTCTCGTCTGCGACATCACAGAATTTCAATGACTGCCTCGTGCAAAAGCGTTCTCAGGCCTTGATTTTCAGGGCAAGGACAATCGCCGAACCAGCTTAAACCGTTTGGGAACAAGAGTGAAATGTCTCGCATGAAAACAACGGAAACCGCGGAAGAGGTGTCGTCTCATCCGGGAGAGAAAAGGCGTTGGGAGCACAAAAAGGTATCGGAACACCCCCTGTGCCAGAGAATAACCGGAATGGACTGGAAAAAAGTTCTTGCAAACCTGTGGAACAGGAAGAGAATCGCGAAAAAGGCCAACGCGGGTCATGGGCTAGAAATCAAATGGGAAATCCCAGTTCACATCAAACCAACACGCAAACCAATAAGTTTATGAAAGCTCATTTATTAAAACACGGCCTGAACGTGCTCACCGCTTCGACTGGATTGTTCGCGGCGTTGCCGGTGCTGGCCCAGCAAGTCACCGGCATCCTCGGTGAGCCCAGTGCCACGACCACGATTGACGGCAAGCAACTTCCGCCACCGGCCCCAAAATTCGGGGGAGTGATCAAGGAGAGCTATCTTGACTCGAAGTCTTGGTGGCCACCGCGCGTGGTGCCGCCCCAAGGCGCGCCCAACGTCCTGCTGATCATGACCGACGACCAGGGCTATGGTGTGCCAGGGACATTTGGCGGTGTCATTCCGACGCCCGCGCTGGATCGCGTCGCTGCTGCGGGACTGCGCTATACGGAGTTCAACTCCACGTCGCTCTGCTCGCCGACACGGGCGGCGTTGATCACAGGCCGCAACCACCATTCGGTTGGCTTTGGCGTGATCACGGAGGTTTCGACGGGTTTCCCGGGCTATAACTCAATCATTCCCCAGAACAGCGCGACCATCGGCGAAATTCTCAAGGAGAACGGCTACGCTACTTCATGGTTCGGAAAAGACCATAATACGCCGTCTTTTGAAGTCGGTCCGTCAGGTCCTTTTGACCAGTGGCCGTCGGGGATGGGCTTCCAGTATTTCTATGGATTCCTAGGCGGTGAGACCGACCAATGGCAGCCATACCTGTGGCGCGATCACACCCAAATCTTCCCGTGGATCGGGCATCCCGGCTATAACCTCACGACCGATCTGGCGGACGAGGCGGTCAAATATATGCGGTCGCTGAACGCCTCGGCCCCGGGGCAGCCGTTCTTCCTCTACTACGTTCCCGGTGGCACCCACGCACCGCACCAGCCGACGCAGGAATGGATTGACAAATTCCACGGCAAGTTCGACATGGGATGGAATGCCTTACGCGACCAAATCTTCGCCAATCAGAAACGCTTGGGGATAGTTCCTGCGAATGCCCAGCTCACACCATGGCCCAGTGATATTCTGAAAAATTGGGATGACCTCTCCACCGACGAGAGAAAACTTTTCGCCCGTCAGGCGGAAGTGTTTGCCGCCTATGTTGCATATACCGATCACGAGATTGGCCGGGTCATCCAAGAGGTCCAGGACGAGGGCAAACTCGACAACACTTTGATTATCTACATTGACGGTGACAATGGTAGCAGTCCTGAAGGGACGACAGTCGGCACACCCAATGACTGGACCGCCTACAATGGCATTTTGGATGTCCCGATTGCCGACCAACTCAAATTTTACGATGCGTGGGGTGGCCCGCAGACCCACGCCCACATGGCGGTCGCCTGGTCATGGGCATTCGATACGCCCTTCAAGTGGACCAAACAGGTGGCGTCGCACTTCGGCGGCACGCGGCAGGGCTTGGCGATTTCATGGCCCGGGCACATTGACGACCCGGGCGGTGTTCGCAACCAATTCCACCATATCATTGACATTGTACCCACGATTCTCGAAGCAACCGGGATTAAGGCACCGGAATACGTGAACGGCATCAAGCAAAAGGCGATTGAAGGTGTGAGCATGGTCTACACTTTCAGCAAGGCCAACGAGAACGCCCCCACGACCCATCACACCCAGTATTTTGAGATGATCGCCAACCGGGGCATCTATCACGATGGTTGGTATGCCAACACGCATCCGCCGGTTCCACCGTGGGTGCTGGACGCGCCCATGCCGGCAGTCAATGACTACAAGTGGGAGCTGTATAACCTGAACGAGGATTACTCGCAGAACAAAGATCTCGCGGCGCAAATGCCCGACAAGCTTAAGGAGATGCAGAAGCTGTTCGCGAAGGAGGCAGCCAAGTATCAGGTGTTTCCGCTGGACAATCAACAGTTCCAACGGGCGATCACGCCCCGGCCAAGTCTGACGGCCGGCAGGACGGATTTCACCTATGTGGGTGTGAACCCGGGCATTGACCAGGGAAACGCACCGAGCATCCTGAACAAGTCATACACCATTACGGCGGAGGTCGAGGTGGGAGCGGACGGGGGCGACGGGATGATCTGCACCGAAGGAGGCCGTTTCGGTGGGTTCGGATTATACATCCTCAAGGGCAAACCAGTGTTCGACTACAACGGCCTCGGTCTCATGCAGTTTCGAGCGGCAGGTCCCGATGTGCTGACAGCGGGCAAGCACACGATCGTGTTTGACTTTAAGTATGACGGCCCCGGCGTCGCCAAGGGTGGCACCGGTGTGCTGAACGTGGACGGCCAGGTCGTCGCGACGCTAACGATTCCGCGCACGATTCCGTTCCTTATTCCGGTTGACGAGACCTTCGATGTCGGGGTTGACACCCGCACCGGGGTGAACGAAAACGATTATCAGGTGCCGTTCGCCTTTAATGGCACGATCGACAAGCTGACCTTCCACCTCGGCCCTTCGCAAATGACGCAGGCAGACAGGATAGACAATGCGGCAGCAGCCAGAGCCCAGGACTAGCCGATCTCATCGCTTGTGAACCACGCGGGCCGCGCACTTCTTCAGGGGCGGCCGGCGAATTCATTGGCGAATAAATTTTAAGAGTTGAGACGCCTATCCCATAGGGCTGTCGTCCAAATGCCACGAACTCGTCTGATTCGACGCGCAAATAACCGGGAAAGCCGATCTTACACCGGTGAATAATACCACTTTGAGCATGTAATTGCACTATTCCAGGCTGCGGTAGCGTTTGCTTGTTCGATGAGCCAAGGGTGAGAAACCAGCCTCCGCACGGCGTCGGCGCTTTCATACAGCGGGCGCAGTTCCTCGCTGATGGCCTGCTCCAAATCGGCGAATCGGTCTCTAACCATTGCCCGCTCATCTTTGTGCCAATCAACAATCACACAAAAACGCGAAAAATCAGTGCCGACGCTCAATGTGAGGATTGAAGCGTGCGCCGGGCTTCGGCGGGGTTTGTGCGATTTGCTTGGGCGTCTGCGCCGGTTTTTTCAACCAACCCCAGCATGGCATCCGTCAACGAACCGGCATAATAATAGGCGATGACATCGCGGATGCCGCTTTGGAGCGGATAATGTGCGTCCGTATCCGCCATGCCAAGAGTCAAAGAGTACCGGGCATCAAGCGGCCGTCCGCGTGCTTCATCCACGTTTCAATTTCTCACGGACAGAAAACGACATGCAGCAGTTTATACCATCCAACAAGAACGAAATGTTTCAACTTCGATTCAAGGCTCGCTGACCTGCTCAAGTGGTTTTAATCCGTTCAACAAATTTTGCTTGGGATCGAACTCCAAGTTCCGCGGGGTCAGGTGCGAGACTTAACCAACAGGATGCCTGTTCTTTCGCGCATGTTTCTAAACTCATCGCAAGACGTGTGAGCCAGACGGATTGATGGCGTATTGAATATGAACCAAACCTGGAATGTCGTTGTTGTAAGGCGCGCGTATTTCAATTGTAATGCGCCCGTATTTCTGACCATTTTGAAGACTGAGGTAAAACCGATGTGAACCGGTTGAACCACGCTGACCACCTTTAATCTGCTGATTATATTGAAATGATGAAATGTAACCACCGACCGGTGCGGAGAACATTGACGAATAAGGGTCGGTTTCCTCTAAAATTCCACCATCGATTACCACTATCTCAGATAGCCAGTCATAAAGTTGACCGCGCGCGACTTGTTCCGGATATTTAATCCAGACCTTGAGGTCGCCTCCCGCAGATTCGGCTATTGTCCCTTTGGCCAAATCAATTACGTACGCCCGTCCATCCGGTATTACATGAAATCGCTCATCTCCAACGATTAATTGCTCGTGGATGTTTGTCCTCCACATCTTAAATACTATCGGATTGTTGGGATCCGAGGAGAATCTTTCAGACGTATTGTAACCAAACCCTCGCAACGCGGCGGGTTCCGGCTCATAGCCTTCCTTCTCCATCGACTTCATTGTGATCATGTCGCCACTGGCATCGCGGATTTGAAATTTGCCACCGGAACCACTCAGTGCGCTCACTTCCGGAAAGCGACTATCAAAGTTTAATGTTTTCGTCAGATACCATGTTCGAATTTTCCCGCTAATTTTCACTCCTTCGAGGGGATTTCCATCCTGATCCACGACTGCCCCCCAAAAGTTGATAGGAACATTTTTATTTTCTACGAACGAGCGTAATCTTTCTTCGGCCGCGACCGAATTGGTTTGTGACGATTCTGGGGTTCCAGCGGTTGTAGATGCACCTGTATTTGTGTCTTTTTGCTGCATCTCCGCGCGTGGTGCTACGACATTTTGTGTAGATGAAACGTTCGTGTTGGGCATTTGCGCCAGCGAATGCGGCGTCGATTCTTTTTCTCTGCTGCCATGCCAGAGAATCAAAGCGACCAAAAGTGCGCTCGCACAAAGTAAAACTATTGTGAGATTATTTTTCATGGTAAGAGGCGCATTTTACCGAGTAATGTATTCCAGAAAGCAGCCTGACTCATATTGTCGGAGTTGAATTCTTTACTATGACCTGTGTGAGTGTTTCCGAAACCAAATGTCAAATCTAAATTCACCTGTTGAGATGTCTGAAACCTACCTCCCACGAACGCCTGTTCGCCAAGCGCATAACAGAATGCCGTGTCGCAGTAGGCGAATATCTCACAGGTGTTCAGGGGGAAATCAAGTTCGGTCCCAATGGAATAGTTTTTAGTGAATTTCATTTTGCTGGCATCGTAAGCATATCCCGCTTGAAAGTCGGGCTTGAAATCCTGGTCAACTTCCCAGCGGGCCAATGCCCAATCCTGCTGGTTATAGAAATTGATGTAGCTGCCAGCACCAACGGTGCCATCGAAATAACATGGCGCGCCGCCAGTCCAATAACTGGCATAACAGTTCGGGGCGTGAGAATTGTAACCGATACCCAAATAATTAAGGTTGTTCGTACGAGTGTAAGTCGTCGGATCATAGGCATGAGATGGAATAGCTGCCTGCATGGCAACATAGGTGTTCACCACCTGGTTTGTGCCGGCCAAACGCAACGCCTCGCCTGCCACCACGTTGCCCATGCTATGGGCGAACATATAAACGTGACCGGGATATTCGGCGTTCAAATCGTTTAACTTGCCGAGCAGCCCGGTTGCCGATGCCCATGCATTAGACTCGCTGTTATCGTAATTATCCGCATCGGCGATGGCACTGATAGTTCCTGAAAAGCCATATTCCGTCGGCCATTGGAACGCGCCGAATCTTCCCTTATAACCCTGCCACCAAAGTCGCTTGAAAGCGGTGTCGGCAAAGGCATCTTTTTCCCATGGCGCCATGTTCCAGCCATGCACAAAGAGAATGTAATTGCCTTCCGCCGGCACGGCCGAGTTGTAGGGATAAGGCGAAGAGACCGGACTGGCAGTCGTCGCCGGTGCGGAGCTTGGATCGCTACCCACGGTCCAACGCTCATACATCTCTTTCACGTCCTTTAAATCAAGATAAATCGGCTGGCTTTCCGCAAGCTTTGTTTTGGCATCGTTCTTGTAAATCGAGAGCACCAATTCCCCGCTGCCACGGCTGACGGCTTCAAACAGCAGGTGCGCCACCGGCGCGTCGGCAGAGACATTCGACCAAAAGTCAACCGGGAAAATGTAAGGATTATATTTTGTGAGCACGTTCAAGTGACGATATTCAATTATTTGCTTGCCGTAAGGCAGCGCGATTTGTTGCTGTGCCACGTTGGTGTCGGTCAGATACAGCGCTCCGCCGTTGCTTTCCACCGCTTGGAAAAGCCGGAGTTGTGGGTCGTCCGTCGTGTCTTCCCATTCCAATGCCAGCAAGAACGTGCCACTCTGCAACTGTTCAGTTATTCCCTGCGTGTTGATCCATAAACGGGTAAAATCTTCCAAATTTCGCGGACAATCAATATAGAGACTCACAGCATCTGAGCCAGTGGAAGGGTCTAAATCAGTGTAATCATCAATGGAACCGTCATAGCCATCGTAATCGTTGTTGACCCAAAAACGATACGGCCTGTCGGTAGTGGTTTGGTCAGCGGCATCGAAAGTGATGTCGCCATCCCGATTGTTGTCCACGGCAAGCTTGATGTCCAGTTCAGTGGCTTGTACATTGAAGGTATAATTTCCTGGAGCCGTTGGCGTGACATCCACATTCACGCCCGCCGGGGCCGACAAAAGCATGTAGCCCGAACCCGTTCCATCGTCCGTCAACGTCACGCCGCAGATTTTGAGCCAATCCGCCGGCAATTGGCCTCCTCCATTTACAGCCCAAGCCTGCGCTTGAACGAGATAGATTACGGTGGTGCCGGCAGCCGCCTGTCCTGGCGGCTCAATCATGACGTGAGTTCGAAAGTAATACTGTGCATCTGAAATGTTTTCCCATGGCGCGCCGTATGCGTCGTTACCTGCTGGCAGCGGGTTGTCCCACGCAGAATTTTGTGGGGCACAAAGCATCAGCCATCCAGGCGAGCCAGGACCGCTATTATAATAACCCGATGAGTAATAATACCCTGTATCAGATCCACCCGCCTGGTACGTCCAATTAACTGTGTCTCCGTTATTGCAAAAAGCGGGGCCGCAACAAGGATCAACGGCGCAATACCTGCCACCAGCAATCACGCCATAAGAAGCCGTTCCACTGAGATAACTCATCAGGCCGACCTTGACTGGCAGCGTCAAGGCGAACAATTGTGAGCCATCGTTTCCACCTGAAGGGGCATCATGGGGAGCGAACGTGAGATTGGCGCGGATGAGGTTGGGCGCGCTGCCAGAATAAACTTCCACATCAAAAATCGCCGTGCCGGATAAACTCACCGGCACGTTGTCGGCTCCCCAGGTCCCGTCGGAATTCACCGTCGCCGACATACCGTTCACGGTGAGCGTGTAAGATGGATCGCTGATCGTGCCGCTCACGCTCACGGACGATTGGTTGAACTGATCGCCGGCCAGCGGGTTCATCGTCACGATTACGCTGCTCTGGAACAAAGTCAGATTGGTCGCGGAAGTGTTGCCCACCGCATCGGTCGCGGTGACGGTCAGCATATTTACATTGCTGGCCAGCGGCAAATCTTGCACCCAGACCAGTCCGCTCTGCTCGACAAGGCCTTGCACCGTGTTTGTATCGCCATTGGCATCCACGATGGAAGCCGTAACGGTTGACATCGGGTCGCTCACTTGCGCCTGCAACGTGAAGTTGCTGCCGCTGACGTATGTTCCGCTTTGCGGCCAGATGACTGTCAATGCAGGCGGATTGGTATCGGCGGAAGCATCGAGTCTGAAATTAAAGTTGGTGGTGGTCGTATTACCGGCCAGGTCGGCGGCATGAAGGGTGATGAAGTTGACGCCATTGCTCGTCAGGGCGATGTTGTAGCATTGAAAATAATTCGTGGTGATAGCCAACAAATTCGTGTCGCAAAATTGCCCGGTCACATAACCGGTGAGATTTGTCCAAACGCCTGAAGCATTGCTGACATCATAGGTTAGACTGCTCAAGGATTCGTTGGCGCAACCTTGCATCTGAATGATCGGCCGTGAGACGATGCCGTTGGCGGGATTGGTAATCGTGAGAATCGGTGGAACCGTGTCCAATGTGAGCCTTGTCCCCTGCCATGTCTGTTCAGCATCTGGCGAAAGACCCTTTAATCCGACCCAAACATAATAATCGCCGTCGCCGGAATTCAGCGAAACAACAATGTTCGAATTGTAAGGCTGCCACGGCGTGGTGATAAAATTGCTGCTGATGTCAAATAGCTGATTTGGCACAACCACGAAGTTGGTGGTATTGACCGCCACGGCGAGGCCAAAGGGAACACCGCCTTGAAGATGGATTTGCACCGGAACAAGGCCGTTGGCGACATAGCCATTTGTCGTCGTCAAAGAAAAATTGATGACATTGGGGTATCTGCCGCGTTGATAATCAATCAAAAGGCTGATTCCATCGTTGGACGGTTGAAAATCGGGATTCATGCCCGCCTGACCGAAATATTCTATCTCCCACCAGTCGGGAATTTGACTGCTGTAAGTGGCGGTGTTGGCCGCAGCGAGAGGATAATTAAACGTTTCCAGTTCGTCAAAAGCGCCGGCGGCCTGATTGTTTCCGTCCTGATCGCTGCCAATTCTGAAACCAGTGGTCAACTCGCCGGCGTTGGGGAAATAACTCACACCAGCCCCATTGGCCAACAATTGGCCGTCCACATACAAGGCGCTGCGCGCAGGCGAGCAGGTCAGGACAATTTGATACCATTCATTCGAATACCAGGAGATGCTTGCGGTTAAATTCGTCATACCACCGCCGTTGGTGGAGGTGCCGAACAACAGTTGAGTGCCATCGGGGCTGAGATACAAGCCCCACCAGCCATTGGTGAAAGCGGGATTGTAGCTGCCCATCTCGATCAATCTGCCCCAAGTGCCAGGGCCATTGCCTCCAACGCTGGCGCTGCGCCAATCCGGCTTGAACCAGAACAACGCTGACCCGGTCTGACAGTTGATGTTGGTCCGACCATTGGCTTCCACGGCATTATAGGAGAGCAAAGCCGGATTCACGTTGTCCACCGACACGGCATTGCTGCTCCAACTGGCAACGCCGGTGACATTGGCGGCCAGCAGCGGCACCTGACCTTCTTCGCCCACCCATGTGTTGGTGTCATTGAATCGCCAGCGGGCGAGTGGAATAAATTCGTTGACGGAGACAGCAACGGAGCTGGCTCCGCTGGCGGCGCTCACCAGAATCGTGCTGTCCGGCGGATTGGGACCGGACGGAGGAAAATAAACCCGGGCCGAAACCCGCCCATTTGAATCCGATCGCAAAACAAGACTGGAAGCGGGAATATCATTGGTCGTTGCCGCCAGCAGGGCCGTCCCATTCGTCACGGTGAATGTCACCGGCGCGTTGGCGATGAAGGTGTCAAAAAATTGCGACCCCGACACTTTTATGCTCACCGGTTCCGGCAGGAATGAATCATAATTTCCGGTTTGGTCGTTGCCGCCCAAAATTTCCAGGTAAGGCAACCGCCCATTGTAAAAATCCGTGGGGTCGGTGCCTTGCTGGTACTCCTGCAAATTGCTGATGCTGTCCCCGTCGGCATCGGCGTAGGGATCAACGCCCAAACGACCGAAGTATTGCAACTCCCAGTAATCCGGCAGCCCGTTGCCGTCAGAGTCCAAGGCAACGGTGATATTCACGCTTTGCGGATCAGACCGCGCGCCTCCATTATCCACTGCGACCGCCGATATAGTGTATTGGGCAACAAAAGCATTCGTCCACCACAAGGTATTCGTCCAAGTGATCGAATATGGGCTTTGCGTAGAGACCCCCAACAAGGCATTAGCTCCACCGTTTGTCTGATAATAATAATCCACTTCCTCGATGGAAGCACCGGTCGCAGCTTGCGCATTGACTGTCATGTCCAAGGGTTGGTTGGTTCCAACAAGATGTACGCTGCCGTCAGCCGGAGTGGTGATGCTGATGGTGGGCGGCGGAATGAGTGTTTCGCTGAAATCCGCCTCTACAACTCGTTCGCGGCTGGCGGCCAAAACTCTGACAAGGCAATTGGGATTGCTGGCATACCTGTCTGCATACCCGATTAATGAAACTTCACCGTTTCCATCGGTTGTCAGCCTGAAGCCAGGATAATATCCGCCGCCGCTGACAGTCCGCAATTGCATATCACCGTTGATTACTTCGACCGAAACCGGGGCATTGCTCAGGCCCACGCCGTTCCTGTCAGCCACCTTGAAGACCAAAGCCTGCGGAAATTCCAATCCTGCATGTGGTGTTTGATTATTGCCGTCTAAAATCTGCAGGTCAGGCAATTGACCGTTATAAAAATCAACGTATGCCGGGGACAACCTGGGATACCCATCCTCACCGCCCCATTGCCAAAAACTGCCGTCGCCATCAAGAGCGGCAGACGCATAAGTACCCGTAGCCAAGGCAACAATGTTACTCATGCCAGGAACCTGAAAAGGCCGGCGGGCGACGCCGGCAGATCCGCCATCACCCAACTGACCCCAGCCATCGTCACCCCAGGCCCACAATCGGCCTTGAGCATCCACCGCCATGGAATGCCAGCCGGCGGCAGCAATTCCAATCACGTTCGTGAGCCCAACAACCATGACCGGCGCGTCGCGGTAATACTCATTCTCACCATCACCCAACTGTCCGTAAAAGTTGTAGCCCCATGCCCAAACCATCCCATTGGAAGCCAGGGCCAGCGTGTGAAAATCGCCGGCGCAAACCGCCACAATGTTGCTCAACCCTGGAACTGGAACAGAGTCTTCGTTTCCATTTCCCCACACCAAAACTGTGCCGTTAGTTAACAACGCCACCAGGTGACAGTCTCCGATCGCCACGGCGATGGCGTTGGAAATGCCGGCGACTTGCGCCGGAGAATAACTACAACCGCTGAAACACTCCGAGCAACCCCACGTCCAAACCGTTCCATCGGCCCTCACCGCAGCAGAAAGTCCGAATATTCCTTCTCCGTTATAACCGTGAGCATCAATCGCTATCACGTTTGTCATCCCCAATACTTGCACGGGAGCATCGGTATTACCCGTCTGATCGTTACCCAATTGCCCAAAGTTGTTCTGCCCCCACGCCCAGAGAGTTCCGTTCGAATCCAGCGCCAGAGAGTGATTCAGTCCCGAAGCAATCTTTGTTACGCCGATCAAGCCCGCAACATGAACCGGATTGGTGCTGTCGAGGAAAGTGTAATCACCCAGTTCGCCATACCGATTCCCGCCCCAGGAAATCACATCCCCGTTTGCCGTCAATTCCATGATGCGCTCGCCGCCCATCGCCATCATGACGGTTGCTCCGGCGGCGGCATTCGTCGTCCAGGTGAGCGCTTGAATGAACAGACTGTTGGTCCACTCGCCGGTGTTGAGCGTGGCTGACGTGGCTGTGCCGGCGACTGCTCCCGTCACGGTCTCTTCGTAAAACCATGAGCCGGAAGTCAAATCTTCCCGGCTTCGGATCAGGTACGGCACGCCGGGATGCGTGTTGTGCAGGAGCAAATGGACGGCATCGTTTGACAAGTTGATTGAGAGCCAGAGATTCGTCCCGTAGTCGGGGACGTTATTAAACGGTGAATCGTAATTGTCGGTTCCACCACCATGACCCCGGGGTGGAAGGGATTGGGCAAGAACATTCGTGACGACAAAAATCCACACGAGCAAATTCCCCATCCCAACACAGGCCGTTTTCACAAGTTTCCTTCCATGCATTTGCTGATGGTCCCAAAATACAGCCCCATCGAAAGTCCGCTGTCCTATCTCCTATGCTGGTGACAAGCGTCAGGATTCGGCAAGTGCTGTCACGCCATTTTTTGGCATAAATGCAACGTTTTTTGTGGTTTCGTAACTCTTTGAGGCGGTACTGGATTGATGACCGGCGAAACGGGGGCGAGTCAGAAAATCGGTGCACCGTCCCTATCCCGCCGAGGACATGGATTGTTATCGTGTCTCCAAGCTGGTGAACAACGCCAAAAACGATTCGCCGGAGTGCATCAAACCGGCGTAGGCAAACGCAGGATGCAGCCGATTGGAAATCTGTACCACGGTCATCCATCTTCGCTCCGAAGCTACGACGGGACAGGCCGACGGAAGAAAAGTTCGGGCGGGCAAAAGTGCTGAACACCCGCTTTCCTCAAGCGGAATTTGAATCCGGGGACAATGCCACGTTCGCCCGTTGCTGCCGGGTCATATTCATGCTAAACCAAAAACGAGGGCCGGACTTTCATCCGGCCCTGTGGTGCGAGGTTTGTACGCCTTCACCCGGCGCTCAGAAGTGTGGCACAACCAATTGAGGTTCGCTGTCCTGGCTGCGCCACCGAGCAAAACCCCTATGCGTAACCCCGAACGGACAGCGAAATCCACCACCTTCAGCGACTCAGTTTGAAGCAGACTCCATTCCACAATGGAATCCCGTCTCGTCTTCATAACCGACGGGCACCCTGCCTGTGATGGCCGCGCACAACCGGACGATGAGCCCGTCAAGATAAACGTCGGCAAAATCTTCGTGTGATAACGACGCTTCGGCTCGCTGAACGCCTGGGTCAGGCTGTTGGTTGCCGATAACCTCTTAAATCTTACGGCGCAAACCGAGCAGTGTGAGGGCACTCATTGAAAGCATCGCCCAAGTTGAAGGCTCGGGCACGGGCTGAAAGGCCAGTCCCGTAGAATCGCTCAACTGGCCAGCAAAAGTGCTTTTCACCCCGTCCGGCGTAATTTCAATGATGGTGCTGCCGGTGGTCGCAAACAGATCGCCCGCACTGTTAAACGCCAATCCAGCAGGGTTGCCCAACCCCCCGGCGACAAAGGTACTTTTGACTCCGCCCGGCGTGTATTCATAGATAGAGCCGCTCCCCACTGCAAACAAACTGCCCACGCCGTTAAACGCGAGTCCGGAAGGGTTGCCGATCCCGGCGGCAAAGATACTTCGCACTCCGGCAGGCGTGTATTCATAGATAGAGCTACCATTCACAAACAGATCACCCGCGCTGTTAAAGGCCAGCCCAAAGGGGTAGCCCACCGCCCCGGCGGCAAAGGTACTTTTCATCCCAGCGGGCGTGTATTCAAAAATGTCGGCGCTGGTTCCCACGAACAGGTCACCGCCGCTGTTAAAGGCCAGCCCCTCAGGAGATCCCAACCCTGTGGCGAAGGTGCTTCTTACTCCGCTCGGAGTGAATTCATAAATGTTGCCGCTGCCTTCATCTGCCTCAAATAAATCGCCTTGGCTGTCAAAGGCCAGACTCAGAGGAAAATTCAACCCCGAGGCAAACGTGCTTGGCACTCCAGCCGGCGTGATTTGAGTAATTGTGCCGTTGGCGGCGTTCGCCACAAACAGATTCTGCCCCATCACCATGCGGGGAAGGCTTAACGCCAGCAGACTAATGATTGATGCTAACAGACGTTTTTTCATAATTAGCTCCTGCAGTTATGTTGTTAAATCGAAGTCGCGTGACAAATGGAACCTCCATCCCTGAAACTAATTTGTCAAGAGACCCGTGGATAAAGGCCATCGTGCCTATTGCAGGATTGACGGTCTGGAGGCCAATACACCGCGGCCCAGCGTCGACATTGCATTCAACCACCAACCGTTACGAGTAATTGCCCTTTTTCGTTCACGAACACGGGGAGCAGCGGGAGGTCGCGCTTCGCCGGTCCTTCTGTCACGTGGCCAGCAGGATCGAAGGTCGAGCCGTGACACTTGCAATAAAAGGAACGGTCCGGTTCGGCGATGAGCTTGCATTTCCTGTGGGTGCAAATGGCGGAGAGGGCAATTAGTTTTTCCCCTTTCCGGATTACGAAGAATCCCTGGTCGCGAAAATTATTGTACACTCCGTCGGCGGCATAGTTGCCGACCGGTCCCGCGTCAACCATACGTTCCGTGTGCGTGGCGATGGAACCTTTGCCGTCGTCCAGTGTGTGGCAACCCGTGGCCATCGCAGCCGCCGTCAGAATCAGGAACCGCCTCCGGTTCATGCCGATTTTTGCATCCTTTTGAAAATCCGTTTTCAAATTACATCCTTAAAATTCGAATACCAGGCTGGCGATGACACCCCAATGCAAGTCCGCGCGCGCCGCTTGG
>Ga0181521_10005131_pt1 | contig 14692 bp, 16 predicted proteins | sample PEATcosm2014_Bin_32_FD_119764 | JGI IMG/M metagenome (GOLD analysis project Ga0181521, IMG submission 119764) | Peatland microbial communities from MTU Mesocosm Facility, Houghton, MI, USA - PEATcosm2014_Bin02_60_metaG | ecosystem: Environmental > Terrestrial > Soil > Wetlands > Peat | place...
AATGTACGTGATGCTCATCAGAAACGAACCATACCGCGGAGAGAATCCTGAGCTGACGGAACAAAAACATAAACGACTCGACACGTTAGCTAACAGTGCTTGAGCGCCACGCAGAAGACCATCGCGGAGACGCATGCATAGTCTACAGACTTTTCATAGGTGTGGCTATGGTGGTGCGAGCAGCATAATTTGAACTGTCGTCGTTCGAAAAGTGTGGGTGGGTCTAATGGTGCGTGCAATTACATGTGCTTCTTGACCCATCTATCGTCGGCCAGAACGACTGAGGCTTCAATTTGGTGATCAGAGATTGACCAATATTCTCTCAGCAGTCGATCCTTTGTTTCGTTCGGTAGCAGTTTGAAGCCATGATTTGTGTAGAAACGTACCGCCCAGGTTGCGTCCTTCCATGTCCCAACTAAAATGGGACGGTTCGTCAGGCTGCGTAGGTGTGGCAGCAACTTGCTTCCTATGCCATGATTCTGATTGGTCGAGCGTACGTATGCATGCCGGATTAGGCTGACATCCTTGACGCTCTGTATGCCCATGACGCCGAGCAGGTCAGCGTTTTCCTCGTACCCCCAGAACACCGCGCCGTCTCTGATTTCACCCCCAAGTTCGTCCTTCGCCATGTAGGGTTCCCTCCAACAATCAGTGGGGATCACGCCTCGATAGGCTTCTGCGGCTTCATTGATGATGATGTAAGTCGCTTCGAAATCCGCCTCGAGACACCTGCGAATCACGGCAACTCCTCTCAGGCCGTACCAGGGCCTTCGGTCACGTTCAAGGGGCTAAGAATAAGTATTTTCGAATGGATTTCAGTCTGTTAGTTTGAGATTTCAATTTGAAATCAACACAGCATCAACCGAAACGTAACTTACTCTTGAGTTATCGACCGTTAAGGTGCCGTTACCCGCCGGCGGCTTATTCGGTGATCTTAACTTCCGCTGCAGGTGCAGTGAAGTTGACTTTGCGATGTGTTCCGTCGCAGAATGGTTTTTTCTCTGATTGACCGCACCTACACAAAGCCGTTGAGACGGTTCCATCGACCATAACGAGGTTAGGGCCGTTTTCGTTCGATTTCACTATGACCTTTGGCAATTTCAAACCACTCGGATTAGAGATCATTCGCTCTAATTCAAATATTGTGGCTAGGATAACGGAGAATATACCCTCGTTCTACAGAACGCGGCGTTAACCGATTCTACCCACTCAGCCGTCAAACGTAGACTATCCGTTACTCTGTTACTATTCTCGAGAACCAGATAGGAGGATGACGTCAAGTTGACGGTTGATACGAATTCCTAGGACAATTCGGTCGGTATTAGAGTCTGTTATCCCACCATTTGAACGGTCTTTGCGTTACGTTGGTTTGGTAGAATTCGTTCTAGGGGATAATTCCAGGTCTATCTTGGCGTCTTCTAAGTAGTCTTGAAGCTTGTAGTTCCCAAGTTCCACGAATTGCAACCCCATTCGGGCGTAAAATCGTTTCGCGATCACTCGGCCAAGGGTCAGAGCTCCCTTAACCCCGAACGTATTCTCAAGCGCATCGAACAGAGTATCCAACCGGTAAGGAATCTCATCTCTCGTAATGTCATAGTGCTCTTGCAAATGGGCGTACAAAGCCTTGAGCACTTGCTGCCCTAAGATCGCGGAAATGGCATCATCAATAGCCAACTTGACCTCATCGTTGAACTCCTTAATGGTATGTTGTGCCATGACGAGGCCAAGGCTGAATTTCAGCGAATTTCGACGAGCTTTGAGGACATGAAAACTATTTCGGTGAAAAATCACTCTTGTATCCGACAGCGTGGAAAGACACTTGAGAAAAGAACAAGAAAGGTGTGCTAGAATTCGCCCCCTGTATTCGACGCACTATCAACCGTTAACTTCACGTTATTGATAGGAGGATGTGTCGTAACAGAGTTGGCGTCGCTTCGATTTTACGTCTCCGTTACTACGTTGGCGTTGGTGACGGGTGAGCTGATCGATTCTGCGTCCACGATTACCGCGCTCGCTAATCCCATGTTCAGGGGCAGCTTCGAAGAAGTTGGTAATGTCTTTGTAATATTCCTGATGTATAATCTAGGGTTGGGCACGACAGGCCTGTGCATTGGTTTAGCAACTACTTGGGCGTTTGAAATAGTTTTGATTTGGAAAGCTTACTCAATTACGAGGACAAGTTCGTTCGGGACAACCGTCGGTGGTCAAGTTGCGGGAATCATGCTGTTTATGATTTTGTTGGCGATAGGACACTGGATAGCAGGATTGCAAAACATCGCGTTACTATCCTCATTAAATCGTTGACAAAAGGTCCGTTAAGTTGCTGAGTGCTAGGTAGCCTCCTTAACCTTCGGGAGACAATGAAACTTGTCGCACCATGGCGGAAGCCCATAATCGAAGGTGACTTCTTCGTTCTGTTCAATATCACGTAATGCAACAAGGATTGCTATATCACCGTTCCAAACGATTTTGCTATTCGGATTGCAAGAATGATTGATGAAAGATTCTGGGTAATCCCCTCCAAAGCCTACGAGATATACGTGCGGTCTAACGTACATGTAGTATTTCGCAGAAGCATCATTTGGCAGCTCATGGGCGTAAGGCCCATCCCAAACCGCAATTTGACATTCCTTCTCTATTCGTCGTGAGGCAAACGCTCCGAACCCTTCGATTTTTGACGGAGCCTTATACAACGGAGGTTGGGGCATCATCTTCGACAACTCGATGCTTACGGTCAAATTACTAACCTAGAACTTAACAGAGCTCTGCAATTTCTTATATTCTCCGGACAAGGGATCTGAGGGTCTAGGTAATAGTTGTGCCTAAGAAAAGAGTACGTGGAAAGAAAAAGTCGAAGCCAAAGAAGTTCGAGCCTATTCCGAAGGGTTTCCACACCGTCACCCCATATCTCGCGATCAACGGTGCCGCGCAGGCGATTGATTGGTACAAGAAGGCCTTCGGAGCCAAAGAGCTAGCGCGTCGGGAAGGGCCTGAAGGTAAACTAATGCATGCTCGACTGAGGATTGGGAATAGTATAGTCATGATGTCGGACGTATTCCCTGGTGCATCGCATAAGGATCCCATCGAACTAGGCGCCGTCTCAATAACACTCCACATCTACTCCAACAACGTGGACGCACTCTGGAAGAGAGCGGTTGAATCTGGAGCGAATGTAAACATGCAACTGGCCGACATGTTTTGGGGTGAACGGTACGGCCAGCTGACCGATCCATTCGGCCATTCCTGGTCACTATCCATGCTGATCCCCATGTCTCGCAAGGAGATGGAAGAGAAACGGAAGACTGCGATGAAAATGTTCGAACAAGCCCATTCTCCTAAACCTGAAGAAAGCTCACAATCGCCATAGCAAGTCGAACATAATTTTCGCGTCAATTGCACAACTCACAAGAACTACGCTGCAGGCCTTAACATCCAACAGTGTCTATCCATGGAAATCATAGTGCGACCTCTCAGGGAAGAGGATCTGCGGACTGCGGACCACATCATGCGCGTGGCTTTCGGAACGTTCGCGGGGGCTCTTGACCCATCAAGCTTCGGCGAAGGCATGGATCACGTAAGGACTCGTTGGTTGGCGGATCCGAATGCTGCTTTCTGCGCTGAAGCCGATGGTGAGATTGTAGGTTCTAATTTTGTCACAAGATGGGGTAGCTTCGGGTTCTTCGGACCACTAACTGTACGTCCCGATCTTTGGGACCGAGGAATCGCTAAACTCCTGCTCGATGCCACAATGGAACTTTTCAATAAATGGGGTGTAAGCCATGTAGGTCTCTTCACGCTCGCTCAGAGCCCAAAGCACGTAGGCCTCTACCAGAAGTTCGGTTTTTGGCCACGATTTCTAACATTCCTGATGTCGAATGATGCCCAGGGTAGAGATACTTCCGAGGGGTGGTCTAGGTTTTCTGATGTGCCTGAAAGTGAGATAGGAAGATGCTTGAAGAAGTGTCGAAGCTTGACCAACTCGGCCTACGAAGGATTGGATTTGGAGCGAGAAATAACGGCGGTCCGAAAGCAGAGGCTCGGCGACACCGTACTATTGTGGGAGGGCGATACGGTTGTTGGTGTTGCCATTTGTCACTGCGGACCGTGCACTGAGGCTGGAAGAGAAACATGCTACGTCAAGTTCGGAACCGTCCGGAACGGAACTAGTGCGGAGAGCTCTTTTGACAGGTTGCTGAGTGCCTGCGAGGAGCTAGCTACTATGAAAGGAATGACGCACGTACTGGCAGGCGTCAACGCTGCATGCCATAATGCGTATCGGAGAATGATTGCGCGCGGGTTTCGCGCTGACGATCAAGGTGTCTTAATGCTACGACCAAATGAGCCAGCGTTTGATCGGCCCGATCGCTACGTTCTGTGCGACTTACGCTAGAAACAGGGTCCACCTATCGTGGCTACCTATGAACCGAGATAATCAGGGGATATTTCTTGTCATTGTGTCAGCCCTTTCGTTTGGTTTCATGCCCATCCTTGCTCGCTTTGCTTACTCTCAAGGAGTTGGTGTCACCGAGTTTCTCTTCCTCAGATTTCTCTTCGCATTTCTAATCCTGGGAGCGCTTCTCGCCGCTTCCCATAAGTTGTTTCTTCCCAAGCGAATGGACCTCTTGGCGTTGATTGTACTCGGCGGACTGTTTTACTTCCTGCAATCCACTTTCTACTTCAGCGCTCTCCTCTTCTCGCCGGTTCCAATCGTTGCGCTGCTTCTTTACACCTACCCAGCCTTCGTTACCTTGGGCGCGTACATGTTAGGGTGGGAGCGGGTTTCGCGCCGTCTCGCAGGAGTAATCATAGTAGCACTGATTGGGCTGGTCCTAGTTGCAAACCCGTTCGGGACGGTGATCGGCTTTGGAGTGTTCCTTGCGCTTGCGTCTGCAATAACATACACGATCTACATTCTAGGCGGATCGCAGGTTCTCAGAAGGGTCAGGGGAGAGGTTGCGGTCTTCTTCGTGATTGGAGCCGGGACGGTCAGCTTCGGCATAACCGGTACACTGACGGGCTTTATCCACTTGAACTGGGACATTGCCGCATGGTTCTGGGTGCTAACCATTACCGCCGTATGCACGGTCATCGCACTAACCACATTCTTCATGGGCATTTCCAGAATAGGGCCCTCAAGAGCTTCGTTAATCAGCCTCATCGAACCGGTCACCTCAGTGCTTCTTTCGTTAGTCTTCTTCGGAAACAAACTCACCACATCACAGTGGTGCGGCGGTCTCCTGATACTCGCATCCGCGGCAATCATAACTATCTATGGTAAAGGACTCTCACCAGAAAGCGCTCTAAAATAGTCACGAGCCGGAAAAACGCCCTAACGCAATTGAACTGCACTGTGCGCGAGGCCAAGGATAGTTATTTCTCTGCAGGTTTTTTATAGCTCGTAATTTATTGTAATGGTTGATACATGATGGCAAGCATGGAAGTAAAGAGCTTCAATTCTCCCGATGAAGTTAGGAACTTCGAGAAAGGTAAGCTTGATCTTATGAAAATTGGCGGCGCAGTTGTTGGGCGTGGAGTTTTCCAGCCTGGATGGCGGTGGTCAACCTCAGTGAAACCTATCGTCAAGACCAAAAGCTGCGAAGCACCACATTTCCAATACCACCTATCTGGCGTACTTCATGTTGTAATGGACGATGGCGCCGAGAAGGACTGCAGAGCAGGAGACGTATCGCTTCTTCAATCGGGACATGACGCTTGGGTTGTAGGAAACGAGCCTGTGGTCGTCATCGATTTTCAAGGCATGATAGACTATGCCAAACAAGTGAAATGAAGTAGAGAATGTGTTAGTGAATTGATAATTCTGGTTAGGTTAGACTACGAAGGCGGAGACCTTCAGAACGACTTGGCGAAAATGAACGAAATCCATGCCAAGATTGAGAAGGCGGTGGAAGGAAAGATAGACGGACCATACTTCCCACAGTCAGGCACACTCCTCTACATATTCCATGTTGACAAGTACGAGAGGCTTAACGAAGCGGGCAGAATCTTCTACGCAGAAGTTGCCAAGCTGAAGCTGCCCTTCGTCCCAAACACGTACGAGGTCGCAGTGACCCCGAAGGAATTCTTCGGGTGATTACAACTCCGCTATCGATGCTTCCGGAGGTGAGTATCAGGTTGGCTATGTACAAGTGTGAAGCATGTGGCAAAGAGGCAAGTTCGGCGGGTATGTGTTGCGGTTCGCAGATGAAGTAGGTAAGCTAGGAAGGTTTCGATTGGAACGCCTTCCTTAGCCTCTCATATTTTGCGGGATCATCTCCTACGTCTATCGAAATAGTTTTCGTTCCGATGTAGATGGGAATCCATTCTTCGTATGCTCGTTGGCCACGAGCCTTCGCCAACCTCACTTGACGTTTCTGTCGACCCTCCACCTCAAGCAGTCGTAGTTCTACAGCGAAATCCATCAGTGTTTGCAAGCGTCTAACGTTCTCCTCCCCCGCCGTCCCGCTGGCAACGGATATTATGAAAGCGCCGCCTTTCGATTTCACTTTAACCGCCATACTCGATAGAAATTGCACGACCAGCTGTGGATCCTTGTACGTGAAAAGGGCGGTCGCGGAGTCGATGATTATTTTGGGACTCCCAAGTTTGACCTTTTCGTTGAGCAAGTCGGTAATTAAGAGGCTAAGTTCATTCAGGTCTGTTCGATTCTTCAACGCATACTTCTCTTGACTAGGAGCCCCAGCGATTGAGGCGTAGCAATCCACAAGCGTAATGATGCCTTGGTTCTCATACTCCGCAAGCTTCTCCTGCGTATAGCCTCCGAGTGGGCCGCGCATATTTGACGGAGAATCATCGAAGGCAAGCAAGACAGAAGGTCTGCGGTTTCTCGCGTAGAAATCCACCCAATGGTGAAGCGTCGGTGTCTTACCCGCACCCGGTGGACCCGTGATCATCATCGTGTAGCTGTCTGGTAGCCATTGAGCGAACTGGTCACAATGGTTACAGTAATAGAACTCTGTGATCTCGTCAAACGCTGAAGGCTCGCCACAAAGAGGGCATACTCTCAAGGGTGCAGCGGGTGCTTCCAAGCTCAACCTACTCTTGATTACCAATCGAGTTCATTAATACTATTTCCTTGGAAACGAAACCGGAACTGCGCGGGTTTCAAATCCCACAACGATTAGCCGGTCTCCTGATAATTATATCCACGGCAATCACGGCCGTATATGGCAAACCTCTGAATTAGCCGCGCGCCATCTAGGGCAGGTATGATGAAGGAGAGTTCTCCAAACGCTCTATGCGTCTACGTGAAGTCTTAGAACGCCCTATCACTTGAACCAGTTCTGGGCAGAAATATGGCGAGAAACCCCGCGACAAGTGCGAATCCTGTGAAGATGCTGAACGCCGCGCTTAAGCTGAGACTGTCAGCCAAAGCTCCAAACCCTAATGCTGCTACCCCTCCGATTCCAATATAGAGACCCAGCATCAACCCCGAAACGGCTCCAACATTACTTGGGGCTGCTTCTGAAGACATCACTACAATCACCGACCAGCTAGCATACAACGCGGCACCCGACAGGGCCAGTAAAATTAGCGAAACAAATCCACTCGTCAGAAGAAAACTGTAGAACAAAACGGCACCGAGCAGAAGCGAAGTCACTATTATTGGCCGTCTCCCGACACGGTCCGAAACGTAGCCGCCTCCAAGCTGGCCCAGGACACCTACGCCAAGCCATATGGAGGCGATTAACGTTGCAATCAAGAGCGATTCGCCTCTTGCGACGAAGTACAAAGGTAGGAAAGTGATTACGCTTTGTACGGTTACGGAGCTGAGGGCCGTGATGGCAGCTAGTATACTCAAGAGACGCTTGTTCGCAGGGCAATGACACTGTACTACCGCAGGTTCGCTTTCTTCAGATCTTACGTTTGCTTTGAGGAGAATTAGGGCAACCAGCAACCCAAGCGGAAGCAACAAGATCGTCCCACGTAGACCCAGAGCGGTGCCCACTGCACCCGCCACGAATGGCCCGAGGAATAAGCCCGTGTTTCCGGCAGAGAGAAAGACGCCCATATTCTTGCCTCTTGAAGAACTGTTTGACTTCACGACTGCAGAAAATGCAGGTGGATGGAAGAGTGCTGACCCCAATCCTGCCGTTCCCACGAAGAATAACAGCAAAACAAAGCTTGAGGAAAAACCAAGCAAACTCATGCCAACGCAGTTCAATGCCAAACCTGCTTCCAGAAGCCACGAAACGCGAGTGCGGTCGAACCAATGACCAAACAATGGTTGCATAACCGATGAGGTAACGTTGAGGACCATAGCAACAACACCCGCGAGAAGATACGACAGACCGAATCGGCTCGTGATTAGCGGCAGTAAACCGGAGAGGCTGTTCGAGAAAAGATCGTTGACACCATGACCCAGAGCTAACAATGATGAATTCGAGAACTTCAAGGCCGAAATCTCACGATTTGGAAACTCACAACATTACCCGACGGCAGCCAAAGAGCCCAGTCCGTCACAAAAAAGATTGCTTCAGGTTGCTAATTGGCATGATCATAGTCACAGAGCAGAGACGTAGAATCCAAAATGATTGCTCTCGTTAGGAAAGGCATCGGCTGAATTTGGAACGGGGCAGAGAATCTGACCGCACACGATGACGGTCTGATTGCGGACGGCCGCGAAAATCGAGCACATACCGACATACTTCCACACAAGTCGACGATATGGTAACAACATGTTACTGAGGCGCAGGATCTTTCGCGAAGTTCTCCCACAAATCCACGACAAAACGCGACGAGACGGAGAATTTCACAACAAAACGCAGAGATCAGCGACAAAATGCGACGAAACCAATGTGGAAATACCCACAAAACAGGCTTAAGACGGTCAAATTGAGTATGTTGACCACACTGCACGGACGTTATGGGGCTGAATCAGCGCGTAATCCACATGTAATCGACTGATGCCAAGACAACTTCAGACAAACAACAGCAACTCGACAACGGAAACTCAATGACACCCGAACGATGACCGAATGACACCGGACTACGACCTGAGAGATTCCGGCGAGATTGCGAAATGCGCAAAAGAGACCCCGCCGCGCCTCTCTATTCCAAGACGGTTGAAAAGACGATTATCAATGTGGTCGCCTGTCTTGGAAGACAGTAGGTATACCATAGCAACCTCTAAGTCTCCCTCGTACTCGAACTCTGCCTTACCGTTTACAAGCGGCAGGTCTCCGGAAGACTGCCTACCTGCACTACTTTCGTAGTAGAATTTCGTCCGAAGATCCTCTACTCCTTCTTCAAGGGATTCTACGTCCACGGATAACTTACCGTCCGCGATACGGAGTGTCTTCACTCTACCTCTGTAATCAGGCATAATGAACATCAATCGACTCGTCGGGACTTCTCCGAACCCCAAACTGAGGGAACAGAATTGAGTAATCGCTTCGTTGCCATCTGGATACATTGGCAAGTCTCTTTTCACTAATGGAGATTGTGGAGTTCGGCCCCACACGTCTCCCGCATAGCACATGTACAGAACCGATGGCCAGTTCGGTTCTATCTGACTGAAACGTTGAGACGAGGCGATGTAGGGAAAACTGCCGGGTATCATGCTCAGTTGACTTTGAATGTTGATATCGTCTCTAATTTTGATAAAATCCGGGTTTGTGGGTTGTTTCGCGAGGGGAAGAAAGAGTTCGGATATTTTATCCACAGGCATCACTGTGCGTATTGGTCGGAAGTTTCCATAATCCAAATCCTTCTCGGACGTATCCTCATCGTTTCCGACGTGAAGAAAGTCGATGCGTCCAAAACACATTCTGTAAAAGAGTGACAAGGGAGACAATGCAAGTCTCACAAGAGCATGCGCGTAGGTTTTCCGCCTGCTATCTAGAGTGGTTACAAAACTATTGACGGCATCTTGATTCGACATCAATCTTCACCAAGCTTACGAGCTATTCGAGCATACATCTTCATCGGTCTCTCGTTCCGAGCACGTTGTTGCAGGTACCATAGGTAAGAGCTCCTGCAAATCACATGCTAGGGAGTCTCCAGTCTGTCACACGTGCGACATGTTTATTATCGCCACCGCTAATCACTGTCACAGGTGTGACTGATGGATGGTTTGCTTTGGGTTGTTGATTACGATATACCGGTGGATAGTGTAGCGAAGAGGAGAGCGTTCTATCGTGCTCTCCACGAAATACTGAGGGCTCATGATATCATCGCTGATCGGAGTACGCAGAGTGTCTGGATCATTGACAATGAAGGGATTGCTAACGAGATTCACGGGTTAGCTTGCAGGTATGGAAAGAGTCACTTGTATTCGGCGTCTAGGCTCGATTAAATTTCCTAGCGCACCAAACACAAACCAACCTACCCCTAACGCGCTTAGCGTTTTCTTCCTTCGTAATGATGGCTCTGCATTCGGGGCATTGGAAGGGTTTCAATCCGGTATTCCAGCGTTCTAGTGTCTCAAGAGACTATCCGACCGTACCGTCTTTCATGCGGCGTATAGGCCACTATTCTAGCCGGAGGAAATACGAACTGGCTCGCCAAACGTTGATTGGCTACGCGAGAGCAGTCGGTTGCAAGTGGGCACAGCGACCCAAGCGCTAAGATAGCTTCCGAACGATTCACGTGGTCAGTTTACCGTTTCGGACGATTGTGTTTCCGTTTACGGTTAATGTGGCTTTTGTGAGGATGCCTGGGAAATAGAAATCAGTCTTGTTTGCTCCGCCGATATCGTCGTTGCCGCCAATTGCGACGGTTACTGCGCCTGCGGTTATGCCATCCTGCATGAAACCTATCTTCGCCTTAGGGTTCAAGCCTACGCCAATGGCTGCGATCTTGTTCTTTTCGCCTGTTGCTTTATCGTAGCTCGCCTTGAAGTGGCCGACGTTTTGGACCGCTTTGTAGTTGGTGAGTATCCCGTCTTTGAAGTCCAGGCGGACTCCACCGACCCACTTGCCCATGTATTGGGTTGGTCTATCAAAGACAACCCTCCCCTCCGCGAACGTTTCATCTGGGCATACTAGGATGTTGCCGCCGGGTATGTTGGCTACGTTTCTTCCGTGGTCCAAATCGTCGTTATCAACGATGCAATCCTCTGAGTAAGCGTCTCGACCTACGAGTCGGAGGGATAGGTTGGTTCCGTTGGGGGAAGTGATCCTAACTTCGCCGTTCTTCAATGAGGGAGTGAGCTTCGTTACTTGATCTTTTAACGTGGCGAAATCGACGGTAGATGCGGCGATTAGCATTCGTTGCCACGCGGCTAATGGGAGTCTGAGTGAGCGGGCCCGATCACGGCTAGCATAGCCTAAACCGATCCTGGCTGCTTTCAGCCGGTACCGTTTTGCTCTCTCATACCATTCCTCATTATAGCTCGTAGCGGCTCTGAACTTTGCAGGGTTCTTCCAGAGTCTGGAGAAGTCACCGGGTCCAGTGATGAATATGTAGCCCTTAGCTTTCTCAATCGCAGCCCACTCATGCTCACCCACTTTGCCCAGCTTATCTTCTGGAAGTGATTCAACCGATTTCCAGAACGTTCCCTCATGCTCAAACAACAACATTGGGCGAGCGCCTAACTCACGCAGTCGGTAAACGAAATCCGTGGCGATAGGCAAGCCATGATCCCAAGTTTCGACAATGACATCATCCCCCGACTGAACTCCGAGCGTTTTGGAAAGAACATTACGCACTAGACCATCATAACTAGTCATGATTCACAAACAAGCGAACACCCATCATTAAAGCTTGGCCATCAAGATGTCGGGAAAATGATGCATGAATCGCAGGGTAAGAAGCAGTCTCCCCTTCAGGGATCAGGGAAGACACTATACTTGAAACGCTAGTGTTCCGAGGATATCAGAACTTCTACGTACCATAAACGCATATTAGGCATGGCGAACGCTCGGTAAATTCGGTCATGGGTTTGGCAAGAACGAAGTTTCTACTTCTCGGCTTACTCCTAGTATTGACTGTATGCGCAGTAATCAGACCCATTAGCGCAGATGGAACCGTGACCGTTTCCAACTCCGGTAACGTAGTAGTGGTTGCTGGGCAGTCGGGCAGTTCTCTCATTACCTTCAATGATCCTTTAGATTATGAGATTGTCTCTGTCACCATAAGTTGCAGCGGCCTTCCTGCTGGCGCAACATGCTCCACAAACCCCACCAGCCTCCCGGGGCCATGGTACGACGGCACTTCATTCGATGTGGTTGTGAACACCTCCCCATCCACTCCAGCCGGAACCTTCCCGATTAGTGTGACTGTCTCCTTCGACTTCTACACACCCGAAATAATTCAACCCTCGTTCCTAGTTTCTGGCGGCTCTCTGGGACCAGAATCTGTCTCTATTCAGCAAACTCCGGCGTCAACGAACACAACGTTCAATTTGATTGTTAGTTCTACCACGATTCCAGAATACCCATTAGGATTACCGCTACTCGCTATCCTCACGATTATCAGCTACGGTCTGATCCGACGTAAAATCAAGAACACGAAGAACTAATCAAGCAAATACATCGAAACTTGATAACATAATCCTGTCTGAACAATTTGATAGAGCCTTTTCTTGCACTCTGTATTTTGAGGGGACGGCTGCAATATTGAAGATAGGGTGTAAGAGTTTGGAAGGGGATGCAGATTGAGTGATCTGACTCTAAACAAAACTACCACAGCCCTGGTAGTCATCGACCTGCAAAAAGGAATCACGTCTATGTCGACTGAGCCGTATGACACGAAGACTGTAATCTCTAACGCCGTAAGGTTGGCTAACGCTTTTAGGGTGAACAAGATGCCTATCTTTCTTGTTCACGTCTCCTTTTCGAAAGGAACAGCTCTTCAGCCGATTGCTGATCTTGCGATGCCTTCGAGGGGGGAGATGCCTGCGGATTGGGCGGACATTGTGCCAGAGCTGGGGCCTGCGCCTTCTGATGTGGTGATAACCAAGAGGCAGTGGGGAGCGTTCTACGGAACTGACCTTGATCTTAGGCTCAGGCGCGGAGGGATCGACACGATTGTACTTGCAGGCATCGCAACGACTTACGGTGTCGAAAGCACCGCAAGGTTCGCGTACGAGTATGGCTACCAGCAAGTCTTCGCTGAAGACGCCATGTCAGACCGCTCCACAGAGGCTCATAAGAGTTCGATCGATTTCGTCCTGAAAAGAATTGGAAGAGTCAGGAAAACAGCAGACATTCTTCAAGCGCTAACATGATGGCGCCCTGATTTTTCTATAGTTTTTTCATGTCGTCTGGCGTATCCACATCCTTCAGAACATTAGGCGAGCCGGTTTCAACTAGGCTTACTTCGCCTTCGTGGCGCTGAACGATGGCTTTCAAGCCGAAAGTTTCTTCATCAATATGTTCTATCTCAGGGAAGAGTTGTCTGTCGAAGAGTATGGGGTGTCCAGTTTCACGCTTATGGGCTGCGATGACGATCGCATGTTTTCCGCGTTCGTATTCCTCTATGACCTTGTTGATTGATTGAAAATCTATCATTGCAACGTCACCAGGTAGGACTAACACGGCACGAGTCATCGGACCAATTTCGGCAAGCCCGGCCTTAACGGAGCTACTCTGCCCCTTCTCGTAATTCTTGTTGACAACCAGCCGGCAAGGGAGGTCGGTAAGTAAGGCACGTACTTTTTCTGCTTGCCAACCGAGAACTACAATGACCTCGTCAACTTTTGATTCTAGGGTTGTTTGGGCAACTCTTCGAATCATCGGAATTCCTTCAATTTTTATGAGGAGTTTGTTTTTGCCGCGCATTCGGGTTGATTTTCCAGCGGCTAATACGATCATTGATATCATAGCTTACGTCAACTCGTTCACAGGGCCATGGGTAAGAACTCTGCACTACCTGGCGTACCTACTAGTTCTTGGTTTTGGAAGATTACCTGCCCTCGACGCATGGTAAGGATGGACCAGCCTTTCAGTGTCCAGCCCTCGTATGGGGTCCAGTCGGCCTTTTGGTGGAGATCCTCTCCCCTCACTTTTCTTTTCATCTTCAAGTCGATCATTACGAGGTCTGCGTCAGCCCCTTCCGCTATGATACCCTTTCTTGGGTAATTGCCGAAGATCTTGGCTGGGTTCTCGCAACATACTCTTTGGAGTGCTGGAAGGGTTAGGCGGTGTTTGTTTACTCCTTCGCTTAACAAGACTGGAAGCATTGTTTCAATAGCCGGGACACCGCCCCACGCCTTCCAAATATCCTTCCACCCCACCTCTTTCTCCGTTCTCAAGCCAGGTGCATGTTCGGAGGTCACAATGTCAACAGTGCCATCACGAAGACCCTTCCAGAGAGCCGCCACATCCTTTGGGCCCTTGAGTGACGGGTTCATTTTCAGGTACGGACCCTGTTTCTTCATGTCCTTGCGTGTAAACGTAAGATAATGAGGGCAGGTCTCCGTTGTCACCCTCACCCCACTCTTCTTCGCTTTCTTGACGGCAGCAACCCCTTCACGGGTTGACATGTGGGAGATGTGAAGGCGAGCACTCATTCCACGTGCAAATTCAATAACCTTCTTCACCGCCCGCTCCTCAACAATGTTAGGCTTCCATTCCGCATGCGCCATTGGATCTCTTCTACCTGCGGTCAGGAGCTTCTGCAAGTTCTCGTTCGCGATCTGTTCATCCTCAGCGTGAACGTTCAGAATTGAATTGTGCATGGCCGTTTCCCGCAAGAGCGACATGAGTGTGTGGTCGTCGGCGTAGTAGGG
>Ga0181521_10005135_pt1 | contig 14688 bp, 9 predicted proteins | sample PEATcosm2014_Bin_32_FD_119764 | JGI IMG/M metagenome (GOLD analysis project Ga0181521, IMG submission 119764) | Peatland microbial communities from MTU Mesocosm Facility, Houghton, MI, USA - PEATcosm2014_Bin02_60_metaG | ecosystem: Environmental > Terrestrial > Soil > Wetlands > Peat | place...
TAGAGGTTCTTACGAATGAGCCGGCGCTTACGAGGATCGCCTCAGTAAACTCCCGCTAGACCTTCCCTGTACGACTCTTTCATTCGCTACTCCATGCCGGTTTATCCCGGCGCTATCCGGACCCCCGGTCCCCGGCCGGCTCCCTGGCTGGCCTTTCTCGCCATTTGCCGCAGCCGCGGGACGCGGGCGTCCCGCGCGGACCAGCCGGCCGCTTTACGAAAACGCGCTGTTCATTCAGAGCGCCGCCGATCCGGCCGCCCGCTACACGCGTGCGCGGAGTCTGGCAAGCTAAAGCTTTGTCCCACCCTGGCTGTAAACATCCCAGCCCAAATACGTTTCCAGCGCTTCGGCCAGCACTCCCGCGCAATGCGAAGCGCTCATGGCCGCGTGGTGCTCGAAGCCGTTCTTGCAGATATAGCGCAGCAACCGTTGCAATTGCGGCACCTCCGCCACCGCGCGGCTGCCGAACGTGGCCAGCGGATCGTCCGTGAACGAGCCTTCCCCCACGTACGCCCGGATGCGTCCCGCCGCGTCGTCGGTGCTCACGCGCGCATAGGTCAGCGGACCCGCCGGAGTGCGCCCCGCCAGCGCGCCATAGGTATTCTGCTCGCCCAGCATGGAGCCCAGAATGGGAGCGGTGCCGATCCGCGCATCCAGCAGGAACGTCCTGGCCCAGTTGCCGCAGTGAAACAGCACGCACTTGTTGGGGTCCTGGCCGTAATTGTTGTTCCAGTCCACCAGCGCGCTGGGGCGCCCCGACGCCAGTTGCAGCGCGTACATCGTAACCACCCCGGTGACATCCACCTCGCACGCGCTGGGCATGAAGTTCTCGCTCATCATGCTCATGATGGTGCAGCAGTTCACTCCGAAATTCTGCTGCATCGAACTCCAGCATTGAATGGCTGTGGCATGGATGCCGTTCTGCTCCATCCATTCCGCCAGCACCACCCCCAGCTTGGCCATGCGGGTCAACGAGGCGTCCGGAACGCCGGAAGCGGCGGCATACCCGAGGATGCTTTGCAGCTTTTCCTTCACCCGGGCATCGCCATCGCCCGTGCGCTCCGCGCGCCCGAACACCTCGGAAAGGTCGATGGTGGAAACCGCGATCCCGGCGGACTGCAGCAGCTTCTCGCTATAGCGCGTGGTATTGAAGGCGTTGGGCCGCGCGCCCACCGCGCCGATGCGCGCCCGCCGCAAACCGCGCACCACGCGGCAGACGGCCACGAACCGCTCCAGGTCGCAGCGGAAATCGCCGGAGGAAACCGGCGTCGTGTGCTGCCCGGTGAGAGTGAACGGAATCCCGTACTGCCGCAGATTGTTGCACACCGAGATCTTGCCGCAAAAAGCGTCTCTGCGCCGCTCGACGCCCAGTTGATTCAAATCGTCGGGATACGCCTGCACCAGAACCGGCACGTTCAGCTCCGCCATTTTCAGAGCTTCGGCCACGCCTTTTTCGTCGCCGAAATTGGGTAGACAAACCAGCACGCCGGCGATCCGGTCGCGATTCGCCCGGAAGAGCGCGGCACAGCGCTGCGCGTGCTCCCACGTCTCCACGCTGCCGAGCTTGCTCTGATTCTCATCGAGCATCACGGCTTCGATGTTCGTCCCGGAGAGCGCTTCCGCGAGGTCTCTGCGAGCCTCGGTAACGAGTTGATCGGGGAAGAAGTCGCGGTTTCCGACGATCACCCCCAGCGCGATTTTGGACATGTTGACGGACCTCTCTTATGGCTTGCGCGCAAAGATTCCGAACTGGTCGAAATTGGCCCGCGTGACCAGTTCGCAATCGATGGCCTGCTTCTCCGGCGCACCCGTGGAGCCCGTGGTCAGATAGCGGTGCGCTTCCTCCACCGCCAGCCGCGAAATGCGCGCGGCGGGCTGTAAGACCGTGGCGGCGATATCGCCGGCGCGGATGGCCGCCAGCACATCGGGGCTGCCGTCGAACCCCACCACGATCACCTTGCCCATGCCGCCGGCTTTCAGCGCCGCCGAAGCGCCCAGCGCCATGGTGTCGTTTCCGGCAATCACGCCTTTGATGTCAGGCTCGCCCTGCATGATGGTTTCCATTTTCTGAAAGGCTTCCGTCTGGCTCCAGTTGGCGCTCTGCCGCGCCACCTGCCGCAACCCCGGAGCGCGGTCGAGCACGTCGTGGTAGCCCTGCGTGCGAATTCCGGCATTGGTATCGGATTCGCGCCCCACCAACTCCACATAGGCGCCCTTGCCGCCCATCAAAAGCGCGAATTCCTGCGCGCCCAGCACGGCTCCCTGGTAATTGTTGGAGACGATCTGCGCCACGGCGATGCCGTTGGCATTGATTTCGCGGTCGATGAGGAAGCAGGGAATGCCCGCGGCTTTGGCTTTCCGCACCGCGCCCACGGAGGCATCGGCGCCGGCGTTATCCAGGATGATGGCCGCGGCGCGGTTGGCGATGGCGCTGTCGAACAGTTCGTCTTGTTTGTGCGCGTCATCGTCGTGGGTATACACCAGGACGGCGTAGCCCAGTTCCCTGGCTTGTTCGGCGGCGCTATCGGCCTCCGTTTTGAAGAACGGATTTTCGTGCGACGGGGTAATGATCGCGATGGTCTGCCCGGCCGGCTGGCGCGGTCCGCAGCCGCAGCCAAGAATCAGCAGGCAACCGGCGAGCGCCCTCACCATCGAAGCTTCCGCTGGAGTTGATCCAGAACCACCGCAACCACGATTACAACCCCCTTGATGACGATTTGCCAGAATTCCGAGACCCCCATCAACACCAGACCGTCGGCCAGCGAGCCGATTACCAGCGCGCCGATAATCGTGCCGCCGATACCGCCCCGCCCGCCCATCAACGACGTGCCGCCCAGCACCACCGCCGCGATGGCGTTCAACTCGAAGGATTGACCGGTGGCGGGATGGCTGGCGGCCAGCTCCGAAGCGATAATCAGGCCGACCATCGCGGAACAGAATCCCGAGAGAATGTATACCAGCAATTGAACGCGTTTCACCCGGATGCCCGCCAGCAGCGCCGCGCGCTCATTGCCTCCCACCGCATACACGTGCCGTCCGAAAGGCGTGCGGGCGGCCAGAAAGGCGCCGCCCGCGCCGCACAGAACCATCAACCAGATGGGAACGGGAATGTGCAGGATGGCTCCCGAGCCGAGAAACGGAAACCCCGTGTTGTGCAGGTCCGCGCGGCCCACCAGGTTGGGGAAGGTCGCCCCGCCTGAGAGCAGCAGCGCCGCGCCGCGCGCCGCGTACATGGTTCCCAGGGTAGCAATGAACGGAGCCACCGACAGGCGCGCCACCAGCAGACCGTTCACCGCGCCCACCGCCGCTCCCGCCAGCGCGGCCAGCAGAATCACCAGCCAGACATCGAAGTACACCACCACGGAGAACATGCGCAGCACGATGCCGTGATCGATGAGGCCGCCGGCAATCATTCCCGCGAGCCCGGCAATCGACCCCACGGAAAGATCGATACCCCCGCTGAGAATCACGAACGTCATCCCCACCGCCATGATGGCGTTGATGGCTACGTGCTTGACCAGAATCATGAGGTTCGCGGCGCTGAGGAACGCGGGCGAGAGGATGGAAAACGCGATCAGCAGCGCCAACAGGGCGATCAGCGCCCGGCCGCGGAACAGCAGGGCTCCGGCGGAGTTGCCATGGGGGCGCGCCGCAATGGCCCGCGCGCTCTTTTGCGCGGCTTCAACGATGGGCACGGGGCCCTCCGCCGGCGCGCTCCACGAGCGGCCAGGAAGCCGCCACCAGAGCCTCTTCGGATGCCTCCGCGGCGGCCAACTCCGCCGTGATCCGTCCCGACGCCATCACCACGATGCGCGTCGCGAGCGTCAGGATTTCCTGCAATTCGGAGGACGCGAACAGCACCGCCATCCCCCGCGCGGCCAGCCGCCGGATGATTTCGTAAATCTCGGCGCGCGCTCCGATATCCACGCCGCAGGTGGGCTCGTCCAGCAGGAGCAGCCTGGGCGATATCAGCAGGTAGCGCGCCAGCACGACTTTCTGCTGATTGCCGCCGCTCAGGCTGGTGACCGGGCTTTCGATATCGCTGGTCCGGATGCGCAGTTCCCGCGCCGCTTCCGCGGCCCTGCGGCGTTCCTTCCCAGGCGAAACGAACAGCCCCGCGCGGCTCGCCAAGAGGATGTTTTCGCGCACCGAAAGGGCGGGCACAATGGCATCGCGCTGGCGGCTCTCCGGAACCAGCGCCACCCCGGCGGCGATTCTTTGGGCGATCGAGAGGCGGCCGATGCCGCGTCCGTCCAGCCGCATTTCGCCGCTATCGGGAGTGCGCAACCCGGCAATGCATTCCAGCAAGGGTGTGCGGCCCGCGCCGAGCAACCCGTAAAACCCCACGATCTCCCCGGCGCTCACGGCGAACGAGACGTCGCGCAGTTCCGCGCCGAGAGAGACGCCCTGGACGGAAAAGACGGGCGCGCCCGCCGGCGGCGGCGCTTTGGTTCCCGCGGCGGGCACGCCACCGGTCATCTTCTCGACCATCCACTCGACCCCGATGGAGCCGGCGCCGGCTTCCGCCACCACGCGGCCGTCGCGCAGAACCGTAACCGAATCGGCGATCGCCAGCAATTCCTCCAGGCGATGCGAAATGTAAATCACCGCTGCGCCGCGCGCCTTCAGATCGCGGATCACGCGGAAGAGAACTTCGATCTCCGCCGCGCTCAAGGCGGAGGTTGGCTCATCCATGATCAGAACGCGGGCATTCTGCGCGATGGCCCGCGCGATTTCGACGGCCTGCTGCTGGCCCAGCGGGAGGCTGCCGGCCAGCGCCCGCGGATCGATGGGCTGATCCAGCCGCTGGAGCAGTTGGCGCGCTTGCCCTTCCTCGGCTGCGCGGTCCACCAAGCCGTAGCGCGTCAATTCGCGTCCCAGGAAAATGTTATCCGTGACGCTGAGATTGGGAAGCAGGTTCAGCTCCTGGTGAATCATCGCTATCCCGCGCGCCGCCGCATCGCGCGAGGAAGCCAGGCGAACCGGCCGGCCATCCAGTTCGAGGACGCCCGCGGTGGGCTGGTCGATGCCCGCCAGGATCCGCATCAGGGTGGATTTCCCGGCGCCATTTTCGCCTATTAGGGCGCTCACCTGCCCCGCGCGCGCGGTGAAATCGACGCCCTCCAAGGCCAGGGTTCCGGGAAACCGCTGGGAGATTCCGCGGGCGGCAAGTACGGCGCCGGACTGCATCATGGCCGCTCGGGCTCCTGAGAGAGAATTACCGGAACGATTTCCGGCAAACCGTTCCCACCGGAAACGTTCAACGCGCCGGCAAACGAAAGCACGCTGCCGGCGGCAACTCCCGCCAGCGCCGCCGCCGCCACGGCCGCGGCACGGTCGTTCAGCGCATTGGAGGCGCGGGCGAAATCCACCTGGTTGACGAACTGGCTGAACTGAATGAAGGGGAGCGCGTCGCGCAGGGCGGTGCCGCGAATCTGGCCGGCGGCCAGTTCCGCATCGGGCTTGCCATCGTAAGGATGGATGTCCAGCAGGATTCGCTGCCGGGAAGAATCCACGCGCAGCACCCGGCCGGTGCCCTTCACCAGCGCGCAACGGCCGGCGCGGCGGGCTTCCGCGAAATCCGGCGCATGGGCCGCCGCCGGAACCACTTTGCCCTCCCAAATGGACGCCGCGTAACGGGCGGCGTCGAACGGGCGGCCGGCGCTGGATGCGGATTCCTCCGCGTCGATGGGACGGACCGTCCAGGGCGCGCGGCAAGCCAGCAGCGCGCAGGCCAGTACGGGGATGGCAGCGCCGCGTTTCATGCGCCCGAGGCCGTCCTTTCCGCGGGGGCCGATTTCTCCGCGCCGCGGCCGCGGCGAATCCCCGGGTCTTTGGCGTCCTCTTCCGCCAACAGGCGTTTGGCGGTGTGCCGGTCGGTGATCAGGACGCTGATCAGCCGGCCAAGCAGCGCGCCGCGAATCGCGACCGTCTTGCGGCGCCCGCCGGCCACCCCGACCACACGCTGCGCGCGCCGCAACTGCTCCAGATCCATGCCGATCACGCGGCTATCGAGGGGCGTCGCCACCGGCCCGCCATTCCTGTCGAAGAACCTCAGGCAGATGTCGCCTACCGCGCCTTGCGAACTCAGCGTCTGCAGTTCCTTTGGCGAGAAGACGTTGCCGCTTTGCGCCAGCATGCGCGAGGGTTCGATGGAACCGATACCCACCAGCGCCAGCGTGACCGTATCGATGAGCCGCAGCGCTTCTTCCACATAGCGATCCTTCATCAGGACGCGGCGGGCATCGGCTGACCCCACTACTCCGGGGGCGGGCAGCAGCGTAGCGGTTCCGCCCACCAGGTTCGCAAAGCGGCGCGTGAGGTTGGTGGCGTGCACTTCCGCTCCCGGGTTGCCCACGCCGCCAAGGATCTGCACCACTTGCGCGCCCGGGCTGCGCGTGTTGGGCTGCATGGAATCCACCATCGCCAGCAAGGCGGCGCTCCACGAAGACAGACCGACCACGTCGGTAGGCTGCAGCGTGGTTTCGACGTAATAGGCCGCGGCGGGGCCCAGATCGCGGACGATCTGTTCGTCGTCGTCCATGGAATCGACGACGATGGCTTCGCGCAGCCCGAACTTATCCTGCAGCGCCTCCTCCAGATCCGGGTTCACGCCGGAAGGCACGCTGACCGTGATCCGCACGATGCCGGCTTTTTCGGCGCGTTTGAGGAGCCGGGAAATGGTGGACTGCGACATGCTGAGGCGGTTCATGATCTCGGTCTGGCGGAGACCCTGCTCATAGTACATGCGCGCCACTTTGCTCATCAGCCGCAATTCGTCGATTCGCGCCATGTCTTATCTTTCCACGGGCGAACGCTCCGGCGCGACCGCCGTTACACGCCGCAGCGCCTCGCGCCAGCCATCCAAGAGCCGATCGCGGTCCGTCCGCGCCATAACGGGCTCGAACCGCTGCTCCGCCCTGGGTAGCGCGGCCAGAGCTTCCAACGAATCCCACACGCCCGTGGAAAGACCCGCCAGCCACGCCGCGCCCGTGGCGGAAACATCCGCCGAAGCGCTGCGCACCACGGCGCGATCGAGAACATCGGCTTGAAACTGCATCAGGAAATCGTTGCGGGTCCCGCCACCGTCCGCCAGCAAAGCGGGAATGCGCCCGCCGCCGGCTCGTTCCATGGCCGCAAAGACATCGCAGACCTGAAACGCGATGGCCTCGACGGCGGCGCGCGCCGCATGCGCGGCCGTGGTCCCGCGGGTCAATCCGCTCAGCGTTCCCCGCGCTCCATCGTTCCAGTAGGGAGCGCCCAAACCGGTGAAAGCCGGGACCAGGTAGACGCCGCCGGTGTCCGGCGCGGTGGAGGCGAGTTGCGCGGCATCGTGCGCGGGATCGGGCAAACCCAAAAATTCGCCGATCCACTGCACCGCGCCGCCGGTAACGAAGATGTTGCCTTCCAGCGCGTACTTCGTCTCTTGCGCGCGCGACCATGCGATGGCCGTGGAAAGGCCTTCGCTCCACACCGGTTCGCGCGTGACGGTCATGAGGGAAGATCCCGTTCCATAGGTGGCTTTTACCGCGCCGGGAGTGAAGATGCCATGGCCAAAAAGGGCCGCGTGCGAATCGCCGGCCAGGGCGCCGATGGGGATTCCACTTGGGATGGCGCCGCCGCACGCCGTCTGGCCGTAGACATGACTCGAAGGGTGCAGCTCCGGAAGGGCCGCTGGCGGAATGCCGAACAGGGCGAGCAGTTCGCGGTCCCAATCCAGGCGGCCGAGGTTGAGGAGCTGGGTGCGCGAGGCGTTCGTCAAATCGCAGGCGTGGAGGGCGTTCCCGGTGAGGTTCCAGAGCAGCCAGCTATCCACCGTACCGAGCGCAATCTCTCCATTGGCCGCGCGCGCGAACCCGCCGGGAGTATGGTCGAGGAGCCAGCGCATCTTGCTGGCCGAAAAAACCGGATCCACCGCCAGGCCGGTCCGCCGGATGAGCATCTCTTCACGGCCGTTGCGGCGCAGTTCCGCGCAGAACGGCGCGGTGCGGCGGCACTGCCAGCTCACGCAGGGAGCGATGGGCTCGCCGCTCGGCCTGTCCCAGGCGACAACGCTTTCCCGCTGGTTGCTGACGCCGATGGCAGCGGGCGCAGCGCATCCCGCCCGCGCCAGGCAATCCCCGGCCGCGTCCAGCACGCTCCGCCACAATTCCGCGGCGTCCTGTTCCACCCATCCGGGATGCGGATAGCCAATGGCAACCGGCCGCGATGCCGCCGCCAAAACCTGCCCGCATTCGCCGACCAGCAACGCTTTGGTGTTGGTCGTGCCCTGATCGATGGCGAGCACGCAGCGCGGCATTATCTTCTCACCCGCGTCTCCTGCAATTCCAGGGCGGCGGCAAAGATGCCTTGCGGCGTCAGTCCGAAATATTCGAACAGCCATTCCGCCGTGCCGGTGGGCGCAAACCGCGCGGGGACCCCCAGAATGCGCATGGGCACGGGCCGCGCGGTAGCCGTCACCTCGCTGACCGCCCCGCCGAGGCCGCCGTGCACGGAGTGCTCCTCGATGGTCACAATCCCGCCGGTGGTCTCGGCGGCATCCAGAATGGCCTCCCGGTCGAGCGGTTGCAGGGTAGCCATGTTGATCACCCGCGCCGAAACCCCGGCTTCCGCAAGCATGGCGGCGGCTTCCAGGGCGCGGCAGACCATGGTGCCGTTGGCGATCAAGGCGACGTCGCTTCCCGGCTTCAGCACCGCCGCCGAACCGATGCGGAACCGATAATCCGCCGGGTGTACGCGCGGCACCGGGAGCCTGCTCAGGCGCAGGAATACGGGGCCGTGCGCGGCGGCGATGGCGCGCACGGCCTGCTCGGTCTCGAGCGCATCGGCCGGCGCGATTATGGTCAGGTTGGCGATGGCGCGCAGCCACGCCAGGTCTTCGATGGAGTGATGCGTCGGGCCGAGCTGCCCGTAAGCCAGGCCGCTCGACATGCCGCAGAGCTTCACATTGGCCCGCGAATAGGCGATATCAACTTTGATCTGCTCCAGGGCGCGTCCGGTGAGAAAGCACGAGGCCGCGCAAACAAACGGAATTTTCCCGCCATTGGCCAGCCCGGCGCCGATCCCCACCATGTTCTGTTCGGCAATTCCGGCGTTGACCAGCCGCGCGGGAAAGCGCTTGGAGAACCGCGCCAGGCGCGTCGAGCCCAGCGAATCGTTGACCACGGCAACGATGCGCGGGTCGTGTTCGGCGAGGCATTCCAGGGTGACCGCGAATGCGTCCCGGCAATCCAGCCGTTCAGCCATCGGATTCGGCCCCAAGTTCCGCGAGGGCGGCGGCCAACTGGGCATCGTCAGGCACGCCATGGTGCCACCGCGCGCGACCCTCCATGAACGAAACGCCCTTTCCCTTGGTAGTCTTCGCCAGAATACAACTGGGACGGCCGGGTTGGAACGGCACGGCGCGAAAAACCTCCAGCAGCGCCGCGAAATCGTGGCCGTCGGTTTCCCGCACGGCCCATCCGAACGCGCGGAATTTTTCCGCCAGCGGCTCGACCGCGAGAATCGATTCGGTGGGCCCTCCCTGCTGAATGCCGTTGCGGTCCACGATGGCCACCAGATTATCCAACCGGTAGTGCGCCGCCGCCATGATGGCTTCCCAGTTGCTTCCTTCCTGCAATTCGCCGTCGCCGGTCAGAACGAACGTGCGCCACGGGGCATCGTCCATTTTCGCGGCCAGCGCCGCTCCGACGGCAATCGGGAACCCGTGCCCCAGCGGCCCGGTATTGGCTTCCACGCCGGGAAGTTCGGTCCGGTTGGGGTGGCCGTTCAAGCGGGAGAGCGGCGCCATGAACTCTGCCAGCTCTTCCTCCGGGAAAAAGCCCTTGAAAGCCAGAGTCGCATATAGCGATGCGGAACAGTGCCCCTTGCTCATGATAAACCGGTCGCGCTGCGCCCATTCCGCATCCCCGGCATCCACGCGCAACACTCCGAAATACAGCGTCACCAGGATATCGGCGGCCGAGAGGTCGCCGCCCGGATGCCCCAGACCCGCCTCGTAAACCATTTGAATACTGCGGCGGCGCACCCGGCGAGCGAGGCTCTCCAGGAGTCCTCCTGGCAGACTCTCGGAATCTTGATTCATCGGTAGCCCCTTTTAGCGTTCCAGCGTATCGGCAGCGCCTCCTGGCAACACGCCCAGTTTAACTGACAGGCGGCTGCGGATTAAAAGGTGAATCGCAGCCCCATCTGGATGACCCGCGAAGAGTTGGCCTGGCTGGTGATGGTGGCGAACGCTTTCGAGGTGGGTGACAGATTCGCCGCGGCGAACTGCGGACGGTTGAGGGCGTTGAAGGCTTCGAAACGGTACTGCAGTTTCATGCCTTCCCGGATGTTGAAATTCTTCAACATAGAAATGTCGGCATTGTTGGTGGCGTCGGAGCGGAGATTGTTGAAGCTGGTGGGAAACTGGCGGTAGTTATAGGAATTCGGCTGATCGGCGCTGGTAATGTCGAATTTGGTTGTGTCGAAGGCCTCGGTGAGATTCCTGGGCTGATAGTTTAAGTTGCCGCCCAGGTAAATCACGTTTCCCCAGCTCAAGGCGGCGCCGGATTCAAACACATAAATGGAATTCAGCACCCAGCCGCCCACGAAGGCATCCAGCAGCTTGTTGGCCCCGGGCAGGAATTTGCCGCCGTTTCCAAAGGGCAGATGGTAGCTTCCGGAAAGCACAAAGTGATCCGGGAAATCCGCGCTGGGTACGCCGTACCACAGCTTGGTGTCCCCGGCATTCAGCGGGCCGCTGTCTTCCAGCAGGCGGGAATGCTCGTAATTCACGTTCACTTGCAGCCCGTGCGAGAACCGCTTCGTTACCCGGACGGAAAGCATGTGGAACCATGCGATGCCATTGGGATCGTCGCTTTCCGAGACTCCCGTAAACTCGGGATAGGCGTTCAGAAGAGTAGCGACGGTGGTGGTGGTTCCGTTCAGGCTGGAGCCGGGCAGCAGACCGGCGAGGGGGTTGGAAACCACCGCGCTCAAGGCGGTGGTGACCGCATTGTCCTTGAGAAGAGACCGGCTGAGGAAGGGAATCAGCGGCGCCGAACTCACCGCGTTGGTATTGGTAAGATCCACCTGGTGGTTGCCGATGTAACCCACGTCGATCAGCCAGTCGTTGCCGAAGGTATGTTGAATGTCGAAGCTCCAGCGGATGCTGTAAGGGTCCTTGAAGTTCGGATAGTAATAACTGACGCTGTTCCCCAGGTAAGTATTCACTCCCAGCGAAGCGCCGGTCGGTTGCAAAATGCTGGCTCCTGGAAACGGGTTGCTCAAAGTGGCGAAGGGCGTCAGATAGCTGTTATTGGTCGGCACCAATAAGTTGGATTGAGTAAAGCCGGTGGAGGGTCCCGTGGTATATGCGCCGTAGGGATTGTTGAACATGCCGAAGCCGCCGCGAAAGACGGTCTTATTGTGCAAAGCCGAAGGCGCCCAGCTCAAGCCGACCCTGGGCGCCAGAAAGATTGCCGGGGTGGTGTAACCGCTCCGGTTGCCGGACGACGCGAATTGCAGCCCGCCGGTGGGGAGAAACCGGGAAACCGGCAATTGCGAGATCGGGCTGGCCGCATAAGCGGTTTCGGCCGCCTGCGTAATCTGGTTGGCAATCGCCGGGTTGAAAGCGACGGTTTCGCGGTTATTGCTCTCCACCACGGGGGTTTCATGTTCCGCCCGCAACCCCAGGTTTAAGGTCAGATCGCGAGCGATTTTCCAGTCATCCTGGATGAAGAAACCAAAGTAGTAGTTGGAGCTGGTGGTCGGTTCGTTCACGTCGAACTCGCCGCTGGTGGGAAGGCCCAGCAGCAACGAAGCCATGGAGCCGCCAAACGGCGAGGCCGAGGCGGTGCTGGATCCGGTAACCCAGGTGGTCCCGAAAGTAAACGTACCCGCCGCATAGCCGGGGTTGAGCTTGCTGTATCGCTCGCGGCGGAAATCCTGGCCGAACCTGATGGTGTGCTTTCCGGCGATCTTGGTTGCGGTGTTGAACAGTTGTAAAGTATCGAATATCGAAATCGAGCCGGGACTGGTGCTCAACCCGGCATACGCGTCGGAGAAGGTGATGCGGGGCATCGCCGGCAGCGTGGAATTCGAGAGCATGTAAGAAGGGAAGCCTAACTGGGTCGGATCGAAGCCGTCGCTCTTGATGGAGCTGCTGGTGTAACTGCGGCTGAAACCCAGGCGGGAGTCCAGCACCAGGGTCGGCGAAAAAATATGGACATTGTCCAGCACGCTGCCGAGCAGGTTCAGATTGCTGTATTGCCCGGTGGCCAGGTTTTGGAAAATGTCGGCCGAGCCGTTCGTGTAATAACTGGTATGGTAATCGAAAAAGAGCTTGTCTTTATCGGTTAAGTTCAAGTCCGTGCGGCCCATGTAGGAATAATAGTTGTCCGTGGTGGGATCGTTCACGACGTAGTTATTTTCGCCATCGCTTTTTCCCGGCTGGTTGGGCTCGGGGAAGTACTGCATATACTTGAGAGCGATAGGGTTTATCTCGGAAGCTGGAATAACGTTGTTGGGGAACGGATTTCTGGTAATCTTCCCTCCCGAGAGGACCGCCGACGACGGGTCATAGAGCTGATAGCTCGATCCGTTGGCCAGCAGAGCCGAGAAGTTGCCCTGCCGTTCCGCATCGGTGGGGACGGCGCTGGTCGAGCTGGCCGGTGTCGAGTCCTTGAAACCTTCGTAGGCGAAAAAGAAGAAAAGCTTGTCTTTGCCATTGAAGACTTTGGGGACGCGCACCGGTCCGCCGATGGTCCCGCCGTAATCGTTCTGGCGGGTGATGGCCTGTTTGGTGCCCGCCGCGTTCAGAAAGAACGGGTTGGCGGCCAGCGCCGAAGTCTCGTTGAACTCCAGGAGAGTGCCATGGTAGCGATTAGTCCCGCTCTTGGTCGTGATATTGACCGTCCCGCCCAGCGTATCGCCGTATACCGCGTCGGTCTGGAATTCGTCCACGCGCACTTCATCCACCGAGTCGAGCAAGGGGCTGTAAGCCACGGTGCGGCTGCCATCCACCATGTTCGGAACGCCGTTCAGCAGGTACTCGTTGGAGTTGGAATTCGCTCCGCCCAAGGAAAAATCGCCGGAGCCGGAATTGTCGAAGGGCCGCACCTCGGTGAGGGCGTGCTTCTCTTTCGGGATAACCCCGTAGGCGGTCCGCGCCAGAGCCATGGGGTTGCGCCCGTTCACGGGCAGGTCCTCGGCCTGCTGGGTGGTGATCACCTGGCCCTGCGAGGCCGTCGCGGTCTCGATGGGAGAAGCATCGCCGTGCACCTCCACCGACTGCGTGGCGGTGCCGATTTGCAACGCCGGGTTGACCGTAACCTGTTCGACGGCCGACACGCGGATGCCATCCTGCATGAATCGCGCGAACCCGCTGGCTTCGACGGCCACCTGGTAAACACCAGGCGCGAGGAACGGCACGGTGTAGTTGCCGTCCGGACTCGAGACCGTCTGCGACCGCGCATTCGTCTCCGTTTCGGTGACCAGGATTTTGGCGTTAGACACGCCCGCGCCGCTGGGGTCGGTAACCCTTCCGGTCAGAGTACCGCGAAACTCCTGCGCTCCCACGCATGCGGCCAAGGTAAGCAACGTCAGCACGAATCGTCTCACAAAGACCTCCCGGCGTTCTTTCGCGGAACGCGCATTGCATATTTATGCAAGGCCAGTTGTTTATGAACGTCCTGGGGGAAGTATAACGGCGCGCGCCATTGCCGTCAAGCGTTTCGCGAACCGCTTTTTGCGAACCGATTTTGGGGAGATATGCCGTTCCGCGCGGCATTCAGCCTGTCCAAACGCGATCAGGCGCTCCCGATTCACGCATCCTGCCGTAATGCCGCCCAAAGCCGCGCGTTGGCGGGTTTCCCGCCCTCGCAGCGGGCGAAAGGCTCGCGGACCACTTCAAGCGCTCGAAACCAGGACCACGCGGCGAAGTTGCGGCGGGTGAAATAGACTGGAATTTTGACTTGAGCTCCGCTGAAAATGGCGGACCTTGCGAAACGCGCAGGACCTCGGCGCAGGTCCGCAATTCGAGCTGGTGCGGATGATAGGACTTGAACCTACACTCCCTTGCGGGAACTGGAACCTAAATCCAGCGCGTCTGCCAATTTCGCCACATCCGCAAGTCTTTGACTCCTTTGACCTTACCACAGCTTCGCGCCAGGTGCACTGTAGCGGTTCTTGTTGCGGTTCTCGAATGTGCCGCCGAAATTAGGTTAGGACCACACGACGCCCTGGCTCCTCTGCGAACCTTCCGCCCTCGACAACGCGCTGCGATCAGACCACTTCTTGCTTCCATCGCACCGGCCCCAGCTCGGCAAGTGAGGACGGCGTCGAACCCTTCAAGATCGTTTGTAACGTCCTTGTAGACATACCGCGCGAGGAGATCCGGTACCGCAGACGCGTTCGGATACCGGCTGCTGACAAACCCGATTTACACCGGCAACATCGAGTTCAAAGGCCAGGTCTACAATGGCGAGCACGAAGCCATCGTCGAGGCCGAAACTTGGGCGAGTGTGCAAGAGACCCTGCATCGCAACGGGCGGAGCGGCGGCATTGAGGTTCGCAAGGCGTGTGACTAGCGGGAGTTTACTCGGATTTCGGCAGAGACACGGGCAAGTAGCTGTATTTCGTGTGTCTTAGCGGGACCGCTCTGTATTACCCACGATGGGTACTACAGAGTTGTTCCAGGCCAAGGGA
>Ga0181521_10005136_pt1 | contig 14688 bp, 10 predicted proteins | sample PEATcosm2014_Bin_32_FD_119764 | JGI IMG/M metagenome (GOLD analysis project Ga0181521, IMG submission 119764) | Peatland microbial communities from MTU Mesocosm Facility, Houghton, MI, USA - PEATcosm2014_Bin02_60_metaG | ecosystem: Environmental > Terrestrial > Soil > Wetlands > Peat | place...
CTCGGCGGCGGTCACAGGGACCGTTAGGTAGATGTCGTCCCCATCACGCCGGAAAATTGGGTGCTCCCCGGTCCGGATAATCGCGTAGAGGTCGCCCGGCGCGCCTCCATGGGCCCCGGCGTTTCCCTTGCGCGGAACCCGAATGCGTTGCCCATCGCGCGTGCCTGCCTTGATGCGCACCTCGAGCGGCTCGGTCTTGGTCACGGTGCCTTCGCCGTGGCAGGTGGGGCAAGTGGTCAGATTCTTGCCCGTCCCGTGGCAGCGCGGGCACTGCACGTTGAACTTCATCCGGCCACCGGTCTGGGTGATCTGGCCGGTGCCGTTGCACTCCGGGCATTTGCCCGGAGATTCCAGAAACCCCTGTCCATGGCATTGCGAGCAGACGTCATGACGCGAGATATTCAGCCGCATCACTCCGCCGCGGATCGCCGTCCAGAAAGGAACGTTGACCTGATATTCCAGGTCGGTTCCCGCCTCGGGGCCTTCCTCGGCCGGGGCTGCCCCGCGCCCGCCGCCGAAAATACCGCCGAAAATGTCGCGAAAACTACCCCCGCCGCCGCTGCTTTTGCGGCCGCGGCCCGCGCTGTCGACCAGATCCGAAAAATCGAACCCGCCAAAATCGAAAGGAACGCCTTGGCCACCCTGTTGCGCGCCGCCGCCCGGAAAGCCGCCGGGAAATCCCCCGGGAGAGCCCTCGCCCGCTCCGCCCCCGGCTCGCGCATAGGCTTCCGCCGTCGCCGGATCAATATTGTCAGAGTAGAACCCGACCTGGTCGTAGATTTTGCGCTTCTTGGGATCGCTGAGAACGTCGTTGGCTTCGGAAAGCGTCTTGAACTTCTCCTCGGCCGACTTGTCCCCGGGATTGACGTCAGGATGGTACTTCCGCGCCAGCTTGCGGAACGCCTTGCGGATGTCCTCGGCCGAAGCGCTCTTCTTCACGCCGAGAATTTCGTAGTAGTCCTTCTTGGGAGTGGTGGGCATTGAGCGCAATCTTAAATCGAATCACGGATGATCCGCGCTTAATTCAGGATCTTCCGCCCCTCTTGTTCATCTATCACCAGCGTTAAATCCTCGGACTGCGGCAGGTCCACGTAGACCGGGATCGGCCGCGTCCCCGTCGCAGTAGACACAAGAACGAGCCATCGCTTTTCGTCCTCGGCGAGGCTCAAGAAATACGTTTCCCCATTCACCTGGAAATCCAATTCAATTCCTCCCCTACTTCTGGACGAAGCTGCAAACGTATGACGCGGGCAAGAGTGCCCGCGCCACACGGTTCAAGCTGAAAGCTGACGGCTGAGGGCTGACAGCTTACTTCTTGTCTTCTACATCCACGTACTCGGCGTCGATCACGCCTTCGTCTTTCTTCTTGGCCTGACCGTCGCCGCCGCCCGCACCCGGCGTCGGCCCAGCGCCCGGCCCCGGACCTGCTTGCGGCCCCGGCTGTGCCTGCGCCGCCTTGTACATCTGCTCGGCCAGCTTGTGCGAAGCCTGGGTCAACTTCTCGCGGGCCTTGTCCATGGTGGCCTTGTCGTTCGACTCCAGGGCCTTCTTGGCGTCGGCCAGGGCGTTTTCAACGTCGCCACGTTCGGAGCCGGAGATCTTGTCGCCCTGCTCCTTCAGCATCTTCTCGATGTTGTAAACCATCGAGTCGAGCTGGTTCTTGGCTTCGATCGAGTCCCGCTGCGCCTTGTCTTCAGCCGCGTGCGCGTCGGCTTCCTTGGCCATGCGCTCGACTTCTTCCTTGGACAATCCGGAAGACGACGTGATGGTAATCTTCTGGTCCTTTTGCGTGGCCATATCTTTCGCGGTCACGTTCAGGATGCCGTTGGCGTCAATGTCGAACGTCACTTCGATCTGCGGCACGCCGCGCGGAGCCGGAGGAATCCCGGTCAGGTGGAACTTGCCCAGCGTCCGGTTCTGCGCCGCCATGGGACGCTCGCCCTGCAGGACGTGGACTTCAACCGAAGTCTGGCTGTCGGCCGCGGTCGAGAACGTCTCCGTTTTCTTAGTAGGAATCGTCGTATTGCGCGGGATCATCGGCGTCGCCACCCCGCCCAGCGTCTCAATCGCCAGCGACAGCGGAGTCACGTCGAGCAGCAGCAGATCCTTCACTTCGCCGCCCAGCACGCCGCCCTGGATTGCCGCACCCACCGCGACCACTTCGTCGGGGTTTACGCCCTTATGGCCTTCGCGTCCAAACAGTTCTTTCACCAGTTGCTGGATGCGCGGCATGCGCGTCTGCCCGCCAACCAACACGACTTCGTTAATCTTGCTGGCGTCCATCCCCGCATCCTTCAGGCACTGCTTGCACGGACCCGCCGAGCGCTGAATGATGTCTTCCACCATGCCTTCGAGCTTGGCCCGGGTCAGCTTCTTGACCAGGTGCTTGGGGCCGCTTGCATCCGCGGTGATGAAGGGCAGGTTGATTTCGTGCTCCATGGTGGTCGAAAGTTCGATCTTGGCCCGCTCGGCCGCGTCGCGCAGACGCTGCAGGGCCATCTCGTTGCCCTTGCCGCGCAGGTCGAGGCCTTCGTCCTTCTTGAACTCATCAATGAGCCAATCCACGATCCGCTGGTCGAGGTTGTCTCCGCCCAAGTGCGTATCGCCGTTGGTGGCCTTGACTTCAATCACGCCTTCGCCCACTTCCAGAATCGAAATATCGAACGTGCCGCCGCCAAAGTCGTACACGGCGATGGTCTCGTCTTTACCTTTGTCGAGACCATAGGCGAGAGCCGCGGCCGTCGGCTCGTTGATGATGCGCTTCACTTCCAGCCCGGCGATCTGCCCGGCGTCTTTGGTGGCCTGCCGCTGCGCGTCGTTGAAGTACGCAGGTACGGTGATGACCGCCTCGGTCACCTTCTCGCCGAGATAGTCTTCCGCCGCCTTCTTCAGCTTTTGCAGGATCAGCGCCGAAATCTGCGGCGGCGTGTACTCCTTGCCCTGCGCGAGCACCGCGACGTGGTCGCCCGACTGCACGACTTTGAATGGAACCATCTTCATTTCTTCGCTGACTTCGTCGAAGCGGCGTCCCATAAACCGCTTGATCGAATACACGGTGTTTTCGGGATTCGTGATGGCCTGCCGCTTCGCCACCTGCCCCACCAGCCGTTCTCCGGTCTTGGTGAAGCCGACCACGGAAGGCGTGGTGCGCCCTCCTTCTTCGTTGGGAATCACTTTGGGCTCACCGCCCTCCATGACCGCCACGCAGGAATTGGTCGTCCCCAGGTCAATTCCGATAATCTTGCCCATAAAATGCTCCTCCTAAACTTGATAAGTCCTTTGCCTACTATAGATTATTGCTGTCAAGTGCTTTTATATCAAGCACATGATAGGACTTGAGTGGATCGTTGTCAAGGTTTAGATGCCGTGACGAGAGAAGAGGATGCTGAAACTAGGCCTCGGACCTCAACCTGGAACCTCGGCCCCATTTCGCGCAAACCAGAGCGCAAACCGGCGACTTCAGCAAGGCGATCAACCCCGCACCGAAGTACAAAGGGCTGGCGTCCGAATCCCGAGGTCTGAGGTCCGCCGCCGGTTTTGTTACCATCGAAACTGATGACATCGCGCCTGGCTCGGTGGTTTCGGGATCCTCTTTTTCTTCTCTGCCTGACGGCGGGCCTGCTCGCTTTCGTCGTGCAGTCCGGCGAACTAGGCACGGCCGACACCACGCACCGTCTGCAGACTACGCACTGGCTCTGGACCTCGGCGCCTCACGTACTGCCCGGCGACTATCCTGAGTTCGGGCTGCGCGGCCGGGGTGGCCGGATCTACAGCCAGTATGGCATCGGCCAATCGCTGCTGATGCTGCCCGCTGACCTGGTGGGGACCTGGATCTCCCATTGGCAGATCTTCTCCGAATATGAGGACGACCCTGGGGTCCGCAGCATCGTGGTCAGCTACAGCACCAGCATTCTGGTGAATGTCCTGACCGCGCTGATTGCGTTCCGCCTGCTGCGCCAGTTGCGGTTTGGCATGAAGGAAGCCGTCACGGGTGTTCTGGCGCTGCTCTTCTGCACCACCCACCTGCACTACACCCAGAACATGACGGAGAACAACTACATCATGCTTCTGACCCTGGTGGGATTCTCGTTTGAATATGAATGGTTGCAAACCGGCAGCCGCCGGGCACTCCTCATCGGCACGGCCGCGTTCGGCCTCAACCTGCTGACTCGCCTGACCACCGGTCTCGACCTGATAGCCGGAGGAGTTCTCGTGCTGGCCGGGCTGTGGTTCGAGCCGGTGCGCGGACGTGCGCTGTGGCAGCGTCTCCTGGCGTACTGCAAGATCGCGGCTCCGGTCTATGGCTTCTTCATGGCGGTTGAACGCGGTTACCACTTTTATCGCTTCGGGACGTGGACTCAGACTTATCTCCCGTTATTTGCGAAAGAGGAGCGGTTGAAAGACCCGACCCTGCCCGCGAATTTTCCCTGGAGCACGCCGTTCCACGAAGGCTTCTTCGGCGCGCTCTTCCAACCCGAAAAATCCATCCTTCTGTTCGATCCACTTCTGATACTCGCTCTCGTACTCGTGGTACTGCTCTGGAAGCGCCTGGGCGCCGAAGTTCGAACGTACGCCGTGACTTCGTTTCTGCTCCTCATCGGCTACATCAGTTTCTACGCGCGCTACACGTATTGGGCTGGCGACTTTGCCTGGGGCGACCGCTACGTTTCCACCGCGGTAGAACTGGCCGCGTTCCTGGCCGTTCCCCTGCTGGTGCGGTATCGCGCGAATCTCAGCCCATGGATTTGGCGCGCCGGCATCGTCGTGATTGCCGCCAGCCTCATCATTCAGATCGCATCGCTGGCCTTCTGGCTTCCGCTCGAGATTTACCAGATGGAGACGTTCGGCCATCCTACGTTCGTGATCGCGCTGCGCTTCAAAAACATCGCCGCCTTTGCCCTCGGCAAAATGGAGGCCTGGGGACTGAACACCGACGCCATGACTTGGGATCAGTGGGATTACGTCCACATCACGACGTGGAATTTTCTGCCATTCCTGCTGCGGCGGGTTGGGGCCGCACCGCCTTGGGTCGTAGAGATGGCCTTCGCAGTATGGGGAGCTGCGCTTGCAGCGCTGGCGGCTATCTTGGTGCGGCTGGGAATAACGCTTCCTCGGCAGTAAGGAATGATTCAGCCCGGTGTCGTCTCTCCGGGGGATCAAGATAGCTCGTCTCCTACTCTTCCTACCCAGGGAGTTCAATCATTCTCATCACACCGGTGGGCGAGGTCGCGCACCTGCAGGGCAGTTTGTCTTTTCAGAATTTTCATCAACTGTTCACATCAGGTTAAAGTGCACTTCACATTCCTCTGATTCGATGGACGGGACATCTCCTCGCCGAATCGCCACCGTTCTCGCGGTGGTGACTGGGTAAGCCGGCGAAAGCCAGACGATTCCAAGTTTTCCATCGTGAAAGGAAAAACAATGAAAATCAAAGAATGGGCGAAGTCCGGTTGTGCTTCGTTGATGGTCGCTGCAGTGATAATGCAGCCAGTCTCCACGCTAGCCCAAGACCCCAAAGGCGACGAAACTGTTGCTCACCAGAAACTTGTCGAAATCGCACCCAGATCCAGCGCTGAAGTCGCCCGCTACACGCGCGACTCGGCGGCCCTGTCGTTTCTCCCCCACAATAGGAAACTCGCCCTGCTGCAACAGAGAATCAAGTATGTCTTCGTTCTCTTCCAGGAGAACCGCTCCTTCGACTTCCACTTCGGCACCTACCCTGGCGCTCGGGGACTATTCTCCCAGCCCGCCAGCAAGACGCCTGGATTTGTCCAGCCGATCGTATTGACGGACGGCTCGGTGGGCACAATTTCCCCATTCCTGATGCCGCAGTCGATCACCAACATCAATGGCCAGGTGACGCCCCTCTATCCCGAGGACACGGACTCGGTCAATCACGGTCACACGGCCATCGACGCCAAACTCGATCTGAATTCCAGCAACGTCGCTCAGAATGATCGCTACGCCTTCACCGAGGAAGGCCTGTCTGGAACCCTGACCTGCAGTGGAGGAACGTGCAGTTACAGCGGACCGCTGCCCACCGAGCAGCAGGTGCAGAAGGGCGAACTGGTCGTCAGTCATATCGACTGCGACACCGTTCCATTTCTGTGGAGCTACGCGGACCGTTTCACGCTGTTCGATAACTTCTTTGACACCGTGATCGGGCCTTCGACTCCCAACGCTCTCTCCCTGTTCGCTGGCCAGTCGGGCGAGACGCAGTGGGTCAAATATCCCTCGTTGGGCAACAACGTCGACACCAAGAACACAGCGCTGCCCGTTACCGGCGATCCACAACCCTTCTGGGGATCGGCTCTCGACCCCACCGTAAGCAATCGACAGCCTACCGAATCCGGGAGCGCTCCCAGCACCAACCCGGCCTCCAACCAGACGTACGCCAGTCTGGGGCTCTCTTTCATGGGCAACCAGATTCAAAGCATCACTTCTACGGACGCGAACCCCGCCTTCGATCTCCTGGACGTGAAAGCGGATATCCAGAAGATCGCCGCTAGCCCGAATGGGCCAGTGCCCTGGGCTTGGTACCAGGAAGGCTATGATCTCGAGTCGACCGACACTGGCGGGGTAGCCAGCCATTCCAGCTATATCGCCCATCACGATGCCCCGCAATATTTCGGCTACGAGGCCAACAATCCGAATGAAACCGCGGCCCACCTGAAGGGCCTCGGCGACTTCTTCGCCGCCCTTAACGCGAGAGCCCTCCCCGGCACCGGAAGCGGCGGAGTCTATTACGTCCGCGGTGGATACGACAACCTCGATAGCCTTGTACCTCGCTCGCCCAGCCCGGCGGTCAACGCGGCTTTCCCGGGCAATGACGATCACCCAGGCTACTCCGACGCGCAGATCAGCGAAGCCCTTCTGGGAGACGAGATCAACGCGATTGCCAGAAGCCCGTACTGGTCGCAGAGCGCCATTATCATCACTTACGATGAAAGCGATGGCCTCTACGATCACACGCAACCGAATATTCGTTCCTGGGATCCGAGCGGCGCTGCGCTCAGCCAGGGTCCACGCATTCCCACGATCGTGATCTCGCCCTACGGCGTGGTGCACGCAATTTCCCATGAAGCCGCCGAGCACAGCTCGGTCATCAAATTCATTGACGAGCTCTTCAACCTGACTCCACTGGCCGATCTTCCCGACGAAGCGGCGGCTCGCGCTCTGGGCCAGGCGACCTACGGCCAGCCTTACCTTGGGCCGGCTGACGATGGCGTCCCGGGCGTCGGCGATCTGTTCTCCGCTTTTGACGATTTTCGCCTGGCAGGTCTGTTCCCGCCATTGCCAGGCTGGTTCGCGACAATTCCGCGGTCGGCATTTGCCCTGCCCCACTTCGGTGGGAATGGTTGCCGCGCGCTGTGGATCGTTCCAACCGACGTGAAGCACGGAAAAGTGATCGATCCGGCCCCACAGGACGTCAATCCCCGTCCCAGCACCAACGAGGGAACGCCGTACCTCGGCGGCTGGCCGTCGAACTAGCGGATGTGAACGCCTTGCCGTGGACGGACGGGCGTCCCGCCCGCCGCTCCACTTCTCTCGAACCTTCTCCGGCGGCCAGATCTTTATCCGGCCGCCGGATTCTTATAAGCTGAGCAACTGCTGGGGAAGGACAAAGCCCGGATGAGAAGAGTTTTTGCGCTTCAGTGTTCAATTGCATGCCTGACCATCGCAACCACCGCGACGGCCTACGCCGGGGCCACTCTTGATCGAATCAAAGCCGCCGCTTCGTTGGCCTGCGGAGTCAACATCGAGGAGCCCGAATACTCCACGCAAGACGCGCACGGCAACCATGTCGTTCTCGACGTGGATATCTGTAAGGCAGTGGCCGTTGCCGTCCTCGGGCCCAACGCCAACTTCACCATCAAGTCGTTCCGCGACGAGCAGGACGCCCTGAAAGCCCTCAAATCCGGTGAGATCGCGCTGCTCGCCACTGCATCCCCCAATTTCATCAATACCGCCAACAAGGGTTTCGGCTTCGCCCGTCCGATTTTCTACGACTACCAGGCCTTTTTTGTAAATAAGACGATGGGCATCGCTTCCCCCAGGGACATGGCGGGCAAGAAAATCTGTTTCCTCGGCGGCACCGAGATCGAGATGCAACTGACAAGTTACATGCAGCGCGAGAACATCAAGTTTCTGCCCTTTCCTTTTCAGGAAGAAGGCGAGATGGAGGCGGCCTTAGTCACCCGCAACTGCGCTGCCGTCACCGCCGATGTTTCGCAACTCGGCTACGAGCGACTCGGTTTTAAGGGAGTGGCCAAGGATTTTGAAATCCTGCCGGACGTGATCGCCAAAGATCCGTTGGCGCCCGCCTACACCCTCGACGACCCGCAATGGGCCACCATCGTTAACTGGACCGTCGAAGCTCTCATCCAAGCTGAGGAGAGCGGTATCACCCAGGCAAATCTCGCCGAGATGAAGATAAAGAAGAGCGACGACGTTGTGATCCGGCGCCTGCTTGGCCTGCAGCGCGGCTACGGACAACTGATCGGACTCGACGATGCCTGGGCTGCCCGCGTCATCGAAGCCGTGGGCAATTATGGCGAGATGTACGAGCGCGATCTCGGTTCAGGGTCAGTGATGAAACTGCCCCGTGGCGCCAACAACCTCTGGACGCAAGGCGGCCTCATGTACGCGCTGCCCATTCGCTAAGCCGGCCTCTACTCGACCGTGACCGACTTCGCCAGGTTGCGCGGCTGGTCCACATCGCAGCCGCGCCGCACTGCAATGTGATAGGCGAGCAACTGCAGGGGGACGATCTCCAGGATCGGTGACAATTCTTCCGGCGCGTCCGGAACGTACAGGACGTGATCTGCCGCTTCCTTAATTTCTTCATCGCCTTCCGTGGCCAGCGCGATCACCACTCCCGACCGGGCCTTTACTTCTTTCAAATTTGAGATGGTTTTCTCGTAGCGCAGCATGGATCCCGGGCTGTTTCCGTCCCGGGTGGCAATGACCACCACCGGCAGGTTCTCATCAATCAGCGCGTTCGGCCCGTGCTTCATCTCGCCCGCCGGATATCCTTCGGCGTGAATGTAGGAAATCTCTTTCAGTTTGAGCGCGCCTTCGAGCGCGATGGGATAGTGAATCCCGCGTCCCAGAAACAGAAAATCATGCACCTTCTGATAATGCTTGGCCAATTCATCGCAGGCTTCGTCGTGAGTAAGAATCTGCTCCAGTTTTGCTGGAATGCGCATCAGTTCCTGCATCGCGGCGCGGGCCTGGTCGCTGCTCATCACGCCGCGCGCCTGCGCCAGATACATAGCGAAGACGTACAGGGCAGTAAGTTGAGCAGTAAAAGCCTTGGTCGAAGCCACGCCGATTTCCGGCCCGGCGTGGGTGTAAATCGTTCCCGCCGCCTCGCGGGTGATCATGGAACCGACCACGTTGCAGATGGCCAGCGTCTTCGATCCCCGCGCCTTCGCTTCGCGCTGGGCGGCGATGGTGTCTGCCGTTTCCCCCGACTGCGAAATCACCAGCGTAATGTTGTCCGGATCAACGATCGGATTGCGGTAACGCCACTCGCTGGCGTAGTCCACCTCGGCCGGGACGCGCGCCAGCGCCTCAATCATGAATTTGCCCGCCAGCCCCGCGTGCCAACTGGTTCCGCAGGCGATGATGTTGATCTTTGTGGCGGCGCGGAATTCCGCCTCGCTGATTTCCATCTGGTCCAGAAAAATGTGCCCTGTGTCCTGCGAAACGCGCCCCAGCGTTGTATCGCGCACGGCGCGCGGCTGCTCGTAAATCTCTTTGAGCATGAAGTGTTTGAAGCCGCCTTTTTCCGCCATGATGGGGTCCCAGGTTACATGCTGCACCTGGCGCTGAATGGGCCTTCCGTCAAAATCGGAGAGCTGCACGCCGTCCGGGGTCACCACTGCCAGATCGCCGTCCGCCAGAAAGACGATGTCACGCGTGTGATACAGGATGGCGGGCACGTCGGAGGCCACAAAATATTCGTCATTGCCCAAGCCAATCACCGCCGGTGGCCCGTTGCGCGCGGCCACGATCTTGTTGGGCTCCTGGCTTGAGATCACCGCCAGCGCGAACACGCCACTGAGCTGTTTGACTGTCTGCCGCACCGCGTCTTCCAGCGACTGATGGCGGCCGGTTGCCGGGTCGACGGAATATTTCTCCACCAGATGCGCGATGATTTCGGTGTCGGTCTCGGTGGTGAACCTGTGCCCTTCCGCGATCAGGTTCTTCTTCAGGCTGAGGTAGTTTTCGACAATCCCGTTGTGTACGACCACGATCCTGCCCGTACAATCGCGATGGGGATGGGCATTTTCTTCGGTGGGGCGTCCGTGGGTGGCCCAGCGTGTGTGCCCGATACCATAGGTGCCGTCGAGAGGCTTCTGGCGGATGGCCTCCTCCAGATTGCGCAGCTTGCCCTCGGCTCGCCGCACCTGAAGTCCTTCCCCGCTACCGGCCACCGCGATTCCTGCCGAATCGTAGCCGCGATACTCCAGCCGCCGCAGTCCCTCGAGGATGATGGGAACGACACTCTTCTTCCCGACATAGCCGACAATGCCACACATAGGAAAGCCTCAGGGGGATAGTTCCTTCGATTTCTTACTCCGCGAGAGAGAATCGGAACTCTTCGATCACGGGGTTGGTCAGCACTTCGCGGGCGATCCGCTCGACCTCGGATTGGGCCTCTTCACGAGAGATTCCCTGGTCGAGCGTGATCTCGAAATACTTTCCCTGGCGAACGCTCTCCAGACCCTTATATCCCATCTTGTTCAATGCGCCCTGGATCGTCTTGCCCTGGGGGTCGAGAACGCTCTTCTTGAGAGAGACGTAAACGTAGGCTGTCATAAAGCGATCATTATACGCGTCAGACCTCGGACTTCAGACCTCAGACCTCGGACCTCGGACATCAGACCGGGTCTGAGGTCTGAGGTCCGAGGTCTGAGGTCAGCTTTTTCAGCTTTTCGTCCAGATCGGCGAGCGCGTCGTCCAGCAGCTTGCGGTGCCGGGGATTCGGGCTCGCTCCCATCTGTTGCAGCACGCTCTGGCGTGCGAGCCGCAGGTTCTCTATTTCCCGCCAGCGCGCGGCCTCCTCGGCGGTCAGTGGAGGCCGGGCCGGCGGCTTTTTCTCGCCAGCCTCGGCCTGCTGCGCCTCCACAGATTTGCTTTCCCACCCTCGGGCCACATCAGAATTATAGTCTGCCCCGCTCGTCCCTTCGGCGGTCCTCGCGAGTCCGCCACCGACCGCCCGGTCTCGAACATTGTTCCAGTTTGTTACAAAAACCGAACAGGAATCCAGAAGGAGCTCTATTTACTTGACTACCTGCATACAATGGCCGCAAGTTTCTAGCTGAACGGATAGGTCCGCCTTGAGGAAAGGCAAGGTGTGTACTCCGGAAGCGCGCCACGCTTGAAAACCACGTTGTTGTGCCGCACGCCAGTTACAGGTGGGGCCGCGGTTTTGTTTCCCCGCTGCAACGCAGGCGACCACTTTCGCAATCGGGTTCAGCACTCCCAAGCGGCTATCCGTTGCCGTTCCATCGGATTCACTTCCCCACCTTCGATTCTGGCGAATGGCTGCGGCGGGGGATTGAAACTGGCAATCCAGCTCCGCAGCCCGAGGCCCCGTCATGCCGGATGACTCTCCCGGTGGGGGCAAGTCGATTCCGTTCGCTGGAGATCTGTCTGACCTGGAGAAGTTGCTCGGCGGCTACTTCGCCTCGTCCACTGTGGGACTATGCATCCTGGATTTTGAGTCCCGCTATCTCGCTATTAATAACACGCTGGCGACAATGAACGGCGCACCTGCGCCTGATCACCTGGGCAAGACGGCGCGCGAAGTCCTCGGCGAGTTCTCTGATCAGGTCGAACCTAACTTCTGGCGCGCCCTCTCTACCGGGAGCCGATAGCCTTTCAGGCGCCCCGCAAGTCCCCTGCGAGAGGCGACGCTGGGCACTGGATCGTGCACTACCTCCCCATCCGAGATGGAAACGGCGCCGTGGCACGGGTCGGCTGTGTGGTGCTCGACATTACTGAGCAGAAGAGACTGGAAGACTCGCTCCACCACCTTACCGGGAGTCTACGGAATCAGATGGAGCGGTTGCAGATGCTGGTGGAAGTGAGCAGTATCCTCGCGTCGAACTGGGACGTTCCGCAGGTCTTCCCCACGATTTCGGCCCGCATTCGGCGCGTTCTGCATCACGAATATGCCGGATTCGAGTTGCATGACGCCAGCAGCGGACTTCTGGTTCGGCAGGCGGAGGACTTTCCTCTGGGCAAGGGGCTGCTGGCAGCCGTTCCCATCAGCGCGGATAACAGTCCCGGTGGCCGGAGCCTGCAACAGCGCGCCGCTTTGATCCTTTCCAGCGAACAGCTGCAGCGTTTCGACGCCGAGATCGCAGAAAAGTTTCTGGCGGAAGGCATGCGGTCTCTCTGTTGCGTTCCACTTCTCCGGCCGAAGGCTCCGCTGGGCGTCCTGGTCCTCGGCAGCACGCGCAAAGACGCGTTTCAGCCCGACGATCTGACGCTGCTCAACCAGGTCGCCGCCCTGCTTGCCGTTGTTATCGAGAACCAGCGCGCTGCCGCCGAGATCAACGCCCTGCAACAACGCTTGGGCGAAGAGAGAAGGTATCTGGAAGGCGAGCCTCGCTCTTATGGCCCCCTGACGGAAATCGTGGGTGAGAGTCCCGCGCTCAAGCAGGTGCTCGATCAAGTGTCCATTGTCGCCGCCAGTACCGCCACGGTCCTGATTCTGGGAGAAACCGGAACCGGCAAGGAACTCGTCGCCCGCGCCATTCACCAGCTGAGCCGCCGGCACGCCCAGAGCTTCATCAAGGTCAACTGTGCTGCCATTCCCACAGGTTTGCTGGAAAGCGAGTTGTTCGGCTACGAGAAGGGAGCCTTCACCAGTGCTGTCGCCCGCAAGATCGGACGCATAGAAATGGCCGACGGCTGTACCTTATTCCTCGACGAGGTCGGTGAAATCCCGCTTGAGCTGCAGCCCAAGCTCCTGCGCGTGCTCCAGGACCAGGAGTTCGAGCGTCTCGGCAGCACGCGCACCATCAAGGTCAACCTGCGTCTGATCGCGGCCACCAACCGCGATTTGGCCCGCAGCGTGGCCGAGCGCCACTTTCGGAGTGACCTCTTTTACCGCCTCAATGTGTTTCCCATTCGCGTCCCACCGCTGCGCGAACGGCGCGACGACATCCCCTTGCTCGTTGGCTACTTCGTCCGCAAGTTTGCTTCTCTCATGGATCGCCACATCGAAACTGTTCCCAAAGAGACGATGCAGGCTCTAGTGGAATGGTCCTGGCCGGGCAACATACGTGAACTCGAGAACCTAATGGAACGATCCGTGATTCTCAGCGAGGGTAGGGCCCTGCGGGTTCCGCTTCCGGAACTGCATGCCGAGAAGCCGCCACTCGCTCGTGAGCCAGACCACACGCTCGACAAGGCGGAACGCGAACACATCATCCGCGTGCTGCGCGAAGCTAATGGCGTCCTGTCGGGCGCCGCGCGCCGCCTGGGCTTGAAACGCACTACCCTGCAATCCAAGATGCAGCGCCTAAAAATCACACGCCAGGACTACTCCGACCCCAAGCTCTAGGCGCCCCTCGGATGCGGCGCAGTCCCACATCCACCGTGGCTGACGGCTAATCGGCAGTTTGCCGAGTTTTCGGCAGTGTTCCGAAACAGGCGATGTTGGTTCTGTTTCGAAATCCGTTCCAAACGGGGACTTTTTCTTACTCTACCCTTCACTGCCATTTTGGAACTCGGCGTGCAAACTCAACCTGCTGCTTCGCCTCTGGCCGGTCTCGGGTCCCGCCCACTCGCGAAGACGGTCGCAAGCCTCCCCCCGTTCCATCAAGACCCGGCGCACCGTGCGAGCCCTGTGGACTCGAAACCGTGTTCGCAACCAGCAAAAGTCGGCCTCTAGAATCTGGGATTGTTTCCCGCGCTCTTTGCCTGCCGGCGGCGGTGCCCAAGCCACAGCGTTGCCGTCCGGCACGCGACTATATCCATTCCCTGCCGGGATGTACTATTTCCGCGCGCGATGAGACGCTGCGCACTGACGCGCCCACCGCCGTTGCGGCCGGCCCTCCCCCGGCTTCCGATGTGCGCGCGCCCGAAATCGACGCGCTCTACCTGTTTGCTTGCCATGTGGAATGGGAACTGCGGGAAGACCCAAGCGCCGCGTGGGAACTGATCTCGGCTGCTCAAAGTACGAACAGCGAGACTCGCGCCCACGCTCTCGCCTTGCTTTCCGCTTCCCGCCATCTGTGCGGAATCGGGCTGAACGCTGCCCCGACATACTCCGCCAAACCCAAACGAGCTTCCCACGGAGAACCCGATATGAAGGCCCCCTACGGACTGAACATTGTCGAAAACTGCACCGAATGCCCCAGCGCCCGCCCTGACTTTTTTTGCGGCTTCTCCCATCCGGCCCTGTTGTCTCTGGACCAAATCAGTCACAAGAGCACCTTGCCGGCTGGGGCCATTTTGTTTGTGGAGGGCCAGCGTCCCCGCGGGATGTTCATCCTCTGCTCCGGCAAAGTGAACCTCTCCACCACCTCGCGCGAAGGCAAGATTCTCATCCTTAAGACTGCGGAAGCCGGGGAGGCCCTCGGCCTCAGCGCCGCGATTTCAGACATCTGTTATGAGACCACCGCCGAGACCGCCACTCCCTGCCAGTTGAACTTCGTGGACCGC
>Ga0181521_10005143_pt1 | contig 14676 bp, 12 predicted proteins | sample PEATcosm2014_Bin_32_FD_119764 | JGI IMG/M metagenome (GOLD analysis project Ga0181521, IMG submission 119764) | Peatland microbial communities from MTU Mesocosm Facility, Houghton, MI, USA - PEATcosm2014_Bin02_60_metaG | ecosystem: Environmental > Terrestrial > Soil > Wetlands > Peat | place...
GCCAGGCGAAGTGACGCTGCGGGAAGTTTTGTTACGCGAATGGGAAATCGTTGAGATGGCAAAACAGGGCGTTGCCGAGTGTCACACATTGGTGGCGAATCCAAAGCCTCTGAATCCAAAGTTGGATGATGAGCAATGTAACGCGCTTGATGCGCTGCTTGGCTCAACTGATAGGATTTCCATTTTTCGTGGCGGCGCTGGCACAGGCAAGAGTTTTGTCCTGCACGATTTGGTCGAGCAGGTTCAACAAACCGGGAGGCGCGTAGTCGTGCTGGCGCCGCAACGTCAGCAGGTTGTGGACATGGAAAAAGCCGGTTTGCCATCGCCGACAACGGTCGCAAATTTTCTACTCAAGCGTGAGCTTGCTGATAACGCGCTGATTGTGGTGGACGAGGCCGGACAGATTGGCGGCCGGCAAATGCTCGAATTCCTGCGTCTGGCACGCGAGAGGAATGCCCGCGTAATTTTGTCTGGTGACACCCGGCAACATGGCGCGGTTGAGGCTTCGGACGCGCTGCTCGCCATTGAGCGGCATTCCGGCGTCAAACCCGTCGAGTTGCACACGATTCGCCGCCAAGACCCGTCGCTCGCTCGCACAATGTCCGAACGTGCCCGCATCGATCAATATCGCAAAGCTGTCGAAGCGGCAGCGGCGGGCAAGCTTGCCGAATCATTCAAGCGTCTCGACAAGCTGGGCGCGGTCGTTGAGTGCGGCTTGGGCGAACAGCCTGACAAACTTGCCGACGAATATGTCCGGCTCGTGGAACAAAACACTTCGGCGGTGGTTGTATCACAGACTTGGGCGGAAGTTCATCGCGTCAACTCGCGCGTCAGGGATGCGCTCAAAGCCAAAGGATTGCTCGGCGCAAATGACACAACGATTCAGGCGCTCGACAAACTCGACCTCACAAATGCGCAAAAACGCGACGAGCGGTTTTACCCGCCGGAGGCCGTTGTTGTGTTCAATCAGAAAGTCCACAAGACCGAGCCTGGGGTGAAAGGAAAACTGGCTGGCATTGTTAAGCTGGGTGTTCTCGTTGAGGTGGATGGAAAATTTGTCACCGTCTCAAACAAATTGCTGAACCGGATTACCGTTTGCCAGCCGCGCGAAATTGCTCTTTCCGCCGGCGACCGGCTGCATCTCAAAGCCAACCGCAGACTTGCGTCCGGTGGCCGGGTCACAAATGGTGAACTCGTTTCGGTTAAATCTGTTCGCGCCGATGGAGCGGTCGAACTGGCCGATGGCCGGGTCTTGGACAAATCGTTTCGTGAATTTCTGCCCGGCTACGCGGTCACGTCCTACGGTTCGCAGGGCAAGACCGTGGATCACGTTTTGTTTTCCGATTCAACCATCAAGGCGGCGACCAACGCACAGCAATGGTATGTGACCATTTCACGCGGGCGGCGCGGCATCCATATCTTCACTCCGGACAAACAGCAGCTCCGCGAAAATGTCACCCGGCCAGGCCACAGGCCGCTGGCGATGGAATTCGCAGTCGGTGTTGCTCCTCGCCGCGTGGTCCGCATTTGGGATCGGCTTCATGGCTACCTGCTTCGCTTTGGCCGTCGAGCCGCTGACAACTTTATCCGGCGGAAAATTGCCCGACGCCATCATCGCAATAGTCAACCAGCACAAAAATATGAGCACAAAATCACCTGAATGTTGGGCGAACGACAACCAAGCACGTGCCGTTCGCATTGAAATATCTCCAGAGCAATCGTTGCTGCTTCCACATGACGACTTTGCCTTTGCCGAACTCAAGCGTGAGGGTAAGGAACAAGTTCTCCGGCTGGTCTTCGCCATGCACGAGGTAATGGTGCGCGGATACTCCCTGCGGCGCATCGAGACGGCAATGCAACGGATGGAATTGTCGCTCCTGACAAAAGTGCCGGGCAGCCAGCGTTCTTTGATCGCAGACGGCCAGCCCGTTGTCCTCGAAATTGTCGTTACGGAAACCGCGAAACAGGAATCGCAGCCAGTAAATAGCTCAAATTGAGCAGAATGTTGGCTTGCACAATTCCTCAAAAAAGTTGAGGATGTGTGCATGGCGAAGAAAAATGATCCATTTGCCGCCCTGATGACGATTGCCCAAGACCAGCAAGGGTATTTCACCACCAAGCAGGCCATTGAGGCCGGCTATGCGGACAACACGCACCCCTACCATGTCCGGGCAGGAAATTGGGAGCGGGTTCGACGCGGCATTTATCGGATGACGCATCTCCCGCTGCCGGAAGATGGCGAGATGATGCTCTGGCTGCTTTGGTCGCGCGGTCGTGACGAGAAACCGATGGCGGCCATGTCGCATGAAACGGCGCTCAGTCTATTCGAACTGGGTGATTTCAATCCGGCCAAAATCCACATGACAGTGCCGCCGACATTCCGCCGCAACAGCCGTCTTCCCAAGTCGGTCGTGCTGCATCGAGCCAAGTTCGCCTCTGGTGAGGTCACTCAACTGCGCGGCCTCACGGTGTGCCGTCCGCTGCGGGCGCTGTGTGACGTGGCCGGTTCAAATCCGAACAGCATTGATGACCTTAAACCAGCCGCCAAGGAAGCGAGACAACGTGGGCTGATAACCGAGCGCGAGATTTCCGCAATCAAGGGAGTCGCGTTCTGCCGAAAACTCGTCACAGATTTGCTCCAATGAACCGTTACAAAACACCAACCGCCCTGCGTCGCGCATTGGAGGACCGGCTCATGGCCGATGTGCGGCGCGATGGTGGGGACATTCAGCGTATGCGCCGACAAGCGGCTTTCGACCGTCTGCTTTGCCGGCTGTTCCATGAACCCGATGCACCGTGGTTGCTTAAAGGCGGATACGCGATGGAACTTCGCATCCGTGCTGCGCGAACGACGCGCGACGTTGACCTGGCCATCCGCAATCTGCCGGCAAAGAAATGGGATGACGCCGCCATTCGCGGCTTATTGGAAAGCGCGGCGAGCGTTGATCTCCAAGACGGATTTGAATTCACCATCGGCGCGCCCACGATGGATTTGGATGCCGCGCCCTACGGCGGATCACGTTTTCCGGTCGAAGCACAAATGGCGGGACGACGCTTTGCCAACTTTCATTTGGATGTGAGCGCGGGCGACGTGCTACGCGAGCCATTCGAGATTTTGGAGGGGCAGGACTGGCTGGGCTTCGCCGGGATTGCGAGAGCAAAGTTGCCTGCCATATCGCGTGAGGAACAATTCGCCGAAAAATTGCACGCCTACACGCTGCCGCGCACAGGGCGTCCGAACACGCGCGTAAAGGATTTGGTGGACATGGTTCTCTTGTTCAATTCAGAAACGATGGATCAAACACGCCTCGCGGAAAACATTCAGTCCACGTTCCGGCGGCGCGGCACTCATGATGTGCCGGTGTCGTTGCCGCCGCCACAGGCCAATTGGGAAGAGACTTTCGGCGAAATGGCCGCAGAGTGCGGTTTGGACAAAAACATGACAGAACACCATCGCCGCTTGGCGGGTTTCCTCGTCGGCATCTTGAAGTGACTTGGCGTGCGCGGTGGAATATCAGCCGGTCTGAAAGTATTCGTTTTTCAGGAAGGTGCTCTCAGCGAGATTGCGGAGTAACAGAACTTTCGCTACGATGACTCGAAATTGAAAGCCGAGCGGTGGTGGGACAATGCCAAATCGCTCATTTCTTGATTATGGCAAATCTCATGCCAAGCATCGGACCCGCCTTGCATAAACGTGGGCAACGGCTGAGGTTGAGTTGTATTAAGCTGCGGCTCGTTAAGGAAAAAAACGCTAAGCAGGACCATCATGCATAAGACCTTAGTGACGCACAATCGCTATGCATGGCGCAGCCATCGGACATTGGCCGCGCTCAATGGAATCCAAGGCGTGTTGCTCTTGACGATTGAGCAACTAGCTGCGCGCCTCGCAGGGGGGTTCTTCCAACCAATCGACCCAGACGTATTGAAAGCGGCAGTCGAAACAGCAATCACGCAGCCGCTTGGTGAGCTTGATACAATCAAGCAATTGCCCGGTTTCCGCCGTGCGGCTGTGGCCACTTTGGCCAAGGCTTGGGCTGCGGGTTTGAGTATTGACGAGGAGTCAAAGTCTTCAACCGATGCCGGGGCAAAAGCGCGGCTTGCATCCCTGGCCGCTCTCGAAAGACAAGTGCTCGCTCAACTGCCGAAGAATCAACTCCGGCCCCGAGACCTTGTTGAAGTAGCGTCTAAACGCCTTGCCCACGCACGAGTGATCTTTGGCCAGATTGAGATTCACGGACACACAGAACTGCCGCTCGTTTGGCGACCTCTTTTAGCGATGATCGCGGAACAGACAGAAGTCGTCTGGATAGCGGAAGCGAGGCATGTGCCCGATTGGCTCGCAAAAACCAAGGTATTAGTCAAAAGAGGCCCGACTGCGAGGCCAACCATTAGCGCAATTTCATGCGCGAGCCCGCGGCACGAGGTTTTAGAGGCACTACGCTGGGTGCGTCATCATCTTGCTCAAGGAATTTCCCCAGAGGAAATCGCAATTGCTACCGCCGCACCTGACGGCTGGGACGACCATGTGCTTGCTTTAGCGGAATCGGCAAACCTTCCAGTTCATTTCGTTCATGGGCGCGCCGCACTTTCAACTCCCGAAGGTCAATTAGCTGCGGCGGTTGCCGAAATTCTGCTAAGAGGGTTTTCTCGTAGGCGGCTCGTTCGCTTTGTTGCCTTGGCCCGTTCGCAGACTACTCACTTCAAATCTCTGCCAAGCGACTGGTGGCGCGCCTTGCCCGACGATGCGCCTTTGCTTGATGCTGCGCGGTGGAAGCGTGCGATCTCAGCGTTGAAAGCTGAAAATTTCACCGACGCAACGGATCACGGGCCGCTGCTCACGGAAATCATCGAGACTCTTGGCAAAGGTCTTGGCGCAGCCACTGAAATTGGGGAACAACTTCTTGAACGTAGGGCGCTTTCGGTCTGGCGTAAGGCGTTGACTGAAGGACCCCCCACCGCGCTTGACGTCACACTCACGGCTCTGCGCGTTGACGACGGGGTAGAGCCTGAGACTGCCATTGTGTGGGCACCAGCGTCCGCCATTGCAGCCTTTGCCCGGCCTTTCGTCTGGCTGGTTGGCCTGACATCACGGTCTTGGCCACGACGTGCAAGCGGAGACCCACTTCTTCCGGATCACATAATTCCTGCTGATCGTCTTGATCCTCTTCCGATTCACCAAGCTGATCGGCGAGATTTTGCGACGATTCGTGACATGACGAGTCGTGAACTTGTGTGTTCGCGGTCGCGTCGTGATAGCGAAGGGCGCGTCAACGGTATTTCTCCGCTTTACCCGCGCAGCGGTGTGGAAGAGGTTTATTATGCTCAAAGTCGGGAACCCGCCCATGCAGCGACCTCAAGTGACCGTTTGATGGCACGGCCTGCTGAGTTCACCCAGCTTCCTTTGGCGGCGTCAGTCGCCCAAACATGGAGTGATTGGCATCAAATGAGGCTAACTGCTCACGACGGTTTAGTGAAGGCAAATCATCCACTACTACTACGGGCACTTGATCGCCGACAATCGGCGACATCTTTGGTCAAACTGCTACGTGATCCCCTGGGGTATCTTTGGACTTATGGTTTTGGGTGGTCCCAACCCGAAGAAACCGAAGAGCCTTTGATGCTTGACGCACTTTCATTTGGTAAACTTTTACATGAAATTCTTCAGGATACTGTAACGCAACTTGAAAGCACCCGTGAAGGGGGTTTTGCAGGCGCGTCTGCTGATGAGGTTGGACGGACTCTCGATATAGTCGTCAGGGCAGTGGATTCACGATGGAATGAGAATCGCCCCGTGCCGCCTCCTGCTGTCTGGAAACGCAAACTCGCTGAGGCAGCGGAATTGGCTCTGGTCGCCCTCTCCTACCATGATGAACCGTTACCCGGCGAACGAAGTTGGGCAGAAATTCCGTTTGGCGGAGACCCCAAAGGGAATGTTCTGGTTGACAAAGTTCGTTCGACACTTCCGTGGGATCCGCTTGCGCCCGTTACCATACCCGGCACGAGTATCCGTATCAGCGGATCTATCGACCGTCTTGATCTTGCCGGCGACAGGAGTCACGCACGAGTCACCGACTACAAATCAGGAAAGTTTCGTGGGGCGCCTCCCCAACTCAAGGGAGGTGCTGAACTACAGCGGTGTCTATACGCTTATGCCGTCAAGGCTCTCGTCGCCGGCCATCCGCAAGTGGAAGCTCAACTGCTCTATCCACGTAGGGATGGCCGAGGCTTGAGGCTTGAGGCTCCAGAGGCAACACTCGAAAGGCTCACCGGATACCTAATGGCGGCGAATGCCACGTTCGTTGCGGGTGCGGCACTTCCAGGGCCAGCGACTGAAGAGATGTGGTATGACTTGGCGTTTGCGCTACCTGGGGGCGCAAAAGAAAGCTATCTCACCACCAAATTACCGCTGATCAGGCAAAGACTCAACAGTCTCGAACCTCTGTGGGAGGAGGCTTAAGATGGCGCAAACTTCCCTTGTCAACGGCCTCCCTGATATGTCTGCACGCGTAACGCCTCCGACTGCTACGGCTACTGCACCGGCAGCGGCGAAGGATTGTTTGTCGCCTTTACGGCCAATAACTGCTATGGACAATGCAATGGCTCCGGCGACGGTATTTATGCCAACATTGCCAATAATTGTTACGGATACTGCTCCGGGTCTGGCAACGGGTTAATCGCCTTCACCGCCAATAATTGTTTTGGAACCTGCTTTGGCTCCGGCTTCGGGATATACGCCTTCACCGCCAATAATTGTTACGCCGCCAGCACCACCGGCATCGGTCTTGATGTCTCTGCCGGCGTCGCCACCGGCTGCTACGGCACAAGCTCCGGCCCCGGCGATGGGTTGGACGCCACCGCCGCCAATAATTGTTACGGATACTGCCTTGGCGCTGGCAATGGGTTGAATGTCTCCCAGACGGCCAGTAGTTGCTACGGCTACAGCGGCGGCAACGGCACCGGGGTGCAAGCGGGTGTCGCCAATACCTGTTCCGGCTACGCCAACGGCAGCGGCTCCGGGATAAGCGCCATCACCGCCTTTAATTGCGCTGGCAGCAGCGTCAGTGGCTACGGTCTTTACGTCACCAACAACGCCGAAAACTGCTACGGCTACCCAAGTCAAGCAGGCCGGAATCCTGCGTGCCGAGCGGCAACGGCAGATTGTTTTCGATGGCGTGCAGGAAAATATGATTCCGTAAAATGTGCCGCTCAATGGATTGCTGAAACGCCTCGCCGCTACTTTCCAGCCGCTTGAACAGGTTCGTGCGGCAAAAGCCCATGAGGCGTTTGCCCGCACGGGACAGGTCTTGAAGTTGTTTTGCCTCGGCTGGCGTCGGCGATTTGTGTGGCGTGGCGGCGACGTAGTTCGCCAGACCGTAGCGCGGAAGATTCAACGTGTTGATCGCCGCGACCACATCCGGCGCGTAAAGCCGGGCGTATTGGTCGTTGGAATTTTGCTCGTCAATTTTGAACGTGACCGTTTTCGGCACGCGTTCGGGAAAATAAGAACGGCTGCCGTCCTCAAAGGTGAGAAATTTGCGGCCAGTGGCCGGATCGGGCGTGGCGTAATTATCCTGAATGAAACTGCGTGTGCGGCGCACCATGTAAAGCCGCATCAGTTCGCGCCAGTCGTCGGTGTATTCGCTTTTCTCAAACGCCGCCAGCGAACGCACGGGGCATTGATGACGGCGGAGGAATTCGGTTTCGCCGATGTCGCGCAACAATCGTTCCGGGCGGATGCCCAAATCCTTGTCCTCTGCCACAAACAGCCGTAGCTGATTTGACAAATCGAGGTAGGTTTTGTTGTAGGGAGTTGCTGAAAGCAAAATGCACTTGCTCTCGTTTTCCTGAATGTATTCCTGAATGGCGCGATATTTTTTGCCGCTACGATTGCGGAGATTATGGCTTTCATCAATCAGCACGACACGGTAACGGCGCAGTTCGGGCAACTCGCGGATGGCTTTTGTGACGGACATCACCTTTGCGAGCAGGCGATATTCAGAAACATAGTCCTCCCACATTTTGACCAGATTTTTTGGGCAGATGATGAGCGTTTCGGTGAAATGATCGTCCTGAAAGATTTTCGCCAGCGCCGTGGCCATGAGCGTTTTGCCCAAGCCGACGACATCGCCGATGAGAACGCCGTTGCGCTTGTTGAGATGGTGTGCGGCAATTTTTACGGCGGCGACCTGGTAATCAAACAGGCGATTTCCGAATTCAGGCGGGATGCGAAATTCCGACAGGCCAGCACGCGCCTCCTGCGCCAGATGATAGGCCATCTTGACGTAGATATAATATGGCGGCAGCGCCACTTCGCGTGCCCAGCTTTGTTCGATGACCTGCACCAATTCGGCGGAAATGTCCACGCACCACTTGTCGCTCCAGCGGTCTTCAAACCATTTCGTGAGCTTGAGCGCGGCGTCGTGGTCAACCACATCCACGTTGAGTTCACCCTGATTCGACAAACCGGAAAATGTGAGATTGCTGCTGCCGAGATAACCGATAATCGGACTGATTGGGTCGGGTCGGAAGCACAGGTAAAGTTTGGCGTGAAGCGTGTGACGGAGGAACAGTTTGACGACGAGCTTCCCGGACTTGATCTGCGCGGCTAAGCGGCGCAGCCCCACTTCGTCGGCGTTTGTCGGCACGCCGAAGGTCAATTGGTTGCGAAATTCCTCGGCCAGTTTCTTTTTGAGACGAAGCGCGGTCTGATTGTCGAGTTGCCCCTGACCTTGAGCCAGGCTGAACGCCGTCCGTAAATCTTCCTGCGGCAACCGCTGCATCCCGACCAGCAGGCGGCACTGGTGGTCCGCGCCACCCGGCCACTGGTCAACACAACCGTCAATTTGTTTCCAGCCGCGAAGATTGAAATAGCCGACGCAAAAGTCGGCGCGGTTGGAAATCAGAAGCGTCTGCTCCAACGCGGGGAGCAGATCGGCTTCGATGTTGTCGAAGATTCGAGGCATGGCTGTTCGTCTGCGCGCGAATCAGCCTGCTGTGTGGTGACTGTCCTCTGTGGAAACTCCGGTGCCTGAAATAAAAATGGGACGCACTTACTTACGTCCCACATCAGGCACCTCGGAGGGCCCACAGGAGAACGCTTTCAGCGCGCCCCAACTGGGGCGCGCTTCAAACGCTGTCTCCTGCACGAAATTTCCGAGGTTTCGATGTGGACAGCAGCCGAAGCTGCGCAAAATGATTTTAGTTAAATATGCTTTCTGGTCGTTTTAATTTTTTGCTAACACAGGGAGGTTACGTTGATTAGCGTTTTGAAACAATTGCGGATTTTTGGTGAAGCGATCTGGATTTTGCATCCGCACGGGGTTGATTCCGGCGCGCTCGCCTCTTCCATTGTATGGCTCGCCTGCGCCTGTCAAGGTTGTCCAAAAAAATGAGTCTGGCGCTGCGCGCTGGTGGTTCGGTTTGCGGCTCCACCGTTGACAGTGCTCGGCGAGCCAAAGACGTGGCTGGTTAGGATTTTGCGCCGGGATTGCTGGCCGGAGTTTTTAGCAATTATGTTTTGACCACAGCAGGCTGGGCCTGGAGTTGCAACACCCACGAGCCATGCTTGAGTTTATTGCTCGCGTGTAAATTCGAGGGTAAATTCTTTTCAACGCGGCTGGAACACGACATCATACGCGATGGTTTCCGGAAATAAGCGACAATCGTTGCAGCCATGAGCGACCGCATCTTCATCAGCAGCGTGCAAAAGGAACTGGCGGAGGAACGCCGGGCAGTCCGTGATTTCGTTCGCGGCGATGCGCTGCTCCGGCGGTTCTTCGACGTTTTCCTGTTCGAGGATTTGCCCGCCTCCGACCGCCGGGCGGATGATGTTTATCTTGACGAAGTTGGCCGATGCCCGATTTACATCGGCTTGTTCGGTCAAGAATATGGCTACGAAGACGCCGCCGGCCTTTCGCCCACCGAACGCGAGTTCAACCAGGCCACCACCCTGCGCAAACCGCGTTTCATCTATGTGAAAGGTGCGGACGACCATGCTCGTCATCCGAAGATGCGCGCCCTCATCAGCAAAGCCGGCGAGCAATTGATCCGCCGCCGTTTCAGCGGGATCGCCGATCTTACCGCTTCACTATACGCCAGTCTGGTTGAGCATCTGGAGCGCACCGGACACCTCCGCACCCGGCCCTTTGACGCCGCCGCCTGCCCCGATGCCACTCTCGCCGACATCGCGGAAGACAAGATAAAATGGTTTCTCGGTATTGCCGGCCGTGAGCGTCAATACCCGCTGCACGAAGATACACCGCCTGCCGAGGCGCTGGTTCATCTCAATCTGCTCGACGCCGGTCAACCGACTCACGCCGCCGTCCTCCTTTTTGGCCGTCGGCCCCAGCGCTTTCTGCTCACCTCCGAGGTTAAGTGCATGCACTTCCACGGCACGGAAATCGGCAAGCCCATTCCCTCTTACCAGATTTACAAAGGCACCGTCTTCGAACTCGTGGATCAGGCCGTTGACTTCGTCATGTCTAAAATTTCCCGCGCTGTCGGCACGCGCGCCCTTGGACCACAAGCACCGGTCGAATACGAACTCCCCCGCGAAGCCGTTGCTGAAGCCATCGTCAATGCCGTCGCCCATCGCGACTACACCAGCAACGCCAGTGTGCAGGTCATGCTTTTTGTCGACCGTCTCGAAGTTTGGAATCCCGGAGAACTTCCGCCGCCACTCACACCCGAGTCTCTGCGTGCGCCGCATGCTTCCATCCCTCGCAATCCGCTCATCGCTGACCCGATGTTTTTGGCCCGCTACGCCGAAAAAGCCGGCAGCGGTATCCTCGACATGATCGCCCGCTGCAAAAAGGCCGGTCTGCCCACACCTGAATTCCGCCAGGAAGGTGGCCAGTTTGTCCAGAGGCTGAGGAGGCCCACCCCGGCAGTCACCCCGCAAGTCACCCCGCAAGTTGATTCCGGCCGTAACCTGCTCAAAGAACAATCATTACAAGAACTCGCCAGCGCGCTTGGCCTGACCATTGCGCAAGTCACCCCGCAAGTCACCGCGCAGGTTGAAAAGGTGTTGGACGCAACCGCCAATGAAGCCAGATCACGGGAGGAACTCCAGACGGTAACGGGCATGATTGACCGCGAGCATTTTCGGAAAACCTATATTGAGCCGTTAGTGACGGCAGGGTGGTTGGAACGCACCATCCCGGACAAACCCACCAGCCGCCTTCAGAAATACCGGCTCACAGCAAAAGGCCGCGATTGGCTCGTCGGCGCAATGAAATGACCCCGCTCATTTCGTTTCTTCACCAGATCGAAGTCGAGGAACGCAAACATACGGCGACCGGACAAGTCGCCGGACAAGTGACCGGCCAAGTCGGCAAACGGACACCAAAACGGACACCAAACGGATTAAAAAAGATACGTTCGGATTAAACCGTTTTTGCTTGAATAGCCAATAAAATCAGGCATATTAGAGGTGCAACGGCGGGAAAATATGGCCGATTCCGACCCTCGCCTCCAACGACTTACGCAGATTTCTTAATTTTTAGGCGTTAGTTGAAAACCGACCCTCGCCTTTTCACTCACGGCATCAACACCCGATAAAGCCCCTGACTGTAGTTTTGCGGCACTGGATCGGCGAATCGTCTGGCGAGATCCGCACACGTGAGCGCCTGGGAGGATTGCTGGAATTCTACCACAGGGAAGCGCCATGACTTTTTTGACCATACGGGATTTAACCATGAAAAAAAATGGTCAGACAAAAATCACCCGTTTTTCGGCGGCTTGTCAAGCAAAATCTTTTACTTTGTGAAAATTGATCAGAACTGTTTAGCTGTATTTTTTGCCGTTTCTGCCATGCGTAAAGAGTCAACAGCGTTACTGTCATCAATCACTCTAACAACTGAATTATCCAGAATCCAATTCCATTGGTCCTTAATCATTGAGGTCAATAATTGCTGGTAACGGTTTTGTTTGTCAGCGCTATTTCCATACTCCAAATTCACGTGCTGATCAAAAATCAAATCATGAAAACGCCCTCTGACTTTTTGGTTCTCATCCTGTAATTTTCCGTTTTGAATGATTAAACAATGCGGCATCATCTTTTTGAGTTTTTCAAGTTGTTGCTTTTGAAGCAAACCATGCAACCGCAATTTTACCGGAACCCACTCAAAGAGTGAGATGTCTCCTCTTTCAAATTGAAGCCTCATTTCCTGACGGTCCAAAATCTTGGGTTGATCAAAACCATGATAAAAAGTCACAGGTCCTAGCGGGTAGTTGACGGTTGACTGAACGCGGTCATTTATTTTTCTTTCGGTTCCGGGCCGTTGCCACTGCGCTGCGTGAATGATTTCACCTTTCCCCAACCAGCCGGAAAACAAATCAAAAAAATGCACGGCATGTTCAATGAAGATTCCGCCGCTTTTTTCTTCATCCCAAAACCAATGATCTTGTTTAAGATTTTCATCACTGGCATAATTTTCAAAAAATCCGTGAAGAAATTCCCCCAGCACTTTTTCGTTCACAATATTCCTGACAATTGAAAATAATGGATTGTAACGCTGCATCAGATTGACAACATACAAAAGTTGTTTTGATCCTGCCAGGGACGCAAGTTCTTCCGCTTCTGCTGTTTTTAATGCTGCCGGTTTTTCACAAATTACATGTTTTCCGGCAAGCAGGGCCTCCTTCGATTGAGAATAGTGCAAAAAGGGCGGTGTTGAAATGTAAACCAGCCTGATGCTGCTGTCGCGCAAAATGGATTCATAATCTGAATACGCTTTCGCTGACAATTCACCAGCCAGATGCTGTGCAGATTTTGAATTGGTATCAGCAACGGCAACTACTTTTATTCCCGGCACCTGAAGAAATGCTTTTGATGCAAAAGCGGCAAAAGCTCCTGCACCAACAATGCCGATTCTTAATTCCAATTTTGAATCTGTCATGTTCAATGCGTCTCTTATTGTTTCTAAATTTACTTAATTAATTCACAGCCGTCCCCAGCTTGAGCATAAAGGGGTCATTCCTGTATTTTGTAACTGATTTTTATCCCGCCACGGGGATGCTCACGACATCGCTCCACAGGCCGGTGCGGTCGTCGCCTTGGTGGTAGATGGCTTTGTATTTCCAGAGCGCGGATTGGTCCGGTGGCAGGCATGGACGCAGTGTCGGTGTAATTGGGAATGGTGTCAATCGCCAGAAGAGATTGAATTCGGGAACGCAATTTCCCTGCATTGCCAGCCGTAGTTTTTTGGGTTAGATGCCAGTGTCTGGTTAGGCCTCGTGTGGTTTAACTTGTGCATGCCTCAAATACTCGATTGCTTGCTTTCGGATAGGGGGCGTGTGTCCACACCCTGGAAAACGGACGTTCCGGCTTTCAAATTGATTTCCCATCAGGCTTTTCTTGTCACCAAACGCAAACCGCTATTCTGATAAAATATGCGGGTTTAGGGCTGAATTTCAGCTCTAAAGCGATAGAGCATTGCCCGGAAACTCTGTCGGCAGAACTGCTGACTTTGTTCCGGCTAAATTGAGTTATAGTATTTGTTATTGTCACAATTAAAATCAGCGACTGGTTGCTTGCACGCTCGTTTTGGCGGATGCGCAGGTAGTGGTGGTGCCACATATGCCCGTCCATTCAGACAGAGAACTTGCACGGAATTGATGACCGGCGAGTTTGCTTAAATAGCGGGGCAGCGACACCATCCAAAGAATCACCATGACAACAACTCAAGGGCAATGCAAAGGCGGTCGGGGGTGCTCCGGTTTTACCTTGATTGAGTTGCTGGTTGTGATCGCCGTTATCGCGATTCTAGCGGCATTACTTCTTCCTGCCCTGTCTATGGCAAAGGTCAAGGCCAAAAGCATGGCCTGCCTTAACAATGGCAAACAACTGGTACTTGCTTGGCAGCTGTATGCAGACGACAACAACGGTAAGTTTGTCAAGAATGACTACGTCACGGAGTCCGCCAACGGCTTTACCTTTGGCATAATGGATTACAACGGCGGCACCCCGGCAGGAGCCGATACGAACACCGCCTATCTGGTTAGTGACAAATACTCGGCCATGGCGAGGTACACGGTCAATGCCGGTATCTTCAAATGTCCGGCAGACATGAGCGGGCAGTTTGGAGTTTCTGGTTTGCCGCGGGTGCGGAGTGTTTCCATGAACCAGGCCATCGGGTCGGGCAATGATGGGACCGCTAACGGCCAAGGGCCACACCTGCCACAATCAAACGGTTGGCGGGTTTATATAAAGGAATCGAATGTAATCTTTAGTCCGTCGCCATCCGAGCTTTGGGTGACCACGGACGAACATCCGGATTCTATTAATGACAGCGGGTTCGCGGTCAGCATGGAAGTTGCGCAGTGGGTGGATTTGCCGGCGCCCTACCACAATAACGCCACCAGTTTTTCCTTTGCCGACGGCCACTCCGAGATTCACAAATGGCTGGGCCAGACTGGCATACCGCCGGTGCTGTATGGCCCGAACGGAACCGGGCCCACGATTCCCGGCGGCAATCCAAACGTGGTATGGCTGCAACAATACACGTCTGGGAAGTAAATTTGGATATCTCGCCGCGTCGAGCTGGAGGCTTCTGCTTGCCCGGCAAAAGCGACCCGGTCGAACCAGGTCGAGACTGAACGAAAGAATTACGATGCGGATTTTCCGGCAACCGGTTCCAGGCCTCCAACGCACCGAGAGGGGGGCTTTGATGACTA
>Ga0181521_10005144_pt1 | contig 14675 bp, 13 predicted proteins | sample PEATcosm2014_Bin_32_FD_119764 | JGI IMG/M metagenome (GOLD analysis project Ga0181521, IMG submission 119764) | Peatland microbial communities from MTU Mesocosm Facility, Houghton, MI, USA - PEATcosm2014_Bin02_60_metaG | ecosystem: Environmental > Terrestrial > Soil > Wetlands > Peat | place...
CAAAGCCGAGATCGCGCGGCGCCTGCAGATCGGCCGCACCTCGGTGCGCCGCATGCTGGGATAGTCTTCCCCTCTGAGGAATCGGGCACGCCGCTACCCTACGCAGGCTTACCGAAAGGACACCGATTATCTCGGGCGTTTTTTTTCCACGCGTTTGCGCCCAGCGCCGGCTTTGCGCGCGCGGTCCACTTCCACATCCTGAGAAAGGAGTTGGTATCGCCCACGGGCTACGGTGTGGGGATCCAGGTCGAGGAAGTCGGCCAGTTGACGGTCGCCACCCCGGCCCAGCTTGAGAGACTCCAGTCCGGCATACAGACGGCGCTGCTGCTCGTCCAGCAGACTGTAGAACAGCAGGATGGCGGCCTTCACTTCTTCCGGAGCGACCTCCAGCACCGAGGGATCCACCACGGTCGGCAGGAACTCCACGGTACGGCGCGCCAGCAGTTGCCGCCGTTGGACAGTAGGATCTGTAGCCGTGTAGAGATACCGGCCGGAAACGATCTGGCGCGAAACCCGCTCTTGCTGAGTCAATTGATGGAGAGCATCCTGCACTTCGACATGCAACAGCGGAGCCAGTTCATCGGCGAAGTATCCGCGCGGGGAACGATGGACGAATCCCTCAGCGGTCGCTAGCAGAGTGCCGAACCGCGAAAACCAGACCTCTGCCTGCGACCACAGACCGTGATCGTCAAAGCGGGCGATTTGGCGGAGGGACTAGTATCGGCCGCGATGGGAATAGCTGGTGAGGTAATCCAGCGGCTTGAGTTTGCGGAAGACGGTGACGTCGACAGACGTTCCAAGGGCGAGTTTCAATTCATCCAGAGTGGCGATTTTGTTGCGCAGCAGGAGCATGCGCAAGGCATCGGGGCGGAAGGAGAGGGGTCGCATAATGTTATAGTTCCGATTAAACCAGGCCTCCTTTGCGGAACTATAACAAATCTAAACGCCGTATGCCACAGCCCCTCTAGCACGGGCTAAACCATGCTTTTCAGTGCGGCGAGCTACTTCGGCCTTCTGCGAACCGCGTATCAGCGAAGGTCGATTATGACAGATAAACGATCACTTGTGAGCTGTTATTCTTGCGGCAGCCCTTAGTGTTTGATCGTGTGGCAGCGTCAGCGCTCTGGTGACGACGCTTCGGCACTTGTCATCTGGCACTTGGCAGGCCGACCGGAACCCCGCCTGTCGCGCTCTGACATGACCGGAAAGCAATCCGCCAACTCGGAAGGCTTCTTTCCGGACAAAGGCCGAAGCTACTGGACGGCCGAGCACTCGTAAGGTTGATCGATCATCTGTTGAGCTGACGCCGGCGTGCTCAAGGCGGCAGCGTCGCAACTCAAGCGTTAACTAGACAACGCATTAGTCCCAGTCGGACGAACTGGGCAGAGGATGCTAGTCTTCTGCGCAAGAGATCTCACCGGATCTGTGCCGCTCTCATAACGGCATTCGTTGCCCGCCAAAACTCTTTCTGCGGCGGGCAGTAAGTTAGGCGCGCACGCTGGTCCGCAATTCCTCTCGGGGACGCGAGCCGTCGGTGCGCCTTTCCAGTAAGGCCAGCAGGGCTTAGTACTTCCTACGGGCCTCCAGACCTGTCTACCAACGCCGCATTGCCGCCGACGGCGGCAGTCTCCTCGGTGCCAACAACCCGCACCTCGGAAGCGATTCGGTGCAAGCCCTGCGAGGTCGCGGTCAACGAGCGCGTAGTTCCACAACACAACCGCTCAGGGATGGTATCGATTCACAGGCCAGAGCATAGGAACTTTAGCCGCTACGCCGTCACCAACGTCACTTCAGACCCGTATACCAGATCGGCTCCGTTGTTTTTACCCAAGAGGCGAAGAGCGGCAGCCGCGACGTGATCCGCCGTGAAGCCCAGATGAGCAAGAACCTCCTGGCCGGGTGCCGACGCCCCAAAGCGTTCCACACCAATGACCGAACCCTCGTCGCCCGCCCACCGATGCCATCCCATCGGTGAGCCGGCCTCCACCGTGACGCGCTTCTTGATGCCTCGCGGAAGGACGCTTTCGCGGTAAGAGTCCTTCTGGGCCTCGAACAGGCTCCAACTCGGCATACTGACCACGCGTGCCTTTACTCCGAAATTCTTCAGCTTCTCTCGCGCCAGCACACAGAGACTGACTTCCGAACCGGTGCCAATGAGGATCACGTCGGGAGAACCGCCTTCGGCGTCCGCGAGCACATAGGCCCCGTGTGCGACACCGGGACTTATCGCCCCGCCGCGGTCAAGGTGTGGGACTGTCTGCCGCGTCAGCACTAACAGCGTCGGACCGTCATGTTGAACAGCAAATGCCCACGCCTCCGCGGCCTCGTTCGCGTCGGCAGGACGGATGACCGTAAGCCCTGGAAGTGCGCGCAAACCGGCGAGGTGCTCGATTGGCTGGTGAGTGGGACCATCCTCCCCGAGTCCGATGCTGTCGTGGGTAAACACGTAGATCGCCTTGAGATGACTCAAGGCCCCCAGGCGGATGGCAGGCTTCATGTAGTCGGAAAAGGTGAAAAACGTCGCGCTGAAGGGAAGCACACCGCCGTGTGCTGCCATTCCATTCACGGCCGTTCCCATAGCGTGCTCGCGCACACCGAAAGCCATGTTCCGCCCGGCATAGCTCCACTCCACGCCGACCGCACCCAGCGTTCCCGGCCCCGACACTTCCGGCGATTGGAAATCCCCGAGACCCTTCAGGGCCGTCCTCGTCGACGGGTTCAGGTCCGCTGATCCGCCGATCAGGTTGGGAATGTGTTTGGCCAGAGCATTCATCGCTTCGCCGGCTGCGGCGCGAGTTGCGATCGGTTTATCGGTGGGCTTCCACTTGGGGAGATCGGCGTCCCAGTTTGGCGGGAGCTTGTCGCTGACGATATTCTCGAACTCAGCGGCTTCCTTGGGAAACGCCTGCTTGTATGCGTCGAACTTCTTCCGCCACTCGTCCTCCATTTGGGTGCCAAGAGGAACTGCCTGACGGAAATATTCCACCGAGTCTTGGGGCAGGTAGAACTTCTCCGTGGTCGGCCACCCCACGGCCTTCTTGGTGGCTTGCAGTTCCTCTTCACCCAGCGGGTCGCCATGCGCGGTGAAGTTATCCTGCTTATGAGGGCTGCCATAGCCGATGTGAGTCCGCGCCAGGATTAGTGATGGCTTCTGCTCCTCGGCCTGGGCTTCGCGGATGGCGGAGGCCACGTCTTCGGTGTCGTTGCCATCCGAAACCACGCGAGTGTGCCAGCCACACGCTTGGAAGCGTTTAGCCACGTCCTCGGTAAAATCGATTTCGGTGGCCCCGGCGAGCGAAATATGATTCTGGTCGTACAGATATATGAGTTTTCCCAGACGCAGGTGTCCAGCCAATGAGGCAACCTCCTGACTGACGCCTTCCATCAAATCGCCATCCCCGCAGATCGCGTAGGTATAGTGATCGACGATCTTATGTCCGGGCCGGTTATAGCGCGCTGCGAGCCATGCCTCAGCAATCGCCAGGCCCACGCCGTTGCCGAATCCCTGCCCGAGTGGTCCCGTAGTGACCTCGACGCCGGGCGCGAGGCCACGCTCGGGGTGACCTGCCGCTTTGCTCCCCCATTTTCTGAAATGTTTGATCTCTTCGAGGGGTAGGTCGTAACCAGACAGATACAGCAGGCTGTATAGCAGCATCGACCCATGCCCCCCGGACAAGACGAAACGATCGCGGTCGAACCATTGCGGGTTCCGGGGATTATGCTTGAGAAACTGCGTCCAAAGAGTGTACGCCATCGCAGCAGCGCCCATCGGCATGCCGGGATGACCGGCGTTCGCGTTCTGGACAGCATCGGCCGAGAATATTCGGATCGTGTTGATACATAGCTCTTCGAGTTCTCTATTCAGTTTCGCCATACCTGCCTCCATTGCAATCAGGGGACCGTTTAGATCGAGCCGCCTTCTCAAGGGGCCTGGGGATGGTACAGCTCCTTGACTAAAGTCGATCCGCCGACACGGAAAGAAATGGCATAGCCAATGACGGTCGACCCGGCCTGCTAGTCAGCCCGATCCATTTCCATCGCGATCTGGTTCGCCAGACGGCTTGTCAATCGGTCAATCTCACGGAGCAGAGGGACGAATGTTGCGCCGTGCGTTGCTAAGAGCAGTCGCGATTCGTCCACGCGACAGAACTCCAGCGTCTGCCCCAGAAGTGCGGCGGAGTCCGCAGGTTTTCCTTGCGGCGTCTTACCCTCCATTCGATCCGCTATATTCTCAAGCGTCCGAGCAGAACACTCATCATACGCCTGAAGGGAGGCAACTACAGCCTCCGGCAGTACGAAGCCCGGCAATTGAAGACGGTACTTGAGGGATGCACTCCGCATTATGAAGAGTGCGCGCAACTGGGGCTGCCACCTCCGGATGCGGTCGCGCAAAGCCAGGTCGTGGCTCCGAGAGGGACCAAATTCAAGAAGAACCCCATCGGCAAGCGATCTTACACTATCGAATTTGGTACCGATCGTATCGTGAAGGGCAGAAGTGCGCCGGATCGCCGACCGGATGTCGGCTGAAACCGGTTCCCGCGCGAACTGAGCCAGCAGACGCAAAGTGAAGATAAACACCCTTTTCATCTCGACACTCGCCGGGGCGCTCCAGATTTGATCGAATATCCACCACATCATCAGCAGTCCCAGGAAGACTCCGGCGACGCGGTCCCTTCCCACGGACAGCGACGTCTCCCTCGCGAACTTCTGCATGTTGATCACGTAATACACGGCACCAAGTTGCAGCCCGAAGAATGACAATCGAGGGCTCGACGTCATAAACCACGCGGCCAGCGCCGTGACGAGTACGAAAAGAACCGTGAATCCCGCAATCGAATCGAGATACGGCAGAAAGAACACCTGGCTGCTAATGCCGATTAGAACGCCACCCGCCAGGAAACCCGCGAAACGCAACACCTGTCTCTGTCGGGACGCACCGATAGTGGAGACCGCAGTCAGGAAGCAGGTGAGCATCACCGGTACGCCCATGCCCGGCCAGTCGATGGCCTTATAGATCAAGTAACAGGCGCTCACTGCAAAGCACCCTCTAAGCGCGAACCGGAAGTGCTCCGGGTTGACGAACGCGTCAGCGGCGAAAAGCTGGGCTCCCGGCATCTCTTCCGAAGGCGATTGATACACGTCGATCGATCGAGAACCTGCAAACGCCTGAGGGATGAGTGCGATTGTATCCTCCATCTCACGCAATAACGGCACACGATGCGGTTCCTCTTCGGTGTTCACCTGAACCGGGCCTGGAATTCGCCGGTACACTAGGTCGTCACGGATGCTCGCGACGGCCACCGCCAGGTTCCGCAAATGCTCCCGATCGATGCTGGAGGGCTCAAAACTGAGCTGGGTTAGCGCTGTCGTGTTATCGACGAGGCTTCCGACCAGCGCTACCACACCGCTCATCTGTGCTCTATACTCGGGCGAATAATCCGACCGCCGCAAAGCGCTCCGCAACGTCGATGTCCCAAGCATACCCAACCGGACGACCTTTTCTTCGGTAGCCTGATCCACCGGGCGCCCCTCCGAGTAGCAAATCAACACGCTGTGAATCGCGGCTAGACGGTCGGCGACGGGCACGACGATATTGTCTCCGGGCCGCATACGTCTGAAGGCCAGCTCCACCCCGGAAGTAACAGCGACTGCTATGAGGGCCACCAAAGAAAGATAAAGCGTATCTGCGACACTCGTCCCGCCAGACACATGGCGGTCCCAAATGGTGACAGCGACGGAGACCACCAGGGCTAATGCTACAAACGCCCCGTAGTTGGTTAGTACCGTGAGTGCATAGAAGGCCAGGAAGAGCGAACCGATGGTCCAAAGAAAGTGAAGAAGCGGGACGCTGATCACAAATTGGATAGAGATTAGTATATAGGCGACGCCCGCTACGGCAAGAAGAAGTACCGTGCCCGCCGAGTTCAGAGTGGATCGAGGGCTTTCGCGCGAGATGAGCAGTGCATAAATGCCGCCCAGAAACGCGTAAGGAATGCGAAACGTGTTGCAGATAATCATGACCAACGTGACGGCGAGAACCATGCGCGCCACGGTCGCGGCCCGGCCCGGATACGGAGCGAGTTCATGTTTGAGGAATTGCCAAAGCCACGCCGATGCCCGGGGTGCTGCCGGCATGTCGTGCGCAAGGGCGCCCACGTTAGCGTCCTCGAATCGCAACAACGGCGGACTCGCTCACTCGAAACAAATCCTCGGGAGGATTTTCCACACGGACGCGAACCGGGTAGCGCGTGGCCAGGTGCACCCAGTTTAGGGTTCTCTGCACGTCCGGAAGGCCTGCTCCCAGTCGGCCCACCACGTCTGCATCCGGCGTCACACCAAAGCCGATGCTGTCCACCACGGCCGTGAAATGGACATCCGGTTTGGACATCACGTAGACTTCTGCCCGCATTCCGGGAGCGATGTGCTGTAACTGGCCCTCACGAAAGTTGGCGACCGCCCACCACGTGCGCGCGTCGATCAGCGTGAACACTTGCTGGCCGATGTGGGCGTAGGCGCCTTCTGAAATCGTCAGATTCGTGACGCGGGCCGCGAACGGCGCATAGACGCGGCAGTTGTTGAGATTGTAACGGGCCGTCTCTATAGCCGAGGCTCTTGCGCCGCGCTGGTTGATCAACGGCTCGAGCGTGGTCACCGCGTTCTGCGCCTGTTCGTGCTGGGCCTTGCTCTGTACCAGCATTGCCCGCGAGCGTTCCTGTTGGGCCAACGTTGACTGTAATCCCGCCTGCGCCAGCCGCAGTTGAGATTCCGCCTGCTTCAGAGATTGGGCCTCCGCGATCTCCGAGGTTTTCGCCCGATCCACTTGATCCACAGTGACAAACTGCTTGACCAGCAAGGGCTCTATGCGATGCAAATTATTATTGGCATAAGTCCACTCCGCCTGGGCACGGCTGACGCCCTGTTCTGCGTTAGCCACGTCAGCCCGCGCCTGATCCACCGCCGCCGCCGATCGAGTCACGTCGGCTTCTGTGCCTTGAATATTGGCTTGGGAAACGGAAACCGCGCTCACCAGCGCAGAGATTCTTCGCTGCTCGTCCCCGATCTCTCCCTCGAGAGCCGCCTGCTCTGAAACTGCCTTCTCCAACGCGTAGCGATAAGGCCGGTCATCGATTTCGTAGAGCAGGTCCCCCTGCTTTACCAGCTGGTTGTCGCGGACATTGAGGCGCAGGATCGGACCCTCCACCTGAGGCGCAATTCCGATGAAATTAGCGAGAATCTCGGCATCGTCGGTTTGTGGATAAGAGTTTACGTGATACAGCACCAGAAGCCCCAGAGCCACGGCGCCAATCACGATACCCGCACTCAGCAGACCTCCGAGCACCCTTCGAGCTTTTGTATCGGCGCTGGACGTCATCAGGATTTCCCTCCCTACCGAAATAACGCGAGCCAAATCGCGAAAGTAAAGAGCCCCGTCAGGCTCGGATAGGTCAAAATTGGAAGCGCGAGCGCAATTTGAAGGCGCAACAGAACCCATCGGGCGGCCGCCGTGAGCACCAGGCCCAACGCCAGGCACACCAGCCAGGCTGGAAAGAACGACCCCAGAACATCGAAGGAAGGTGCCCGCCCACAACTTGTCAGCAACAACACTGCGAGCATGAACGTACACCTCGAGATATGCCGACGCTTGTTAGTGCTCATGGGTGAGGTCTCCTGGTGTTGGATTGGATCGAATCGCCGCAGCGAAACGCTAGATCCGCCAGGCTGGTTAGTACCTGCGTCCGCGCCAGAATGTCCGCGGAGCGCGCTTGGGCGAGAACCTTCTGCGCTGCGGTGACGTCCAACAGGTTGCGAACGCCGTAGTTGTAGGAGTCAAGAGCGGCGGCGTAGGACTGGGTGGCGGAGTCCAGGAATGCGGTGGCCGCCTCGCGCTGGCGGAAGGCGGTGTTCAAATTCGAATAGGCAGTCCAAACTTCGTCCTCGATGCTATCGCGCGCAGCGCTGACTTGCGACTCCGCCCTGCGGATTTCGGCTTCCGCCTGCGTCAGGCGGCTTCGGCGCGCGCCCCCGTCAAATACCGTCCAGTTCAAACTTAGGGCCACGCCGCCGGTTAAGTCGGCTGTATGTCCCCAAGGTAAAGTTTGCTGTAGTATGTAAAGCGATTGAGCGGTCGGGTTCGCTCTGACATTCAAGCTGGGATAGTACGCAGCCCGCGCCTCCTTTTGCTGCGCCTGCGCCTGGCGGATGCCGGCGACCTCAGCCTGGAGATCCGGACGCTGGTCCAGAGCGCGATTCGTCACCTGCTCGACGGCCTCACCAATTGACTCGGGAGTGGGCACTTCGCCCAGCGGTTCCACGCGGATCGCTGTCGCGGCGTGGCCTCCCAAAGCTGTAGCCAGATCACCCCGGGCGTTTTCCTCCGCGCCTAACACTGCCTGAAGATCGTATTGCGATTGCGCGGTCGCACTGCGCGCCTCCAGAACGTCGGGCAGAGTTGCCAGACCGTTACTCAGGCGCTCCTCCGCGGCTTGTTGCACCGCCTCGGCATTCGCAAGACTTGCTCTTGCAGCGGTGTCCTGAGCTGACGCATTCAGCAGGCGATAATATGCCTGCTGAACCTGAAAGATGAGTCTCCGGTGAACGTCGTTAAAACCGAAGTTCGCTGCCAGTACTCGTGCCTTCTCCGTGTCGATTCGGCCGCGGCGAGCCCCGAAGTCAAAGATGCTGTAATTGAGATCCAGCGCCACCTGTTCCGCCGGAACCGTGTGGCGGTAGAACCGCGTCCCAAGCGGAATCTCCTCGCGGTCCACTCCCGAAAGCGCCGCAGCCGACAAGGTCGGATAGAGTTCGCTGCGTGCGACTCCGAGGGCCGCTGCCTGGGCGCGGGCGCCTTCCCAAGCGACGCGAGTCTCGGGATTATGCGCTTCGGCCAGATCGATCAATTCCGCCAGCGAGTATGCTTTGCCCGGTTCGATCGGGAGTGCAGGTTGACGAACACGCCTCCCATCGTCTGTGATCCGTCGTTCGTCGGAGGTGTGCCATGGGCGGTCGGGCGATGCCGGCGGACTTTGAGCCAAGAGCGGAGTTGCAGCCACCAGAATCACAAAGGCAATCGTTGTTCGAGCCGAACCTTTCAATGTCAATACTCCGGATCTGCGCCGGCTAAACGGGACCACTGCGTTGTCACCGGCGCGCTTCTATTCGTTCGCGTCCTTCAAGCAGCAGCGTCCTGCGAAACCTCCTGGACTTCCGTGATAACACCGGTCGCCACGTCGAAAATAAAACCTCGCACCGGAACTTCTTTGGCGATCCACGGGTGCGATCTAACGATCTTCATCTGTTCCCGTGTGTTCTGTTCCGGGTCCTTGTAGGAGAAGAAGCGCATGGGCGCGGGCGACGCGTCGCCGGTCAGGCCACTCAGTTTGGCGTTCAGCTCCTCGTCCGTGAATGTGGTGAATCCGCAGCCGGTGTGATTGAGGAGCATGATCTCCTTCGATCCAAGGACACGGGTGGAAACGACGAGCTCCCCGAGCACATCCTGAGTTACCGCCGGCCCGCCGGTGCGGATGACGTCGATGTCGGCTTGCGGCAGCCCCAGAATTCCAGGGAGGTCTGAAAGCCGGGGATCCATGCACGTTACTACAACGATTTTGGGAGCTGGATGCCCCCCCGATTTCGAATCGTACTTCTTCGCATACTTCTGGTTCGCTTTTAGCGCTTTATCGATAAGACTCATCGCAGATCTCCATGTTGAGCAATATAGGTTGGCCGGAAGAACCGCCGGCCTCGTGAGTCACTAGGTGCAAGTGCGGGTCCATCGGGGCAGAACGTTCCCGCATCGCAATCTTGCCGTAACTACACCATCTGGAAGACGCGCGCCGGTTTCAGGAGAGCCCGGAATTGGCAGTTGGCGAATATCCGACGCTGCATTTGGTCGGACGAGTGTGCTTCACAGATCGATGACGACATCACGAATCGGTTGTGAGCAGCAAACGAGAATGTTGCCTTCAGCGGGCTTGTCGAGTGGTTCCGGTCCGTAAGCCACCGCTCCCGAAACCAAACCGCTCTCACAGTTGTGACACACACCACTCCGGCACGCCCAGCGGACCGGAACGTCGCACGCTTCGGCCAATTCGAGAATGCTCTGGTAGACCGATGGGTTCCAGTGGGCCGCGATGCCGCTTCGCGCAAACGAAACCAACGGCCCGGTGTTGGTATCGCCCTCGGGTGGATGCGGATTTCGTTTTAGCCCGCCGACCACACCAGGGCTCCTCGACTCACCGCCGTTGAAGATCTCGATGTGAATCCGTTCCGGCGGGACGCTATAGCCCGCAAGCGCCGCCTTCATATCTGCCATAAAGGCAGCGGGCCCACAAAGGCAAACGTCCGATTCTCGCGGGATGCCCACCTCTTCGAGCACCGATCGCGACAAATGACCGGCGGCATCGAAATCCTCACCCAACCTGTCCGACGAAGCCGGCTTGCTATAGCAGACATAACTTCGGCCGTGCGGCAAGGCGAGCATCAGGCGGCGAACTTCGGCGGCAAAGGGATGATGTTCGCGATCGCGAGCTGCGTGGAGCCATAAGACTTGCCTGTCCGACCGCGCCATCGCCAGCGCATGGAGCATCGCCAGCACCGGTGTCGCCCCGATCCCGGCGCTGAGGAGGACCAGCGGGCGCTCCGCGTCTTGCAGGATGAAGCTGCCGCGAGGGGAACTGACGTCGAGAGCATCGCCGGCTCGTAGACGATCCCGCAACCACGTCCCAGCCACACCGCCCGGCTCTATCTTCACGCTGATTCGATAGCGCTCGGCCGAGAGAGGACCCGAGAGCGAGTAACTGCGAAAAATCGGAGCTCCTGCGCCGGTCGGCTGAAGCCGAAGGACAATGTACTGGCCCGGCTGAGCCGTCGGCAGCGGCAGGCCGTCCGGACTTTGCATGGTCACCGAGAGGACGTCCGCAGACTCCCGATCGACCGACGTCACCGCGAGCCGGTGAAATCCCAGTGCGGCTGGATGCGCGGCTGCTTTCGGCACGAGACCTGCGTTTCCACTTGTTGAGCTCTGCAGTAATGCCTCGAAAGACCCGTGCCACCCCGGCGAAAGCGCCTCGATTCGCAATGCGCGTTCCAACAACCCGTGCGGATGATCCGGAAAGTATAGAAGCGCATTGATCTCAGCGACCGTCATTCGCTCCTTGGAGTCCCCCACCTTCACGATTTCGTCACCCGCGCCCACTTCGCCTTCCTCAAGAACGCGGAAGTAGAATCCAGGACGGCCACTGGAGGTCAGCAGCGCCGCCATTCGGGGCTCGTTCATCCGAATGCCTATGCGATAGCAGGTGACTCGGGGTTGCGTGACTTCGAAGAGTGCGCTGCCGATCCGATACCGGTCGCCGATGCACACCGCATCATCGGGCAAGCCTTGGATTGTGAAATTTTCGCCGAATTGTCCGAAGGACTTCGGATCGCCCAGCTCGGGCCTCTTGAGTCGTTCCTGCCAATAACGATATGATTCGATCTGGTACACGAAGACGGCGCGCTGTTCACCTCCGTGTCCCTCTAGATCCCCCTGACCGTCGCCGTCCAGATTCAGCCGCCGGACGCGACACCGGCCGTGCACTGGATTTTTCCAGATTCCGGTGTGCACAGTGCGGCCCTTCCACTCGATATCGCGCGGGAGACCAACGTTTACTGACAATAGCTGCGCCATGGGTGCGAGTCAGCCGTTCACTGGCACGTCTGATTCCAGATGCACCATCCGTGACGCGCGGTCATATCGCGTCGATCGGATGAGTCGGCCCGCGGACATCGGTCGATCATGTTTTGCCTGGTGGCCCTTCTTTTCAGCGTCCGGTCGATGGCCTGAGGCGTGCGTTTATAAGTCGCGCTTCAGGTGGGGCGCCAATGCATAGCGCGATGGACTTCTTGCTCCGGCACGGCCACATCGTAATCTTCGTTGCCGTATTCATCGAACAGATCGGTCTGCCGATTCCATCTGGCCCGGTGCTGCTGGCAGCGGGAGCGTTGGCCGGGTTCCAGCGTCTTAACCTGGTCCCTGTGCTCATGTTGTCGCTAACCGCTTCCCTAATCTGCGACTCCTTTTGGTTTGTCCTTGGCTGGCGGCGGGGGGGGCACGGCGCTGAAGTTTGTTTGCCGGGTTTCCATTGAGCCGGATACATGCGTCTCCAAGACCCACTCCGCGTACGTGCGCTATGGCCCGGAGTCGTTGCTCATTTCCAAGTTTCTGCCCTAGTTCGGTACCCTCGGACCGCCTTTGGCTGGGATGTTCAACTTCGCCGTCTGGAAGTTTCTCCTCCTCGATGCAGGCGGCGCTCTGGTGTGGTCGGGGGCGTATGTCGGATGTGGCTGGCTGTTCCGCCGACAACTAGAGGATGTCGTCGCCGCGCTGTCCAGATTCGGCGCCACCATCGGATACGCGCTGGGCGCGGGCATAGTGGCGTATCTGGTTTTCAAATTCGTTCGCTTCTGGCAGCACCATCGCGCCTATGGGACTCATCGCATGACCCCTACCGAACTCAAGCGGCGCATGGAGGCGGGCGAGCGATTGGTGGTGGTGGATCTGCGGGCGCCCTTCGAGAGGTTGCAAGGATGTATTCCAGGGGCGATGGCGCTGGCGTATCGGGACCTGGATTCTGTGCTGCCGGTCATTGGCTCGAGGGAAGTCGTCTTCTACTGCTCCTGTCCCGAGGAGGTCAGCAGCATACGTGCGGCCCTTCGACTGAAGCGGCATGGCCTCACGCGCCTTCGTGCGCTGCAGGACGGGTTCTCCGGTTGGCAGGCGCTCGGCTTTCCCGTGGACACGCCGCTGTCCCGCATGGCGCGAGCTTGAGACCCTGCCAATCAACTGGCAGCCTGCCGAAATGCCGACATCCGCTAGCCGGCAACCGCCAATGGCGAACGCTCGCCAACCCATGTTTTCAAACGGATGACGGTAGGACGCACTGGCAGGCCGGATGCATACACACCAAACGAACTTCCGTGGAGGGCAGGTAAACATGACCGGAGACACTTTCGAGGCCTTGCTGGAGCCGAATCTACCGTCGGTGCGCCGATTCGTACAAATGCGCCTGAGGACTCCCGATCACGCCGACGACGTGATTGAACAGACCTTGCTTCAGGCATTCACCCACCGCCATCAGTTACGGACCAGTTCCAAGTTTAGGAGTTGGCTCTGTTCCATCGCGATGAACCAGGTACGCATGTTCTTTCGGACCGGGCGGCCCACCGTTTCGTTGGACGAACTCCCGCAGATGAATTCCCGCGACTCCGCACCCTCGCCACTGGCAAGAGCCGAGCAGTTGGAGCGGGTGAGATGGCTGAAGGCCGGTATAGACAGACTCTCGGATCGGGACCGTGAGACCATCCGCCTGCGCGATATCGACGGAATGAGCCTCACGGAGACGGCGGAGGCATTCGAACTTTCCGAATCGGCTGCCAAGTCGACTCACTTTCGGGCGCGGCAGCGCTTGGCGTGTGCACTTCGCAGTATGGAGCAGCGCCCGCGGGCTAGCCAATGACCGAAAGCGCCGGACAGGTCGAGCGCCTCGCGTGCCTGGAACTGCGCGGAGGGAATCAGTTGGCCAGGTACGCGGCCCGGCCGCCGGGGTTGGCCGCCTGGGTGTCCTGTAATCCATTGGAGCCGTCCCGGCGCGGCGGCGATCTTTATTACCTCTCGGCATGCAGCCACGGATCGATCGCCCGTGTGGTGATCGCCGACGTTTCGGGCCACGGCGAGAGAGTAAGCGCCGCGGTAGCCCGTTTGCAGAATGCTCTTCCGCAATACATCGATCTCTGGGATCCGTCGCTGTTGATCAGCGACCTGAACGAGTCCTTTTTTCGGGACGAACACCGCGTCAAGTTCGCCACCGCTTTTCTGGGCAGTTTCGCATCCGAATCGGGAGACCTGCTCTTCACAAATGCCTGCCACGTACCGGGTATGTGGCCGACCGCTCGTTTGAGGAAGCCAATGTCTGTTCCTTCGACCACCATCACGGCGAGACCGATGCGCGGAACATGAAGACTCCCCACCACTCCATGCTTGGCATGCATCGCGACGGGGGCAATCGAAGTCAAAGCTGCCGGCTTGCTCTCAGCTTGCAGACAAAGCTCCTGGTCGAACTCCCGCGCATCCCTGACCTGATACAACTTCGCGTCCAGGAAAATCGCCAGGCAGTCTTCTCGCTGTTACTTATGCAATTGAGCGCCCACCTACAACTTGGCTGTAAGCCAGAGAAGCAGCGACTGCGCACCTGTTCGCAGTGACGATGGAGCGACACCCAGCGTTGACGTCCGTCACTTGCGAGCGAATGGCCCGACCGGCTGCCGCGGTAGTTCCGGTCACGACGCCGAGAGAATCCGGGGAAGGTGCGCAGCATAGTTGCGGCATCTGAAGTGCATGAGCACTGAGATCATGAGGCATACACCAGACAGAATCACGGAAATTGGCGGCGCGCTCGACTATGAGGGCGTGTCTGCAATCGCCGGAGCTCTGGGGAAGCTTCCGGCAGATGTTTTCGCGTTGTACCTGAAGACCAAGGGCTTCCACTGGCACATCCGTGGCCCTCATTTTCAGGCCCCGTCCGGGGAATTTGTGGGTGAATTTGGCCGGGATGCCGGCCCTGAAGTTCACCGCAGCCCTTGTTGACAGTGGTTTCAGCAATGGTGCCATCCTCTGAGTCGCGTCTCTTTTTCGTAGG
>Ga0181521_10005146_pt1 | contig 14674 bp, 19 predicted proteins | sample PEATcosm2014_Bin_32_FD_119764 | JGI IMG/M metagenome (GOLD analysis project Ga0181521, IMG submission 119764) | Peatland microbial communities from MTU Mesocosm Facility, Houghton, MI, USA - PEATcosm2014_Bin02_60_metaG | ecosystem: Environmental > Terrestrial > Soil > Wetlands > Peat | place...
GCTGTGAGAGCCACACCGGAATCATCCACTCGGGCTGGCCATCCCTGGATGCTCCACTGCTCCGCCATTGTGACAACCATGGTCGGATCAATGACCTTCTCGGCCACGCCCTCTACGACGAGGTCGAACTCGTGAGTGGCAATGCTCAAAGTGCACCGCGAGTCGCGCGCCAGATTCCTCCCCTTGCGGGTCAGCTCTCCGGTCTCGAACCAGAAGGTGCCGTCGAACCAGAGCGCACCGACACCTGTCACATGCGGGCTTCCATCCCGGTTGATCGTCGCCAACCAGCTGGTGTGTCGGTCCGGGCCACCAGTCCCGGGGGCTTGGGTCACCCCTTGTGCGAGACGGTCCTCGATAACGGCCCAATCGATGATTGGCAGCTCATAGAGGTCGGCGAGATTCGTCGTTTTCATGATGGTATGACGAATCCTACGATGGAGATTCATCGCCTGTGCATGGACGATCTGTCGTCCCACACCCGGCGAAGTGGGGCAGGGGCGACCATTCCAGATCAGCTCAAACGGAATGCGGGCAGAGAACGACTAGGTATCCGTCGGGGTCACGGCAAACGACAGCTCCAGCGTTGGCCCAGTAGGGATTCTCGTGCCGAATCAGTCCGAATCCGGCTTCACCCAGGCTCGTGGCAGCCGCCTGGAGTTGGTCCTCCGAGACATAGAACACAAGCAGGTCCTCTTCCGTAGGACTCGGTGCTGGCACACCGCTCTCGTGGCTTGTGAACTCGATGTGCCATTCGCTCCCCGGTCGGCCGACGAATGCACCGTCGTAGCCGTCGTGTCCCGCAAACCCACCCAGCCGCTCAAGACCCAGGATGTCAACGTAGAAGCGAAGACTTGCAGGAATCTGACTCACAGGGCGAGCTACTCGCATCGAAAAAGGCGAAAGCCTTTCAGCGTTTATGATCTTCACTGTAGAGGTGAAGTCCACCCAATTCCGATGGTGCGGGTACTCCCAGACCCGGCGGTACGGGACACTCGGGCGGCGTGTCCAGTGGTACGACCTCGTCAGCCGACGCGCTCGGCAGGAACGAGCATGACGCTCGACGTGGCCCGTGCGATCAGCCGACCGTCACTGTCCATCAGCCGGCCCTCTACGAAACCCACCGTCTTGCCGAGCCGCAGCACTTCGCCCTCGCAGACCAACGGGCCGGCTTCGCCGCGGCGAGAAAAGTGACGTTCATGTCGATTGACGATGGATACAGAGCACCACCGCTCTTGAGCAACACGACTGGGCCCATCGTGTCGTCGAGCATCGCGGTGAGGAAGCCGCCCTGAACGCGGCCAGCGGGATTCAGGAAGTCAGGCTTGCCTTCGAACCCGAACTTGATCCAGCCGCGGTCTTTGTCATGTCCGAGCAATCGTCGACCGAGCAGGTTCGCGCAAGGTGCGCTCAGCACAAGCGCCTCGACTTCTTCATCCGTCACGTCGACCACCTCGTTCTCTGCGTCGTCCGGAGCACCATATCGCTCAGTGCGTCAGTCGAATGACGCACTGACTCGTGCCCTCAATGTGCCGCAGTGGGTAACAGTCCCGGCGGACTGGGGCACGCTAACGGCACATCCCGGGCGGTCTGGTGGCGTCGGGCTGACCGTGGCACCTGGCCCCTGTTGCCCAATCAACTCGTACCTTTGCGTCCCACGAGATGAAAGACGCGACTGAGCTGGCGGTAGGGGTCTCGTCGGCTGGCTTTGAGTTCTACCGCGGCCGTCGCCGCTACCTGCTTCGAATCGCTCGGGTCCAACTGGACCCCACTGAATTCGAGCCAGTCGACGAACAGCCATACCCCGTACCAGCGCACTGGCTGGACGCCCCCGTCCAGCAGAAGTTCGCTGACTTCCTCTACCGTGTCGGCCCACCCCCGCACACCCAGCACCCCGATACCGGTTCTGGCATCGAACGCCGCCAGGGCGTCATCCCACCGCCGTTCCAAAGCCGGTTGCACCGCCGTCGCCTTGGCGTTGCCCGTCATGATCGACACCACACCACCGCCAGCGGCGCACCGGCACAGCTGGTCTACAAGGGGCTTCGGTTGCTCGATGTAGCCGAGCACGCCATGGCACAAGACTCCGGCGAATCGCTGGCCGTTCACCGCCTCTTGCGCGTGCTCGCCGTCGGCCTCCACGAAGGTCACCCGTACCTGCGCCTCAGCAGGCAGTCGCTCCAGTCGTTCTCGCGCTTTGTCCAGCATCGCCGGGGACGGGTCGAGCAGCGTCACCTCGTAGCCGGCCTGGGCCAGCGGAAACGATTGGTGGCCCGCCCCGCCACCGACGTCGAGCACCGTTGCCGGTGGCTCCGGTAAGTGCTCTACCAGCTGCTGGTGAATCACATAGGTGCGCACGTACCCCTTCACCGTGGCATACGCGCCGTCGGCGAATCGGTCTACCAGGCCGGCCCAGATTTCGCTCACGGTCCCGATTGTGCCTCTCTGAGGCCACAGCCGCCGACCGCTCGGGAATGCCGGATACCGAGTGCCCCAACCAGTTGATCCGACTATCCCCTATGTGCCGACTGGCGGCAGGTCAACTGGAGCAAGCACCCGGGCCGCCTGGTGGCACCCCATCCCGGCGTTAGGGGATGCCAGAGTTCTGTCACCCCTTCACGTAGGAGAGCTTCTCAGAGACAAGTCCGTCCCGAACGCGGAACAGGTCGACGCCCCGGATGTGACCGTCGACCCAGGAGTAGCGCCACCGCTGCACCACCCTTTCTCCCATGGCAAATGTCTCCTCGGCGTCGAAGACGGCGTGCACATCGTCGAAGATCGGTCGCCAGGCTTCCCGGATGGAATCGCGACCCTCGTAGCGGGTGCCGTCGGGTGCCGGTTCCGTGGACTCGAAGACACAGTCGTCGGTGACGAGCGCCAGAGTTGCATCAAGGTCGTGCGCCCCCCAGGCCACGCCGAATGCCTCCACGATCGGAAGGGAATCCATCGTTGAGCGGGCCGACGACGATTGATGCGCCAACCCGCTAGGCCAGGGCTGGCGAGACATCCTCCAGGCCGGATCGAATCATCTCCCGGAGTTCAGGGGTGTCCTTGTGTCCATGCTTCGCCACCGCATGCGCCACTGCCGCGTCCAGAGTCTCCTCCTCTGTCCCGGCGATGGTAAGCGTGCAACCGATGTCGTTGGGCACCTTTCGGCAGTCAATCATTTTTCGTGCCATGCGAGCCCCTTTCTGTTCGGGCCGGACCGTCTCCGGTCAATGTGAGCTGGACTGGATCGCGTAGTTGCTGGCACCGAACCAGTCCACGGTAACAACCGGTGAATCCCCGACCACCCACGCATCGTGACCACTCGGCAAGGACGTAATCTCACCCGGACCGGCGAGAATCTCTGTTCCGTCATCCATGAGGATCGCCAGCTGACCGCTGATGTGATACTGGAAATGGGGAGCTTCGCAGCTCTTCGTGTTGGCGATGGGCTTCACGTCGTTGGACCAGCGCCATCCGGGCTCGAAGGTGTAGCGCCCGACTTCGCCGTTGCCAACCTTTACGATCTCGGCTCTCCCGTGAGGGAACTCCCGAACCTCATCGGGTTGTGCAAATGCTCGATGTTCTGCTCCGTGCATCGCAACCGCCTCTCGTCGGTGGCCTGCCCTCCTTTGACTACCTTACTTACTAGTAGGTAGAAGTCAAGTGGTAGTCTCGGGAACAATCCAGGGATCGCGAGGATGAGCTGATGAAACGAGCGCAGGAGGAAAGAGCTGACACAGCGGACCAGATACTCGATGTGGCAGAGCACCTGGTTCAGGTACGCGGATTTAATGCCGTCAGCTACGCCGACGTTGCCCGAGAGCTGGGGCTCACCAATGCCGCCCTCCACTATCACTTCCCGAGCAAGTCGGAACTCGGAGAGGCCCTAATCGCCCGCTATGCGATCCGATTCACCGGAGCATTGTCAGAGATCGACGAATCCATTGCCGATCCACCTCGCAAGCTCCATGCCTATGTCGACCTCTACACCGGCGTGCTGCGCGGCCAGAAGATGTGCCTCTGTGGCATGTTGGCCGCCGAGTTCGAAACCCTCTCTGAGGGCATGCGGGACGCGGTTGCACTCTTCTTCGAGGAGCACGAGAAATGGCTCGCTGGCGTGTTGAAGCAAGGTCGTGATGATGGATCGCTGAGCTTCACCGGATCACCACTGGACGAAGCGCGATCAATCGTGAGCAGTCTTGAGGGCGCCATGCTCATCGCCCGATCCTTTGGCGATATCAAACGATTCCAAACCGCCGCGAGCCACCTGCTGACGGCTCTTCGCCCATAAGTCCGGCGGAGCGGAGCCCGGATAACACTGTCCCCGAAGTGCCGCAGTGGGTCACAGTCCCGGCGTTCTGGGGCACCCGCTGATGTGCTCTGCTTAGCTCTGCGTGATGAGAGCAGGTAGCTGGATAGAGGTGGAACGGGGGCGACGAGGCGATCAAGGCCATGGTCGAAGGACTAGGGTCGGTCATTGGAACCTCGAGACCTGCCACCATCGCCCTCTTGAACCACAACGTCCGCAGCATCCTTCACCAGAAGGAGCTCAAGGAGGCGCACCCGCTGATCGTGGAGAAGTTCACCTGGCCGAACGAGTCCGATTCCGTCGGATACGTCGTCAAGTAGCAATAGGCCCCGAACGGCGGGGCCCGAAAGATGAAACTAAACGAAAAGGGGGGGAATAGTGATGCGTAGAGTGATTGGGGCGGTAGTGATTGGGTCGGTGTTGGCGGGAGGCATGATCAGTGGAGTGGCTGGTGCCCAGACACCGATCAGTGGGCAGACTCAGATGTGGGCAGCGCTGACAAGCGGCGGTGCGTTCAAGGTCATCTTCACCGGGGCGATCGGGGACCACGGCACATCAGAGGGAGCGACAGCGAACGGCAAGCCGACCAAGAAGCAAAACCCTGGCTACCGCCTCTTCATCTTGAAGAAGGGTACGATCTTCTTCAACACGCAGAAGATTGATGCAGCGGAGAGCAACAACAGCACTCCGCCCACCACACTGAACAACACGACGTGCTCAGCGACGTTCGTGGTGACCGAGCCAGCCACTGCCATCAGTGGGACCAAGGCGTATGTCGGAATCACGGGGACGCTGAACGTGACCATTTCGTATGCCGTCGCCCTTCCGTTGACCAAGGGCAAGTGCAATCTGAACAGCAATGCCAGTTCCGGTGCAGAAATCGGGCTGGTGACCGGCACGGGAACGGTGAGCTACGGATAATCCCGATTTCACTTGTCTAATCGTCGATACTCGCCCGAACAGACCCCTACCCGGTCAATCGCGGTAGGAGTCTGTCGAGCCTCTGTTGGCGCCTATTGCATAGCTAATCGCCCACCAATGGGCCGCACTCTCACCAGCATTGGGCTGCCTCCGGGTCAACGTTCCCCCTATCCCCATGGTGCCGGTCAGTGGCGCGCAACAGTCGCGAGCGCGCCCGCTACAGGAAAGGCTGGAGCCGCCCAGAACGCCTCGACGGAAGTCGCCAGGTGACAAGGCGCCCAGGCACCTCCACCGCGCCTGATTCGGCGTTCTGGCCGCCTGATGGTCGAACTCGGGGCCAGGCACCTCACGCCAGGCTGATAACCGGGCCTGTGATCGTGGGAGGGCGGTTCTTATTCTGGGAACCAAGGCCCACTGACCTGACAAGAGAGCGCTGACTCTCGAACCAGTAACCGTGCGGACGGACTCCATAATCGTCGTTCTGGCGGCGTCCCGGCCTGTGCGTGGGCGCCCTTCGGGAGTTGCCCGCCACACCCGCCGGACCCGAGCCGGCGGTGGTTGCCTTGCGCCGGGTCGAGGCCACGTCGGTCGTCGGGTCCGAAGCCTGACCGGGAACCCACCACCGGGTGGTGCTCAGGAACCCCCGCCGGCCAGGAGCCAATAGAGGTCCTGGGTGGACCTGGAGCGAGAGCTCGGTCAGGACCAAGACCCGCTCGGTGGCGTCGTCGGTCTCGAGGAGTCGTTGGCGGTCGAGGGGGCCGAGCGGGGCGGCGGCGCACAGGTGCCAAACCGGGGCGTCGGCACCCTCGATGGTGGCATCGGCCTCCAGTGGAGAAACCGGGAAGGGGGCCTGGCCGAGCTCGGAAACCAGCGCCCGGGCCCGGCGCACCACCGCGGTCGCCTTCTCGACGGCCACCGGGTCGGCCTCGACCCTGGCCACCGGCAACGGGCGGACGATCGCCACCGGATAGGGGTCGTCGGGCAACCACGACTCAACGGCGACCCGTGGGATGCCCCGGGCGATGACCGCCCACCGACCATCGGGGAAGCGAGAGGCTCCCTCGATGTGGGTCTCGGTGCCGATGGCGACGCGTTGGTCACCACCACCGACCTCCGATCCCCGCGAGATGAGCACCACGCCGAACGTGCCGTCCCCGTCCCCATCCAGGCAGTCGGTCATCATCTGGCGGAAGCGGGGCTCGAAGACGTGGAGCGGCAGGATCCCCCCGGGAAGGAGCACCGTCTCCAACGGGAACATGGCAAGGCGGTGGCCGGCCACCGGTTGGTCGGGGCTCACCGGGTCGTCCCCTCAGCGCAGCCCGGCCAACAGGTCGGTCTCGGGCAGCCGGGCCCCCGTGGTGTCGGAGACCCGGATGAAGGTTTCCTCACCGAAGATCAGATTGAACACGTCGGGCCCGAACCTCGAGAAGAAGCTCTCCTCGAGCTGGCTGGCATGGGCCGCCAGGGCGGCCCGCTTGGTGTCGGCGAACGACAGCACGTCGACCGACGTCGTGATGCGCGCCTCGAGCTCGTCGAGGCGCCGGGTCAACTCGGGCGTTGGTGGCGGGAACGGCACCTCCATGCCCTGCTCTTCGAGGATGGTCCGGATCTTGTCCCAGTTCCGCCGGCTCATGGCCGTGAAGTAGAGCTTCTTCGGGATGGCGAACCGCGCCACGGCGGCCACCGTGACCTCGCTCGCCTTCATGTGGTCCGGGTGGTTGTAGATGGCCGAGTCGTCGTAGGTCACGACCACATCGGGGCGGTAGGTGTCGAAGAGCTCGCCAAGGCGCTCGGCGACGACGCCGGTCGGGATGTTGCAGAAGGCGTCCGGCCGGTCCTTGTGCTCCCAGTCGGGCATCCCAGAGTCCCGATACCCCAGCCGTTCGAGGTGGGAGACCCCGAGCAGTCGGCACGCCGCTTCGAGCTCGGCGGTCCGAGTGGCCACCACCACGGACTCGTCGTGGCCGAGATCACCCGGCTTGATCCCGCCCGGGGCGTCCCCCAGCTCGCCGTTGGTACAGGTCACCACCACCGTTCGGATTCCCTCGCTGGAGTAGCGGGCCAGGATCCCACCGGTGCTGGAGGACTCGTCGTCGGGGTGGGCGTGCACGGCCATCACGGTCAGCGGCTCGGCCATCCCTCCAGCTTGGCCCGGATGCGCCATCGGGAGCCAGGGCCGAGGGGCGAAGGCGGTCACATCCACCGCCTCGAAGCCGGCGGCTACGAAAGATCCCACATCCCGAGTAGGACATTCGCGGTGGCGTATTGAGCCACGAAGTCGACGATGGCAACCGGCACGGGCCATCTGCGGATTGCCACCTCACCTCGTCCGGCGAAGTAGGACGACATCGCCCACCCAAGGACCTCGGGGAACAAATTGGGGCTTCGCTCCAACGGGGGGGGCTGACTCCCATTGCTTCGAAGTAGCCCTTGGCCACGCTGGCCGAAGAGAGTGCATATTCGGAGCCGGTGACGCCGAGCGGAGCTGCTAGCGGGCCAGCGGGACTGCGAGCTGGGAGCCGTCGACGTCGAGTGGGGTTGCGAGGGGCTGGGTGATGGCGCGACCTGTGAGGGTGACAGCTGCGCCGTGTGACCCGACCGGTGCCGAGTGCTGCGAGGTGGTTGCCTAACGGGCAGGGTGATGTCCCTAGACGACGTTGGGAGGTGAGGAAATATGTACGCTCCGGACACCGGACACCGGACACCGGACACCGGACACCGGACACCGGACACCGGACACCGGACACCGGACACCGGAAACCGGAAACCGGAAACCGGAAACCGGCGTTAGCGTCGCGGGCATCTTGAACATCGAGGGTGGACCGATGAAGTTCAACCATGTTGGTATCCCAACCGTCAACTCGTTCGAGGGCGAGATCCCCCTTCCGGACCTGAAGGTGACGGTAAGCGATCACCTGAACAATCCGTTTGGCATTCAGTGGCAGCGATACTGGCAAGACGCGCCTTATCCTGATCTCATCAAGACGGTTTCACACGTCGCTTTTGAGGTTGACGATCTCCTTACAGCGTTGGCGGGTCACCACGTCATAATCGAACCGAATATTCCGAGCCATGGCGTGATGGTCGCTTTCATCGAGGTCAACGGAGCACCGGTCGAGCTAATGCAGATCGACCACGGAGCTCGACCGGATCTGTGATTGCCTCGGCGGAGAGCGCAATTCTGGTGAGGTACCTCAGACCATTCGCCACGCGATTGCGGCGATCGAGGTGGCTACGAAACTTCGTCCGTCTCCGTCCGCAAGAGGTTGAAAAACAGTGTCAAACGATGCCAAACGATGAGAGGTGAAATGCCTGGTCAGCCCGCAAATCACCTGGTCAGCGGCGGGTCCGGATCCTCTTCACACGGCTGAGGTCGGAGGTTCGAGTCCTCTAGCGCCCACTCGTAAAACTCGGGAGAGAGGGAGACAACGGCGGGGACGGGCCAAAGGCGGGGACGCGCGGCGGGGACGAGAGGGGCCAGCCAGCCAGCCAGGGGCAGGGCGCCGAGACTTGGGGGGTGATGCTGGGCGGGTTTGACGTGACGTCGTAGACGACCATCCCCTCGGCTCGTCAATTAGAGAGTTAGCCTCGAACGAGGCCAGGCGTCGAACTAGACGTGGAAGCTCAAAAGTGTCGCGACCACGCAACGTGAACCTCAGTGGTTGCGCGTTACCAGGGGCGAAGCTTGGTGTCGGAACCAGCGAATACGGACGGGATGAATTGGCGTCGTATCGCCGCCGTGGTGGCTGTCATCGCCACGTTGGTGTACCTCGCGGGAGTGTCGGCTCACCCCGGCGTCGGCCACAGATGGACCAGTTTCTGGACCGGTTTCGACAACTTCGGACAATGCATCACGCCGTTTGTCGGCGCCGTAGCGTGTTGGATCACGGCGCGGCGTAGCTCGGGACGCGAGCGGGTCTCTTGGGGACTCATCGGTGCGGGCGCTGCTTCCTGGGGGGCCGGCCAGGTTCTCTGGACGATCTATGAGGTCGGCTTTGGGCACCAGCCGGTATCTCCGTCTCTCTGTGACGCCGGCTTCTTGCTGGCTCCTCTGCTAATCGTCGGCGGGCTCCTTGGTTTCGTGGACACCCCGGCTGGCCGGTTGTCGCAGCTGCGGGGGATCTTGGAGGGCTTGCTGATCGCAAGCGGCCTGCTGGTAGCCGTGTGGACGATCCTGCTGGCTCCGGTGGCGGCGGCATCGCACGATCCGGTTACCGAACAGCTGGTCACATTGGCGTATCCGGTGCTCGACGCGGTCGGGATCTCCGCCGTGCTGTTTGTGGTCACTCGGCCCCGGACGCAGGCCTTCGGAAGTCTGCCCTTGTTGGCCGCCGGGATCGTGTCGCTCGGCGTCGCCGACTCGTCGTTCTGGTATCTCACGACAGTCAAGAACTTCGACGGCACGAACCCGACCGATGCCGGGTGGTTCGCCGGCTTCCTGCTCATCGCCTTCGGCGCGGTTGCCGTCCGGCGGCAGTTCGCAATCCCCGGCTCGACGGATGGGGCTGATGGGACCCCACACGCCGCCGTGGGTACCCGGCCACTGTTGCAGCGAAATTGGGTGGTGGTGGCTGTGCCTGAGCTGGTGGCGTTGGCCGGGCTAGCCACCGTCGCCGGTGTCCAGCTGGTCGCCCGCGACGGTCGTTTTGAGTGGCCGCTGGCGTGGATGGTTGTCGGCTTGGCGGTACTGGCGCTGGCTCACGGCGTATCGGTTGTTGTTGAGAACCGCACGCTCACCGCCCACCTTGAAGATCGGGTGGCCCAGAGGACAGCGGAGCTGGCCGGTCGGGAACGGCACTTCGCGGCGCTTGTGGAGCACTCATCGGACGTCATCACCGTCGTCGGCGCTGATCTGACCATCACCTCGGTCAGCCAGGGCGTGCGCGACGCCTACGGCTGGGAGCCGGCCACCCTGGTCGGCCACCACCTCGACGAGTTCGGAGATCGGTTCAGCGGCGTCATCGATGTCCTGCTGCGCCCTCCGACCACCGGTTGGCGAATCCGGCAGGTCGCCTGGGAACTGGTCGACGGGAACGGACGACAGCGTTTCGCCGACTCGATGATCACCAACCTCCTCGGCGATCCCGACGTCGGCGGTTACGTCGTCAACACCCGCGACGTGACCGACCAGGTGCGGCTCGAGCGCGAACTGCGCCACCAGGCATTCCACGACGAGCTGTCCGGCCTGGCCAACCGGGCGTTGTTCAATGACCGCGTCGAGCACGCACTGGTTCGTGCCCAGCGCACGGAGACCGAGGTTGCGGTGATGGTCATCGACCTCGATGGGTTCAAGGACGTGAACGACGGCCTCGGCCATCAAGCCGGCGATGCCGTCCTGCGCAGCGTGGCCGCCCACCTCTTGACCGTGGCCCGAGCTAGCGACACCGTGGCCCGGCTAGGCGGCGACGAGTTCGCCGTGCTCATGGAGGACCTGAGCGGCCCCGCCGACGCCATCGCCGCCGCGGAACGCATACGAGCCAACCTGCGGAACGCCACGGTGGTCGACGGCGAACACTTCGCGCTGACGGCCAGCATCGGTGTCGCTGTCAGCGAAGGATCGACGTCTTCGGTGAGCGATCTCCTACGCGACGCGGACATTGCCATGTATAGGGCCAAGAATGACGGGAAGGACGCTGACCGACTGTTCGAATCGTGGATGCACGACCAGGTCGCCGAGCGCTTCCAGCTGCAATCTGAACTCGCGGGCGCGCTCGACCGAGGAGAGTTCGTCCTGTATTACCAACCCTCCTTCGAGCTTGTGACCGGACGTCTGGAAGGGTTCGAGGCCCTCCTCCGCTGGAACCACCCGATGCGCGGGCTGGTCCCACCCGACAAGTTCATCGGTCTTGCTGAGGCATCCGGCGTCATCATCCCGCTTGGTCGCTGGGTGCTCCAAGAAGCGACCCGCCAGCTCGCCGCGTGGAGCTCCAACCTCGCCGACGTCAGGGCGCTGACCATGTCAATCAATGTGTCGGCTCGCCAAATACGCGACCCGTGCCTGTCTGACGATGTTCGCGATGCCATCACCGCTGCCGGGATCGCTCCCGAGAGTGTCGTTCTCGAGATCACCGAAAGCATGCTCGTGCACGACCCCAAAGAGGTGGCCGTCGTCCTGTCCAGCCTCAAGTCCACAGGGGTACGGATCGCCATCGACGACTTTGGCACCGGCTACTCCTCGTTGTCCTACCTTAAAGACCTGCCCATCGACATCCTCAAGGTCGACAAGGCGTTCGTTTCTCCGCCGGACGAGGGCGAAACCAACGGTCACGAAGTCCTCGGTGCCATCCTCAACCTCGCCCGCACACTGGGGTTGCGCACCGTGGCCGAAGGGGTCGAAGAACCAGACCAGGCGGCACGCCTAAGAGCAGGCGGCTGTGACGTCGGCCAAGGCTTCCTGTGGGCCCGTCCTCTCACCGTTGAGGACGCCGGGACCCTGCTCACGGAGTCCCAAGCATCGCTCGCGATGATCACAACGACCTGATGTGTCAAGAAAAGGCAACGAAGGCCGCCGACCCAGCGACAATCCGCTTGGGCCACCGGACCACCGAACGAGCATACGCGTGCTCATTGCCGGCGCTACTGGCCGTTCGGTCGTGGGTCCCGAGGAGCATCCACGATCACGACGATGACCCCGGCAACGAAGAGCACGACCCCGAAGGCGCACCAGAGCCAGGCGCGCCCTCGACCGGTCGTTGTGTCGTCAGGGGCGGCGAGCGAGGCCCGCCGCATCCTGACCCCGTACCAGAGGGCGGCGGCCCCGCCCGCAGCCAATCCAGTCCCGATGAGGGTTGGCGACCACTGCGCAGAGGTGTCGTCGGGGGCGGCGGCTACGGGCGCCGGTCGGTTACGGGCGCCGACATTGACGACCTTGCGGCATCGGCGGCACCGGGTGTTGGTCGTCGCTTGAGTCTCGAAGGTGAGCCCGCAGGCCGGGCAGGTCAGCTGCACAGCCCATCATCGCTCTTTCAACGTCCTTAAACGAGCAGCTTCATTTATCCGGTGTAGCTGACCGAAAAGCCGCCGGAGGCTGGCGGCGACGGTGTCGACAGCACGGCTCCTCCCTGGAAGATCTCGACCCCTTCGCTTGGACTCAGAGACCAGCTGGTGAGGCCCCCGGTGGTGAGCCCTGAGAAAGAAACGGTCCCGTAGTCAGCGAAGGGAACCAGCGCCGTGCCCTGTGTGTAGTCCTCGACGATCCACTCGGCGGTATAACCGCCCGAATATGAGAGATCAGTTGTGAATCCCTGATCTTGGAAGGTGCCGTTCCCCGAGTCAGACGCGACTCCCCAGCCTTCTCCCGTCACCATGTAGCCAGAGAGACCAGTCGACAGGTCGTCGACCCTCGTGACCCACGCTCCGGTGCTGGACTGATAGAGGGACGCCTAGGGACTCAACGCCACGACCGTCTTAGACTTAAACGGCCCTCGTTCCTTTGTCTTCGTTGCTCTGCCTACCCCCGCAACCCATCGAAATGGCTACGACTTATCGCATCTTGTGCCCGGGCTAGAGGCTCTAGGTCAAGCACTTAATACGGCATCACAACGTCACGTGGTCGTGATTTGTTCGACCGTTCCCCCCGTACCTGCGATCAGGTGGTCGTCCCGACGCTGGAACGCTTCTCGGGCAAACTCGTCGATGAGGACTTTTTCGTTGCCTACGCGCCAGAATTCCTGCGAGAAGCTTCTGCCCAACAAGACGTGCTCTCCCCCTGGATGACGGTCCTGGCTTGCCGTAATACTGAAGCGCTTGCCGACCTCCGCGAGTTGTTCGCACCGTTCGGTGGAGATCTGAGAACCTATGACGATCCCGTTGTCGCCGAAGTCATCAAGATCGCTCATAATGCTTTCAACGCGACCAAGATCAGCTTTTGGAATGAGATGTGGCGGCTTTGTCAAGAACTTGAGGTCGACACCGAGCAGGTCGCTAGTACAGTGGCTCTCTCGGCTGAGGGATCGACAAACCCAAACTACGGCATCCGTGGAGGCTCTCCCTTTGAGGGGTCCTGCCTGTCGAAGGATATCGAGGGGCTCCTCGGCGTTGGGCGCTCGCTCGGCATCGATCTGCCACTGATTGCGAGTGTTCAACTCGTGAATCGGATCATTGCTGAGGCCCTTGACCCGAGCCGCCGACCTCATCGCCGCACGGCGGGGCGCCTGCGGGCACCAAACGGCTAGCACCGCTGGAGGCCGGCTCTGATCAGGACGCGCTGACCGGCTCCAGCAAATCAAGGGCGCTGGCTAAGGGTACGACCGCGAGCCATGCTTCCGTGTGGCGGACACCGAGGCTCAGCACAAGTTCGGACCCATGAATGGCGGCTCCCGCGCAGAACTCGCGCATTTCGCCAGTAAGTGTGAATGACCGCGACACCGCATTCAGTCGGAGATCAAAGCCAATCCGGACAAATCGGTGGAGGTAGCTCCTCACCTCGGCTTCGTAATACGTCGTCTCATGGACGACGAAAAGGTAGCCATCTTCCACCGCAAGGCCCTGCGATCCACCTCGAAACGGGGTGGTGAGCTCCGGAGACTCGCTTAGGGCCGCCCATGTGACGCCTCGGGTTCGTTGATCGTAACGAAACACGATCAGGGGCCCACAGCTGTATACGAAGTGCAGCTCATCAGTGTGGACGAATGGCATCCAGTTCTTCTCCGGGCGACCTTGAAACGGCCCTACGAGCCGGTTCACCCGGGTCACCCTGGCACCGTCCAGTTCCAAGAGCGCCATTTCAGGGTTGCCGTTAGGGCCGAGCTCCCAGCTGTCCCCGATGGCGAACCACCGTCCTTTCAGCTGAATCAACCGAAGGTCCTCAAAGCCGAGATAGGGGGCTTGGTGTCGGCGAGGGTCCTCGGGGTCCTCATCGATCGGATCAACGGACGACACGCCGAGTACCGAGTCCAGCTTGACCAGGTAGCTGATACTGCGAGGCTGCTCGTCGTAGCGAAGCCGTCCATATTGATACCGGACATTCTGGCTACGCACGATCATCGAAAAACCGCCACCATCAGTGGCGATGCTCGGATTGAAGATCGGCCACGGCGGCGACACGTCCAGCAGGATCCTCCTCATCCGCACGTCGGCGACCAGCGAAGCTAACGGGGCGGGCCGGAGTCCCTTCATAGATGAGGGATGCAGCATAGACAGCGCTTGTGCCGCCGACGGTCCTTGCTGACGAGGAGCGCAAAAATGCTCTCAACTCTTTGGTTCGCTTACGCAACCTACTGGCGCATGGAAAGTCGACATCCTTGGGGTATGGGGGCCTTTACCGAATACGTCCGCGCTGTGAACGATCTATTCGACTGGCTCTTAGGGTGTCTAGATCCGACCTAAGCGGGTCATTGAACCGCCCCGGGTTTGCTGACTGCTCGGCTTATTGAGTAACCGCCTCGAAGGCGGGTTCCATCTGACGGTAGTAGGCAGCCTCGAACTCTGCCGGTGTCGTGTAGCGGTTGTCGTCGGTGA
>Ga0181521_10005150_pt1 | contig 14671 bp, 16 predicted proteins | sample PEATcosm2014_Bin_32_FD_119764 | JGI IMG/M metagenome (GOLD analysis project Ga0181521, IMG submission 119764) | Peatland microbial communities from MTU Mesocosm Facility, Houghton, MI, USA - PEATcosm2014_Bin02_60_metaG | ecosystem: Environmental > Terrestrial > Soil > Wetlands > Peat | place...
AAAGATGTGAGTCACGATCTCGTCGGAAATCGTTTCGCATTCGCCCAAAGTGACAGCCCCTGAAAGATACTCCAGGGCAATGGCATACTCCGTGAAAAGCAAAGGGCGGGCCGTTATGCCGCAATCCGACAATTCAGCGTACAGATCGTACTCTTTACGGAGCCGCTCGACCGTATCTTCATAAAAGAACAGTCCGTCAAAAGCGCCATTGTATTTCTTGCGATTATTGTTGGAGGCCAGTTCGTTCTTTACTTTGATCACAACCTGCTTGCCGAGGAGAAACGTCGAGCTTTGACCGATGCCTTTCTTTTCTATAGGCAGACAGTGACTCAAATGAAACTGGTTGCGAAACAGAAGCCTCAGAAGAACACGGGACAGCCTGATGCACACTATCGCACGCTGCCTGAATAGTATGATGCTTTTGCGTCGCTTCATACTTGCTTTGTCCGTCATGGGTCCTAGCCTGAAGTGATCTATCTCTAGTGGGGGTTGCCTCAGGAAACGGAGTGTGGAAACGTTATGCTTTGACGCTCGCTGTTGTCAAGGTAGTCCGCGGGCCTGATGAGTCACTGCTGACTTCCGGCTGCTCTGGCCGTTTCATGATGTGATCCTTGCTCGCTTTGTTTTCAGAAAGGGGGAAAGCTGCGGCCGTTTACAAACTCGCCGACTTCATAGTGTTCGTATCCGAAGTGTTTCATGAACAGTGTTTGTAGCCGACCTTTGTCGACAGGTCGAGACAGGAACATCAAAGGCATGGTGATCAATGGCCACGATAGAGCGATCAACGCTTTATGGCTATCTCCAGCCGCGTAGTAAAGGTAAATGGCAGCAACTGGACAGGTGATCCATTTCCAATAGTGAAAGACAGACCCAAAATCAGCAAGTGTGATATTTATAAATCTGTAACGAATAGTAAGACCCCACACAATGTTGATCACGATTAACGAAATAGTCAGTGCCTTCCATGGAAACCATATAAGGAGGAGAGGGACAAGCGGCTGTGAAAGGAATAAAGGGAGTCCGCCCCACTCGGAAGCTCTTAACGACGACCATTCTTGATTTTCTGCATCCGTATGTTCCCTTGGATTCCATCCGACAAGTTTCATTGCGTTTCAGGCCTCTAGAGTACGATTGTGTTTAGCGACACGTCAGTCCGTTTCCGTCTTATATCAGTCCGATACCATAAAAGCACCCAGCAATAGTAAGAATCGGTGCCAAGTGTGCTGAGGTGCCGTCATGCAACTGCAATTGATCTTAGATGGGCTTGCGTTGTGAGTGTGCTGCGACAGTCGTCGTAACGGATACAAGCGGAGCAGATACCCGATTGCGGTTCCATTACGCCTGCAATTCAGGAAGGTTGGGCGGCGGGGAGGCGCGGCGGTGGCCGGGCGCGCCTTCGCTCAGAGCTTCTTTCCTTCACAACTCGTTGCACGGACCCTGAGATCAATCCGGCCCGACATCCTTTGGCGGCTTGAGGTCACGGCTAATCCACCGCCATGACGCAAATGCAGCTACCATACACGAAAAGAAGGTGAGATTGATAATCAGAACCGTGACAACAAGCCCCAACAGGGTAATGTCGTGCTTGAGGGTATTCACATATGGTGTTTTGGCAAAATGGGCCAGAAACCTGACCAGGCATGCTGTCACGGCCAGTATGAAAAATATCTTCGGACCGGCGCGCCTGATGTTAGTCGTTTGCATGATGAAGAACACTTTCGCATCTGAACATGTTACCAATTAGTAATTGGAGTGGGTGAAGGGTGTCAATATAGCCCTACCGATTCAGACAAGACGAAACTGTGAGTAAACCTAAGTGAACGAAACCGCCCCTATTCAGCTGTAAAAGAATAATCTTTTTGGGGTGGCCGTGCGCTACGCGCGCGCCTCATCCAGAAGGATAGACCCTAGCCCGACTTTCGCACCCTGGAGCTTGTTGTTTTCGTTCGGCAGGCTCCACCGAAATGGAAATCCTCAACGCGCAAATCGGCCAGTTCTTCACCCCAAACGAAGTGGCGCGGTTCATCGCGATGATGAGCCTTGAGGATGCCCCAACACTGATCGGGCAGAACGGCTTCCTGACGCTCAGGAACCGGCATCGGGCGCGGGCGGCATGGTGCTGGCGGCGGCACAGGCTCTGCAGGAGAGCGGCTTTGATCCCGGCCTGCACATTCTCGTCAATGCCATCGATGTCAGCCCGCTGTGCTTTCACTGACGTATCTGCAACTGTCCCGTCGCGACATCCTGGCAAGGCAACACGTTGGCTGGCGAACGGTTCGGCCGTCCATGGACGCCTCCCACATCCGCCTTCTGGCTCCATCATGGCCGCCTGTTTCCCGAATCCCCCTAACCCGCAACCCAGGAGCGCATCACTCAAGAGGAGCCGGTCATAATCGGCGAGCAATTGGTGCTGCTGTAGATACTCCCGGCAATCGAGCCCGCTCACCGCTCCAAAGCAGGACGGACGTGCAGCCCCGCACACCGCGAGATTGCCGTTTAAGCGCGGTCATGTGCTGCCGCCTTCCGCAACCCTTGTCCGTTCCCGCTCGCCGCTCGGTTTTCTCATAACCCTGACGCGATCATGGGCCGGCCGCGGTCCCTGTCAACGGCTGGCCCGCTCCCTTCGCCGCCCTCCCTGCGGTCAGTTGGCTCCCGTGTTGCCGTTCCCCTGCGGTGACAAGGCCCTCTATCCCGCCTGCCCTTTTAATTCCCGCGTCATGAGAAACCCGACGCAAGGAAAGAGGAACAGACAATGCAGAATACAGAACGGCAGGACATCTACACCCGCATCACCGCGAAAATCGTCGCGTCCCTGGAGGCGGGCGTCCGCCCGTGGATCAAACCGTGGAGCGGCGACAACGCGGCGGGGCGGATCACGCGCCCCCTGCGCCACAACGGCATGCCCTATTCCGGCATCAATATCCTGATGCTGTGGGCATCGGCCATCGAGCAGGGCTTCGCATCACCGAGCTGGATGACCTTCCGGCAGGCGATTGAACTCAACGCGTGCGTCCGCAAGGGCGAGAAGGGTTCACTCGTCGTCTACGCCAACTCAATCACGAAGACCGAGCAGAACGATGCCGGCGAGAATGTCGATCGCGATATCCACTTCCTGAAGGGCTACACCGTGTTCAACTGCGATCAGATCGAGGGTCTGCCCGAGCAATACTACGTGAAGCCGGAGCCGAAGTTCTCCGCTATCGAGCGCATCGCTCACGCCGAGGCGTTCTTCGCCAGCACGCGTGCCGATATCCGCTACCGGGGCGGTCAGGCCTACTACGCGCAGGAACTTGACTACATCCAGATGCCGCCGATTGAGGCTTTCACCGATGCCGAGAGCTTTTACGGCACCCTCGCCCATGAAGTATGTCACTGGACGAAACATCCGACCCGTCTTGATCGTGAATTCGGGCGCAAGAGCTGGGGCGATGCTGGCTATGCCCACGAGGAACTCGTCGCCGAGCTGGGAAGCGCTTTCCTGTGCGCCGATCTCGAACTCACGCCGGAGGTCCGCGACGATCACGCCTCCTACATCGCCTTCTGGCTGGAGGTCCTGAAAAACGACAACCGCGCGATCTTCGCCGCCGCCGCTCACGCGCAGCGCGCCGTCGATTACCTGCACAAGCTTCAGCCGGAGCGCATCGAGGCCGCCGCATAGGCGGTCTCTCTCTCTCAAAATTCGGCAGCTTCGGCGCGTTTCCTGTTGATTTCGTTCTCTTTTCGATTGACGGAACCGCACTGCCGTCCTTCAATCGTCATGATCTAACCCGAGCGCCGCTTTCATACCATGATTAAACCTCGCAAACGCAATCCCGAACATCATTTCTATTGCGATTTGGGAGGCGCGATCCGCCTTGCCCGTGTTGCCGCAGGCAAAACGCAGACGGACCTTGCCGAGCATCTCGACGTATCCCACCAGCAATTTCAGAAGTACGAGACAGGAGCCAACCGCATCCCGGTTCAGGAGCTTGCCCGTGTCGCCAATTACCTTGACGTGCCCATCGCGCGCTTTTTCTCCCCGACCGACACCGAAGGCGGCGACTCCGCCCTGCGGTCGCTTATCGAGGATTTGGGCGACAAGGAGTTGCTGACGCTTGTCGAAACCTGGAAGACCATCAAAGACCGCCGCATGCGCGCCGCGTTTCTTCACTATCTCAAGAACGTGGCGGCTCTCAACCGATAGCGGCTACCCCCTGCGGCCGTTGCTCGCATTTCCCTTTCGCCCTTTGCCGTTGCCCTCAATCAGCATGGACCCTGACCGCGCGCGCCTGTCCGTCAACGGCCTGCCCGCACCAGTGACCGTGTTGGCCGTCCCCGGATACCTCCGGGTTGACAGACAGGCTTATCCGCCCGGTCCAACGGCTCCCATGTTGAGGACAACCACGAAGCAAGGGAGATACAGAAAATGAAACCGCAGGACTTCACAGTCGAGGATGCGGGACGCCTTCTCGGGCTCGCCGATCAATTGCTTGAGGACTGGGAATCCGACGAAGGCAAGGACGATCCGGAATGCAAGGAGCGACGGTCCGAATGGGATGCCATACGGCCCGTACTTGCCAACGCACCGCGAATGCTGACGATCTTGCAGGATGCCTTGCTCCAGTCCGGTTACGGAATCACAGCCCCTATCCCCGAACAGGATCGGTACATGGTCCCGGCGTGGATCTACAGCGCGCGCGAAATTATCGCCACCATACGGGGACAACAATGACCGGGGAGCCAACATCGTTCATGGACTACTGGGATGCCGTCGATGAAGCCATGTTGAACCTATTTGCCATCGACACTACCGATGCGGCCATAGATCCGGACCTTATCGCCGCCGCCCAGGAAGAAGTCTGGACGCCGGAGGAGTTCGCTGTTTGGGCGCGAATGTATTGGCGGGTTCGGTGATATGAAGGCTGGCTCAATTCTGACGACACCCGCGCTCGGGTTGAATCTATCCTATAGATCAATTGCAGGTTGCAAACGTGCTTGCCGGGCCGCAAATCTTCTGGCAGACTCTGTGAGGGCCAAACCGATTCCGGACTTCGGCCCATCTGTGTTGACCATTCTGTGAAGGAAATCCGATGACCTAGAAACTGCCCCGAAAAGAAAAACCCGCCAGAGGCGGGCTTCAGCAAAACTGCTGTATTGGCGATTCGACACCCTCAATATTGCAGGATTCGTCACCTGATGCAAGAGCGTTCTTGCAGCGTTTTTCTGTTGCCTGAATAGGCGTGGTTCTCCCCCGTCCACAAACCAGACGACTGCTTTTGTCCACATTGATCGCATACAAATTGAAAAATCAACCGGCCCAAGCGTTCCCGCCCGATTCGCCTGACCGAAGCCGCGAGCCTTATTGGCCGCGCGCCGTGGCGCGCTTGCTGCTTGCCGATTCTTGCTACACACTTTTCCAATGGCCAATCCGATTCCGGATTCTGGCCGTTTTGTGTTCACCAGTGTTTGAAGGAAATCCGATGACGTAACAAAAAGAAAACCCGCCTGGTGGCGGGCCTTCTAAAAACTGAAGCTCTGAGTGAGCGGGTATCTGACAGTCCCCACTCTCTCAGAAACCGGAAACGGACGCAAGAGTTTTTTGCGGTGAAGTTTTGCGGCCTGAATTTGGCGGGTTTTCTCATAATCAAGGAGAGAACCCATGCACCGACCAACTGAAGCTGAAGTCGCGCAGGAAATGCTCGCCCGCCTTAAGGCGCGCATGGCCCGCGACGGCATTCTTATCGAACAAATCCCCTCCTCCACTTCGCTGCCGCCAACGACCAGAAACGAAAACCGGCGGCAGCGCTCACTGCGATCCTGCCACCTGCCCGCCGAACCGAAACCCCGGCACGCACAGCCGCGCGACAGCGGCGCTTACGTGCCGGAGATGGCCGCGCGGATCGACGACGACCCCAACCTGACGGACGGCGCGCGCCGCTGCGCCCGTAAGATCATGGAATACGCCTACCGGAAAAATCGCGAAGGCCGGGAAGCCGAGATCACCGTAACCTATCTGGCGAAGGCGCTCGGCCGTTGCAGCCGCAGCGTTCAGCGCTATTTGCGCCAGCTAGAGGCGGGAGGCTATATCAGCGTTGCCGTTATCCATGCCCGCACGCGGATGTGCGCCGGGCTGCTGGTTGAGGTGCTGGCTCCGCTGTTTCCAAGGCATCACCGGCAAAAATGGCCGGGCAAGCTAATGGAATCGGATACGACACGAGAGTCACAGAATAATAGACCCAGATATAAATACAGCCGTGAATCATGGGCGCTTCGCTGCATGGACGGCGTGTTCCGTTCCTTTATGAAAACGCTACCCCCTCTTCCCGCGATTCCGATCACCGTTTGATCCTGTTTTTTTCTGAAAGTTGCTAAGCGGTGGGGTGCCTGTGGCAAGCGCCGGGGAAACCGTCTTAGATCCCTGCCCGTGGCATTTACAGCATACCGGCTGTCTGCGCTCGTGTTTTCCCAAGTCTTGCTCGGCGAGGACGACAAAGGCGGCCGGCGTGCGTCAAAATAGGCTGATGGTACGTAAACCCGGTTAAACCGGGTGTGACGTGGGATCGCTTATGATCCTCAAGGGCAATCAGCGCGGCGGAGGACAGCAGCTTGCTGCACACCTCCAAAATTCGTTCGACAATGAACGCGTTGAAATCGCCGAAGTACGCGGCACCGTCGCGCAGGATCTCTCCGGCGCTTTCGCCGAATGGGCCGCTGAAGCGCGCGGCACCCGGTGCAAGAAATTCCTCTACAGCCTCTCCCTTAACCCCTACCAGCCCAACGGGCGTCTTACCCGCGAACAGTACCTTGAGCTGCTGGAGCGGACCGAGCGCAGCCTGAAGCTGGTCGGCCAGCCCCGCGCCGTGGTGTTCCATGAAAAGCGCGATAAAGATGGCGTATTGCGCGAACACTGCCACGCCGTCTGGTCGCGCATCAACACCGACCGGATGAAGGCGGTGCAGATGTCGCATGACCGGCTGAAGCTGCGCACCGTCGCGCAGGAATTCGCTCGCGATCACGGGCTCGAATTGCCGGATGGTATGAAGCCGGGCAACAGCAAGGACAGCCGCAGGGATCGCTTCAACAGGCGCGCTGCACAGGAAAATCTCGGCGAGAAGCAGCAGCAGGAACGTACCGGAATCACCAAAGCCGAACGCCGAGCGGATATCGCGAGCTGCTGGACCGGAACCGCCAACGGCGCCGCCTTCGTGCGCGCCCTCGAAGACAAGAGCTATTTTCTTGCGCGAGGCGATGACCGTGCCTACGTCGTCATCGATGCTTACGGCGAAGTCCACAGCTTATCGCGTCAGCTTGCAGGCATCACGAAGAACAAGGAGTTTCTCGATCGGCTCGCCGACTTTCCGGCTGCGGGGCTGCGCGACGTAGAATCCGCACGGATTTATGCCAGGGAAAAGCTTCAGGAATGGCAGAAGGCGCAAGAGACGACGGGAGGGAAAGCGACCGAGGGGAATAAGCCAGATCCCTCTCGCGCCGAGGACGTGTTCGGCATCGAAAAAAGAATCGCCGCCCTGCATCCGCGCCAGCAGCAGCGCCGGGCCGAGCTGGACAAACAGCGCCTCGATCTCCACGCGCGGCAGTTCCGCGAGCGCGCAGCACTTCGCGAAATGCAGGCGGACCATCATGCCGAGGTCGCTGCCGAGCGGCAGGAAAAGAAGCCCAAGGGCCTCGCGGCTTTCTTGACGCGGATCACGGGCATCGGCCGCTTCGTCGCGTGGGCGCAGGACAAGGCTGACCGCAAACGGGAAACGGCGCACAGGCACGAGACAAACGCCCTGCTGCGCCGCCACGACCGCGAGTTGAAAGAGATGGAGCGCCACTACGGCGCGCTCGACCGGTTGGAAAAACGCGAGAACCGCGCCGCCGCCAACGCCGCACTGCGCGAAGGTTATCGCAAGCTCCGCGTGCGCTCCTTCGAACTGAAGCCGGAATTCGATAAGGCCCTGACGCGGCAGGAGCCTGCCGGAACGGGCGGTAGCAAAGGCAAGGCACCCGCCCTGTTCAACCGGCTCGCCTCCGGCATAGGGTTGACCAGGGGCGACCTGCAGGCCGCCTTCGAGCGCGCAACCGCCGGAAAGACCGTCCGCAAGGAAGACACCGATACGGCGGGTCACACGCCTGTTGATGCCGATAAACTGGAACGCGCGCGTCAGCTTCGCGATGAACTCAAGAGCCGTCAGCCGCCTCCCGGTCCCGAACGGGACCGGGAGCGGTGATCCTCGATTAGAGGTTTGGACGCATGCGGCGCTGCCTTTGGGCCTGCCGGATATTCGCGAGTTCCGCGTAGCCCTGCCGTATCTCCAGATCGGCGGCCCCGATTTTCCTGCGAATTTCCGCCGTCAGCTGATCCCGCCTCCGGTCGTTCACTCTCCATAGTTCGGCTTTTGAAATCAGTTTCATCGTTTCCTCCTTCGGTGGCGGCTCCGCCATGGAGCCTTTCATGCCTCACGGACGGCAGACCTGCGGACGGACGCAATGCCCTAACACGGGACGAGCGCATGCGAGGAAGGGAGCGGGCCGGGCTTGTGGCCATGAAGTACGAAGGTATGCAACCGTTGCTTTTTGAAAGGCCCTGCGGGGCAGGACACGGAAGGAAAACGGGTTTGACTGATTATAGAGTTTGTGCGCCCCGACCGTTCCGGTCGTGCGGGCTCTACGGTATTTGCAAGTTGACTGGAACGTGAGTAGCATTGCGCGGCAAAGGAACAACTGAGAGACCCAGAGCGATGTTCTTTAGGAAGAAGAAACAACTCTTCGACGATGAACAGAAACGGAAGTTTGCCGATGCAATCGCCGGGATGCTCGAGACGCAGCTAACGTGTACAGGCAAGCGGCTCTCTATTGAGGATGGTGCAGGGCATCTTAATCGGAAAGCTATTGGGTATATTCGTGGCTACACTTGTTGTGCACTACGTAGCAAAGGCTTTGATGACAGCGATCCATCAATTAGTGTGCCTATTATATTTCATATTTTGAGACGACTCTTTCCGAGCCGAGAAGCAGCTTACATGAAATTTCTAATCGACCATCAAAGAGATGAACTGGTACTTTTTGGCGACGTGGCGGGCGGACAGCAATTTGCAGACTTTATGAAACCTGACCGCCAAGGAGATGTTCCAATGGGCTTGGCTAGATTCATTACTGAGAGCGCCGCGAAAGACATTCCTGACAAGAAACGTGGAGATGTTTGAGCCGAGGCGAGGCTGCCGCTTAGTTCGCCTTTAGGCGGTTTAGGGGTTCGGGCGCATGATCCGGCCATGCCCCTCAAGGCTCGCTAGTCCGCATGCGCACCGCGCGCGCCAGGCTGATATTTTCCAGCGAGGCAAGGGAGTTTCTGCGCTCGGGCGATTGCCTCCGTGTGCGAACGAGACCTTGCGAGACTGTGGAGAACAGTGCAGACAATTCTCGTTCGTTCAGTTTCTGTAGTTCGTGAGTTGTAATCAGTTTCATTGTTTCCTCCTCCTGTTGAGGCCCCGGGATGGAGCCTTTTCATGAGGAAGCGGACGCCCGGAGCACAGCCGGACTGTCAACGGATTGCACGGTCTCTCGGTGCGGTCTGTTCGTTGCACAGGCCCGGATGGCTTCGAGCAGCGTACATCCTTGAAAAGGCCCTGACGGGGAAGACACGGAAGGAAACGGGTCTTACAGACTTCTAACGCTGAGACTGCGGCGGATTCTTGCGGGGTTTGATCACTTCCTCGTTCTCGTAATCATAGGTTTCGCCGTCCTCAAGGATGATGGTTTCGGTTCCGGCTTCCACGCTTTCGCGCCACATCAGGAACTTGAATATTTCTTCCCACCACGCCGCACCGGCCGCATCGCCCGCCGCATGGCATTCGTGCACCTTTGCGCGTGCTTCTTCAAATGCCGGTCCGCGCCCTGCCGCCTCTACGTCGGCTTCATGCTTCGTTGCAGCGTCGTAGACCGCGCGTTTAACCACCACCGGTCCTTCGGAAAGGTCCTCTTGGTTGTAGGCCATAGTTCCGGGTCCGCCGTGTCCCGGTTGCGGCCATCATAACCGATCACGGACATCGCCGCGGTGTGCCGTTTCAGCGGTTCATGCCTCGTGTCCCGTGCCAATGTTTCCTCGTCGCGCCGGAATCCATTCATGCCAGCCTTTACCTGTGAATTTCTGCCTGAAAACCGGCCCTGATGCACGCAAGGGTATCCCCTTCCTTCGCTACGCTGCCAGGCGGGTGATCCCCCTCCCTTGCGTGCGGTCCGCTTTCGCAGGGCTAACCGAAATCACAGGCTGGCATTGAAGCCGGCCCGAACAGAAAAGGAAACTCAAATGTCACTCAAGAACACGAAGAAAAACGAAGCCGCTGAAACGAAGAATCCCCCGGTCGGAAAAGTCCGCGTCGGTCTGATTACGGCCAGCATCTGGGAAAACACGAACGACAAGGGAACTTTCCACAACGTCACCTTCGAGCGCCGCTACAAGGACGGCGACCAGTGGAAAAGCTCGCACAGCTACAACGCGGACGATCTCCTGGCACTCGCCAAGGCGGCGGACCTGGCCCACACCAAAATCGTCGAGGCCCGCAACGCGGATGCCGAATAACCGAACGGCGGCGGCTCAAGACCGGGCCGCCGCCTCAACCCTCAACCAACGGAGATCACCATGAACCGCATCCTCCAAGTCACCGACGAAGACGAAACCCTCGTGCTCGAATACGTCGAGATCGACGATCTGAGAAGAGAAGGAATCCTGCCCCGGCTCCCCTGACCGCCGCGCCGGGCCTTCCCGCAGGGGAAGGCCCGGCTGCTTTTAGCGGTATCATCTAAGCACGTATGGCGGAGCCTGAGCGCACGACATCGTTTGCCAAAAGCGTCGAGGGACTGCACAAGGAAGAATCCGCCCTCGACCGCGCCAAATCCCTGCGCGACCAGTTCACCCACGCCCAGGAACAGAACAACGAAAAGCAGAAGCCGCGTGAGGCGGAGAAGCCGCAAGGGGAAACCGAAAAGTCAGGCTCCCAGATGGTCAGCACCGACGCGCCGGTCCTGCGCCCGACGCCGAATGGCCCGATGCGCCAGATGGCCGACCGGCAGGCTTCTGCCGCCAAGTTGTCGAAGGAACGCACGAACTCCGCGCAAAAACTACAGCAAGCACAGCAGATGCGCGACGCGTTCAAGGAGCGGCAGCAGCCGTCCCACGATCACGGCAACGACCGCGAGCGGTAGCCGGATGTTTCATTTCGCGGCGGGTATTTTCTTCATGTCCTCGCAGGCGTTTGGTTCTCCGCCGGCGCACGCCTTGCGGTAAAGCTCTAGCGCCCGCCCATTATCCGGCGCCACGCCGTTGCCGTCCCGGTAACGCGCCGCCGCTTCGGCGCAGCCGTGCAGGCTCCCCGCGTCGCAGGCGCGGACGAACATCGCCGTTGCGTCGCCCTGGCTGTCCCCGAATATTGACATCACCCCAGCTTGGCGGGCCAGTTCGTCCGCCGCGGCCTTTTCCTTCTGGGCGGCCGTCGCCGCGGCGTCCCTGGCGGCTTTTTCGTTCTGGTTTCTGATCACCGCCTGTACGACCACGAACAACAGGACCAGCCCGACCGCAATACCGGCGATCAGCTTCCAGTGCGCGGCGAACCAGTTTTCCTTATGCACCTGCTGCGCCGGTTCTACGCTAACCGCCGGCTGCGGTTTCGCGGCGACTGGGACCGGAACCTCTAGCGCGGGCGTGATGCCGGGCTGGGTTGCAACCTCCCGCGCAGGCGTGACGATGGGCTGAACGGTCGGCGGCGTGATTGCAGGCTGAACGGTTGGCGGCGCAATCGTCGCCGTCGTGAGTACGGGCTGAGCCGCGGCCTTCACCGTCGCAGGCGCTCGCACCGGTCCACCATACTTCACGAGTTCGGCGTCGATCCCAGAGAGGGCGACTTTCTTCCAGATCGCGAGGCCGGCGAACGCGACGAGCGGCAGGATCAGACCGAGGGACGCCGAGCGGTTAACGATCATCAACAGCAGCACGACGGCGGCGAGGACCGTGAACACCAGGACAGCGCCTCGGGACGAATGGCGCTTCTCCGTCAGCACCTTCTGCTTGTCGGTCACGCGCCCCTTGACCGTCTTGCAGAATTCCCGCACCTCCGCGAAGGGGTCGATCGCGTCGCCGTCGCCGAAATAGAGCACGGAAAACAGCCGCGCCTGCAGATCGCCCTGAACCGGCCCGATCATTCCGGTGCGCGGCACCCTGATGACGGCGGCCTTCATCCCATTGAAGGCACCGACCGTGGCGGCTTCCGCCCCAGCCGCCGCCAGCTGCCCCTGCTTGACCGACCAGCCGGAGATGCTGAGCCCGTAATCCGTCCACGACACGCCCAGCTGGCGGCTTTCCACGTAAAGCTCTTTCGGCCCGCTGAAGGGATAATCGGGGTGCGGATCGAACATCCCCACGAACTGGAAATCCTCGTAGTAATTCACGCGGCGCAGCGCCACCGGCGGCGCGCCGGAAATCACCACGAGCGCCAGCCCCGGATAGGCTGGCCGCGCCCTGTCATCGACGCGGGCGAACAACTGCCCGATTTCATCCGGCGTGACCAAGGCGCGCTTCTGGATGGTTTCGCTCGACCCGGCAGTGCGGGATTGAGAGGTACCCCGCGTCGTCCCTTCTGTCTCGCTGATGCCGGATGTTTCCGAAGTCCCGTCGGTCTGCGACCGGGACGTGCCGTGGGAAACCCCGGCGGAGCGCCCCTCGTTCCAGCCCTTCGAGCCGCCCGTGCTCAAGGAATCGGACCAGCTCCGGCTGTCGTTTTTCTGCAAATTCGCCTTGCCAAAGCCGGGCACCAAAAACAGCGAGGCGGGCGTCCATGACCGCCCGTCGCTGTAGGTCTTGCCCTTGGTCCGCGACCAGTTGGTGCCCCCGGACGTGCCCGATGACACCGAGCTGTTGGTGCCCTCGTTCTCCGATGTCCCCGTCGACGACGAGCGCCCGGTACTCTGCGAGCGCGACACGCTGCGCGATGTGCTCTCGGATTCGGACGTGCTGTCGCTCGCCGACCGCACTTCGCGAATGACTTCGGTTTCGCCGATCAGTTTCGAGACATAGTCGCGCGAGAAATTATCCTCAAGGTTGAAGAACAGCTTCAGCCCGGAGTTGGCGAGGAAGGTTTCCCAGTTGTCCTTGTAGACCGCCTTGAGCTGCTCAAGGCTCTGAAGGACGAAGAAAAGTTTGACGCCGTAGCCCGCGATCTGGGCGGCGGCGGTCTCGATCACCTCCATCCGCTTCAGCCCCGCGAATTCATCGAGCACCATCAGGATCGGATGGCCGGTCTTGGGGCGCCCCCTCACCTTCTCCATTTCGGTGACGGTCAGCGAGATCATCATCCGCAGCCACCTGTAATGCGTGTTCATGTAGCGCTGCGGCAGACAGAGGTAGAAACTGAACCCCTCGGGGCGCGTCTTCAGCTCCGACAACTGGAAATCCGACGCCTCAAGCAGGCGCTGCATCGCCGGGCTGTCGATGAACTCCGTGTTGCGGTTCGCCACCTGCAAGACGGATTCATACTGCTTGGGCGAATTGATCAGCATGTTGGTAAACGAATCGCCCGCGCCCGCGATCAGCCCCTCGAAAGCCGGGTTGTTCGAGAGCCCCGTCCATAGCAGCCCGTGCGCCGGCGGAATGTCTTTCTCGCCCGCGTCTTTCAGGGCATCGACCGATTCCCAGTCGCCCCGCGTGATCAGTTTTCGCAGGGTGACGAGGTTTCTGCGCCCCTCGTATTGGGGCGAAGTCAGGACGTGCAGGACCAGCCCCTTGACCATGGCGCGCGCCGATTCATCCCAGAACGGATCGTTCGTCCCGCCCTCGTGGACGACGACGATGGCATCGGCGATGCGCCCCGCTTCGTCGATGGTTTCGTCGGCTTTGGGGTCCAGAGTGTCGAGCGGGTTGAAGCGCCCGCGAAGGCTATCTGCGACCTGGGCGGACTGGAATGGATCGAGGACCTTGACGGTCTGCCCCATGCCCTTGCAGTGGGCGGAACCTGCGCCCCGGCGCGCGGCTGTGATGGTCGCGTTTTCGCCCTTGGGATCGACGACGCAGAGGGAGCCGGGCCAGGTGACGAGCGCCGGGATGATGCTGGTTGTGCCCTTGCCGCCCCGCGATCCACCCACGAGGCAGACATGGCGGTCGTCCAGATACCCGAGCGGCATGCGCCCTTCACTGCCAGAGCGGCCGAGCCAGACAGTCCCGTCACGGTAAGGATAGCGTTCCTCGACTTCCGTCGGATCTGCCCACGCCGCCGTTGCAATGCGCATGGTCATAGGGTGCGCTAATAATCAATGATACGGCCTTTAAGCCATCGTTAGGAATTCTTTGCAACCATTGCTTGCAACTGGAGGCGGGTGACCCTATCATGAAATTACGTCAATTCGTTCTGGTTTTATTCCGCCATCAGCGCGTTGAAGAACCAAACCGGAACAGGACAAAAACAGCCGTCGGGTTACCGCTCGTAAGATGTGCGTCTGTCATACCGCGCCGCGGTATTCCAGACGCCACCGGCTTCGCCTCATCTTGGCAAGGGGGTAGCTTCGCCCCCCGTTGCATCCCCCAGACCAGGGCCTTCGGCCGCTGGACCCGACCAGACGCGCTTCGCCTTCTGGACTTCCGACCGGGAGGTGTTTCACCCTCCGGCCACCTGACCGCTGTTTCGGCAGCGGCTTCGACCAGGAGAGC
>Ga0181521_10005152_pt1 | contig 14665 bp, 10 predicted proteins | sample PEATcosm2014_Bin_32_FD_119764 | JGI IMG/M metagenome (GOLD analysis project Ga0181521, IMG submission 119764) | Peatland microbial communities from MTU Mesocosm Facility, Houghton, MI, USA - PEATcosm2014_Bin02_60_metaG | ecosystem: Environmental > Terrestrial > Soil > Wetlands > Peat | place...
ACCCAGCATCGCGCAGCCGGCCAGCACGATCAGCATCGTCACCGGCAACGGCGTGTGCAAATAGGTAATGCAGGTCCAGCCGATATAGGCACCGACTGTATAGATCGAGCCCTGCGCGAAATTGATCAGATGCGACACGCCAAAGATCAACGCCAGCCCCACCGCGAGCAAGGCGTAGATGTTGCCGATGATCAACCCGTTGATGGTGTAGTCGAACCAGGAGCCCACGCTGTGTCCTCAGAGCCCCGGCCGCTCAGGCTTGCTGCCGCCCCAGATGGTGAAGGCGTTGTCCGCAACCACCAAATACTTGTAGTTCGCCGCCTGCACGCGTCGCGTCTCCGGGTTGAACCGCACCTTGCCGTAGATCACGCTCGGCACGTCCTGGATCTTCGCCAAGCCGTCATGCATGCCCTCGCGCGTCGGCCCGAACTGCCGCGCCAATGCGGCGAACAGCACCATCGTGTCGTATGAGCCCGCACAGAACGTATCCGGATCGGAGCCGTATTTCGCTCGGAAATCGGTGACGAATTTCTGCACCTCCGGTCGCGTCTCCCCCGGAAAGAAGCTCGTCATGCAAAATACGCCGTTAGCCGCCGGCCCGCCCAGTTCGATGAATTTCGGCGAATAGATCGACGTGGACCCGACCAGCACCTGCTTCAACCCGAGATCGCGAGCCTGTCGCACCAGCAAGGCGGCGTCGGCATAATACGACAACAGCACCAGGCTATCCGGCTTCGCGTCGCGCACCCGCACCAGACTCGGGCGAAAATCCTGGTCGGTCGGCAGATAGGCCTCGGTCGCCACCACCGGAGCGCCCAGTTCCGCCGCGGCCTTGGCGAACGCATCCTTCGACGTGCGCCCCCAGTCGGTGTTCAAATGCAGCACCGCCGGACGTTGCAGCCCCAAGGCGCGAATCGCGTACTCCGCAAGTTTCGGCTGCTCTTCCGCCTGGTTGGTGGAGTTGCTCCACATATAATCGCCGCCCTTGGTGAAATCCGGGTGCGAATTGGTAAAGCCGAACTGCACCAGCTTGCCGCGCTGGTAGATCGGACTGGCGGCCATCGAGGCCGGACTGGAGAAGTCTCCCAGTTCGATGATGACGTGCGGATCCGCAACGAATTTCTGCGCGATGGCGACCGACTGCCGCGGATCGCTCTGGCTGTCCTCGAACGAGTAGGCCAGCGGACGGCCGTTCACGCCGCCGGCGCCGTTGATCTCATCCAATGCCAGATCGAAGCCGCGCTTCCACTGCGCGCCATATTGCGCGTTCGGCCCGGTTAGCGGGCCGCTGACACCGGCCAGGATCGGTTCGGCGGCGAAGCCGCGCACCGGCAGAACGGACGCTGCACTCAATAGCAGCAGGCGACGGGAAAGAGACATGCGAGCTCCTCTTGTTGCTACGCAGCCGTGCCGGCTGATCAACCGGCTTGCGGCTTCGCCCCCTCCCAGAGCATGAAGGCACCATTATGCACAACCAGGTCGATTGCGCTCGGATTTTTTGCCCGCCGGGTCGCGGGGTCGAACCGCATCGAGCGATACACCACGCTGGGGATGTTCGCGATCTTGCCCATTCCGTCATGCACGGCAACGCAGCATTACGCGGCGCCGTCCGGCACGACCGGTTCGCCCAAGGTTTGCATCAACCGATTGGCATTGGCGAACATCGCTACCGCGTTGGTCAGGTCATGGATTTCGAGATCATCCATGCCGACCGCGCGCAGCGGCGCCAGATCGGCGACGGTCATCGCCGCCGGCTCACGCGTCAGCTTCGCAGCGTAGTCCACGATCGCCCGCAGCCGCGGTTCCAGCTTGGTGTCCACCCCCTGCTCGTACAGCGCACGGATGATCTCCGGCTGCTTGGTCAACTCGACAAAGCGGCGCGCATGCACCGAGGAGCAATACACGCAGCCGTTGATGATGGAGACGACGACCGTGGCCAACTCGCGCTCGGCACGCTTCAGGCCGCGTGGCACATACATCACCGCATGGAACAGCGGTGAACGTTCGGCCAGCGAGTCCACATCGTTTGCCAGCGTGCGAAAATATGCTGAATTCGCCTGCGGACTTGCGTCCAGGGCCGCACGCTGCGCCGGCGAGGCGGTCTCCGGCGTCACCGGCGGCAGCCAGGGTGCCCACTCGACCGCCGCCAAAGTGAAGCGCTTGGCGTTCATGCCGCCTTCTCCTGTGCCAGCAGCGCCAGGCCCGCCGCGGCGCGCACCTGGTAACTGACGAACGCGACGATCTGCGTTAGTGCGACGATGTCCCGTGCGTCCAGCCCGACGGCGCGCAGCGTGTCGATATGCCCGCGCAACGCGGTACCCGGCGCGGTCGTCACGCGCGCCACGTGCCGCAGGATCGCGTCCTGCCGTTGGCTGTGCGGAGGTTCGCCACGGTCAGCCAACAGGCTGCGATAATGCCCCGCCAGGCCGACATGGCCGGACAGTTCCGCTACCCGCGCGGCGACCAGCGCACGCTCGGCCAGCGACAATCCACCGGGATCCGCCGGCGACAGCAGCACGTCGTGACTGCCCTGCGTGTGGCGCACGATGGCGGGACGCTGGGCGCGCAGTTGGCTGAGCGCGGAACCGGGCGCGACGCCGATGATGGCCTCGAGCAGATCGGTGGGCTGTGGCGGCTGGGGCATGAATTGGGTCCTGACGGGCGGGCTGGGATTGGCGCTGGACGGAGAAAGAGGCAAATTTTGCCCAACTCCGCAATAGCCTTCGCGCCCCGCCGGGAGCTTCGCCGCATGGAACCGATCGTTGCCGGACTGCAAGCACTGTCGCGCCGCGTGCACGATGAGCTGTCGCTGTTCGACTATCCGACGAAGGATTGGGTGACGCCGCGACACGGTCCGCATGGCGAATTGGTGCATAACGTCGTCATTGTCGGCGGCGGCCAGACCGGGCTTGCCATCGCCTTCGGCCTGGCGCGCGAACGGATCAGCGGCGTGGTGGTGCTCGACGCGAGCGCGCCGGGCGAGGAAGGCCCCTGGGTCACCTTCGCGCGCATGATCACGTTGCGCACGCTGAAATTCCTCACCGGCCCCGATCTCGGCCTGCCCAGCCTGACGTTCCGTGCCTGGCACGGGGCGCAATATGGCAAGCGCTCCTGGGAGGAACTGGTGCGCATCCCGAAGGACGAGTGGATGCGCTACCTGGTATGGTTCCGCGACACGCTGCGTCTGCCGGTACGCAACGATGTGTGTCTGGAACGGATCGAACCGCGCGGCGACCTGCTGGCATTACACCTGCGGACGCCGGCCGGCACGGAAATCGCGCTGACCCGCAAGTTGGTGTTGGCGACTGGCATCGAGGGCGCGGGACAACGGCGTGTGCCCGGCTTTGTGCGTGACAAGCTGCCGCGCGAGACATGGGCGCATAGCTCGGACGCGATCGATTTTTCGACCCTTGCCGGTCGGCGCGTCGCGGTGATCGGCGGCGGTGCCTCCGCTTTCGACAACGCGGCAACCGCGCTGGAACACGGCGCAGCGTCGGTGGAGGTGTTCATCCGGCGGCCGGACCTGCCGGTGGCGAACTCGTACCGCGCTCTGGAATCCAGCGGCTTCTGGCGCAATTTCGGCGACATGCCGGATGCGCATCGTTGGCGCTTCATGCGCCATCTACTGTCGCTGCCAATGCCGCCACCGCAGGACACGCTGCAACGCACACTGCATCACGCCAATGTGGCGCTGCATTTTGCCTCGCCGGTGCTGGATACGGAGTGCGGCGCCGGCGGCATCCGGTTGCGCACGCCCAAGGCGTGGCACGCAGCGGATTTCCTGATCCTGGGCACCGGGTTCGCGGTCGATCTGCATGCTCGGCCGGAATTCGCCGGGCTGGCCGGGCATGTCGCGTCATGGGGCGATCGCTACACGCCACCGCCCGAGGAAGCCGATGCCGCGGCGGCGCGCTACCCCTATGTCGGGCGCCATTTCGAACTGCTGGAGAAACAGCCCGGTAGCCTGCCGGCGTTGCGCAACGTGCACCTGTTCAACGCCGGCTCGCTGGTCAGCATGGGACCGGTCGCCGGCGGGCTGAACGGCATGCCGTTCGGCATCTCCCGGCTGATCGCCGGCATTTCGCACGACCTGTTTCGTGCCGAACTCGACAGCCTGTTCGCCGAATTCGCGTCATATGACGAGCCCGACGCGTGGGAGGCGGTGCGTGCCGGCGGTTCAGGCGGCGGCTGAACGTCCGGGCTGTCGCGTTGAACGTCGATCGTTTGGCAATGCGAAGGCGGTAACCAGCGCGATGTCGTCGTACGGATCGTGAGCTTGGCAGAACGCGGCGAGCCCCCGCGCCATCAGTACGTCGAACGCCGCGAGGCAAAGCGCCGGTGCAGGGGGGAAGTGCTTGTGGGCGAAGCTCGCCAGGATATGCTCGTACTCGGCACGGGCCAGCCCATAGGCCTGCGCCACAACGGCATCGATCGCCGCGCGCAAGCGCCAGCGCGCCGGTTCCGACGCGATTGCCGGCCAGCTTTCGGCCGGCGTTGCCTCGCGCCAGGGATTCCCAAGTTGCTCGTGCCACAACGGCGCATAGGCCCCGTGGTTGCACGACAAGCGAAGCGCAGCGTGCGCCAGGAAGCGGGCCGCCTGCGCCGGCAGATCGCACATTGGGCAGGCTTCGAGAATGAACAGGTTGACCGTGGCTGCCGCCTTCTGCCGCAACGCCCAATCGAACACGAAACTGTTGATCACCGCGCAAAGTTGCAGTGCGTCCGCGTTACAGCGGCGCTGCGGCGTGCGTTCCACCGGGGCGGTATCGTTGAACAGGTAGCCCGGCGAGGTGAACGACGCGATCGCCGTGCGCTCGTCGGTTGATCGGGCGATTTTCCGCAACGCCAGCCGGAAAAAGCGCGCGGCCTCCCGCCATGCCGGCTTGTCCTCCAGCTTCGACAGCGCTACGGCGTACCGTGCGCCGGAGTCCCAGCGGTCATCGAACTGCTGTATGGTCTTGCCTTCATGCAGCATGAGGTCGTCGTGCCGATCGCGCCGCAGATGCGTCACAGGCGTGATGCGATGCGCATCGTCGGTGATGTTCATCTCCCGCCCCAGCACGATGCCGTGCCGCAACGTCCAGTCCTTTAGCGAGCCATGCGGAAGAAACAACCGGCGCGCGATCGCGAGATCGGCGGTGGCGCGCAGTTCAAGAAAGGTCAGGTGCGCACCGCCCGATTTCTCGATGAACGCGCGATCATAGCGCAGGATCCGGTCCGGATCTTCGATCTGCGCGACATCCTCCAGATAGAAGCCGCAGCGCAACGCCAGGGTCGGCCCAGGCCGGCGGGCAACCACCAGGGCGAATTTTTGCCGGACATGAATGTCGAACAGCCTGCGGCGATTTTCGAATGACAGGCAGGCGCGAAGGTCGGTCTCGTGCAGATACAGCCGGCGAATGCCTGTTGCACCTTCATTGGCATGGAAGGACGACGGCACCACCATGCCGATCGCGCCTCGCGGCCCGACCAATTGCAATGTGCGCTCAGCGAACACGCGGAAGGTGTCAAGTTTGCCGCCGGTAGCCTGCCCGGATACGGCGACCTTCTGGTGCGGATAGAGCCGGTCCACCACCCGGTGTTGCCGTTCGAAGTTTTCCTGATAGGCTCGAAAGGCTGCTTTGATCGCCGGATCTGCCAGCAGCCGCGCCTGTTTTCCTCGTGCCTCCCGTTTGGTTGGCGCATCCAGAATGGACAGATCGAAACCTGCAAGGAATTCCTTGGCATTCTGCTGCACAATGTCCCACGGCGGGTTGCCCAGCACCGCATCGAAACCGCCGGTGCGCGTCCCCGCCGCATCGGGTTGGAACACCTCGGGGAACATCAGGTCCCAAGGCAGCGCCGGCGTGCCGGCCGCATGCAGCATTGCCTGGCGGCGCGTCAGCCTCGCCGGCCAGGTTCCGTTCGTGGCCACCCATTGAGCCAACGCCAGAAATTCGTCGTCCGCCCCACGCAGGCCAAGCATTGCCGCACCGGACCACGCACGGGCCAAGTGCCGCAGCGGATGCAGCGCCGCATCGAGTCTGGCCTTCGCCCGCTGTTTCAATGCGAGGTCGGCGGCATCCCGGCCGACCGTGGCTTGCAGCGCCTGCACTTCGGCCAGCGCCGCGCGCAACGCAGCGGCAAGTCGCGCCGTGACGTCACGCGCCAGCAACGGATCGAGTTGCCCACCACCGACTGGCAGGGTCGCAAGCTGTGCAAAGAACGGCCCGGCGAGCGAGTCCCCTTGCACCAGCCGATGATCCAGGAACGTCAGCGGCAGCCCTTCCGCATAGGATTCAAGCCATAGCGACAGCTTCGCCAATTCCACCGCCAATGGATTGCGGTCCGCGCCGTAGAGGCAATGCACCGCGACCAGACGGCGGCAGATGGCCAGCGCGCGGCTCTGCGACACGCCGGTCTCGCCGCCCTCGTTCGCCCGGCTCGGCAGATACGCCAGCAGCGCCTGGTCCGGGTCCGGCAGCGCGGCCACACGCGCACGTAACGTTACGGCACGCGCCAGTAGCCGCGCCCGGTGATGCGGTGCGGCACGCTCGGCTGCTGCTTCCGCGGCCGCAGCCTGCGTATCGCAGAGGCGGCACGCCGCATACAGCGCCTCGCCGAGAAAGCGGCAGGCTCCGACCAGGAAATGCCCGCTGCCGGTTGCCGGGTCCACGACCTTGAGCGACAGGATCGCCGCCGGATTGGGATCCTCGTCGGGACTGCGGGCGCGAACCATGTCGCCAAGCGTCTCCCGCACCAGGAAGCGGACGAATTCATGCGGCGTATAGTAGGAACCGGTGGCTTTGCGACCCAGCCCGACGCGCAGATAGAAGTGCCCTGCCGGGATATCCTGCTTGCGCATCACGCGGGTACCATCGGCTGAGTCGTCGTCGTCCGGATCCGCATGATCGGTGGCGCGAAAACCGGACACACGGTCTGTCGGCACCACCACCTCCAGCCTGGCACGCCGCAGCCGCATCATCGGCTGGGATGCGATGCCTGGCTCCAGTTCCAGCAGAGCCTCATAGACCCGTCCAAGTTCTTCCACATCCAAAGGGCCGTACTGGACGCGCTCGCGCTCGCGGCCCTTCGGCGTGGTCCACAGCAGGCGATCAAGCAACAGCGCCGCCGCATGCTCCGTCCAATGCAGCGCATCCAACAACGGTGTCGCGTTCGCACTGAACAGCGCGCCACCGAGCGGCGCTATGGCGAGTTCGCTGCACGACAGGCCGTCGCGAAACACCCGGAACACGGTCCGCAGGCCGTCCGCCAGCATGCATCCGGTGTCGTGCCCCTGATCGAGATGCCGCCGCACCAGCTTGCCCAACGCCTGGTTGGGCGACAGCGCATGGCGCCATAGCGCGGTCGAGGCGAAGCTGAACGCGCGCGCGGGATCGGCGGCGCTTTCCAACTTCAGGATGAACAGCAGGCGATAGACCAGGACAAGTCCTTGCTCCCACAAGCGACGAGCCAGTCGATCGCGGTCGGTGTGTCGCCGCAACCGGTCGGCGTTGGCCGGATCGTCAAGCACCGCCTGAAGAAAACCTTCCACTGCCGCGCGTGCCTGGATGCGCAGATCCTTGGTCACCCTGGCCTGGCTCAACCGCGCCGCATCCAATATGTCCGGCAATGCCGCGAGCCCGGACGGCCCCGCCAACGCCAGCAACACACGATATGAATCCGGCGCCAGGTTCTGCTCTTGCCAACCGGCCATCCCCGTCAGTGGAATGGCGAAATAGCTGTCCGGACGGACGGGATCGCACAACAGCAGACGCAGTTCCGCGCCGTCGGTCAGCAGTCCGGCTGGCTCGTTGGAACACAGCAGCACGCGCGATGCACTGCGTGTCGGGCTGAAACGATAGGCGCGGCCACTGCGGTGCGGCGCGTCGAGGTCGCTGTCGGTGCCTACCGACCACGCACGCAACCGCCCACCGCAAGGCGCGTGCATCAGCCAGCCGCCCTCTTCGAGGCCCTCGCGCGTCGCTACTGCCTCTTGCCGCTGCGGTGCGCCGTAGCCCAGGCATGGCGCCAGCGGCGCAATGATGTGGTTGTTGACACGCAGCGGGCCGCCGGCACCGCCAAGCGCGCGAACCTGCCGCCGCACCGCGTCCCAGCCTTGCTCAAAGGACCGGCCGGACTTGGGCAGCAGGCCGCGTTTGTCCAGCAAGGCTGCCAATTCGAACCGCAGGAATGACTCCGGCAGTCCCGGCCCGGACGCGGTACATTCGTGCAGATCAAGGCTCACGCGGCCGATCCGGGCGGCACCAGCAACAGCATGCCGATCGGCCGTAGGCGTGGCGGCGACAGCGCCGTGCGGGCCTCGCGTTCTTCGGCGCGGCGCTGGAACAATGCCACCGCGCTGTTCGCCTCGCGCCGCCTGGCCGGTGGATTGTCCGCATCGGCGGCGAAGGCCGCCAGCCGATCGAGCGGTGCCGGCAGGGATTTCCAGTCAGGAAGGGTTGGCGCGAGGCCGAACAGGTCGGCCGTGCGCGGCACATGCGTGCCGCAGATGTCGTCCGCGCGCAGCCGCAGCCAGCGCTGCAAATCCGCAGCCTCGCGCGCGGCGCGCTGCTGCTGCGTGGCGGCGAATTCGGCTGCCACGCGATGCATGATCGCGGCTGCGATTTTCTCGCCCTGCGGCTGGCGTTTCGGTGCCCAGGCTGCGAACAGGCGCTGCCACAGGCCTTCGAACGGGATGGCTCGCTCGGGTGTCGCCAGACGCAGCCAGCATTCCGGTTCCGCAAGTTCGACCGGCGGCCCCGATACCGACAGCAACACGGCGATGACTCGCTGCAGTTCGACGCGACGCACGCTGGCGATCTCGATACTGAACGACAGCAATGCGGCAAGCGGCGCACCGCTGTCGGCCCGCGCGGCACTGACCCGGCAATCATGCGCGCCGGTCGCCTCCGTGATGTCGTTTCGTCGCGCGCGCGAAACCGCCCGCCGCACCAGCGGGTGCGCGCGACCGAGGAACGCCACCGACGCACCCTGCGCATCGCGCAGCCGATCGCGGTTGCGCGTGACACGCAGCGTTCCGGTCTGCGCGTCATAGCCGGGCAGATCGTCCAACCCCGCGGCCCACTCGGCTGGCAGCGCCAGTTGGTCCGGATCGGCACCGGCTGGAAGCCGCGGCTCCTCGGTGGCACCAACGACGATGCAGGTTTCAGCCGCGATCGCCGCGGCGACGAAGTCCGCCAGGTCGATATGGCCGAGCAACGTATCGCTGCGCCGACGCGCGGCGTCGGCCGCCGCCGTCTGGCCGAGATCGGTGGTCAGACCTTGCTCCACCAGCCAGCCGTGGCGAACCGAATGCCGCTCATGGCCCGCGAACGCACGATCGATTTCGTGCAGCAGGTCGCGAAACGCCGCCGTATTGCCCGCCTCGGCAACCCGATCGAGGGTGCGGATCGCCGGCGCGTCTTCCTCGAACAGCGCCGCCTGGTCCTCGGCGAAACCCGCGACGAGACCCTTGCTCCATGCGGTCTCCTCCGCGGTCGCTCCGAGCGTGTCCGGCATGACAGCGAGACACGCGCGGGCCTTCTCATATTTCGCGATCAACCGCAGCAGCAGGCGTTCCTCGAACGTGCCGGCGAGATACAGGTAACGGATCTCCGGATCATGCGCCTGGCCATACCGGTCGATGCGGCCGTTGCGTTGCTCCAGGCGGTTCGGATTGTACGGCAGGTCGAGATGGATCAGATGGAAACACCGTTGATGCAGATTGAGCCCTTCGGCCATCGAGTCGGTGCTGACCAGGATGATGCCGTCGTGTTCGGCACAGCGCTCGGCGATGCGCGTGCGTTCCGCTTCCGGATCGGTGCCGCTGATCGCCAGTACCTCGCCGGCGACGCCCCTGGCGTGACGCAACGCGTGGACCGCCGCCACCTGGCTGTCGGCATATTCGGTGTAGATCAGGATGTTCGTTGCCGGATAGGCCGCCCGGATCAAGCGGACTTCGTCGAGCATGGCATTGAGCTTCGGATCATGTTGTCCCCCCGCCGCCGCACCAAGCCGCATCAGTTCTTCCAAGGCATCCACGGTCGCGTGCCGCGATGCCACGCGGTCCAGTCGCAGCTCGGCAGCCAGATCATCCGCGCCGAAGCTGCACAAATCGGCTGCCATATCCTCCACTTCCAGCGTCGCGGCGTTGCTCTCCGCCGCCGCATCGAGCACACCGAAGCGCAGCCGCCGGCGCCGATAGGCGCGCAGTGCCCGGGCACGTTCCTTGCGCAAGGCCTCTGCATCGTTGCCGATCGCCCGCAGCAACCGATAGCGCTCGGCCACCACCTTCAGCGTGTTGACGCAGGCAGCGACGGTCGAGACTGAACGCTTCAACAGTCCGATGAACGCCAGAGCATCGGCGTAGTCGCCGCTACGCTTGGCCCGCCGCAACCGCGGCGCGACCAGCGCGGCCAACGCCGTGTGGAATGCCTGCACCGTGGTGGCTGAACCGCCGCGCAGTTCGATGCGCACCGGCAGCACCCGGCGCTCGCGAAACAGCGGCTCGCCGGTTGCGGGATTGCGGATATGCGACTTCAGGCGTCGCACCACGTGGCGGCGATACGCCAGGCCCGCCAGCCCGCCGCGCCCATCCACCAGGCTGGGATCGAGCAATTCGATCAGCGAGGCGAAATGCGCATCGTAGCCATCATGCGGCGTCGCGGTCAGCAGCAGCAGCCCGTCGCACCGCCGCGCGATCACCTCGGCCAGTCGCCGGCGCAAGGTGTCGTCGCGATCCGTGCCGGCAGCGGCGCCGATGCAATGATGCGCCTCGTCGATGATGGCCAGGTCCCAGGAAGACCGCTCCAGATCCTCCAGCACGCGTTCCTGCTTGGCGAAGTCGAGCGAGATCAGGCACAACGCGATGCTGTCGAACGGATTGCCGCCGAGTTCGGTCCTGCGGCGTTCCCGTTGCAGCGTGGCGGCATCGGCGATCGGCATGAAGCGCAGGCCGAAGCGTTGCCGCAGCTCGTATTCCCACTGCATCAGCAGCGGACCCGCGGGCGACACCACCAGGATCCGATGCGCCCGGCGCCGCGCGATCAGTTCGGTGGCGATCAGTCCGGCCTGGATCGTCTTGCCCAGCCCGACGCCATCGGCCAGCAGCAGCCGCGGCCGCGGCATTTCCAGCGCCCGCATCAATGGCACAAGCTGGTACGGTTCGATCGTCACCCGTCCCGGCTCGGCCGCCAGCATGTCGTCCGGCCCGGGCACTTGTTCCAGCAGGCAGGCGATGTGGTGCAGGCGCCAGGATGCCAACGTCCCGGGCGCATCCGGGCGCAACTCCGAGCGCAGGCTCTCGACCGGTTCGTTGGGATAGAGAATATCCCATTCCAGGCCTCGCAAATCGCCCGCCGCGCAACGCAATCGCAAACGCTGTTGCGCGCCAATCTGCTCTTGCTCGACCAAATCCCAGGGCAGCCCGCGCGCGCTGACCCTGCCGCCTGCCACGAAGTCCATTGATGTCCCGCCAGCGGGCGCCCACGCGCCCATGGCATCGCGGTGTAGTTGGGAATCGCAAACAAATGGTTAGTGGGCCGTCGCAGCCGGCTGGTTGAGGACGAACGGGGTTTTTGCCATTCCCCGCGCAGCCGCCCAGGATGGGCCGCAACGCCACGATCGGGAGGAACCAACGCATGTCGATGGCCCTGGAAGCCCGCCCCCAAGCCGGCCAGAGCTTCACCCTGGAGCGGCTTTCCCCGGTGCTCGCGGCCGAAATCATCGGGCTCGACCTGCGCGAACCGCTCGACGCGGCGACGCGCGACGCCGTGTATGCCGCGTTCGTGCGCTACCACGTGCTGTGCTTCCGCGATCAGGCGCTGAACAAGGATCAGCAGATCGCCTTTACGCAACAGTTCGGCACGCTGGAGCGGCACGTTGCCAGCAATCGCGGCGCCGACAACCCGTTTGTGCACACCGTCTCCAACCTCAACGCCGAGGGCCTGCCCAGCGGCAAGGTCGGATCGCAAGCCTGGCACAGCGACAAGTCGTTCCGTCCGGAGCCGTCGCTTGCCACCATCCTGCATGCGATCACGCTACCGCCGGATGGCGGTGACACGTGCTTCGCCGACATGACCGCGGCGTATGACGCACTCGATGCGGCAGAGAAGGCGGAACTGGACGGCGTCCGCGTCATCCATAGCTGGGAGCTGTCGCGGCAGAAGAGCGGTCAGCAGGCAACACCGGAGGAGATCCGCGACGCCCCGCCAATGAGCCATCCGTTAGTACGGGTGCATCCCGATACCGGACGCAAGTGTCTGTTCATGGGAGAACACGCGTCGCATTTCGACGGCCGGCCGATGGCGGAGGGACGCGCACGGCTGGCGGCGTTGCAGGCGCACGCGACGCAAGAGCCATTCATCTACCGTCACCACTGGCGGGCGGGCGATGTACTGATGTGGGACAACCGCTGCCTGCTGCATCGCGCCGATGCGAATTTCGATGCCGCACGACATCCGCGCGTGCTGCACCGCACGTGCCTGCGTGGCACGGCGCCGGCCTGAGGACTGAACAGGGAAGGATTCTCCCCCTCCCTTGTGGGAGGGGGTTGGGGGAGGGGTGCGTGCGGCACGAACCCCTCCCCCAACCCCCTCCCACAAGGGGAGGGGGAGTCCCGGGCTTACACGCGGCGCTTGCTGTGCAGCACGCCGTCACGCTGCAAGGCGGCGATTTCGGCTTCCGAATAGCCATGCTGCGCCAGCACCGTCGCGCCATCCTGGCCGAAGCGCGGCGGCGGACGGCGCGTGCCACCCGGCGTGCGTGACAGCTTTATGGGGGTGCCGAGGCCCTTGTACCAATCGAGCTCGGTGACCATCTCGCGATGCGCGGTATGCGGCGCGGCGGTCGCATCGTCCACCGGCATCACCGGGCCGGCAGGCACGCCGTTGCGGATCAACCGATCGGCGAGTTCGTGGCCATCCTGATCGGCAAAGGCGTCGGCCAACTCGGCCCCGAGCACGGCGCGATGGTGGTTGCGCTCGCCGTTATTGGCGAAGCGCGGATCGTCGGCGAGTTCCGGCCGGCCGATCAGTTCGCATAGTTTGCGGAACTGGCCATTGTTGCCGCTGGCGATGAAGATCTCGCAGGTCCTGGTCGGGTACTTGTCGTACGGCACCAGGTTCGGATGCGGATTGCCGGTGCCGGAAGGGCGCTTGCCGTTGAGGAAGTAGTTCGCCGCCTGCGGGTGCAGCAGTGCCATGCCGCAATCGTACAGCGTCATGTCGAGATACTGGCCGCGGCCGGACTGTTTGCGCTCGTGCAGCGCCATCAGGATGCCGATCGCCGAATAGAGCCCGGTGCCCATATCGACGATCGCGGTGCCCAGCCGCATCGGGCCGGTATCGGCATCGCCGTTCACGCTCATCAGGCCGGTCATCGCTTGCAGGATGGCGTCGTAGCCGGGCAGGCCGCCGAGCGGCCCGTCGCCACCGAAGCCGGAGATGCGGCAATGGATCAGGCCAGGGAAGCGCTGCGACAGCACATCGTGGTAGCCCAGGCCCCATTTTTCCATCGAGCCAGGCTTGAAGTTTTCCGTCAGCACGTCGGCGCCTTGCAGCAGGCGCAGCAGGACGTCCTTGCCGGCCGGCTTGCCGAGGTCGAGCGAGATGGCGTGCTTGTTGCGGTTGATGCCGATGAAGTAGCTGGCGTCGCCGTCGTGGAAGGGCGGGCCCCAGTCGCGCACCTCGTCGCCCTGCGGCGGCTCGATCTTGATCACCTCGGCGCCGTGATCCGACAGGATCATCGTGCAATAGGGGCCGCCAAGCACGCGGGTCAGGTCCACGACCTTGATGCCGGCAAGCGCGCCCGGGGATTTCGCCAGGCCTTTGCCGGCGGTGGCGGGATTTGTCGTTGCGTCCATGCGGCTGCCTTAACACTCAAGCTGCTTTTGTGGGAGGGGGAGCGTTCGCCCGGCGTTACCCCAGCGCGGCGACCAGCGCCTCGGCGCTGCGGCCGTTGGCGATGGCGGCGGAACGTCCGTCCCAGTGCACACCGCCCACGCGGGCGAAGGCGTGGTCGGCGTTGGGGTAGACGTAGCTGTGGACGAGCTTGTGGCCCTTGGTTGCCTCGACCACCTTGGCGCGGCCTTCCGGCGGGAAGAACTCGTCCTTGTCGGCGATGTGCACGAGCAGGGGGGTGGTGATCTTGGCGAGGTCGCCCAACAGGTTGTCGAGCCCGACTCCGTAATAGGAGATGTTCACGTCGGCATCCGATTGCTCGGCCATCATGAAGGCGAGCCGTCCGCCCAGGCAGTAGCCCATGGTGGCGACCTTGCCGTTGGCACCGGGCAGCTTGCGGGCAGCAGCGACCGTGGCTTGCAGGTCCTCGATGCCCTTGGCCTGGTCGAACTTGCCGAACAGCTCGAAGGCCTTTTTCCATTCGGCCTCGGACTTGTCGGTGATGTCGATGCCGGGCTCGATGCGCCAGAACAGGTCGGGACAGACGGCGATGAAGCCGAGATCAGCCACCCAGGCGGCGATGTCGCGCATCGCCTGGTTCACGCCGAAGATCTCCTGGATCAGCACGACCACGCCGGCCGGCTTTGTTCCGGGATCGAGCAGATGGGCGGAGAAGCTGCCGGAGCCGTCGGTGGCCTGGATGGTGATGGATGCCATGGTTGGGTCCTCCCTGGTGCGGCGAATGGGCGCGAGCATAGCGGAGCGCGGCGCGGACAGAAGGGGGG
>Ga0181521_10005154_pt1 | contig 14660 bp, 13 predicted proteins | sample PEATcosm2014_Bin_32_FD_119764 | JGI IMG/M metagenome (GOLD analysis project Ga0181521, IMG submission 119764) | Peatland microbial communities from MTU Mesocosm Facility, Houghton, MI, USA - PEATcosm2014_Bin02_60_metaG | ecosystem: Environmental > Terrestrial > Soil > Wetlands > Peat | place...
TCATCTTTCACCGTCATGTTCATCGATGAAGCCAAAATACGAGTTAAGGCGGGGGACGGCGGCAACGGCTGCATGGCGTTCCGGCGGGAGAAGTTTATTCCACGCGGCGGCCCTTCGGGCGGCGATGGCGGCCGGGGCGGCGACATCTGGATGGAGTCGAGCGAACGCCACAATACGCTGGTGCATTTCCGTTTCAATCCCGAATACAAGGCGGAGCGCGGACGCCACGGCGAGGGCGCGAAAAAAACCGGGCGCGACGGCGAAGGAATCGTCCTGAAGGTTCCGGTGGGCACGATCGTTTTCGACGAAGACACAGGCGAGAAAGTCCACGATTTTTCCCGCGCCGACGAACGCGTCGTGATCGCGCGCGGCGGACGCGGCGGACGCGGCAATGCGCAGTTTGCCACTTCCACCCACCAGGCGCCGCGCGAGCACGAAGACGGGCGTCCCGGCGAAGAACGCAATTTCCGCCTGGAGTTGAAGCTGCTCGCCGATGTGGGGCTGGTGGGCTATCCGAATGTGGGCAAGTCCACGCTCATCTCGCGCATTTCAGCAGCGCGGCCTAAAGTCGCGGATTATCCATTTACCACGCTCGAACCGAATCTTGGCGTGGTGCTGGCGGGGAGAAACAAAAAAGACAAGGGAAAGGAAGAAAGTTTCGTGGTCGCCGACATTCCCGGCTTGATCGAAGGCGCGCACACCGGATCAGGCCTGGGCACGCAATTCCTCCGCCACATCGAGCGCACCCGTTTACTGGTGCACATGGTGGATGTTTCCGACAGCAGCGGCCGGGCTGACGTGGTCAAAGACGTGGACGTGATCGTCGGCGAGTTGGCGAGTTTTGGCGCCGGTCTGGAGAAGAAGCCGACTTTGATGGTCGCGTCCAAAATCGATGTGGCCAACCCGGAAAAACTCAAGAAACTGAAGCAGTGGGCGACGCGCAAAAAGCTGACGCTGTATCCGATTTCCGCCGTGACCGGCGAGGGCATCGAGAAGCTGAAATACGCGATGGCCGAGGAAGTCGCGAAAGTAAGGAAGTCGCTGGCCGAGGCGCAAGCCGAAAAAACGCCGGTCTCTCGCTCTGACGCTTAGGTTAGCCAACGATTCCAAGAACGCGGTTGTTAGTGTAGTCGAGATATTACTCCAGTCAGCGCGGATGGCCTCGCTTTTGCATTAAACCAGTGGGACAATCAAGCCAATGAACCCGCATGATAGCCCTCGCCACCCCGGCCCCATGCGCGTGATGCGTGTGGACGCGGAGTTTGCCGGCGTCATGGTTGCGGTTGCTTTTTTGGTGTTGGGGCTCGTAAGCATGCCCATCGCCACAGGCTTCGTAATTGGGGCCGTTACGCTCGGCGTGGTTGTTGCACTGGTGCTCCGCTTCACTCCTAAAAAGTTCAGTCGCGTGGTCCTCGGAACCGTGATGATCCTCGCTGTGGGCGCGCTCTGGTGGCTAGGACATAAGCCTGGACGACCGCGTACTGTCTCGTCTAATGCCCTCTACGTCTTACCAAACAACGTTCCGTTTACTCTCCACAAGACAGGATATTGGTTGGAGTGTTGGTTCGACCAGCACGCGAAAGTCGATCGATGCAAACTTACGGATGAAAACGGAAAAGCGGCGTTTGAAGATGTGTTCCTCCCCTGCGTAGGCCAAACCCCACTTCCTCAAAGAGAATTGGTCTTCAACACAAGAAAGACCGGGTACACATGGATCTGGTCGCCCGATAAACGGGTTGATGTCCCGGTCGTTGAGTTGGAGGACCGCCAAGTCTTGCTTCCGCAGAGCTTCTACGCAAAAGCCGCGAGCGAGGTTTATTGCTCTCCCCGTTGAGAAGTCGCATGCATGTAATCAGGCCTTAGCGTTCAAAACCCCATCCGCAGGGTCAACGAGTGATATCGCGATTTTTCAACAGCTATTGTAGATTCGAGGAGCTATTCGCGTTTGCTTGGCCAGTAACCATCGGGAGAATTAGGCTCAATCAACTCAGGAGCAAATCGGCGCTTCACCCAACCCTGTGGAAACGATAGGCCTATCGAAAACGTTATCATCGCTCCCCCATATGCCGGGAAACGGTCGAGACCCAGATATATAAGGCTCAGGGCCACTCCGAGTCCCCAGCCCACCCAACGCAGAATGTTCAGCCATGGCAATACGGGACGCAAGTTAATAGACCACCAACGCGCCGCTATATACAGTGCGAGCCAGACAATAAAGGGTAATGCGAGGAAAAGCGAGGTAATTTCAATCGCGAGTAGTTTGGACGCGCCGATGTGCATGACGGTATTCTCGGTCTTACGTTTACCTTCGTCAAACAGTTTACATCCAGAGGTGATGTCAACAGGCGATAGCTCTCAAAACCCGGTTCGCAGGGTCAACAAGTGTTATCGCGATCTACCAACCATTGCCCGCCGAAGCTTGCCAGCTTTGCTCTTCATAGGTCTAATTGCCGTGGTTAGCTACCGCCTTGAGGAATAGCCATGCTGAATGCATTCTTTCCCCAGTAAGCCACTCCCCTTCCGGCGGGAGGCGGGCGTAAGACCCGCCAGCACTGGAGCATCTTTTGAAGCCGCCCACTTAGTCACACTTTATAACTCGTGATGTTAGATGTTAACAGTGAACCGCACTGCAACTGGCTCCGCTCAGCGGTCGGTTGGCTCTACGAAGCGCCGATTGTCCGTAAGCTTAGAGTGCGCCTTTAAATTGCCGGTGACCATGACCGCGAAATCCTTGTGCGCTGGTACCCCGTCCACTCCTTCCACTGTTAGCCGCACCATGAAATCCCCCGCTCTGGTGTAAGCATGAGAAACCTTGGGGCCATCCGCGCTCGTGCCATCGCCCAGGTCCCAGTGATACGCGACCGCGGGAACGCCGCCAGCCTCCGCCTGCGCGGAAAGACGGATCGTATCGCCGGTATTTGCCGCCGACGGCGCCTGCGCCGTAACCGTTGGGGCAGCCGCGGCAACGCTTCTGTCGATCAGCTTGATCACCCTCACCGACTGCGGTGGCTGGTTCTCAAGCCGCACGGCGCCGTCCGCCAGCGTAACCGCCTCCTTCTGGTTCAGCACATCCGTCGCCACCAACGTGTGCCCGGCAGCAAGCCCGAGGTCCGCCAGTTTTAGCGTGTGCGAGCGCGCCTGGTTCGTCCAGTTGAAGACAGTCAACATGGCCTGCCGCTGATCTTCCCGGAGAAAGAAAATGCTGGGCTGTCCATCCTCCGGCTCGTAGGTCATCAGATCCAGCGGCTTGGACGCTTGCCCGAGTTTGACCATATTCAGCAAATCCCGGTTTTCCACCAGCGCCAGCCGGTCCTTCTGCGAGCCCAGGACCAACATGTCATCGCCGATCTCATACATTCCGCCAGCTGCCGCCGAGAGCGCAATCGACGCCTGGGCCGCGCTCACCGAAAGCGATGGGCTTTCTTCCGGATGCTCCATGAGATGTGTTTCGCTGACGTTGAAGGCGTCCGGATCATTGAGGAAAAAATTGCGGTGCATATAGAAGCGGGCTGCGATGCCCGAGGCAGCGCCCCTGGTTCTCTCAAAACTGTGCCCCGTATCCGCGGAGACCCGGCCCGTATCCACCAGTCCCACTGGGTTGAGCATGGGGCTTCCATCTTTATCCAGGATCACTTCCTCGCCCACCGCGTCCCGGATTACTTGCAGGCCAATCCGTTGGGCTTCCAGAGCGGTCGTGTTGGGCCGGTAACGGTAGCCTTCAATTGCCGTGGTATCCATGAAGTCGAGTTTGATGAAACGCACCCCCCACTCCCGAACCAGCGTCCTGTAAGTCTGGCGCATATACTCCTGCGCTCCGGGATGGGTTGTGTCGAGAGCGTAAAGCACATCGGTCTTCTGGTCCCAGACGTCTCCAATGGGGATCGGCTGGCCCTGGGCATTGTGTACCAGCCAATCCTTGTGGTGCTCGTAAACCCAGGCCCGGCTGGTCACCTCAAACGGCGCAGTCCATATCCCGAATGTCAGCCCCTCTCCGACTAGGTGATGCCCGACAAAGCGCAAACCATCCGGAAACTGTGTCGCATTCGGAGTGGTAAATTCTCCGCGCGCGTACTGATAGCCTTCATCAATCTGGAAATACTTATAGCCTAACGACTTCAGATGTTCCGCTTGCCAGTCGCCATTGGCCAAAACCTCGCCTTGGTTGATGGCGCCGTAGTAGACGGTCCAACTCCACCAGCCAATCGGAGTCTCGCTCGAGACGCGCGCATGATGTAGCCGCCGAATCGCATCGCCGTAGGCCAGCAGTTGATTGTGGTAATCCGGTCCGGCCTCAAACAGCAACCGCTCCGAGGCCAGTTCTTCCCCGGGTTTCACCGGCAGACTCAATTCGACCTGGTCGTCCGCGGGAGCATCCTTCAGATCGAATTCCTTCTGGATTTCCGTGGTTCCGGTGGATTCAACGGTATAGGATGCAATTCGCGCCTTCGCCCCCACTCCCTCGGCTTTCAAATGCAACAGGGTCAGAAACCGGTCTGAGGTGAGTGCGCCAAAAAATAAACTCTGTTTACTCTCCCGGTTGTAGATGAGTTGGCTCCCTGCGCCACGATGCATTCCGCCCTGCGCTCCCCCGAGGTCGTACAGCACCAGATCCGGCCAATCTTCGCTGAAACTGTCGGAGAGGACCCGGTCGGCCGATGGACTTCCACCCAGATTGACGATCGGCTCGCCCATCGCCTCCACACTCCGAAGCGCCTGCACCGTTACTTCATTCCCCGCGTTGTTTTGCACTTTTACCTGGACGGTACCGTAGGGGCGTTGGTCATAAAGCTGCACCACGTAAACCAGATCCGGTTTTCCATCCAGCCCGCTGCAAGTGACCGTCACCTCCCGGCCGGAGCCGAGATCATCGTTGAATGCAGACTCCGCAGCCTGGCGCCGCGGGTAATCGCTCGATCGCAGCCACTGCTGATCTACCTGTGCTGCCACGCCGGACTTGAGCACGGGCTGGCCGCCATGCACCCCCAGTTGGTACGATCCCTCCTGCGCGTTGACCGCCAGCGACAGCTGGTCGTTCGTCAACTGCTGGGCCCCACACGGCAGCGCAAACATCAGCGTGCCGGCAACAACCGCAAGTACAACTCTGAAATTAAGTCTTCGAGGTCTTTTCAACACGGCGGCGATCTCCCTATGTTTGCACGTTCCTTTTAGCTGCAGGACTCCACACTCTACCACGCCCGTGTAGAGACGGGGCTTGCCCCGTCTCCGTCGGATGTAATTCAGCATAAAACGTGACCTTGCCCGCGAACTCCACCATGTGCGAATCGCGCGCTGCAATAACGGAGCGAACGATTCCGGGCCATCGGCCGCAACGTTCTCAGGGTTGGAGAGATTAAGGTAGTGGCCTACTTTGACTTTTGGTCGCGCTCTAAGGCACGAATCTCCTGGCGGATTTTCTCAATCCGCTTTTTGAACTGGACCGCCAAATGCCCCAACTCCGGTCTTGTCTCCAGATCAGGCAGGAGTTCTTCCAGAAATGCCAACTCGTCCTTAAGTACCGGCAGCCGAATCATAGGAGCTCCCTAAAGCTACTTGTCTTTTCGCCCTCCGCTGTTCGTCGGTTTCTCAGAGGGCAGCCAAATCCAAAACTTCCCACAGCCGATCCGTATCGGGCTTCTAACGTGCGATTTCTTCCGGGCGCTGTGCTTCGTGGAACTATTGCTTAATCACTCCGCACGCAATCCGGTCGCCGGCATTTCCCGCCGGATCAGTCTTCATGTCGTCCGCCTTGGCGTGGATTACCAGCGCCGTTCCACCATTGGCAAACAGCGAATGGCTGTCCGTGCCCAGATTCACCGAGTCGTTATTAATCCGGAGCGTCGCCTTGCCGTCCGCACCGACCGTGAAATTCATCATGTCTCCGGCGTGATGCCCGTCCGGGTTTTGCAGCCCATGCTTCTTCCCATCGGGATTGAAATGCGGTCCCGCCGATTTGAAATCCGGCGCATCGCACTTCGCATTCTGATGGATGTGGATGGCGTGCTCGCCGGGAGGCAGTCCCTTCACCTTGAGCTGAATCGCGACCCCTGATCCGGACGCCTTGATAGTGGCTGCGCCGACACTCTTGCCTTCGGCATTCTTAATTTCGACTTTCACCGTCTGGGCGGCGCTCGACACCGCCAACACCAGCACCGTTACTGCCAGAGTACAAAAGACAACGTTGCGCTTCATCTGGAATCTCCTTTTTTGACCCGAAAGATGGCTTCCATTTTACCCCCGCAATCCCGGTCCGCGTCACTCTGCAAGCGTCTTCATCCGCGTCCCAGCCCTTTCAAACTTGCTCCTTGCCGGAATCCAGTGAAGCCTGCCCTCGCCTGCCATTCCAATCCGCCGATCAGTTTCGTTGGTTGTTCCTTCGGCGCAGTACGATCTCCTAGAATTCGAGCTATTCTGGAGCGGAGGCGAAACCATGCGTCGCTACCACCACATTGGAATTCCTACCACCCAGCCGAGGCCGGGAGAGCGCCACCTCGAGCATCTCAAGACCTTTATTGTCGGGCACGAAAACAGCGAGTTTGGCGTGGAATGGATGCGCTTCGAAGCGGACGCGGCCGTCCCCGAGCTGGTCCGGCAACTGCCCCATGTTGCTTTTGAAGTGAGTGACCTGGCGTCCGAGCTGGAAGGACGCGAAATTCTGATTGCGCCGAACAGTCCATCCGCCGGAGTGCGCGTCGCCTTCATCGTCGAAAACGGCGCACCCATCGAGTTGCTTGAGTTCACCGACCCCAACCATCCCGACCGGCGTTAAGACGCAGCGTGGATTTCAATTCGTCCGTTGTGAATATTCTCGAACTCATTTATAGTCCGGCTTGCGTTGCGTTTGCACTCGAGAATCCAGCGGACCAAATCGAGCAATCCAAGTTGTAGGCCCGCGAGGCGCCGGGCGATCCGCGCCGCCGTTCTTACCCGCTCGATCTGTATTTACGAAGGGAGCTTGGCACCATGACACTATCGCGGCGGGCGTATGGTATCGCGTGCACCCATGGGGGGTCTCGGACGGCCCTGCCGGTGATTGTTCTCTTTGCCTTTCTTTTGAGCAGCGCCGCGAGTTCGTATTCCCAGGCCGCCGCGCTGCCACCGGAACTTCTTCGCCCGAATCCCGGCAAAGCCGTTGCCGCCAGCAACGGAACCACGCTGTCGCTCGCAAACTCCACCCTCGCCGTCGCCTGGACCACCGCGAACAACAAATTCCAGTTCACCAAGCTCCACGACCTCCTCGGCAAACAGACTCTGGTGGTTCCCGGCGAAGTATTCGTGCTGCGCTTCGCGGACAGCAGCGAGCTTCCCGCCACCGCCATGTCCGTCGCGTCTTCGCCCGTGTCTTCGCCGAAGATCGAAGAACTTAGCGCGGATCCCACCGCCTCCCGCCTCTCCGATCGGCTTGCCGGCAAAAAGATTATCGTCACCCTGCGCGCGCCCTCCCAAAATATCGAGGTGATCTGGAGTGGAATTCTCCGCGACGGCTCGAATTATCTGCGCCAGGAAATCACGCTCCGCGCGCTCGGCCAGGATGTTTCAGTTTCCGAAATCCGCCTGATCGCCTGGAGACTGCCGCAAGCCAAGGTCGTCGGCACCGTGCCCGGTTCGCCCCTGGTTGCGAACGGTGTTTTCGCGGGCTTCGAACATCCGCTTTCCCAGTGTGCCGTCGCGGATGGCGCCGCCACCTGCGCGCTTTCCCGTAAACTCCCTCTGCCGGCGGGCCATGAAGTGAAGTACTCGTCGGTAATCGGTGTAACTCCGCCAGGCCAACTCCGCCGCGCGTTCCTCAACTATGTCGAGCGTGAACGCGCCCATCCCTATCGCACCTTCCTGCATTACAACTCCTGGTATGATCTCGGATTTTCCAATAAGTTCGATCAAGCCGGGGCGCTCGACCGCGTCAATGTTTTCGGAACCGAACTCAACCTGCGTCGCGGCGTCACCCTCGATTCCTTCCTCTTCGACGATGGCTGGGACGATTCCAAAACTCTCTGGAAATTCAACTCCGGCTTCCCCGACGGCTTCGCTCCCGTAACCAAGGCGGCGGCGAAATTCGGCGCCGCGCCCGGCGTTTGGCTCTCTCCTTGGGGAGGCTACGAAGAGCCGCTCCAGGAGCGCATGAAATACGGCAAGCAACAAGGCTTCGAGATCAACACCGAGCCCGGCAAGGAAGGCTTCGAGCTCTCAGGGCCGAAATACTATCCCTATTTCCGCGCCGTCTGCATGGAGATGATCCGCAAATACGGAGTGAACCAGTTCAAATTCGACGGCACCGGAAATGTGAATCAGGTGATCCCCGGCAGCGCCTTCGATAGCGACTTCGGCGCGGCCATCAGCCTGATCCAGGATCTACGCGCCACCAAGCCCGATATCTATATCAATCTGACCACCGGAACATATCCTTCGCCCTTCTGGCTGCAATACGCCGACTCCATCTGGCGCGGCGGCGACGACCACAGCTTTGCCGGAGTCGGCTCCTGGCGCCAGAAGTGGATCACCTACCGCGACGCCGAAACTTACGAACATGTGGTAACCGCGGGCCCGTTGTATCCGCTGAATGCCTTGATGCTGCACGGGCTCATCTATGCGCAATATGCGGAGAATTTGAATACCGATCCCAACCACGATTTCGCCGACGAAGTGCGCGATTATTTCGGCACCGGGACCCAGTTGCAGGAGATGTACATCACGCCTTCACTCCTGACCAAAGAGAATTGGGATGCCATCGCCGAAGCGGCCAAGTGGTCGCGCCGCAACGCGAGCGTTCTGCGCGATACCCACTGGGTCGGAGGCGATCCGGCGAAACTGCAAGTCTATGGCTGGGCCTCGTGGTCGCCCGCCAAAGCGATCCTTGTTCTGCGGAATCCCAGCGACCAGCCGCAGCAGTTCTCTGTAGATGTTGCCCAGGCCTTCGAAATCCCTGCCGGATCTCCCGCCAACTTCCAGGCCAAGAGCCCGTGGATGAAAGACCGCTCCACGCCGCCCATTCGACTCAGCGCCAGCACCCCTCATGTTTTCTCGCTGGCGCCCTTCGAAGTGCTGACCCTCGAAGCGGTCCCCGTTGCTCACTAATCCCACGCGCGTCCCACATCTCTGGCGCTCAGTTGTTGCCAGTGAAGGGAACGGGCGCCCGTCTCGCCACCCGCCGTTACCCACGTACTCACTCCGCCGCCCCAAAAAAATGCGACAATAGAATTGGCGGCTGCCGCATCATACTTTACGTAACTTTACGAACGAAATTTGCCGTAATCTTACGCGACATTTTACGCAACCCAGCAGCCTGCCCGCGTCTCTAAGCTGTATGGCCTCTGCCTGATGCCCGCCACCCAAATCCCGCCTCCCGATCCACTCACTCCCGCCGAACCGCCGGAGCAGCGCGACCTTTTCCAAGCCCAGACCTGGGAGACCGCCTACCGCGGCTTCGATCCCGACGCCGTCCCCCACCTTCTCATTCAGTTGCAGGACGATCTTTCCCGCGCCCGCAAGCGCGAAGCCCTCTGGCTCTCCGTCATCCTCCACCTGTTCGTCGTCATGCTGCTCTGGAACAGCGAGAAGATCGTAATGCTCATCACCGGCCGTCCCGTCGAGTTGGCGATTCGCACCGGTATGGACCGCTCCCAAGACGCCACCTATCTCGCGCTGCCGCCCGACGCCCAGAAGCTGACGCGGCGTCCCGACGCGAAAGTCATCTCCGACAAGGACCGCATCGCCACCAGCAAAGCCCCGCGGATCGACCACGAGGAATTGAAGAAGATTCTCGAAAGCGCCCACCCCGGACAGCCGGGCGCCAACGCTCAGCAGTCGCCGGACCAGGGCCAGCCCGCGCCGCAGCAGAGCTCGGGCTTCGCCCAGCCTCAGCCGGAGGATCAGACGGCGCAGTTGCGCCTGCCTCCCCAGAACCGGCCGCAGCCGAATTTCAACGCTTCCATGACCGCCGGCTCGGCCATCGAACAAGCGCTCCGGGGCGCAGCCGCCAACCGCGGCCACTATGGCGGCGGCGACTCCGGCGATTACGGATTGAGCCAGGGACGCGGCGGGCCCAAGGCTCTCGATCAGGCGGAAATCCTGACCGACACCATGGGCGTTGACTTCGGGCCTTATTTGACCCGAGTCGTCCAAATTGTGAAACAGAACTGGTATACCTTGATGCCGCCTTCGGTCGGCCCTCCGATCTACAAGCAGGGCAAGCTGGCCATTGAATTCGTCATCTTGAAAGATGGCAAGACCTCCAACATGACGGTTCGCGCCTCCTCCGGCGACGTCGCCCTCGATCGCGCCGCCTGGGGCAGCATCACCTCTTCAACTCCCTTTCCGCCCCTGCCCAAAGAATTCCCCGGCCAAATCCTCGGCCTGCGTTTCTATTACTTTTACAATCTCGAACCCGGCTCCGACGTGAAGTAGGCTAACCGGCCCCAAATCCCCGCAGAATCGCGCATGGCCGGGTCTCAACGGGAACTGAACCGCCAGAGCCACCACCGTCCATTCGTTTCGCTAATGGTTATCTCCAGACGTGATGCGCGTGTAGCATGTGGTGCATCAGGGCGCAACTGAGATGACCTAGGATAAACGAGACCACCGCGACGAGGATCATCTTGACTGTTTGACTCATGACCAGCATGATGCCACATCTCGAACGCTAGAGCCAGACCTGCAAAACCCAACCACCCCCGGCCAGAAGTTTCGACCATTGCCCCGCCATTGTGCTATACTGTATTTGCTAAGTTTGACTCACAGTTAGTTGCAGGCCGGTACCGCCAACCAGCGTCACCCCCTCTACAGCAGCGAATCACCTCAGCACATTTCAAGAATCAAGAAAAAGGAACATCAATGGCAGAACAAGGAACAGTGAAGTGGTTTAACGACGCCAAAGGCTACGGCTTTATCAGCCGTCAGAATGGCGAAGACGTTTTCGTGCATTTCTCCGCCATCCAAGCAGGCGGCTTCAAGAGCCTGCAAGAAGGCCAAACCGTGCAGTTTGACGTGACCAAGGGGCCGAAAGGCTGGCAAGCGGAGAACGTTACCGCTGTCTAGGGGTACGACGCTTTAAAGTAATCTCAATGCCCGGGGTTCGCAAGATCCCCGGGCATTTTTGCGTCCGCAAATGTGGAGCGGGCGCCCCGCCCGCTGCCTTTGACCTTGGTTTTGACCTCGCCCTTGATTTTTTCTAACCATCCAGCTCAGCGGGTGCCCCACTTCTCGCGCTTTTCGAGACAGCCTGCCCTGAGCGGTAGCCGAAGGGTGGGCCGCCAGAGGGCGAAAGCAAAAGAGCATTCAGTCGAGGTCCTGTTTTGAAAGGGCACGCCTTCAGCCGTGCCGCTGGGGCCCGCCAAATATGCGGCTTTAGCCGCCGAGGGAAGCCGCGGGCGCCCCAGACAAGCGGACGCCCCATCTCATCGCGTACTTTGCGATGAGTGGCTGTCAGCCCATTACCTCTCGAAAAGCGCAAGAAGCGCCGCACCAAATTCATTTCTCCGTCGGCATTGAGGCGTCAGTAGCGCTATACTTCGGGCCGGAGAAGAGGGCCACCGCCAAAAGTGGACGCTCCGTCTGTCCTAGTGCTGCTTACAGAGCACTCCACTCTGGACTTGCCAACGGCGAAGAAGAGGCGAATACTGATGGGCAGCGCCCGACTAGTGACGTGGATGCACCAAGTCTTTGCTGCATAATACCTCGGGGTGGGGAGATCGACGATGAGTAGCCAGTCCACAATTGAATGGACAGATGCGACTTGGAATCCGGTACGAGGCTGCACGAAGATTAGTCCAGGGTGTAAGCATTGCTACGCCGAAGTCTTTGCGGAGCGATTCCGCGGGGTCGCCGGTCATCCATATGAACTTGGCTTCGACCCTCGGCTTGCGCCCGATAAGTTGGCTGAGCCTTTGCGCTGGAAGAAACCCCGCATGATCTTTGTAAATTCAATGAGCGATCTCTTTCAAAGCACTGTGCCCGACGAGTACATCGAAAAGGTTGCTAGGGTGATGTCGTTGGCAAACTGGCACGTATTTCAAGTGTTGACGAAGCGCTCCCAGCGAATGAAGGATCTGCTGAATGCATCCCTGAAACGCTATGCCGCCCAACGGCACATATGGTGGGGCGTAAGCGTTGAAGACAAAAAGTATGGTGTTCCGCGAATCGACGATCTACGAAACACGCCCGCCCAAGTCAGATTTCTCTCGATCGAGCCATTGCTTGAGGACGTAGGCACGATTGACCTGCGCGGGATCTCGTGGGCAATCGTAGGCGGCGAGAGCGGCCCTCGAGCGCGGCCTATGAGGCCAGAGTGGGTGAGATCGCTACGCGATCAGTGCAAGGGCGCCAAGGTCCCCTTCTTCTTTAAACAATGGGGTGGACGGCAGAAAAAGAAAGCTGGTCGCACGCTCGATGGCAAGATCCATGACGGCTTCCCGGATTTTGTTCGAGCGTGTGCACCGAGCGATTCAGTCCGAGATGACCACATTGCTGTCGTGGAGACCTGGCCCGAGTTAGTGTCGCTGTCCTTATGAATTCGGAATTCTACGAAGACCGAGAGCAAACACAAGTTAAACACCAGATACTCGTGAGATATCTCTCCGCGTTTGTCCCGATTGTCGGAGACTGGGCTTCAGACATCATATACATCGACTGCTTGGCAGGTCCCTGGAAAGAGACCGATCCGAACATGAAGGATACCTCGTTCTCGCGCGCTATCGAGGTACTTCGAGATACTCGCAGGGTCTTGCAGGATCGCGGAAAGAATCCAACGATGCGTTGTCTGCTGATAGAAAAGGATTCACAGTCGTTCCGGAAGCTCAAGGGATTCTGCGACAACATCAATGACTTGGAGGTGACACCGGAAAACTGGGACTTTACCGCTCATACCGGCGATATCGTCCACTTCGTCAAATCGCGCAACAAATCCTTCCCATTTATCTTTATTGACCCTAAGGGGTGGAAGCCGCTGGCGGACGACCTGATTAATCCCATTCTCAAGTTGGAGCCTGGCGAGGTTCTGATCAATCTCATGACATCGTGGATCACGCGATTTCTCAGCGATGAAAGCAAGCACTTCGAGCGCCTCCTTGGCCCTGACTTGCCGCGCTTGCGACAATTGCAGGGTCAGGAACAAGAAGAGGAACTCGTCAGGTCCTACGCCGCTAAGGTGGCTAAGGCTGGGAACTTCAAATACACCTGCACTTTGCCGGTAATGAAGGCAGATCAGGACGCGTTCCACTTCTACATGATCTACGCAACGCGACACCCGAGGGGCGTCGAGGTCTTCAAAGAAACAGAGAGATCCGTCATTCCATTCATGCACAAGACTCGCGCAAAGGGACAGGAAAGACGGCGACTCGCCCAGTCAGGCCAATATTCATTTCTGCCCGCCGAAGCAAACTATCGAGAACATCGGTTCACTGAGTTCCAATTGCGCAACTTGGCGATGGCGAAAAACCATCTGCTAGCCATGCTCCAGGGTGCCGAACAACTCTCGTACGACGAGGCATGGTACACAGTCATGCAATACTCGGCTGTCGCCGACCGAGACCTGAAAGATTGGCTTGTGGACTGGAAGTCGTCGGGCAGCCTGACATTCGGCAAGGTCGAACCAGGTCAGAGGCTGCCTCGCAAGGGAGCGGACCAATACTTAAAGTGGGTCAAGAAGTGAAGCTCGCCCGACCTGAGGGAGTTAGGCTATGGCGAAGAAACAAGTTCGACAACGACTTACTAATAACGAGATTCGCACCCTAATGCTCCAGTATTTCTATGATCGCAATAATAACGCCACGAGCGCTCGAGGCAAGAAGGGTTCGTCAGTAAAGATAAGCGATGTGAAGCGAGAACTGAAAGCAAGCCACGAATTAACTCAACAAGAGGTCCAAAGCAACCTCACCTACCTCATCAGTCAGGGGTGGGTGAAGGAGGATGTCATCGAGAAATCTTACACCGCGCCTAGCGGCACGGTGATTCCGTCGACGACGCACTTTTACACCATAACTGCTCCTGGTATTGACAAGATTGAAGGCCCCGGAGAGTTTACGATGCCAAAATTTCACGGGATAAAGATCGAGGCGACTGGCCAGAATGTCATCACGCTTGGAGATGGAAATCAGGTCAATGCCAAGTTCGGCGAACTCGGACAGACGCTCGCTGACCTTCGTAGTGCGATCACGAGTTCCGAAGCTCAAGAGTCCACAAAGCTGGAACTCGTGGCCGATATAGACACCATTCAATCTCAGCTAGCAAAACCAGAGCCCAACCGGACGATCATGAAAACAGCATGGGAAGCGGTTAAGGCCGCTGCCGCTATTAACGGTTGCACCGCGCTGGTAAGCAAGATCGCAGGGTTGCTGGCACCTTTTCTTTAGGCGGCTGGCGGTCGTCGGCGGGTGGCCCAGGCCTTTGATCTCGCTGGCATAACCAACGCCGGAGTGTAAAGGATGTCCCGGGACGCTCTGTAAAGGATGTCATGGGATCTAATACGCTTCTTTTGCCGGGTGCTCCAGCCTTCCGTTCGCACAACCACAAAAGTGGGTGCCCCATCCTTGCGCGTTCTTCGCGCAAGGATGGGCGCGGAGGTCTGGCCGCAGCCTAGGCCTCGCCCTTCACGCCGGCGGATGTTCCACTCAAGCTTCCGTTGCTTGAGTCCGCCAGTTCCAACCTCAAAGCCAAAAAGCCATGACGCCAGA